>Ga0116170_10000013_pt1 | contig 166096 bp, 132 predicted proteins | sample AD_JPNHW1_MetaG_FD_89797 | JGI IMG/M metagenome (GOLD analysis project Ga0116170, IMG submission 89797) | Active sludge microbial communities of municipal wastewater-treating anaerobic digesters from Japan - AD_JPNHW1_MetaG | ecosystem: Engineered > Bioreactor > Anaerobic > Digestate | place... | reverse complement strand
GATCAGTGGCTGATTCACTACAACACCGAACGACCTCACCGAGGTTACCGGAACCGGGGAAAACGACCCTTGGATACTGTGCTGGAATTCGCCTGATTGTTAGTCATGACCGTTAGTCGTACATATCACAGAATGAGGTGGCGCGGCGGCTTGGGATGGATGTGCTGGAGTATTGCCGAATCGAATGTGGCTCAGAGGATATCTCTGAAGATCAATATGATCGTTTCAACGTCTTGATAAGAAAAGCAGTCGCAATATTGTGATGCACATATTCTTTGCGTTGCTATGGTGAATCTTAATAAAGATGATAAGCATGGTTCTCTAGCTAAGCTGCTAAGCTCAATTCAAAGCATTGAACGGTGTTCTTACTCGATCTTGGTTGTATTTTATATACGGGTAAATTCTTATGGATATTTCCACCTATTCCTTGAATAGACGTCAATGTTAATTTGGCCTTAGAATTCAAGTCCATATTTCTTGACAAGAAATTCATCAATCTCAGATGAGTAAACATCGCGAGATAGGATATAGCTTTTTTCTTCTGAGGAAAGAATAGGCAAATTGAACTCCTGAATGTACTTTTTTTGATAGCAACGGTAATTACCCTCAATCGCGTAGCTGGTATTAGCTGTATAGTAATGCATTATGGCCGAATTCAAAATACGTTCTAACAATTCAATACAGTACTCATCACCCAAATCGATTATTGCATAGCCATTGCAAAAAAGTGCATCATCAGATTCTTCCATCATAAACTTTGGTTTATTACTAAATGTCGGAAATAGGAGTTTCTTGCCGCGATAGTTAAGGCCTTGAGTTCTACCATAACCAAACCATGGGACAACTGGTTTTTTACCTTTGTCGCGAGAAAGTAAGATGTCACGTTGTGCAATAAGATACTCATAACACAAAGGAAAGTGGGTTTTTAGTTCACTCTCAGAAATGCTGATATATGGCGATTTAACAATGTCTCCGGTCATGGACATTTGATCTAAACAAGCAGCGTATGGAAAGATAATGCGTCTACATACACTCTTTAAAGTCAATGTGGCTTGTATTTCAGAAATTTTATAAATAGGGCGTGTTATACCTGCCTCAATTAAAAACTTCTCTCCATTCACAACTTTATAGTATTGCTGCGAGTTATCATCATAACCGTCCAGCAAGTATACACTATCCTTCAATGTTGCTATTCCAACCTTGATTCTGGGTTTCAAGGGAATCCCTGCTGTGCGAATGGCTCGTATATTCTTTAGATCTCTTTCATTGAGCAGATGCCATCCATTGGGATCAAGGTCAGATGTCCGCATGCTTAAGAATGTTAAAGACTGTAATGCCGTACGGGTATCGTTACATTTGCGTATTATAGAGTAAGAAATTTCATCGTTATAAGATTTTCCTAAGTATAGTATAGAATTATAAGTCCTGACCGGTGCAAACACCATGTTATGGTCAAAGTCGATGATTCTCCTCACATAGCCATTTTCAGTCAAATATGTCCGTAAGTCCATTGCTGATGATATTGTCAGGTAGTTGTTTGGTAGTATAAAGCAAATCTGCCCACAATCAGAAATATACTTAATACTCTGTTCAATGAAGGCATAGTAAATATTATAAGTTCCCTTTTGCGTTGTTTGAAAGCCGTCCTTTAAGCATTTAATTGTTGAAGCAGCCATATCATGCGTATTAACATAAGGAGGATTGCCAATAATATAGTCAAACGACTCAATGCTAAATAGTGACGGCCAATCACATGTGAGACTATTTGCGCATAGAACATGAAAATTGCATTTTTGCGGAGTTCCGCCATGTACTAGCACAAGTAAAGCAAGAATAATCAAACATCTACGCACATTGTCAGGATTTATATCAATTCCAAAAATCGAAGAGGATACGACTTGCTCAATTGTCATTTTGTCGTATTTGGCTAAATATTCTGCTGTACGTAACAAGAACGAACCACATCCGCATGCGGGGTCAATGACACGAAGCGTGTTGTTTTGAATAGGCTTAATCGCTGTATCGATAATGAAGTCGACAATGTATTGTGGTGTAAACACAACGCCGTTCTCTTGCTTGTCAGCGCAATTAACGAGTTTCTCAAACAGGTCACATATATCAAACAGTGATCCAACGCAACCGCTAGCAAGCAATTGTTTTGCTACGATGTGATCCGCCTTTGAGATAGTTGAATTAAGAAAATCACCAAGATCCTCACTAAATAAATTGTGATGCTGTAAAAAAGCCAGCACAGCACTGGCTTCATACACAGAGTCACCGATATTATGCACAGCAGCACTTTGTATCTCAATCAATGTATCCCGCCCCTTTCAGAACCAGTATACAATACCATTTCGAGGATAGCAACTTGTCATAAAAGAACCGCTGTTGGGATAAGGCTTGAGAGGTTCGGTCTGTGTATATGTCGAAGTTAGTAAGCTAGTACAAGAGTATTCATGATGTGGAGGATGTTTATGACGTATATTGATGGACAGTTAAAACTATTCAAGGCACTTATCGAGAATAGCATTCTTGAAAACGGCGTGAGCGGCAAAGCATCTGTTATTCGTTCGTCACAACCAATTAACTTGATTCACGACGCTGTCAAACACGCTCTGATCGCGGAGGGCGTGGCACCCAAACAAATTTTCCCTTCGCTCGGAAATACTAAACCAGAAGTTAAGATTTCTGGTTTCCTTAAGCAAAAAAATCAAGATGTATGCGCGGTTCCTCACAATATTAATCGTGCACCACGCAAAATCACTTGGGGGCCTTTAGCTGCTGAAAATGTGGATGACGAAAATGGCGAGCTATTTTCGACTAATACTCTTGTAGTAAACATTCGGAGTCAGATGAGTAGCATAGCAAAAAACACGGATACTCTTTTTGAACGCACATTTGCCGAAGCGCTAAATTTACACATGGCTTATCCGAAAATGGTAACAGGAGAAGTATATCTGATTCCTGTTTTCGAATATGACGATTCTGTCATGGGCAACAAGAATGTTCGATTTAAAAACCGCATGACTAACATCGCAAAGTATATCAGCTTTTTTTCAACTATCAATGGACGAGCATCAATTGATGAGGATCTCTATAAATATGAGCGCTGTGCGTTACTCGTTGTGGATTTTCGATATGATCAACCAAAACTCTACGAATCCACGGATGATATGATCAATGATAAACTGCTGCCTCGTGACACACTTCTTCGCATTGAACCGCTTGCATTCAGCTCATTTGCCACAGATATTCTATCTACTTACAATGATAGATTTTCTTTGAAACAACTGAAAATTCACAACTGACAGACTTGCCCCCCAAAGAGTCAGTCAAGCATTGAACGCATAAAAATGCCGCTGTTGCATATTCTGATACGGATCAAGTCTATGATGGCAGTTCGTTTGAAGTTGAGAGATGCCTGTGCTGGCTCCACTCATACACGATTCTTCGTTTCAGAGTGCACCCACGCCCGATTGTATCAAGAATATCAGCATTTTCCATAAAAGGACGTCCATCTCGATACGAGGTTGGCGTCCTTTTTGTATGGGTGGAAAGGGTTGAATTGTAAGGGTTTGAACTCATCGGACGGTCAGTGGAAAGGCTTGATTAAACACTTTCTAGATCCAACGGAATACAGTTATTTCTGTTCAGAAAGCATTCTTACACAAAAGCTCGGGTGGGTGCATCGCTGGGTGCACGATGAAACTATTATTGTGCATCCTCCCGTACGGACAGCGTCACCGTTCGGTTTAGCTTGACAATCAGTTCATCCGTGGTAAGTGCTCCATCCAGATATTGGCTTACAAGCGTTTTTATGTTATCCGCCAGTAGCGTAGTATCATACTTCGCTTGTCCGCAAGCGAAAAGGTACGGTGTCAACTTGTTTTGGTAGCGTTGCAGCATATCAGGTGACACCTTATATTTTTCTATATCCAAATGGTCGAAAAAGGCCTGTGCATCAGCCAGTTGCTGACTTGCCTCAGTATAAGCATCTCCCTGTGCGGTTTTTAATGCTTCCTGTGCGGCTGCTTGTGTCTGTGTCCAATACTCAAATTTATCCTTGAAACTGGTGCGCTCAATCGGTTGCGCCAAATCAGGGCTAAGAACGCATTGTAAAACCGGCAGGGGATATTGTGCAAAATCGCACAGCAAATCAGTCGCAGCCTCTATATGTTTGCTGAAAGGATTTACAATGACGCACGTCAAAGCAAAAGGTTGAAGCTGCGGATAGCCGTCCGCAATGGCTAGCGGTTCCATCCATGTGCTTGTCCCAAGCGTAAAGAATGTGCTCAAATTATCCTCGGAGCAATAGAACAGGCAATTTTGCATATCGGGTGTATCAAAAATCTGATTCCCCGCAGCACGCTTCGTCACCGGCACAGTGTAAGTATCCACTCGTGATAATAACTCCCGAAATATTGGCGTATCATAATTCAACTCTCCAGTAACAGCGATGCTTGCATTCCTGTACATCTCCATCACGATGGAAAGATAGCTGTTGATCCCGGTATAATCACCGTTGGCAATGTAAAACGGAACAATATTCGGGTACTGTTCTTCGTAATTATCTTGCCATTGATCCACAAATTCAAACATCGCAAGCAGTGTTTTGGGCACATCATCTTCTGAAAGCCCGATCTCCGCCATCAATTCCGGGTTTTCTTTAAAAACATACGGGAAATATACCGATATTGGCACACCTGCCGGTTGACCATCGGTATTGAGCAACGTTTTCTTCATCACCGGAAGCATGTTGTTATAAATGGCTTTAATGTCCACATTGTCGGGCAATGCCAGCAGGTATTTCTTTGCAGCAAGTGTTTGCAGCGCGCGGTTTTCGGTGGATACGCGATAAAGATCAAAATCTGCGCTTTGGGATAGCATCTGCTCGACCAACCACACTTCATCTTCGGGCTGCACATCCATTTTGACTGTATAGCCTGGATGCTCCTGTTCAAAGCGTGAGTACAGATCGGCCCATTTATCATTTTGACCACCGCCAAACATAAGCGTTTGGGAAACTGCACACGCAGTGTTCTGTGAAAAAAGAATAATGCACACCAATACTATGATTCTGAAACGCCTAATCATTTTTACACCTCCGCTTGTTTTATATTGCTGTGGAAGATAAAGAGACAATGTGTTCGGCCATCTGATTGACATTGATTTTCCCCTGGCAAAAAGCATCTAGATAATCCACTATTTGATCATGAGCCTCGTTGTCGATCTTTAGGATAAACGCATTTCGCATACAGGCAATATAGATCTCCTGATTATTCCCTTGAGGAGGTTGAAACATGGCATAACCTTCCGCAGGGATTTATTCACAGCTTGCGAGAAAACCGTGAGAACTGATCTTGTACAGCCAGCCTGTTTCAGGCGGGTATCAATCACAGTATAATGGACCGGGTATCCATTGAAAAAAAGGAGCACCCGTGACCATCACGCGGTACTCCCCTACGGTTTGTTGCCGATAGCCGACTCTCCGCCCTACTGGAGCAGCGTTTCGGCTTTGGCGTTTGCAATCCACTGTTCAATCTGCGCATTGTACACCGCGTCCTGCTTGGCCGTCAGCAAATCTGCCCTGATACGATCGTACACCTCCGCCAGCGGTACCTTGCCCGACGTCAGGTCGCTTGCATACTGCACAATGTGGATGCCGTAGCGCGTGCGGAAAGGCACGGAAATATCCCCGACCTTCGCAAGCGCCATGCCGTATTCCGTAAACTCAGGCACCCACATGGTGGATACCGCGCACACGAGGTACCCCGTCGTTTTCACGGGCTCGATCAGAGCGTCCGGGTCCTCGCCGTCCGTCTCAATCAACGCGTCAAAGTCCGCCCCGGTGTCTATTTTCGCCATCAGCGCGTCCACTCTGGGCTGAAGCGCGCCAAAGGCGTTTTCCGTAAAGGTTTTCAAGCTTGTTTTCAGTTGATCGATTTCGGCTTGCAGGGTTTGGGAAAGTGCGGTCAGCTCCTCGCGGTTTTTTTGCTCGTCCTGCGTATCGTCGGTTGGGTTTGAGCTGAGCTTGCCGAGGGCGGCCAGTGTGGCATCCAGCGTGGTTTGCCTTGCGGTAATGGCCCGGTTCTGATTCTTAATAGCCGCCTGCATATCGTCACTGAGGTAAACCAGCAGGTTTTTGATATAGCGATAGCCCGCGGGAATGTAGCAGATGATGCTGCCGTTTTCGACATCCGCCTGGTACTGCGCCAAGTTCAGGCTATAGGCTTCCGTCTCGCTTAGCACGGCGGCATCGTACCACGATTGGATCTCGTCGTCGGATACGGTTACGTCCTTCACGACCATCGCCCTGAGTTTCTCCTCGGCCTTGCTTTGCTTTGCCGATTGCAGCAACTGTTCTCTGGTGACGTAGCCAAGCTCAGCCAACTTAGCCTCCATGGCCTGCTGCAGCGCATCGCCCGTCAGCTCGGTATGGCTGAAATGGTTTGTCCGCACGGTAGCCAAACTGCGGTCGTAGGCTTCGTCGACCGCTTTGTTGATTTCAGCCATCTCCCCGTCGGTAAACTGATCCAGCCCGTATTCCTGTATCTTTTGCAGTATGACGGACTGTGCATCCGTCTGGGCCTGCGCGGCGGTCACCGCGGAGCCGGATGAAACCGTAGCGAGTGACACCGTCAGCACCAGCACCAGCAGAAGGGTTATTTTTCGCATGCAAGGTCCTCCCCTTATTCAATTGATTCGTCTGTATACATTATATTTATATTGCCGATATGCTGCAAGCTTTTCCGTTATTTGGATAGCGGTTTTAGCGCCGGAGGATGTCCCTTTACCTACAGCCCGGCTTGCCGTATCCAAGGCTCCTTCCGGTTGAGCCTGGGTATTGTATATAGAAAACCACTGGCTAGGCCAGTGGTTCGATAAAAGGTTTCTGCCGTTGATGGTGAGCCATGATGAAGTGCAACACACGCTGTCCTTTCTGGCGACCTTTGCTCAGGAGGAATCGGTCAGAAAAGCGAGAGCATGATATGGTCGCTCAAGGAGTGAAACAAATCTGGGAACGGGCGCGTGCATTTCTTCTTCCCGAAAGATATGTTTATATAGCATCTGGAACCAGAGCAGATCGCTGCCGCGGAATTCCTCCTGAATAACCGCCCCATGCGCTGCCTGAACTGGCTAACGCTAAAAGAGGTCTTTCATTCCAAGGATTGCGCCTGATTTGACTTTATGCCTTCGCCCCTTGCCCCGGTTCCGCTGCGGCGGGGGGATAATGCCATTGGAGGCCGCCGCACGTATACGCGCAGTTTTCCTCCGGTTTACCCATCCTCGTTAAATTCAATTATGCCGCGAGCGAGTAGGCCGCAATGGCAATGAACATCAGGATCGAAACCAACGTCTGTACCGACAGCGTTGTGGAAAGATACTCCGCGTGCCCCGTTACATCCGCAAACAGAGGAATAATGTAAGGCGCGGGCAGGCTGTAAGCCAGCAGCATCGCCACAAACAGCGGTTTTTCAAACGGGATGATGCTGAAAACAAACACCGTGCCAAGCGCAAGCAAACCGCCCATAACCAGCAAACGAAGGCCGACGGTTTTCAACACCGGTTTCATCAGCTCCCGGCGGAAGCTCAGCTCATAACCCACGATGATGAGAATCAGCGTGGAGGTCGGCGCGGCTATAAAGCGGATTACATCGTTCACAATCGGCCCCGCCGGCGTTGTGCCAATCCATTGCCCCACCCCCAGCGCGCCCAGCGCCACGCCAAGCAGGATGCCGATAAAAACCGGGTTGGTAAACATGTTGCGCACCAGTGATCCTACCGTGGGTTTTTCGCCGCCGACTGCCCGCAGCGTCGCCAGAAAAACCGTGAACGCGCAAACAGTTTGCCCAATATCCACCATGGCGAACCGCTGCGTCTGACCCGCGTACAAAAGCCCATACAGGGCATACCCCAGCATGCCGCCCTCAAAGTTGGTCAGCAAGAAGGGCAGAAATTTGCCGTACGGTTTCATCCAGCGCCGCAGGGCAAACCCGGCCAGCAGGCCCAGCACGCAGGAAATAAAAACCGTCGCGAACATCAGCGCGATTTTTCCGCTGTATTGAGCGGTAAAAAACGCGTTAAACAGCACGACCGGCAGGGTTACATTGCTGACAACCGCCTTGAGGCCTTTCAGCCCTTCCTGCCCAAATACATTTTTACGCTTGCATACCAGCCCGATGCCAAAGGTAAGCAATACCGGTAAAACCATTTGTAAGATGGACAGTCCCATTGGGGTCGCCTCCCTGCATACTGTTTCATGGATGGGTTTGGCGTGCCCGGCGCGGATCGCGGCGCTCCCCGGGCCTGACGCCCACACGACGCGCATGCCATGACCGGGCGCAAACCGCGTGCTTAGCCCGCAAAACCTCTGTTGCCACAAGCTGTGCGCAGTTAAAGCTCGGAACCTTCTGTGCCCTATGATAGCCTATCCCCTGCCGCCACGTCAAGCGCTTTGTCCCCGCATACTGCTGTGCAGCCAAGGCTTCCGCCTTGGCTGCACAGCGAATCGGGGGGATTGGACAGAAACGGAGGAGGAGGAGGGAATGGTGTCCTTTGCGGTGAAATCAGTGAATCGCATCCTGATAGAACTCAAACGCAAGCTTATCGGAAATCAGTGAATCGCGTCCTGATAGAACTCAAACGCAAGCTTATCGGTATAGCCTTCGTGTACAATTTTCCGGATTGCCTGTGCCATTTCCACGCTGTGTTCGCTCTGAAAAATGTTGCGGCCCATATCCAGCCCGCGCGCGCCGCCCTGTATGGATTGATATGCCAGCGTGAGCGCTTCGTCTTCAGGCAGTTTTTTACCGCCGGCCACCACAATGGGCACCGGGCAAGCCGCGACTACTTCTTCAAAATTTTCGCAATAATAGGTTTTCACCATCTGCACGCCCATTTCCGCGATAATGCGGGTTGCAAGCTTGAAGAAACGGTCGGTGCGTTCCATATCTTTTCCCACGGCCACAACGCCCAGCGTCGGGATGGAGTAACGAAGGCCGGTGTTGATGACGCGGTTAAGGTTATCTAGGCTGGACAGTTGACCGTCAGCTCCAATGAAGGTCTGTACAGCCATGCAATCGGCGTTCATGCGAATGGAATCCTCAACATCCACCGCCACCACCTCGTGGCTCAGGTCCTCGTTGAGCATGCTGGAGCCGCTGGTGACGCGAAGCGCGATCGCTTTACGGTTGTCCGGCGGCACACAGGTACGGAGGGCGCCGCGCGTGCCCATCAGACAGTCGATATGCGGCAGTAGCTTCGGGATCACGATATCCAGCCGCTCCAACCCTGCGGTAGAGCCCATGAAATAACCGTGGTCAAAGGCAAACATCACCGTATTGCCGCTTTTGGGGTCAAAAATATTGGACAGATGCTTTTTCATACCCCAATCGAGGTTGCCCGCACCCTTCACATAAAAGCCGCCCTGATTGGCAAAGCCTTCTTCAACATGATAATCCTTCGCAACTTTGAGTCCGTCTTTATCCGCCATGAAAACCGACCTCCTTGGCAAGTATCGTCAGGCAAATTCGCCGTGTGGCTCCCCCGTCGGGCTGTCCGCTCGGGCAAGCCATGGGCGGAGGCCGCGTTCTGGCACGCGGCCTCCGTTGTTAGAAAAAGGAGTATAGGCTAGAAATCGTAGTTGTCCATGTTGTCCTTGGTGAACACTACGCGCTCCGGCAGCAGCACAACGCCGCTGGTATCGGAGGTGTAAGCGGTAGGATCCAGCACGGTGTTGGGTTCCACTTTGACAGTGCCGATGTCAGGCACGTCGATGGAATCGCCCACTTTGATTTCCTGACCGCTGGCCAGCAGGTAAGCCATGTAGCAGCCCAAAGCGCCCTGGATTTTGCAATCCCACAGGCCCCAGCGGCTCAGGATACCGGCGCGGCAGTAATCCTTCATGCTGTTGGGAGCGGCGAAACCGACGATGGACACCTTGGTCGCATCCAGCCCGAGGTTCTGGGCAGCCTGCGCCTGGCCGGGCAGAGCGGTGGAGTCGTTGCAGATGATGCCGTCGATGTCCGGGTAGGTGGTCAGGATGGACTCGCCAACGGTGATGGCCTTTTCAGCATCCTGCTCGGAGTAGTAGTTATCCGTGAACACGTTGACCCAGTTGGGGTATTTTTCCGCGATGTACTTTTCACCGGCAACATGCCAGCTGTTCTGGTCGGTCACGGTCGCTTGGCTGTAATGCCACACGTACTTGATCGCGTCCTTGTTGACGTCCTTGCCGCGCTCGGTCAGGCTGGTCGCCAGCATGTCCACCAGCATTTGGCCCAGCTGATCAGGCGTACCCTGGCTGACCATGATGCTGCGGTGTTCGGGGTTGGCGTCGGAATCCCACGTGGTCACAACCAGACCCGCGTCGGCGGCTTCTTTAAGCGCGTCGTCCACGCCGGCGGCGTCCACGGTGGAGATGCAGATGGCATCCGCGCCGTTGGTGATGGCGTTTTGGATAATGGCGACCTGGTTAGCCGCGGAGGCCTCGGGGTTGCCGTCGTAGGTTACGGTGAAGCCGTTTTTGGCAGCAAAGTCCTGAGCGCCAACGTTGGCGGACTCAAAGAACGCGTTGCCGGAGAGCTTGGGGATAAACACGACGTTGATGCCTTCCGCATAAGCGGCGGACACCATGGCCACGCACAGCATCACAGCCATCATGGCAGCCAGGATCTTGGAGAACCTTTTCATAGCGATACCCTCCCAATATGGTTTTATTTCTTACACGCTGCATGCGCGCAAGGAAACGGATGAATGGGCCGTCAGCTGGCCCGGGTCACGACGGTCTGCCGCTTTTTGCGGCTGAACAGCTTGCGAAGCTTGGGGTTGGTGCCCGCGAAGCGGAACGAAACCGTAACCACCAGCAGGATGCCGACCGGGATATCCAGATACTGCGTGGACATGCCGTTAAGGCTTAGCCCAATGCGCAGGAAGCCAACCGCCAGCGCCGCCAGCGCCGAGCCGATCACGCCGCCGCTGCCGCCAAGGTTGCTGGTGCCGCCCAACACAACGGCCGTGATGATCGGCAGGGTGTATTCCGAACCCATATCCGCCTTGGCAGTGCCCAGGTAGGCCGTCAGCAGAATACCCGCCATGGCCGCGCTCAGGCCGGAGAGCATATAGGTGCTCATGACCACGGCGCGGGTGTTGATGCCGCTGAACTCCGCGGCGTTAGGGTTCACGCCGCACAGGAAAATTTTGCGGCCATAGTTAGTGCGGTGCAAAAGCACATAGCTCACAATCACCAGCACAAAGAAAATCACAAACTGCATCGGCACGGCGTCAAACAGCTGCGTCTTGCTCAACGCCCGGAACGCTTCCGGAAAATCGCTGATACCCTGATAGGCGGCGTTGGAGCTCATGTTGGACACAGCCAGCGCCAGTCCGGAATACAGGAACGATCCGCCCAGGGTAACCACCATCGGCTGCACGCCTGTGTAGGCGACAAAGAATCCGCTCAGCGCGCCGCACAGCGCACCGCCGATCAGCGCCAGAATGCAGGCTACAAAGATGTTCAGGTTCGCGTCATGCCACAGCACCCCAACCGTGATGCTGGTCAGGCCCACAATGGAACCCGCCTGAATATCGATGCCCCCGGTAATCATGACAAACGTTACAAACAGCGAGATGATGCACACCGGGATAAACTGGTTCAGGCCGCTGAACAGCCGTTTCATGTTCAAAAACTTGGGGTTGAGCGAGCCAAAGACGAGGAATTCCAGCAATATCACCAGCACCAGAAAGGTTTCCCAGCGGAGGAACTGTTTTTTCAGCTTATTCACCCGCCGTCGCCTCCTTCCCATCCGCTGCAAGCAGCTGCGTTTTCGCAGCCAGACGCTGCCGCCTGGCCTGTTCCACCGCGCGCCTGCGGAGGAGTGCGTCGGAAACCACGATGATAATCAGCAGAATGCCCGTGATGGTATCATCATAATCCGAGGAGAAGCCGACAAACACGAGGATGCGGCTGATGGAAGCCATGATGGCCGCGCCAAGCCCAGCGCCGATTACCGTGCCTACGCCGCCGGACAGGCTGATGCCGCCCAATACGCAAGCCGCGATCACTTTCATCTCGTACCCATTGCCCGCGATGGGGGTTACAAACCCAACTCGGCTCACAAAGAGCACGCCGCCCACCGCCGCCAGCACGCCGCAAAGCGCGAAGGCCGAAAACTTAGTGGTATCTACCGGGATGCCCAGCAGCGTTGCGCCGCCGATGTTATCCCCCACCGCCGCCAGATAGCGGCCGCGTTTGGTGCGGGTGAGAATCAGGTGCACCGCCACAATCAGCAGGATCGCGCCAAGGTAGAAAAACGTGATGCTGCTGAACAGCCGCCCCTGCGAAAGATTTTTAAAGTCGAAGGGGATGTTTTCCACCCATTTGCCGTTGGTGAACACATAGATCAGCCCGCGCACGATGCCGTTGATGCCCAGCGTCATAATAATAGAAGGAATCTTGAGCACCGTAACGCCGAAGCCGTTGATCGAACCAATCAGCAACCCGATCAGCAGGGCCGCGCCGATGGCCAGTATCCAAGGCTCGCCGTTGCGAATCATGGTGCCGCTGACGGCCGCCGTCATGCCGAGCGTCGCGCCTACCGAAACGTCAATTTCCCCTGTGATAATCACCAGCGCGATGCCAACCGCAACCACCGTGTACACAACGCTGCTGTTCAGGCACAGCCAGATGTTCGCCGGGGTCAGAAAAGCGGGGTTGATGGCGCCTACGCCCAAAAACATGAAAACCACAAACGCGAGCGCCGTAACCTCCCGGGAATGCAACAGCTTTTTAAGCATTCTTCGCACTCCCTTCCGTGACGCCAAACGCGGCGGACATCAGATGATCCTGACAAATGTCGCACTTGGCAAATTCCTTGTTGATATGCCCGCAATACATGGTTACCGCGCGGTCGCTCAACTCCACAATTTCCTCCATATCGGACGAAATCAGAAGGATCGCCAGCCCCTGTTCCTTCAGCTGCTCAATAATCGCGTACACATCGCCGCGGGCCGCCGCGTCAATGCCGCGTGTCGGCTCGTCCAAGATCAGCACTTTTGGATGGGTGGAAAGCGAGCGGGCGATCACCACTTTCTGCTGGTTGCCGCCGGAGAGCGAGCCAATCAGTTGGTCGCGCCCCGTGACCTTGGTGCGGAACGCCTGAATAAACTGGTCCGTAACCCGACGTTCCTCCTTAAAGTTGATAAAGAACTTCGACATATGGTTCAGGTTGGCGGCGGTCGTGTTGGCGGCCACGTCGCTGATGCGGAAAATGCCGTTAAGGAACCGATCCTCCGCCACGTAGTTCAGGCCCGCGTCCAACATGCCGCGGGTGCTTAGCCCGGTTACGTCCTTGCCTTCCACGTACACTTTACCGCTCTTGACCGTATCGCGGCCAAACACCGTTGTTGCCAGTTCCGTGCGCCCGGCGCCGACCACGCCGGCCAGCCCCAAAATTTCCCCCGGGTACACTTTCAGGCTCACATCCCGGAAGCCGTAACCCGTCAGGTGATCGATCACAAGCGCCGGTTCGCGGCCTTCATGGCTGACCGTTTTGCATACCGTTTGCGCGCCGTGGTTATCCGCGTTGGGCGGCAACAATCCGGCGACCAGCATTTCCCGGGTAAAATCACACACGGGGCCATTGAGGGTAATCACGCCGTCCCGCATAATCAGCACCCGATCCGCAATCTGGAACACCTCTGTCAGGCGGTGGGTAATGTAGATAATGCTGATGCCCTTGGCTTTCAGATCCTCCACGATGGCAAACAGGCTTTCCACCTCGTTAAACGTAAGCGAGCTGGTCGGCTCATCCAGGATCAGCAGCCGCGCGTCCCGCATGAGGCCGCGCAGCAGTTCCACCAATTGCTGCTCCGCAATGGAAAGGGTCGCCGCCTTGCGGTTCAGGTCCAACTTCCAACCCAAATGCCCAAGCAGGGTTACCAGACGCTTGTGCAGGTCGGATGATTTTTCCATGAACCCCATAAGCACGTTTTCTTCCACCGTCATGTTGGGGAAAAGCATCGGCTCCTGCGGAACCAGATAAATCCCCGCGGCGAGTGAGGCGGCGGGCTTGCCCAGCTTAGCCGCCTTGCCTTCCAAAAAAACCTCGCCCTCATCCGGCTGATAAATCCCCATGACGATTTTGACCAGCGTGCTTTTGCCCGCCCCGTTGCCCCCGATAAGCGCCACCACCGAGCCTTTGGCAATGTCCATATCCACGCCTTTCAGAACGCAGTTGGACCCAAACGCTTTGGTGATGCCACGCACGGATAGCATCGCGTCATCGGGCAGCCGTACCGATTCGTTCATCAACTGAACCCCCAATGGTCTAAACAAATGTTAGATCAGCGTCTTTTTTGTTCCTGTGCACATCATACCTTGTCCCGATAGATTTGTCAACGCCCCGTGCAAAATATTTTGCAAATCCGGTTTCATTTCTGCCAAAACCGCGAATTTCATTGTGTATTTCGCACACTTTTAATTTATATTTTCTATTGATTTTCATTGTCTAGGTTGGTTTTCTACCATTTCAAACAAGATTTATCAATATCAATTGACAGCGTTTCGAACAGGTGTTATACTATTCCCACAAGATACTTTTGTTTTTAGCCGTTACTTTTGCAAGGTTTCGGCAGAGGGGGTTCCATGGACTACGAAGAGTCGCTGATGATCAAAATTGCCTGGTACTATTATTTTGAAAACATGACGCAGCAAAGCGTGGCCGATACGCTGGGCATCAGCCGCATGCGGGTGATTAAGCTGCTGGAAAAGGCGCGTCAGACGGGCATCATTCAGTTTCGCCTGCGCAAGGACGGCGAAACCCGCATGAAGCTGGAGCGCGGGCTGATGGAAACCTATGGGCTGAAGGATGCGTTTATCGTCCCCTCCTCGCTCAACAAAAGCCAGGTAAACGCGGGCATCGCGGAAGCCGCCAGCATGTACATTGCCGAAAGGCTTTCGGAAAACAGCTTCATTAACATAGGCTATGGCGACACCCCCAACCGTGTGCTCAACAACCTTGCCACCATGGCGGAGCATCCCATTACCTGCGTTTCGCTCACCGGCGGCGTCAGCTATTACCTGCCGGATACGCGCAGCAATGTATTTAACGCAAAGCTGCACCTGATCCCCACGCCGCTGTTGGCCAGCAGCAAGGAAATGGCCACCGCCATGCGGCAGGAATCCAGCGTTACGGAAATCAGTCGAATGATCTCGCTTGCGCAGTTGACCGTCGTCGGCATCGGCTCCATGCACGAATCCGCTACCATTTTCAAATCCGGGATCCTCAACCGCAATGATTTCCTGTACCTGCAAATGCAAGGCGCGGTTGGCGATCTGCTCAGCCATTTTATCAACAGCGACGGCAAGTTGATCGAAACCCCATTGGAGGAACGCCTCATCAGCACGCCGCTCACCAAGCTGAAAGCGCTTAAAAACGTGATCGGCGTAGCGGCGGGCGATGTGAAGGTCAACGCCATCCGCGCCGCGCTCCGCGGCGGCTATCTGGACGTGTTGATCTCGGACGACAATACCGCCAGCCAGCTTTTAAACCAGCCGGAAGAAGTGTAGAAGGCCGGCGCGCGAACCGGTTCCGACTTGCGGCGTTTTAGACGCGCTGACTGTACGCGTTGAAAGTCGCGCAAACGCTATGGCAGCGGGACACAGCGCGCGGGCCGGTTGCCCTGCTTTTTCACGGTCCTGTGCTCCCTGCTGTAACGAGCCGCGAGCAGCGCGGTATTGTCGATGGATATGGAACGGAGGCATCATCATGGCAAAACAATACCTGATGGCGATCGACGCGGGTACGGGAAGCGTTCGCGCGGTACTGTTCGGCACGGATGGCAATCAGATCGGTTGCGTGCAGCGTGAATGGACCCACCGCGAGGATCCCCGCTATCCCGGCAGTATGGATTTCGATTGGGTTCGCAACTGGCAACTGGCCAGCGAATGCGTGCGCGGCGTGCTGGCGCAAACCGGGATCCAGCCCGGGGATATCGCGGCCGTGAGCACCACGTGCATGCGCGAAGGCATCGTGCTTTACAACGCGCAGGGGCAGGAAATCTGGGCTTGCGCCAATGTGGACGCCCGCAGCACCGACGAGGTGGGGCAGCTGATCCGCATGAACCCCGCGCTGGAAAAGGAAATCTATTCCGTTTCCGGCCAGACCTATGCGCTGGGCGCGCTTCCGCGCATCCTGTGGGTTAAAAACAAGCTGCCGGAGCTGTACGCTCAGGTAGCGAAGATTGGCATGTTTAACGATTGGCTTATTTACAAGCTCACCGGCGTGCTTGCGGTTGAACCGAGCAATGGCAGCACCACCGGCATTTTTGATTTGCAGAAACGCGCGTGGGATACCTCCATCATGCGCAAAGTTGGGTTGAAGGACGATATCTTTCCCCCCACGGTGGAGTGCGGCGCCGTTGTCGGCCCCGTGAACTTTCAGGGCGCCGAGGATACCGGTCTTGCGGTCGGCACGCCGGTGGTGGCCGGCGGCGGTGACTCCCAGCTGGGCTGCATCGGCGTAGGCGTTGTGGATCGGGGGCAGGCGGCCATTTTCGGCGGCAGCTTCTGGCAGTATGAGTTTAACACCGACAGCGGCGCGACCGACCCGCAATGCCGCGTGCGCGTCAACTGCCACGCCGTGCCCGGCATGTGGCAGTATGAGGCGCTGGCATTTATGCCGGGGCTGGCCATGCGCTGGTATCGGGACGCGTTTTGTCAGGATGAACTGCGCCGCGCCAGGGAGCTGAACACCGACCCTTATGCGCTGATGAATATTGAAGCCGCCAAGGTGCCTGCCGGCTGTTACGGCATGATGTGCACCTTCAGCGATGTGATGAATTTCATCGCCTGGAAGCACGCCGCGCCCACTTTCACGAATTTTGACTTTGACGCGGCGAAGTTTAACAAGTATACTTTCTACCGCGCCATTATGGAAAACGCCGCGATGGTCACCAAGGGCCATCTGGAGCTGGTGCGGGAATCCACCGGCAACGCCCCGAAGGAGATTGTTTTCGCGGGGGGCGCGAGCAAGGGGGATATCTGGTGCCAGATTGTCGCGGATGTGCTGGGGGTACCGGTTAAGGTGCCCGTGGTGAAGGAGGCCACCGCGCTGGGCGCGGCCATACTCGCCGGCCACGGCGCGGGGCTGTATCCGGATATTTCCCAAGCCGCGCGTCAGTTGGTCCAGTGGGAGCATACCTACCTGCCCAACCCGGAAAACCATCGGGTTTATGATGCGATGTACGCGCCTTGGCGCGAGGTATATCAAGCCCAGCTCGCTTTAAGCGACCGCGGCCTGACCCGCTATATGTGGGTTGCGCCCGGACTGTAAAAATGGAGGGGGATCACTATGTTCATCATTCATGAAAACGACCGGGAGTTTCGCTTTGGCGATAGCGGCCCGAAATACCTGATGAAAGGCCCGCGCATGAATTTCGCCATCGTCCAGTTTCAGGCAGGGCAGGATTTTAAAGCGCATTATCATAACGTGATGGAAGAAAATTTCTTTATCCTCGAAGGGGAAGTGGACATTGTGGTAGACGGGGTGTCGCATCACCTGCAACCCGGCCAACTGATCCATATCGAACCCGGCGAGGTACATTACGTTATCAACCATTCCGATAGCGTGGTGCGCATGATCTCCGCCCTTGCGCCTTACACCGACCCGGATAAAATTGACGTGGAGAATTATCAGTACTGATGGGTTCCCACAACAGGGGTTGATATGCCCCGCTTCTTTAGGGTCTGCCATAACGCAATTTCGAAATCAGGCAAGCGGGCCAAAGGTTCAGGCTGCCGCGAAACTCCCGCCGCAGCGATAAGGGGTCAAGGGATGCGATTCCCTGTCAGGGTCCAAGGGTGAACCGCCTGACGGGGTTTTGGGCGCTACCCAAAACTTGCTGTCGCAGTCTGTAAATCAAAGCGACCGAACAGTCCGCAGGATTTTGAGTCGCGCGGTATCACCGTCCCTGCCGCTTCCTTAATCATCTGAGCCGCCGCGAACCGCTCCGTAAGCAGTACGCGGCGGCTTTGGGTTGGTTACATTTGATATACGCCCATCCCCGGGCTGTTGCTGAAAATCCGCGTCCGCAAGGCTCACGCAGCTCGATCCGCAATTTGAAAAGAAGGATAACGCCCCATCCGCACCTTGTGGGGGTGCGATGCCTCGTCGGGCGAGCACATTCCCGACAGATTATTGTCAACTTATATTCTGTTTTTGGTTGACATTCTCTTTCCGCTCTGCTATGATCCTATGGATTCCCTGCATACGGAAAGGATGTGGCTCCCAATGCCCAACCCCGCTTCCAAGCTGACTACGCTGGATATGGTCTATATTGCCCTGTTTGCCGTGCTGATCGCCATTTGCGCATGGATATCCATCCCCTCTACGGTGCCCTTTACCCTGCAAACCTTCGCCGTGCTGTGCACCATGGGCTTGCTGGGGGGAAGGCGGAGCGTGCTCGCCGTGACGGTCTATCTGCTGTTGGGGATGGTGGGCATTCCTGTTTTCTCCGGGTTTCGCGGCGGGCTTGGCATGCTTTTGGGCGTAACCGGCGGGTATCTGGTTGGTTTTTTAGTGGCGGCATTATGCTACTGGCTGATCACCGCATGGCTGGGCAACCGCTACTGGGTTCGCATTGTCGGAATGATCGCCGGTCTGATCCTCTGCTACGTTTTCGGAACCGCTTGGTTCATGATCGCCTACGCCGGTTCCACAGGCCCTGTTGGCCTGTCTACGGCGCTGGGCTGGTGCGTGGTCCCGTTTCTGATACCGGAAGCCATTAAAACTGCCTTGGCCATTTTTGTGGTTCGGGTGGTTCCGCAACGGGTGAAAGCCTTCCGGTAAGCGGCGGGCGCTGCTTTTGATCCGCTTACCGGCCGCACAGTTCGCACCGTTTTGATCCGCTGGCGGCCACGCATTGGCTTTGTTATGATGCGCTTTCAGGACAGCCGTTCACTTTGTAACGCTACGCCTTCCGGTCGCGTATGATTTGCTTTGCGTACCCGCTCTGAACCTCCGGCGCGCCTTTCCCCCACGTCCCGTTCGGAAACCCCATAGCGCTGAAAAACCGGCAGGAAAGCCGCCAATGGCGGAATCCCTGCCGGTTTTCAGGTTGGGTTGTTCCTTCTGCGTTTTACGGCAACGCGGCTGTTAAGGTTTTTTCGTTTGGCAGGCGTTGCTGCGTTCACGCGTTTACAGCCGCCCCGCAAGGCATGCGCATGCCGTTTCTATGGCAGGCCGAGGTTGCGTTACTGCAGTTTCAGCAGCTTTTCATAAATGGCCACATAGTCGTTCGCGCTGTGCGTCCAGCTGAAATCGGCCTCCATGCCCCGTTTCTGCATCGTGACGAGAATCTCCCGGTCATTGTGGTAATAATGCAGCGCCCGCTGAATCACGGTTAGCATGTCGTGCGCATTATAATTGAGGAAGGTGAAGCCGTTGCCGTCCTTGGTGTACTCGTTGTAGCTCAGCACCGTATCGCGCAGGCCGCCGGTTTCACGCACAATCGGAATGGTGCCGTACCGCATGGAAATCAACTGGCTCAGGCCGCACGGCTCAAACAGGGAAGGCATCAGGAAGAAATCCGCGCCCGCGTACAGCCTGTGCGCCAGCGCGTGATCCATCGCAAAACGCGCCGCCAAATGCCCTTTGTATTGCCCTTCCGCCCAGCTGAACAGGTTGGTATAACGCGCATCGCCCATACCCAGCACGGCCATCTGAACGTTTTCCGCCATGATATCCCCCAAAACGCAATCCACCAAATCCAAGCCCTTCTGATTGGTCAGGCGGCCAACCATGGCGATCAGCGGAATTTCCGGGTTTACTTCCAGCCCCAAATCTTCCTGCAGGCGGCGTTTGTTTTCCGCCTTGCCGCTCATGTCCGCGATGCTGAAGGTCTGGTAAATCAGCGGATCGTGCTCGGGATCATACTCCTCCGTATCAATGCCGTTCAGCACGCCGTAGAGCGAATCCTTGCGTGCGCGGATCAGCCCGTCCAGCCGCTCGCCGTAGTAGGCCGTGGTGATCTCCTCGGCATAGCTGGGGCTGACGGTGGAAATGGCGTCGCTGTACACCAGCCCGGCCTTCATAAAGTTGGCGCAGCCGTAGCATTCCAACTTATCGCCCGACCACAGGCCGTCCCCAAGGCCCAACACATCCTGCACCTCACGGATGCCGAAAATGCCCTGATACTGAAGATTGTGAATGGTAAAAATGCTCCGGATGCCCGAATAAAAAGGCAGATGGGCATACTGGATTTTCAGCAGCGCAGGCACCATGCCGCTTTGCCAATCGTGCGCGTGCAGAATATCCGGACGGAACTCCAGCAGCGGCAACGCGTTCAGCACCGCGCGGCAGAAGAAGCCGTACCTCTCGTACTCGTCCCCGCCCAAGCCGTAGATGTACGGCCTGCCGAAATAGTACTTATTATCCAGAAAGTAATAGGTGACGCCGTCCTTTTTAAGCATCATCACCCCGCAGTACTGCCTGCGCCAGCCCAGCTGAACGTCAAAGTTCAGCACAAACTGCATTTTGCTTTGCCATTCCTGTGAGATGGCCGTATACATGGGCAGCATCACGCGCACATCATGCCCCTGTTTGGCAAGCACAGGCGCGAGAGAGCCTACCACGTCCGCCAAACCGCCGGTTTTTACAAAGGGTACGCATTCGCTGGCCGTAAAAAGAATGTTCATGTTCCACGCTCCTTGTTCAGCCTTCGCCTTGCGGCAAAGGGTTTGGTTTAGGCGCCTATATTGCGGAGCCGACCGCGCCGCAGGCTTTCCTACGCGCTTTCGCGGCGCGGTTTGGTTCCGGTTGGGCCGTGCCTGTTGGGAAACCGGCCGCGCCTGTTGGCGGCACGGCCGGTTTCGCGGCCGCTGTTTGTTGAGAAAAACGCGCCGCGGTTTAGATTGTCATGTTCTTGGAAATGACGATCGGGTACGAGGAAGGGCCAATCAGTTTGCCGCCCCGCTTCACGATGGCCTGCTTATCCAGAATGCAGTTCTCCAGATGCACATCCTCCTCAATGACGCTATCCTGCATAATCACGCAGTTTTTCAGCACCGCGCCTTTGGCGACCTTTACGCCGCGGAACAGCACACAGTGTTCCACAGTGCCGTCCACAATGCAGCCGTCCGCCACCATGGCGTTAATCACCTTCGCGTTTTCAAGATACCGTGCGGGAAGCTCGTCGCGCACCTTGGTATACACCGGATGCTCCTCGTTAAACAGGGCATGCCGGATTTTCGGATCGATCACGTCCATGTTAAACTTGAAGTAGCTCTGCACGCTGTCCATCCGGTAACAAACATCCTTGTACTCAAAGCCCGCCACCCGCATGCCGGCGTCGCGGATCAGGCGCTGGAAAACGTCGCGCGTCAGGTCGTGGTAACCGTGCGCCGCGCCCCGGTCCACCAGTTCCAACAGCAGCTCCTTGCGCAGCAGGAACACTTCCATGCAGGTGTTTTCGTACCGGGGATGGGTCGGGTCGATTTCCACATCGGTGATGAGGCCCTCTTTGTTGATGTCAAAGTAAACGCCGTATTCCGGCCTGCGCATCTCGGGGTTTTGAGTGTACATGATGGTCACATCCGCCCCGCCGTGCTCATGCGCCTCGAACATATCGGTAAAGTTGGTGTTGAAAATAATCAGGCTGTTGCAAAGCAGCACGTATTCCTGTTTGCTGCGGCGCAGGTAGCCAAAGTTGGAATGCAGCGCGTCCAGACTTCCGCTGTACACGCCCACGTTTTCCCGGGTCAGGAATGGCGGCAGAATATAAAGGCCGTCGTTCTTGCCGTGCAAATCCCACTCCTTGCCGCTGCCCAGATGGTCCATCAGGCTGTGGTAGTTTTTCTGCATAATCACGCCGACGTTCTTGATTCCACTGTTCACCAGCCCGCTTACCAGAAAATCAATCACGCGGTAACGGCCGGCGACCGGCATGGCGGCGATGGCCCGCATCAGCGTCAGCTCCCGGAGGAAGCTGTCCTTTTCGCCGGTATAGATGATACCCATAACATTCTTCATAGCCATGGCGTTCTCCCTCTTTCCTTCTGCTGGGGTTACTCGGCGCGCTGCTCGCCGGCCTTTACGGTTGTGCCCGCCGCAAGCTTCACGTTCTGCCCCACCACGGCGATGTTGCCCGTTTCCTCTCCCACCTTGGCGCCGGCGCCGATCACCGCGCCCTCCGCCACAATCGCGCGGCATACCTGCGCGCCGCGCTCGATAATCGCATTGGGCATGATTACGCTGTCAATGACGCTTGCCCCCTGCATCACCTGCACCCCTGCGAAAAGCACGCTGTGCTCCACGCGGCCGTACACCTCGCAGCCCTCGGTGATCAGGCTGCTACGGGTAACCGCGCCTTCCGCGATGTAATGCGGCGCTACGCCGGGGTTACGGCCGTAGATTCGCCACTTTTTATCGTACAGATCAATCGGCATCGGCATGTTCAGCAAATCCATGTTGGCTTCCCACAGGCTTTCGATGGTGCCGACGTCCTTCCAGTAGCCTTCAAAATCAAAGGCGTACAACTTTTGCTTGTCCCTAAGCATGTTGGGGATGATGTTTTTGCCAAAATCGTTGCTGCTCTTGGGGTCCTGCGCGTCATCGCACAGGTAGGCGCGCAGCTTGTCCCACGTGAAAATATACACGCCCATGCTTGCCTTGTTGCTTTTGGGTTTCGCCGGTTTTTCCTCAAACTCGTTAATCGCGTTATCCGCGTCCGTGTTCATAATGCCAAAACGGGAAGCTTCCTCCCACGGCACCTCGCGCACGGCGATGGTTACGTCGCACCCTTTTTCAATATGGAAGCGGAGCATGGCGTTGTAATTCATTTTGTAAATATGGTCGCCGCTGAGGATGAGCACATACTCCGGGTTAAACTGCTCAATAAATGCCACATTCTGGTATATCGCGTTTGCGGTGCCGCTGTACCACTCGCCCTGTTTGCCCTTCACGTAGGGCGGGAGCACATAAACGCCGCCGTGCGCAAGGTCCAAATCCCACGGGGACCCGCTGCCGATGTAGGCGTTCAACTCCAACGGCTGGTACTGGGTGAGCACGCCCACCACGTCGATACCGCTGTTGGTGCAGTTGCTCAGGGGAAAATCGATAATGCGGTATTTTCCGCCGTAGGGGATCGCGGGTTTCGCCATGTTGGCTGTTAAAATACCGAGGCGGCTGCCTTGGCCGCCCGCAAGCAGCATGGCGATGCACTCTTTCTTTTTCAGCATGGAAGTTCCACTCCTTTTGTGTGATGGGGTCCCTTCCCGTACCGGCCGGCCGGTTCGCGCGGCCTTCCATACGCGAAGGGGATTCATTTCTTGCGCACTGCGTTCCCTTTGGCGATTTCCTTAGCGTCCGTTTCGGCGGTTTTGGCGTTGGGGCGTTTGGCGGCGGCTTTCGCTTTGGCTTTTGCGGCTTCGGCTTTGCTTTGGACGGTTGTGGCTTTATCCTCTTTGGCAGCCAGGGCATTAACCTTTTGATTGGTATTCATGGCGGGTTCCCTCCTGTGTATATTTTTGAACACCTGCGCGGGCGTGCCGATGCTCCGGGACCGTTTGGGTTTGGGCAGTTTTTTCTGGTAGGTAAAATAGCAGCAGCTCAGCGGCGGAACACAGAGATCCGCGTGGTACGGCAAGCTGTTAAACTCGCCCGCCTCGGGCGTGATTTCCCACGCGTTGTACTGATCGCTGCCGCCGTACTCCGCGCGGTCCGTGTTGAACAGCTCGTTCAGCTTTCCGTCCATTGGCAACCCGATTCGGTAAGTCGGGAAGAACACCGGCGTAAAATTGACCACGCAAAGGATCGCTTCCCCCTTCGCGTCGGTGCGCAGGAACGCGATGATGCTGTTATCCGAATCATTCGCGGTGATCCACTGAAAACCGTCCCAGTTCTTGTCCACCTCATACAGCGCGGGGGTATTCCGGTACAGGCGGTTCAGGGCCTTCACGCATGCCTGCACCTGCGGATGCCGGTCGTAAACCAGCAGGAACCAATCCAGCTGATCGTCGAACTTCCATTCAATGAAGTGCGCAAACTCGCCGCCCATAAAGAGCAGCTTTTTCCCGGGATGCGCCATGGTATACCCGAACAGCGCGCGCAGGCCGGCGAATTTCTGCCACAGATCGCCGGGGTTCTTATCCAGCAGGCTATGCTTGCCGTGCACAACTTCGTCATGGGAAAATGGCAGGATGAAATTTTCGTTGAACGCGTAAAACAGGCTGAACGTCAGCTTGCTGTGGTGGTACTTGCGGTATACCGTCTCCTTCTGGATGTAGAACAGGATATCGTTCATCCAGCCCATGTTCCACTTGAACCCGAAGCCCAGCCCGCCGATGTAGGTAGGCGCGGTTACCATGGGATACGCCGTGCTTTCCTCCGCTACCATCATCACGCCCGCAAAATCGTGGTACACCGTTTCGTTCAGGCGGCGGATAAAGCGGATCGCATCCAGATTTTCATGTCCGCCGTACTGGTTAGGGACCCACTGCCCGCGTTCCTTGCAAAAATCGTAGTACAAAAGGCTGCTGACCGCGTCCACCCTCAGGCCGTCCGCGTGATAGTATTCCAGCCAGAAGCACGCGTTGCTCAGCAAGTAGCTGCACACCTCGCCGCGCGCGAAATCGAAAAGCATCGTGCCCCACTGGGCGATTTCGCCCCGCCTTGGGTCCGGATGGTTGTACAGCGCCGTGCCGTCCAGCTTGAACAGGCCCGCCTCATCCCGGGGAAAATGTCCGGGCACCCAGTCCAGCAACACGCCAATCCCCGCCTGATGGCAACGGTCAATCAGGTCCATCAGTTGCCGCGGATTGCCGTAACGGGAGGTTGGCGCGTAAAAACCCAGCACCTGATACCCCCAGGACATATCCAGCGGGTGTTCCATCACCGGCAGCAGCTCAATGTGCGTATAGCCCATTTCCAGCACATACGGTATCAGTTGATCCGCAAACTCCTGATAACTGAGGTAACTGCCGTCCTCATGCCGCCGCCAGGAACCGATGTGTACCTCGTAAATATTCACCGGGCTGATGTAAGGGTTGTAGACGCCCCGCTTTTGCATCCATTCGCCGTCGCCCCAGGCGTAGCCCTCCATATCATACAGGCGGCTGGCGGTATTGGGCCGCAGCTCCGCATAAAAACCGAACGGATCGGCCTTCATGCGCCAAACGTCATCCTGCCCCCAAACGGCGTATTTATAGGCCGGTTCGCCGTGCTCCGGCAGGTTTTGCCACAGTTCCGCCTCGCTCAGGCGAAGCTCCCAGGTGCCGTCAAACTGTTTTTGCATCGGGTGACGGCTCAAGTCCCAACCATTAAAGGTGCCAATCAGCGCAACGTGCTTGGCGTTGGGCGCCCACAGGCAAAAGTGCCAAAGCCGAGCGCCGTTTTCTTCGCACGGATGAGCGCCCAGCATTTGATAGGCGTAGCGGCTGGTTCCCTGATGAAACGCCTCGCGTGCTTCGGCGGACGGCGCTACATACTGCATCGGTGATCCCCCCTTTTGATTGTCTTTGAAAAACGGACAGGCAACCCTTCCAAATAGGGGTAGCCCGACGCAGGCAATTGCCCGTTTGCAGGCATCGATTTTCCATACACCGACGCCTGCCCACCGCGGCTGCGCAGGCAATGATACATTATCTCTTCCACAATCAAGAATTTTTTTGCTTATCTTATTTTATGCGCAAAGGCAGGCATTCGTCAAGATGGTAACTCGCTTTTTTTGAGGGTTTCTAAACTTTTCGAACCCGCCGGGGCCTGTATGATAAACTTCTTTACAATTGCTACGGAAAACGGTAAAATGTTTGGAACTTGAAACAGGAAGGTGCATTCCATGATCTCAGTGATCGTGAATCCGGTAGCCGGTACGGGCCTTGCGCTCTCGGTTGGGCAAAAAATCGACTCCATCCTGACGGAACGGGGCATTGAGCATACGATGCTTTACACGGAGGGCGTTGGGCATGCAACCGAGCTGGCCCGCGAGGCTGCCCGCCAAGGCGCAACCACGGTGCTGTCTGTCGGCGGCGACGGCACGCTCAGCGAAACGGCGGCCGGGCTTGTGGGTAGCTCCTCGGCGCTTGGCATCATCCCGGCGGGCACCGGCAACGATTTTATCAAAGTGATCGGCACCCCTAAAAAGTGGGATGAGGCGTTGGAATATGTGCTGACGCACCCCGCCCATCCGCTGGATACGGGGGTTATCAACGATTCTTTCTTCATTAACGTATGCGGCGCGGGTTTTGACGTAATGGTGCTGGAATACGCTTTGAAGGCAAAAAAGCACGTCCGCGGCATCTGGCCTTACCTTTACGGCGTGATTGCCGCCATCAAAGCCTTCAAGCCCTTTGAAATGCTGGTGGAAATTGGCGACGAGCTGAAGCTGAAAGGCAAGTACATGCTGTGCAGCATCGCCAACGGGCAATACATCGGCGGCGGCATCCCCATTATGCCGCGCGCAAAGGTGGATGACGGGCTGCTGGATGTGCTTGTGGTGGACACGCTGCCCGCGTGGCGCATCCCGTTTTATCTGCCCGCCCTGCTGGGCGGCAAGCTGGTGAATACCAAAATTGCGCACCATTACCGCACCGCCCGTTGCAAGCTCACCTCCCACAACATGCAGCTGAATTTGGACGGGGAAATCATCCCCATGGAAAGCGCCAGTTTTGAATGCAGGCCCGCATCGCTACTCGCGCATTGGGCCGGTTCCGGCTCTCTGGTAAACGGCTGAGCCTGCCAAAGCATGGTCGCCCTACCCAAGCCATCCTGTAAATTTTGATGCCGAGCCGTTTTCCGCACAGCGGCTCGGTTTTTATTGCCCAAATATATGGTATACTGGCAGGGAGGTGAATCGTCATGGGCACAGGTTTCCGTCGCGTTGGGGCCGCGCTTCTTTCGTTTATGCTCAGTTGCCCTTTCGCGGCCCTGGCAACCGGCGACACCGAGGAAACCTCGCTTGACGACGGCGCGCGTACCCCGTCGGTGTATGTGATCTCCCCCACGGGCAGCGACAGCTATGAAAGCGGCAATCAGCTCAGCGTGAAGGTGGAAGGCGCCAATGTGGAACGCATAACGCTGGAATTGCAGCTGGTGGATCAGACGCTAAGCTACGAAAGCACGGAGGCTCAGGTGACCTATACCTTTCAGCTCGATCAGCCCCAAACGCAGGGCGCGCTCCTCGTGGTGCGCGGGTACGCTGACGCGGCGACGGACGCCGTATACGCCGAGCAGCGGGTTCCGGTGCTTTCGCCCAAGGCGGAACTGATCGGGCGCATGATTGCCCTCGCCTACGCCAACTCCCGGGATAGCCGGTATATGTTCGCGCCCGCGGAAACAGATTACGATATCGGCGTGTGCAAAAATTTCGTAATGCGCCTTTTTGACACCTTCAGCAAAGAATACCGGATGCTCGCGTACCCTGAGCTTGCTCTGCACATGCCCAAGAACAACAGCAAAAAAGCTTGCGCCCCTTACGATTACGGCATTGAGTGGAAGCCGGAAACCGCAGAGGAGGGCAGCCCGTTTGAAATCGCCGCGCAATTTAAGTATAACGACAGCCTGAGCGAAGAGGAAAATCAGGCCTTGGCGCGGAAGTTAATAGAACAGATCCAAAAAGGGGACTTTTTCCAAATCGTCGGCTATTACGGCGGGGGCAACGGGCCGCATAGCATGTACATCATCCGCGATTACGACCCCGTCACCGGCATGGTGCACTGGACGGACAGCAACATGCGCGGCACGCGCGTCAACGGCGCGCGCTGGGGTTACCTGCAATATAACGCCGACGCGGATATCGACTGGTGGGTAAACGTGTTCTACATGAAAAAGCGTGGCGCAACCCTGTACCGCCTCCGCGATGATCTCTACAAGTATTAGGAAACGGAGTGAAGCGTATGTCCAAGAACAATTTCTCCAGCAAGGTCCGGATCGCGCTCTTTAAAGGGATGGAAGCCATCGGCACTTCCGCCTCCAATCTGGCGAGCAACGCCAAGCTCAAGGTGAACGAGATCAATCTGGAAACACGCCGCCGTGAAATTCTGACCGATTTCAGCCTTCAGGCGTTTGACCTATGGCAAAACGGAACGCAGTTGCCTGAGCCGCTGGACGCGCTGTTTCAGGAGTTGAGCGAAATCGAAGCCCGACTGAGCGTTTTGCGCGCGCAAAAGTACGGCAAAGTTGCCGCCGAAAACGCCGCGCAGGATCAGGCCGCAAGCCCGGATCCGCCTGCGGACGAGGTCAAGGAACCCGTTGAATGCAGCGTTGAAACCGACGAAAGCGAACCGCAGGAGCCCGTGCAATGCTCGTTGCAAACCGACGGGCCGGATACCGCGGAGCCGGGAGATTCCGTTACCGAGGCTCAGCCCGCCGAAACGGAAACACCTGCCGAGCCAGCTGCTGAAAGCGATGAAGCCGCCCCCTCCGAGGCCGCTGAAACGCAAGCCGCAGAAGCCGCCCCAACAGCCGACGAAAGCGAACCGCGCGGCTAACCTTTGCCTACGTAAAACTCAAACCGGCCTGTACCCGAGCCATCCGGCTTTTGACAGGCCGTTTTTCCTGACATTCAGACCGTTGACAAACCAAATCGAGTCCGTACGCCGCACCACATTTTGCCTTTGGCGCTCGTGGTGTTAACGTTGTATGTGTTGCCATAGATGGCCTCCGGCGGGCAAATGCTTAACCCCTGCACCCCACAGAGGCTTTGGCCTTGACCCATTTTCGCTGCGGCGAGGGTTTTTCAGTTGTCGGTTACATTGCCTGCCAGTCCGGGGTCGGTTGGTTTTTATCGGTTTTTCATGGGTAAACGCATTGGCGGCGGTTGTCGAGCCGCTGGCTGTGTGGTATGCTTGGCGTAGCATTCTGAATTGCCTACGGAGGTTGATAGCCATGTACGAGTTAACGCAGGTTGGGCCGCGCAGCTACTACATCGATTGCCCGGCAAAAATTGGCGTTTACACGCCGGATGGGCAGCATGTGATCCTGATCGACAGCGGCAACGATAAGGACGCCGGGCGAAAAGTCCGGCAGGTGTTGGATCGGCAGCAGTGGTCGCTGACAGCCATCCTCAACACGCACTCCAACGCGGATCATATCGGCGGCAACCGCTATTTGCAATCGCAAACCGGCTGCAAAATTTTCGCCAACGGCATCGAGCGGGCCATGACGTGCCACCCAATTTTGGAGCCTTCCTTTTTATATGGGGGCTTCCCTTGCAAGGAGCTTCGCCACAAGTTTTTAATGGCGCAGGAAAGCGACGCGGTCGAACTGAGCGATCCGGACTTCCCCAAGGAGATCGAAGTGCTTCCCCTTCCGGGCCATTTTTTCGATATGGTGGGCTACCGCACGCCGGACGACGTTGTTTTTCTGGCCGACTGTGTCAGCAGCGAGGCGACGCTCGATAAATATGGCATTCCTTTTATTTATGATGTGGAAGCCTACCTACAAACGCTCGACCGTATCTCGGAAATGACCGCCAGCCTGTTTGTGCCGGCCCACGCCGAGCCTGCCAAAGATATCCGGCCCTTGGCGACCTATAACCGGGTTAAGGTGCTCGCGGTGGCGGATCATCTGCTGGAAATTTGCCGCACGCCCGTGCCGTTTGATGTAGCCTTGCAGGAAATGTTCAGCCGGTATGAGCTGACCATGAATTTTGAACAGTATGTGCTGGTGGGCAGCACCATCCGATCCTATTTTTCCTGGCTGATGGATACGGGCCGGGTTTCCGCGAGCTTCACCGACAATCACCTTCGCTTGCTGGCAACGCGGGCCTGAGCGACTATTGCACGCGCCGCGCTCAGGGCATCTCTGTCGCCGCCGCGCTTGAACCCTCCATGCCCCCGCCTCGGGAACCCGATCCGGCTCCATTTTTGAGCCATACAAATAGGACCCGCCCGGGAGGGATGGGCGGGTCCTTTTTCGGTTTAGGCGGTCGCGGTGTCGCGCACGCCGGATAGAACCAGTTCGTTTTCCCCTTTCGGATTGCGGCTCAGGCTTTTCCCAGCCTCCACGGCGCGGGGAACCGTAAGGCGCAGTTACCGCTCCGCCCCTTGCGGGAAAAGGGGGAAACCGCCCCGTTGCCGCCGCGAAAGGAATACTGGGATTACCGTTTGCTGCGTTCCTTCAGCTTGGCAAACACTGCCTGCAACACAATGAAGAAGCACAGGAGCATGGCGGATACGACGTTCGCCCAGGAGGACATCAGCTTGCCGTTTGTTTTCACCAAGCTGGAGATGGTTCCGTTAATCAGCACCCCAAAGAAGGAGCCAAACACGTTGCCAACGCCGCCTGTGAGCAGGGTTCCGCCGATAACCGCCGAGGAAATCGCATCCATTTCAAGGCCGGTTGCCTGCGTGGTGGTGCCGGCCATGGTGTTCAGGCAATAGCAGATGCCGCCGATGGAGCACAGGAAGCTGGACAGCATGTAGGCCTTCAAACGGGTCTTTTTCACGTCCAACCCCATGAGCGCGGCCGATTGCTGGTTACCGCCCACCGCGTACAGGCTGCGGCCAAACTTGGTGTACCTAAGCAGCAGGAAAACCGCGATCAGCACCACCAACGCGATGATGACAGGCAACCGCAGGTACGGCACCATCAGCTTGCCCTTGTTGTTCATATAGGCGCCGATTTCAAACGGCATCCAGATTTTCAGGTTCGCCAACCCCACAAAAAACTCGCTGGATTTGATCGTCACCTGCTGAGTGCTGATCATCGCTGTCATGCCTCGGGCAAAGAACATGCCCGCCATGGTCACAATGAACGGCTGAATGTCCAGATAGCCTACGCAGAAGCCCTGCACAAAGCCAAATACAACGCCGATCAGCAGCACTTCCGCCATCAGGTAGGGCGCGGGCACCCCGCGGGTTTCTATCCCCACGGCCAAAAACATGCAGTCCATGGCAATCAGCGCGCCAACCGAGATGTCGATACCCCCGGTGAGCATGACGGCCGTCATGCCGCACGCGACGCAGATCAGGCCGGAGTTGTTAATCAGGATGTTGATGAACGTCTGAAAATGATCGAAGCCCTTGTCCGAATATACGAGGCAACCGGCGACATACATCACGATAAACAGCGCGATTGTGATCAGAAGCAGCATGCCATTGTTGTTCATTTGCCTGCGGGAACGTTTTTCAAGCGACGTACGGTTCATGTGCCGATCACCTCCTTATGGGCTGCAAGGCTCCGGGCGGCAGCCCGTTTCGCCAGCATCGCCTTGAATGCCGGCGCCTGAATGGTCACAATCAGGATCACGATAACCGCCTTGAACACCGGCGCCTGCGCGGAGCTGATCCCCAACGCGTACAGCGTTGTGGTGATCGCCTGAATGGTATATGCGCCAATGATGGAACCGGAGAGCCGGAACTTGCCGCCGCCCAGGCTGTTGCCGCCCAGCGCGACCGCCAGAATCGCGTCCAATTCCAGCGTGAGGCCGATGTTGTTGGTATCGGCGCTATAAATCCGGCTGGTTGCGACCAACCCGGCAATGCCCGCGCACAGGCCGCAAATCACAAAGGTGGTAAAGATAATCCGGCGGGACTGATACCCTGCGATGCGCGCCGCATTTTTGTTAATTCCCACGCTTTGCACATACATGCCCAGCGCGGTAAATTTGAGGATAAGCGACGCGATAATCACGCAGCAGCCCGCCACCAGAATCGGCGTGGGCATGAAGCCGCAATAGCCGCCCAAAAACTGGAACGAAGGCTCGCGGATGTACACGATCGTGCTGTTGCAAAGCAGCAGCCCAATCGCGCGCCCGGCGGAAAACAGGATCAACGTCGCCACCATCGGCTGAATGTTTAGGTAAGATACCAGAAAGCCGTTAAACACGCCGCAGGCGCAGGCAACCACCAACCCGGCCAGCAGGCCCATCCAAAGCGGATGAGCATATTCCGATACGTTCGCGTTGCCAAACCCAGCCAACAGCATGCAGCAGACGCCACCGGACAGGCTCATCACCGAGCCGACGGAAATATCGGTACCGGCCGAGGAGGATACCACCAGCGTCATGCCAATCGCCAGAATGGCGGCCTCGCTGCCACGGTTCAGGATGTCGATGATGCGTCCGTACAGGATGCCGTTGCGTACGGAAATGGTAAAGAAATTGAAAACCGCATTGCCGTTGACAATATCAAAAATGATATTGACCGCCATAACGAGCAGCATGCTGAAAATAGGCAGGAACAATCGCAAATGCGTTATTTTCTTGATTGTTTTCATGATTTCTCACCTCCGGCGATGGCGTGCATCACGCTTTCCTGAGTCATGTCCCCAGAGATTTCGCCAACCTTTTCGCCATCGCGCAAAACCGCCAGCCGGTTGCAGGTGCGCAGCATTTCCTCAATCTCCGATGAAATGAACAGGATGCCTTTGCCTTCTTCAGCCAGCCGAACAATCAGCTTTTGAATTTCCGTTTTGGTGCCGATATCGATGCCGCGGGTCGGTTCATCCAAGATCAGGAAGTCCGGGTCCGTTGCCAGCCAGCGGGCAATAATCACCTTCTGCTGATTGCCGCCGGAAAGCTGCTTGAGCAGAGTTTCGCGGCTTGCGGTTTTAATTTGCAAAAGATCGATAAACTTATCCGCAATCTCGCACTGCTCCTTCATGGGCAACAGCTTCATAATACCCCGGTGCGCCTGAATGGCCAGCACAATGTTTTCCCGAACCGAAAGGTCCGCGATAATTCCTTCAGCTTTGCGGTCATCCGGGAGCATGCCCATGCCCTGCTTCATGGCGTCAATCGGCTGGGCGATCTTCACATTCTTGCTTTTCACCTTGAGCGTCCCGGTTTGCGCGCGATCCGCGCCATAAATGGCGCGCGCCAGTTCGCTGCGTCCGGAACCCAGCAGGCCGGTCAACCCCACCACCTCGCCCCGGTTGATTTTGAGATCAAAGGGCTTGATTTTACCCGCGTGGCTCAAGCCGCTCGCCTCAATCAACGGTTCATCGCAGCGGTTGGTGCAGTTCTCCGGCTTTATCTTTGCCAGATCATCAAAATCCTTGCCCATCATGGCCGCGATCAGCTTCACACGGGGCAGGTCGGTAATCAGATATTCCCCTACCAACTGCCCGTTGCGCAAAACCGTGATACGGTCGCAAACGGCGTACACTTGTTCCAGAAAGTGCGTAACAAAAATGATACCCACCCCTTGGTCACGAAGCTTGCGCATCAGCGTAAAAAGCTTTTCCACCTCGTGGTCGTCCAAGGAGGAGGTCGGTTCATCCAAAATCAGGATTTTGCACTCCATATCCACAGCGCGCGCAATGGCGATCATCTGCTGAAGCGCAAGGGAATAATTTTCCAGATTTTGCTGGGCGTCAATTTCCAATTCAAAGCTGTCCAGCAACGCCTGCGCTTTTTTTATCATCGTCCGCCGGTCGATGGTGTGCAGGGAGGTGAGCGGTTCGCGGCCAATATAAAGATTTTCAGCAACGCTCAGGTTCGGGCACAGGTTCACTTCCTGGTATACCGTGGAAATGCCCCTTTTCTGAGCCTCCAATGTTGAATGGTTCCGGATGGCTCCATCCAGCCCGTCCACGTTAATTTCGCCTTCATCAAAGTCATGAACGCCGGTCAGGCATTTAATCAGCGTGGATTTACCCGCGCCGTTTTCACCCATCAGCGCATGAATTTCACCCTTGCGCAGGGTGAAATCTACATTTTCCAACGCCTTGACTCCGGGAAAGGTCATGGTTATCCCGCGCATGGTCAGGACGACCCGATCATCCATAGTCATCCATTCCTTTCATAGGTTTGTGAACGGTTGGGCGTCGTGCCGCCCAAGCCCTTCATATAGAAAAGTGGGAGGAGCTGTAAGGCCTCTCCCACTTCTCCACAGTTTCTTTTACATCGCCTAAGCGATCAATTCCTGCTTAGTACGGACGGGCCGCGAGGATATCCGCGGTAAGGGTGGTGGCATACTGAGAGGTGATGCCCGGGGCTACGAAAGCCTGATCGACAACCAGCGTGAACGCATCGACGGTTTCGCCGGCCTTCAGCTTCTCGATAACGCCCTTCACGAAGTCAGCCTGGATCGGGTTGCACTCAACGTCCGCGTTGATTTTGCCATCCAAGGTGTAGCCCAAGCCGGCCTTGGTCGCATCGTAGGAGATCAGGGTCACGTCGCCGCCAACGCCGTAGGTGATGCCGGCCGCGTTCATAGCATCCATCGCGCCGTAGGCTTCGTTATCGTTCTGGCAAACCAGCACGTTGAACTGGCCGGGATAGGACTTGATGAAGCTTTCCATAACCTGCTGGCCGCCAGCCTGCGTGAAGTCGCCGCTCTGGCTGTCCAGGATTTTCCATTCGGAATGATCTTTGGCGATGTTGTTGAAGCCTTCGGAACGGCCCAGTGCGGCGGAGGAACCTACGGTGCCTTCGATCACGAGGATGTTAGCTTCTTTGCCGGCGAGGTATTCAGCCAGCCAGTTGCCAGCGGTTTCGCCTTCTTTAACCATGTCGGTGCCTACGCGAGTGGTGTACTCGGAAGGATCGGCATCCACAGAACGGTCAGCGATGATCACGGGGATCCCAGCGGCTTTGGCTTCCGCCAAAACGGTGTTCCAGCCAGCGGTTTCGATCGGGGCGATGATGATGTAATCCACGCCCTGCTCGATAAAGCTGCGAACCGCTTCCAACTGAGCGGCGTTGTCGTTGTCGCAATCCACAAAGCTCAATTCATAGCCATTCTCAGTGGAGAACACGGCCTTGTAGTTCTCGGTGTTGGCGTTACGCCAGTCAGACTCATGGCCAACCTGCGCGAAACCAACCTTGATGAGGTCTTCGGCGGCGGCGAAGGAGCACAGTGCGAACACCATGACCAGAGCCGTCAACAGAGCGAGCAATTTCTTCATAGATGGGAACCTCCTCATATTTCATTCCGGGAAGCTGTCCGTACTTCCCATGTGTAATGTTATTGTAGAGGAGGAAGCCCGTGAATAAAAGTGACTGGTTTCACAATTTGGTTGAGAATCTTTTGAAGTTTTTTGGGCAATTTCACACAGGCCGTTTTAGTGTGTGTATTTTTCCGACAACAGTCAATATTTTCCGATTTGTTCGGAAGGTCCGGCGCTTACAGCGTGCCGAAAACCCTTGCAATCATTCGCCTTTCCGGTAATCGCGCGGGGATAGCCCGGTGTTTTTTTTGAACAGGTAGCTAAAGTAGTGAGGGTCGTTATACCCCACTGTAAAAGCTACGTCGGAGGTGCGCATCTGCCGGTCGCGCAAAAGCGCCTTGGCATGCGCAAGCTGCACCGTGGTGAGGTACTCGGTAAACGTAACCCCCGTTTCCTGCGAAAAGACCGTACAAAAGTGGTTATTGCTCAGCGCCACATACCCGGCCACATCGCGTAGCGTCAGGTCCGGGTTGGAAAAATGCTCGTCAATGTACGCCTTGGCTTTGCGGATAACAACGCCGTAGCGCGCGGAGCCTTGATCGTCCCTGAAGCTCAGGGCGCGGTACAGTAGCTCACGCGCCATCGCCATCGCCTCCTCCAGCGTGGAGGCTGCGGCGCTTTTATCCTCCGGCTGAAAGGCGGAGGGGATAATCTCCTGCGGATCGCCGCCGCAATCGCGGATCATCCGCGAGGCGCACAGCACAATATCCACAAAAATGTAGTTAATCATCAGCTTGCTTTGCGCCGCAGTCTGGCCGATGGAGGCAATATAGTCCGACAGAATGCCATCCGCCTCGGCGCGGTTGGTGTGGCGCAGTTTTTCATAAATCTGCGGCACCTTCACATTCACCAGCGACAGGCTTTCCTTTGGTTCGATATCCAGCATGCCGACAATCCGCCGCTCGCGGTTGGCGCTGTCCGCCTCGTGCAGCGTATGCAGGAGGGTGCTGGCGTCCGCGTAGGAATGCGACACCTCCCCCAGGGAGCGCACCGTGGTTCCGATCGCCATCATCGGTTTCAGCTCGGTGTTGCGCTCCACCTCAAAGCGCACGGCCTGAGCTAGGCCATACGTGCGCTCCTCAATATCGGTATCGTCATCCCCCATCACCAGCATCACAAACCGGCCCTGAACCTGGCACAGGCATACGGTGCCGCCGCTGCTTTCCGCAAGGCGGCACAGCACGCTTTCAGCCGCGCGGGTTTCCTCAACGCTGATGGTTTCCTGCCCCAGATCGATCACCATGGTCAGATACCGGCCCGCCGTCAGGCTCATTTGAAGCGCGCGGGCGCGTTCCATCACTTCGTTTTCCGGCGTGCCGGAAATCAGGTCGTTGAGCAACCGTTCTTTGAGCAATTGTCCGGACGAAGCCAGCTGATCGCGGTAGGTGCGTAGGTTTGCCTGCTGGCGCTTGTCCTCCCGGATGCAATCGGCAATATGGTTGAGCACCTGCAACAGCTCCTGCCCACTGACGGGCTTGAGCAGGTACTCCTTCACCCCCAGCGATATGGCTTCCCGCGCGTAGGCAAAATCGTCGTACCCGCTCAGGATTACAATATACATCCACGGCATGGTCGCGCTGACCGCCCGGCATAGTTCCAGCCCGTCCATAAAGGGCATGCGGATATCCGTAATCAGGATGTCAGGTTTGATATCCTGAAGCATCGAAAGCGCCATTTCGCCGTCCGGGGCTTCGCCGGCCAGCACAAAATCCGTCTGCTCCCACGGAAAATTGCTGCGGATGCCCTCGCGCACCACAATTTCATCGTCCGCCAGAAATACCTTGTACATCCTCTCTCCTCCCAAACGGCACGCACAGCGAAACCGTCGTGCCGTTTTCCCCGCTTTGGATCCGCACGCCTTCCGGCTGGTTGTAGTACAGCTGGATGCGTTTATTTACATTAAACAGGCCGTAACAGCCGTGCTCCCCCTCGGCCGGCGCGTCTCGGTCCAGACTTTCCCGCACCTGGCTCAGGCGTTCCGCCGTCATGCCGGCGCCGTTGTCCGTAACGGTCAGGATCATCATGCCCCCCTGCTCGCGCCCGGTTACGCGCACAAACCCACGGCCCCGCCGGTGCTTGATGCCGTGGTAGATGGCGTTTTCGACCAGCGGCTGCAACAGAAGTTTCAGGATTTGCAGGTTGTACATATCCTGAGGAATATCAATTTCATAATCCAGAATATCGCGGTACCGGATTTTCTGTATGGTCAGGTAGCCTTGCAGATGCTTCACCTCATCGGAAAGCGGAATCCAATCCCTGCCCTGCGAAAGTGAAATGCGGAAAAAATCGCTCAGCGCCCGGGTGATGTGAATGACCTCGTCGGTCCGCTACGCTTCCGCAAGCCACACAATGGCGTCCAGCGTGTTATACAGAAAATGCGGGGCAATCTGCGCCTGAAGGGTGCGCAGCTCGCTCATTTTCAGGTTTTCCTGTTCGCGGCGGTTTTCATCAATCAGGCGTTGCAGCTTGCCGGCCATCACGTTCAGGCTTTCGGCCAGGCCCCGCAGCTCGGTCACCTCCGGCTTATCCACGCGCGCCAGCAAATCGCCTTCGGCAATGGCGCCCGCAAAATGCTCCAATTCCGTAATCGGCGTGCGGATAGCGCGGGAAAGCGACTTTTGCGCCAGCATCGCAAACGCGAACGTGAGCACCACCAGCGCGACCATCAGCCACACAATCAGGATCAACTGCTCCTGAAGCAGACGGCTGGTATCCATGGTGGCGCTGATTTCCACAGTGATATATTTTTCCAGCATATCCCCTACCAGTGAGGAAACGCTGCGTACCTCTTCCAGCAAGGCTTCGTTGTCCGCGACCAGCGCTCCAACGGCCATCTGATCGCCCATACGGTCAATGTACCCTTCCAGCGTATCCATGGTTCGTCTGGCAACGGTCAGTTCCATGGAGTTGCCGGTTCTCATCAGGTCGTCGATGGTCTGGTTGACTTCCTCCAGCATCTGGTACTGTCTGCCTTCCGCAAAGGTGATGCGCCCGGCGACGATGCTCCACATTTCATCCGGAATGTCGGAGGTAACCAGCGGCTTCAGGGATGATACCCGTTCCACCTGCGAAATTGCCTGATGATAGCTGTCCGCATAGGTGCGCATGGTCCAGATGCTCACCAGCGCGGGAATCAGCATCAGCGCAAGAATCACCATAAAGCTGAAGCGGAGGCGCTCCGCAAGGCTGTTGCCTACCTTCAGGCGCCGGAATACGTTATCCAGCATCGCACGCATCGCTCAGTACCCTCGGGGCGGAAGGCTGTCCAAATCGGTATCAAATTCGGAAAAAACCCTCTCGTCGGAGTAGGTGTTGCGGGGAATGGATTCCCCGGCCGCCAGCTTTTTTGTCAATTCCATAATTTTATCCCCGATCAGCGGCGTGCATTCCACAACGCAGTTAATTTTCCCCTGTTTGAGCAGATCGATGGCCGCCTGTTCCCCGTCCACGGTCACAATCACAATATCCTTGCCCGGCTGCAATCCGGCTTCCTCAATCGCCTCAATGGCGCCCAGCGTCATCGCGTCGTTATGGGAAAACAGCACGTCGATATCCGAATGCCTTGCCAACAGGCCCTGCATGCACTCCTTGCCCTTGGAGCGTAAAAAATCGCCGGAAACGCTTTCAAGGATGGTAAAACGGCTATCCCCTTCCAGCACGCTGCGAAAACCCGTGCCGCGCTGGCGCATGGGCGTAGAATCCACCGTACCGGAAATTTCCACAATGTTCACGTGATCCGCGTCCGCCATCTTCTGAAGCAAAAACTGCCCCGCCCTGCGGCCCTCCGCATAAAAATCAGAACCCACAAAGCCAACAATCAGACTTTCGTCCGCGGTATTGATGCGCCGGTCGGTAATCAGCACGGGGATGCCGGCTTTTTTAGCTTCCGTGAGCACGTTATCCCACCCGTCCTCCACGTTAGGCGAAAAGGCGATCACATCCACACGGTAGGCTATGAAGGATCGGATGGCCTTGATCTGCTTTTCCTGCTTTTGTTCCGCGTTTTCATACATCAGTTGGATACCGGCGCGCTTGGCCGCATCCTGAATCGATTTTGTGTTGCCCAACCGCCACGCGCTTTCCGAGCCAAGCTGGGAAAAGCCCAAAAGGATCTGGGATTGATCCGCAGACCCGGCGTCGCCTTGCGTGGCGGCTACGCAACCGTTCAGCAAAAACAGGCTGGCCATCAGGATGGATGCAAGCCCGGCGAATGAAATCCAGCGTTTTTTCACACAAACCTCCTTCGGGTCGGCTTGGCCGCCCGTTGCGTATCCGGTACAGATTATCCTTCGGAAGGGTTGCGCCTGCTCCAATGCGTGCGACCGAGCCCGCTGTCTGTTTTGCCGGTCGCCTTCATCCCGGCCGCTGGCGGAGCGTATCCTCTCCGGTTGCCATCAGGTTCCGGGCACGAGTCCGTACACATTTTTAATTAGCATTGGCAGGGCCGCCTCAGCCGACGGCTATTTTCCGTTTTCAGTCGGTTTATTGTAGCACCGATCCATGGCCAGCACAAGATTGGTTTTTTCGGCGGGTATACAGAACGCCTCATACGCCCCCGCTTTGAACCCCGCGTTGCCGTTTCGGGCTGGGAGCGGAGCAGGATGCGCAAGCTCATGCTGGCAGGTGCTCAACGCGGCAAGCGCGATATGCGGACCAGCAGGGTTGATCCCACGCGACATTTAATTTATTTGTACGGACATATTATTGAACCTTAACGCATTCCCCATTGAATATCCGTAACGGATGGTCTGAAATGCAAAAGATCAGGCGGCGGGCTTGCAGCCCGTCGCTGAATACGCGTATGGGCCATTTGTTGCTAAAAAGCAGAATGTAAAAAATCCAGTAAAAGCAAAATTCAAAGTGCGATTGCGCAAGCTGAACCGAAGCCAGCCTGCATCCTGAAGGGGCAACGGTCGCCTGCCTGCGGCCAGGGTTGCCCAAAATTGCATCGGATACGCAAGCGCTATTGATCCGGTTTCCCGCTGCTTCATTCAACGTTTGAATACGCGCTTTTCCGAGCCGCGCAGCGAAAGCCTCGGCACCACCACCAGCCGTTCCGAAGGCCGGGTCGGCTCGTCAAAGCGGCGGATCAGCAGCTGCGCGGCCTTCGCGCCCAGCATAATCACCTCGCGGTCCAGGCAGCTGTAGGGCAACTCAAACACCATTTGCCCGGGCAATTCGTCAAAGCCGACAAAGGCCGCGTCGGAGGGGATTTTCAGCTTCAAATCGCGCATCGCGTTCAAAAAGCCAATTTCACTATGGTTATTGGCGATAAAGAAAGCCGTGGGTCGGTCGGCTTGCCGCATCAGCTCGGTCACCTGCCGGTATGCCTCCTCCTGCCCGAAGGTGCCGGTGAGCATGTAGGGTTTGCGTAGCGTCAGTCCGTTTTGCTGCATCGCCTTGCGATACCCCTCCAGCCGCTCGCGCCCGATCATCAGCTGAATGTTGCCCGCGATCACCCCAATCGCCTTGTGCCCCGCATGTACCAATGCCTCCGTGGCGGCGTACGCGCCGCTGAAATTGTCGCTGAGCACGCAGTCGCAATCCAGCCTGTTAATCGGGCGGTCGAGAATCACATACGGCCCGCCCAGATCATTCAGGCGCGAGGCCATTTCTTCAAAATCAAGATCATCCTCGTAATTGCACGCGGGCACATAGATTAAGCCCTTCACGCGCTGGTAGCGCATCGCGTCCAGCGCCTTGTAGTCCCTTTCCTTGCTGTTGCCGGAGGTGCGCAGGATCAGCGTGTACCCGCACTTGTCCATCACTTCGCTGACCCCGGTGAGCAATCCGGAAAAGAAAGGGTTATTGGCCTCCGGGATAATCAGCCCGATGGCGTCGCTTTCCCGCCGCGAAAGGCTACGCGCCAGCGCGGAGGGTTGGTAATGGTGCTTTTCCATCACCGCGCGCACTTTTTCCGCGGTTTCGCTGCTGACATATCCCTTGCCGTTGATCACGCGCGAAACAGTTGCCTTTCCAACGCCCGCTTCCCGCGCGATATCCTGAATGTTGACGCTTCTCATGCAATATCCCTCCGCGGTGAAAACGGTTCCAGAACTATCCAAATTATAGCGGCTTGCCCGAAGGCTGTCAACGCCCAATCCGTCGATGCGCCCACAGCCGCCGTGAAAGCGTGGGATTGCGAACGCGCGGGTTCGTTGAGCAACCGCAAGCGATACCGCCTTGCTTACCATTACCGCGTCACGCGGTTTTCAACGCGGATGGAATTGTACCATCCCCCTTTCCCTTTGGCGCTTTATCAGTTATAATAGATTGTTAGAAGGGAGGCGCGGATGTGGCAAAGGAACGTATTGGGCTTATGGGCGGCAGTTTTAACCCGATCCATGAGCGACACTTGGCCATTGCCGCCTGCGCGCTGGACGAAGCCAAGCTGGACAAGGTGCTTTTTCTGCCGACCGGCAACCCGCCGCACAAACATGACGGCCTGATCGACGCGGAGCACCGTTTTGAGATGACGCGCCTGGCAACGTTGCGGGAACCCCGGTTTTTTCCTTCGCGGATCGAGATTGACCGCGAAGGGGTGATTTACACCGTGGACACGCTGAGCCAGCTCCGGCGGCAATGGCCGGACGCGGAGCTGTTTTACATGATCGGTGAGGATACGCTGTTGGACCTGCCCAATTGGCGTACCCCGGACAAAGTGTTTGAAATGTGCACCTTTCTGGTTTGCCGCCGCACCACCTGGAACGCCGGCGGCCACCCGCTTGTGCGCGCTCTGGAAGCCCGGGGGGCAAAGTTTCAGTACCTCTCGCTGCCGCCCATGGACCTGAGCGCGACCGCGATCCGCGAAGCGCTCGCCCGGGGCGAAACGCCGCAGGAGTTGCCGCCGCAGGTGATGGAATACATCCGGCTGATGGGCCTGTACGGCGTGCCCGCCTGCCCGGAAGGCGCAAGCGCCATGTACCCAAAGCTTCGGCTGGCGTTAAGTGAAAAACGCCTGTTACATTCGCTGCTGGTTGCGTCCACCGCGCGCAGGCTTGCCCAGCTGCACAGTCTGAACCCGGCGGAGTGTGAGCTGGCCGGGCTGTTGCACGATTGCGCCAAGTGCATGCCGCTGCAAACCTTGCAACGCATTGCCAAGGATAACCGCCTGCTATTGGACAAGGAAACCTTCACAAACGACAACCTGCTGCACGGCCCCGTGGGCGCGGTGATTGCCGAAACCGAATATAGGGTTGACAATCCGAATGTGCTTTCAGCCATCCGTTGCCACACTACCGGCCGCGTGGGGATGCTCCCCACCGACATGGCGCTGTTTCTGGCCGACAAAATCGAGCCTTCCCGCCGTAATTACCCTGCGCTGGAACAGGTGCGCAAGCTTGCCGACCGCAGCCTGGTCGCCGCCACCCTCAGTTCCATGCGTTCCACCCAGCAGTATGTGCTGACAAGACCAAAAGCGACGCTCCACCCAGCCACGCAACGCGTGATCAACTGGTTGGAACGGTTGCCCTCTTAACCGCAAAGGAGAGATTGACCGGATGATGGACAGCCAACAAATCGTAAGCATAGCCGCCGGCGCACTTTACAACAAAAAGGCCCAGGATATCGTCGCGCTGGATGTGACGAACCTGACCGTGATTACCGACGCCATGCTGATTGCCAGCGGCCGCAACGTGCTGCAAATTAAAGCCCTTGCCGACGAGGTGGAAGATCGGCTGGCCGAGGCGGGCGTTCCGTTGCTGCGCAAGGACGGCCATCAGGATGCGCGCTGGATTGTGCTGGATTATGGCACGGTGCTGGTCCATCTGTTCCATACGCAGGAACGGGAGTTTTACCGGCTGGACAAACTGTGGGAGCACGATCAAAACCGAATTGCGCTCCCGTTTGACGGCGAAGCGGACTGAACGGCCAAAATATCGCGCAGCTGCGCCGGAGCATGAAAAACCGGCCCGGGCAAGGGCGGTGGCATACGCTTAATCCGTCGGAGGCCATCCTAAAAGCTTTAGAACGGAAAGTTCGCGAAGCCTATGGCGCAAAGCGGCGCAGTTGAGGCCCGCCATTCGGTTAATCCACATATCAAAGCCCCTTCAACAACTATTGAAGGGGCTTTGATATGTGACAAAATCAAGGGAAACAGTCTGTGCCGCTCGCCGCATAGCCCTTTGGGCTGTTCGCTCGCTGGTCGGTTTCACGCTGCGGCGTTGGGCTTGGGGTCCCGCCCCAAACCCCGGCGAGGGGCTTCGCCCCTGCGCCCCGCTAGTGCTTCGACCTTGACCCGTTTTCGCTGCGGCGAGGGGATAAACAGCCTGATATGCAACCGCATGCTTAACCTTCAGCCGTGTGTTCCCCCGCGCCATACCAATCCATCGCAAGCATGGTAATATCATCCGCCTGCTCCGCTCCGCGAGCAAAAGCATCAAGGCTTTGCTTGATCCTCGGCAACAACTCCATCACGCCCGCAGGCTGAGCGTCGCTATCATTCAGCGCCGCTTCCAGCCTTTGTTCGCCGTATAGCTCTCCTGCTGGGTTCAACGCCTCGGTCACGCCGTCTGTGTATAGGAAAAGCCGATCCCCGGGCTGCAAGTTCATTTCAAAATCGGTGTACCGCATGTTTTCCATCCCTGCCAGCACAAAACCGGATTTTTGCCTGAGCCACTCATACCGACCGTTCCGATGCCGGATCAGCGGCGGGTTATGCCCCGCGTTCGCCACCAACAGCTTACCCGTCGCCAATTCCAACAAGCCCATGTATGCGGTCACAAACATACCCGCGTCGTTGTTCTGGCAGAGCTGATCGTTCAGGTTGGTGAAAATTTGCGCGGGCGATTCCCCCTGCATGGCGCGGGTTTTCAGCAATGATTGCGTAATCGCCATAAACAGCGCCGCTGGGATGCCCTTGCCGGAAACGTCCGCAATGACAAACGCGAGATGCGTGCCGGTCTGCCCTGCGCCATGCAGTATATAAAAATCGTAAAAATCCCCGCCGACGGATTTTGCCGGTTCCATCGTGGCGTAGATCGAAAACTCCTTCCGATCGGGCGGGTAGGGGAATATCCGGGGCAGCATCGAGGCTTGAATGGTGTTGGCAACGTTCAGTTCCGTGGCGATACGCTGCTTATCCGCCGTGACTGCGCGCAGGTTTTCCACATACTGGCGGATATTTTCCGCCATACTGTTAAAGCTTTGCGCCATCACGCCGATTTCATCGCGCGCGTTGGTGCTAATAGGCGGCAGCGCCAGCGTGTCGGCGTTTTTATCAAAGGCGGCCATATGCTGCGACAGCCGCTTGATGGGTTTCACAACGCTTCGGTTCATCAGCATCAGGGCCAGCAGCACAAACAGCACAATCACGCCCGTCATCAGCGCCAAAAGCTGAAGGGTTTCCACCACTGTAAGCACGATCACCTTCTGCATGTTGATATCCACGCCCACAACGGCGACCGTTTCCCCCACGCTGTTTTTCAGCGGCGCATACGCGGAAAGCAGATAACCGAACTCGCTGCGGGTGATCCGCTTATTGGTCGCGGTCTGCCCGGTTTTCATGACACCGGAGGTGATATCGTACACATCGGACACACCGGAATGGTCGCCCAGTTTGCTGATTAATGTCATGTTTTCGCCGTTTAGTGAAATATCAAACACGTATACGGCATCGTTAACATCCGGGTAGGGCACGGAAACATACAGGAAACGAAGGTCCAGCGTGCTTTTGATGTTTTTCAGTTCCGATTCCGTGATGTAATAGGAAACATCCGCTCCGTTGGCCAGGTAACCCGCGATCGCGTCGCCGTTAATTTCCGTAGCCGCAAGCTCCGCCGCGCTGGAGGCCAAATCCCCGTACTGTGCCACTAACCGCCCGTAATTGAGCACATAGGCCAGCAACCCTACTGCGGTCACCAGCAGCAGGGCCAGCGCCAGAAACAGGAGCACCACCTTGGTACGAATGCTTGCCTTGCGCACCGTTCTCTCCCCTTCCGCTCACGCGACGCGGCACAGATACAGGTGCGCCGAGCACCTGCATTTTTCACCGCAAATTGGGCAAAAATAACCGTAGTGGTCAAAATCCACATAAAAATCCCGATGCAACCCCAGATCAATCACCTGCGCGTACCGTTCCACGGTATGCCTGGCGGGCACGCGGCCGTCCGGATGCACCCACAGCTCATACAGCACATAGGTCGCGCCCTGTTGGCGCAACCGCTCGCGGCTGGCTTCCAGCATCGCCCGGTCAATGCCCCGCCCCCGGTATTCCGGCACCACCAGCAACGCGTCCCCTGTGTAAACCACAGCGTCTCCGGCCAGGGCGCGCACCTGCGCGCAAAGGTCCGGATGCCCGCCGGAAAGCGCGATGCCCCGGGTATAAATGTCCAGCCCCACCATGCGCCCGGCATGCACGCATTTGACCGCGACCGTGCGCTGATCCGCCAGCGCCGCCTGAAAATGCGCGTAAATCCCGTCGCCATAGTTTAAATACTGTGCGTGCAGCCGGATCAATTCCTCCAAATCGGCCGGTTCCATAGGTCGGATGTCCCAATCACATTCCATTGCGCCGCTTCCTCTTTCCCGTCACAAGGGTTCCCACGCCCAGAAGCACCGCAGCGCCCGCGGCAATGGCCCCGCATTCCAAGGCTACGCCCATAAAGAGCAGCGCGCTCAGCCCCAGCGGGCCGCTCGTCTGCCCCAGATTGTCAAACAGCGAGTACAGCCCCATCGCCTTGCCGTCGCTGATGTTGTTACGGCGGATCATCTCCGTATAGTATACGCCCTGCGACGCATAACCGAACGACGCGGAAACTCCCAGCAGGCACACGGTCACCACAGCCGTTTCGAATACAGGCTTTAGGGCGAACAGCACCAGCGCGTACATGCACACAAGGTTTGAAAGCCGTAACGCGTTCCATGCGTCGAGCTTTTTCAGCAACGCGTCGGGCACCACATCCCCAAGGAAGATGGCCAGCACGCCGCCCAACAGCATCACGCTGCCAATCACCGACTCCGTTTTGCCCAACCCCGACGCAAACAGGGGGAACAGGTAGTCCTTAAAGTACATCATCAGCATATAAGGCAACATCACGCAGATTAAAAACCCAAGCACCCGGCGGTCGCCCAGAAAACGCCTCGCGCTGCCCCGGCTGGCGCCTTCGTTTTCTTCCTCCTCCACCGTCACGTGCCGCACGCCGCGCAGCGAATGCCACCCAAGCAGCGCCGCCATAAAGACGCAGGCTACCGAGGCGAAGTAAGCCGCCGTATACCCTAAATAATCCGCGATGTAGCCGCCCACGGAGGAACCGAGCACCACGCCGGTAATCACCCCGATGTTAAGGCCCGCGATCAACGTCTGTTGCTCTACGGGGTCACCGGTGCGCCCCGGCATGGCGTTGCAGGTAACCACGGCGGCGCCCGTGCCCAGCCCGCCTACTGCTTTTGCCAATAGCAGCAACCAATACTGGCTGGTCAGGATGGCCGAAACGGACAGCAGCGCGCCAACCGTTTGCAACCCAAACCCGCCCGCGAGCACCGCGCGGGGCGTGCGCCGATCCAGAAGCCGCCCGGCCAGCAGCGCGGAAATGCCAATCACAAACAGCTGCAACGACATCGGAAGCGCCGAGGCCAGCCCGTCGCCAATCCAGCTGGCTGAGGCCGCGCCCAGCGACGCGGAGAGCTGCGGTATGTAAGCGGCGTCCATATTATCCGCCATAAACACCAGAAAGATCAACGGTCGGATAAACCCAAGCGCGAGCCTTCCGTCCCCCGCGAGGCGTAGCAAGCGTTTTTTCACGCGATGGTCGTGAAACGCCGTCAGCTCGTTAAACGCGAGCATTGCCATCAGCAGCGCCACCAGTACGCCGGTCAGCACATCGCGGATCAGCGTCCGCTGCGCCATTACTTCGCCATATTGGTTGGTGCCAATTTCCACCAGGCCGATCATATCGCCCGTTTCGGCGTAGATCGGCGCCACGGCATAGCTCCACATGCCGTAGATGTTGGCTTCTCCTTCCACGTGCAGGCTCTTGCCGGTTTCGATCACGCTTTGGTACACCGTGCCTTCAATCGGCGTATAGGGGTAGCGCACCCCGGTGGTGTTTTCGTAATCCATAACGCCCCAGAGCATGGTCTGGTCAAAACGGTACAGCACATAGTACAGGTTGGAGTGGTTATGGTAGCTCGCGTTACAAAACGCGTCCATGTAATCGCGCGCATCGTTGTACGCCTCGCCGCGGTAATCGTCCAGCGACCGGATGGCCGCGAACGGCGCGCCCAGCGTGTCCCCTGAGTTTGCGGAGATCGATTCCGCCAATTGCGAAAGGGTATTGACAATTTGGCTCTGCATCTGTTTTTGCACAAAGGAAAACAGAAAGGCCATGACCAGGATTACCGTAAGCAGCACGCTCGCAGAGGCAATGAGCATCCGGCGGCGCGCTTCGGAAAAAGGCATGCCCCGGATCAGCTTAAAGGTCTGCACCGCCAGCCAGAAAACCACGCAAAACAGGAATATACCGCAGGCCCATGTGAGCAAAATCCACAGCCGGTAGGTGGGAGAAAGCGCCATCGTGCGCGTCTGTGTAAGACCGCCGCTTAGCAAATCCAGCACATACGCGGTTTCTCCATCGGAAAAAGCGACTTTTCCGCTCCCGTACGTCAGCTCATACACCAGCCCACCCGTCCACAGGCTGGCAGCCGCCTGCCCGTTCAACGCTTCCACCGTTTGCCCGATCAGCTCGCTCACCAATACGGTGCCGTCGGGCGTTGCGGCGATGCTCCACGGCACGCGGACCCCGTCGCCATAGGCAAGCCAGCGGGTTTCCCCGCCCAAAGCGGCTACGCCTACGCGGCCTTTCTTGGTGGTAAAGCAAAGCGTCTGGGATTGCGGCTCATAGGCCGCGCGTAAAAAATCATCGTTTTCCAACGTGCGGGTTTCCAGCACGCGCGCCCCGCCTGCCTCGCATACCGTTACGCCGGCGTTGGCCCCGTCCACCCAGGCAAAAGTTACCTGCCCATTCTGAAGGTTCAGTTCGCGGATTCGCCCCAGCTGCATCGGGCGTTCCCCTTCCGGGTATTCCGCCTCGTACAGCACTTCCGTGCGGTTGCCGTCCATATCATAGCGCAAAATCCGTTCGCCCTGCACAAAGGTGCTATTTTCCGCGTGGCGCACCTCCGCGATCACTACGCTTTCCCCATCGGTCGCAACGTGCTCCGCATAGTAAAAGGAATCCGTATCGTAGGAACCGCCCCAGATGCGCGCGCGAAGCCGCCCCTGAGGGTCGGTGAGGCTCACCAGCATTTTGCTGTTTTCCACAATCGCCATACTGCCGTCCGGCGCGACCGAAACGGAGGAGGGCGTTCGCAGCGCGCGCTGAGCGGATAGCGGCGTTTCCTTGAGGTACTGCAATTTGGGCACAAAAACGACGGACGCCGCGATCGTCATCAGGATGAGCGGCAGCAGGAGCGCCTTGCGGTTGATATGAAACATCCGGTTCCCTCCCTGTGCGGTTTATCAAGGAACGGGGGCAAAGGTTCGGCCGGTATCCTGTCTTTTTGTTATGCTAGCATACTTTCCGGCCCGTGTAAAGGCGGTTGGCGCGGGTTTGCAACGGGAAGGGTGAATTTTTCCGTTATGTGCCCCGGCTCGCGCAACGGTCTTGACAATGCGTGTGAAACGGATTATAATTTGAAATCGATAATCATTTTTAATTTGATTTGGCTTAACCGCAACCCGGTTTGACCAAACCAAAGGCAAAGGATGGTTGGGTTTCTCCGTTGCGTTTCCGCCCCTTCCCCGAAAAGCCGGGGAGCGCGGCGCACCCGAATGCCTGCCGATCCACACTTTAGGAGGTTGCAATCCATGCTTAAAAAACTGCTCGCTCTGCTCTGCGTATGTCTGTTGATCCCCATCGGCGGTTCCGCCGTGGCGGAAAGCAAGCTGACGGTGATCGCTACCATTTTTCCGCAGTATGATTTTGTGCGCGCCATCGCGGGCGATACCGGCGCGGTCAGCCTGACCATGCTGCTCAAGCCCGGCGCGGAAGCGCACACCTACGAGCCAACGCCGCAGGATATCATCGCCATACGCAACGCCGACCTGTTTATATATGTGGGTGGCGAATCCGACGCGTGGGTAACGGATATTCTGGCTTCCATGCCCGACAGCCACCTGACCTCGCTTCGCCTGATGGATATGGTGCCCACCGTGGAGGAAGAAACCGTGGAGGGCATGCAGGCCGAAAATGGGCAGGCGACCGCTTCGGGGGCAACCGACGCGCCCGAACTGGACGAGCATGTATGGACGTCTCCGGTGAACGCGATCGCCATGGTTAACGCGCTGTGCACCGCCATGTCCGGCTTGGACGCGGAACACGCGGAGGCGTTTCGCGCCAACGCGGACGCGTACATCGCCAAACTGCAAGCGTTGGATACCGCTTTCCGCAACGTGGTGAATACCGCCAAACGCAAGGAGTTTATCTTCGGCGACCGTTTTGCCATGCGCTATTTCGCCGCCGAATACGGCCTGCAATACTATGCCGCGTTTCCGGGCTGCTCCTCCGAAACCGAGCCAAGCGCGCAGACTGTCGCCTTCCTGATTGATAAAGTCCGCGCGGACGGCGTTCCCGTTGTGCTGTACCCGGAGCTTTCCAATCATCAGGTCGCGGATGCGATCAGCGCGGAAACGGGCGTGCCAACGCATATTTTCTACGCCTGCCACAACCTGACGGCGGATGAGTTTGCCGCGGGTAAAACCGTGGTGGATTTCATGACCGCCAATCTGGAAACACTGAAAACGGCGCTAAACTGAAGCGAAATCCAAGCCGATGCGGCATCAGCGAACGGTCGGCCAGACTGACCGACGCGGTGGCGGCGGCGCTTCGCTTGCGAGCGCGAATCTCAGCGCGGTCCTCTGACCGGCGCGAGCCGCGCTACCGAAAGTCAGCAATAAACAGGACCCGGCATTTCCATTCGGAAGCCGGGTCTTGTTTGTTTGCACCGCCGCGCAGGGCGTTGTTCCCCTTGCCTCATGGCCCTACGCGCGGTTTGTTGATTGTGATCTTTCCCTGCGGTGGCATCAGGCTTGGGGGCCGCGCCAAACTCCGGCAGACGTTTCGCCTCTGCGCCCTTCCATGGGTTCGTTTCCTTGCCCAGGGTTCGTCCGCGCGGAGGTACTGGCTAACCCGGCGGTGGGCGCGTTATTCTAAAATCACCCTGCTTTTTAAACGAAACTCAAATCACGACATCACGCCAAGGGTTTTGCCAAGCGCATACGCGAGGAAGCCCGCGCAGGTCGCAAACGCTTCTCCGGTAACGCAAGCGCCTGTTCTTTCATGCACGCTTTCACAGGCTACGCCGTTATCCATGGGGGTCAGTTTCAGGTGCGCAAGGGCCGTTTCGGCGTGCCCGCACAGCAGGCTGTTGCAGATGGACAGCACCCACGGATGCGGCGCGTGCTTGCAACCAATTTCCGCGATTGGCTCGTTGGCAAAGGACAGCTCATAGCGGCTGTCGCGGATCATCGCCAGCGTATGGATCCACGTCTCGTCCCCAGCGTCGCAGAAACCGTAGAAAGGCAATAGTTGAAGGCTTCCCGGCGGCTCGTCGTACAGGTCGTAGCCTCCCTGCAAATCCACCGACCAGGCAAAGAAGGGTTTGCCGTCGGCTTCCTTCACGCAATGCCTGTAGACGGCCTCCCGCACAGCCTGCGCCCGCGCCTCAAGCTCCGGCTTGCCCAGCAGTTTGGCCAAAGCCCGGAAGGTAAAGCAGACCAGTGCGTTATCGTAGGTTAAATAAGGGTAGCGGCGCAAATCGTCCGTGGGCTGCAAGAAGGTTTCGTACAGCTCAACCTCCCCATGCCGTTTGTCGGCAAGCGTGTTAAGCACAGCGCGCAGGGCGTCCGCAACCTCCGGCCTTTCCGCTAAAGCAGCGTCCCCCGTCGCCTCCGCATATCGGCTGAGCGCGATCACCGGCGCGCACAGCTCGTCCAGTTCAAAGCCGGGCTCCAGCAGGGTACCGTCAATAAAGCGGCTGTGCGTGCCGAAATTGCGGGCCTGACGCGTAAACACATACAGGAGGATCTCCCGCGCGTAGGCAGCGTCCGTTGCCAGAATCGCCGGAAATGCCCACAGCAGGCTATCCCGATCCCAATAGGCGGCGCTCACATAGTAGCGGGGGCTGCGCGAAGTCATCAGGCACAGCTCCTCCGTATCCAGCGTGCGGCCGGAAGCGTAGAAGAACGCAAAGAACAGGTTGGTATTCAGCAGAGTTTCTAGCGCAGGGTCGGCCACATGCTTTTCCCGGGCAGCCAGCCACGCCTCCGTTTTGGCGAGCAGCGCGGGAAAGCCCTGCCGCAGCAGTTCCTTGGCGCTGGTCGCGGCGGCCACCGTTTCATACCCCACGCCAAAAAACACATCCAGCGTAACGGTTTCGCCCGGTAGCAACCGGGCGTTCCGGTGAATATCGTACCCAAAACCTTCGGTCGCCCATACCGCGTGCTGATCGATCTCGCTGAACGGCTGATGATCCTCCACGCACGGCGCAAACGCGAACAGCGGCATGCCCGGGCGCTGTTGCCACACAAACATCTGGTTCCAGCCGGAAAGCGCAACCTCGCGGCCTTCGCTGATTTCCGAGGTTTCGTTGATCTCGTGCAGGGTGCGGTCCCAGCGGCCCTCCACGCCAAGGGCGATTTCCGCCGCAACCGCCGTGCGGTTGGTCGCCTCCACCCGCAGGCAGAAGGCGCGCTCGCGGGTCGGGGTCAGGTAGGTGTAGCGCACGGCGATTCCCTCCGCCTGACCGTCGCAGACCGGCACCCAGCAGTGCAGGCGCATCCAGCGCAACGTCGGCGTTTGGCGCTTACCGCCAACGCTCAGGTATGGCCGCGCCAGCGCGTCGTCACCCCGGATTTCCAAAAGCCCTTTTAACTGCATATACAGGAAAGTGACCCCTTCCGCCGCGCCGTCCGTTTCCCGGATGGTTGGCAGGGAGAGCATTTCGTTGCCGGTAACCTGATACGCCATATGCCGTTCTCCTATCCTGATGGTTGAAACTCTTTCGCTTTCGCGCCGCGTGTTCCCCGCTGGGCGCGGCTGCTCCGGCGCTGGCGTAAACGGCTCTGCGGCTTCCGTTATTGGACTGGCGGTTTAAGCGCAAGCCAAGCGCCACCCTGACCATCTTGCCGCAAACGCGGATACTCCTCACGTTCGGGACTTTGGGACTTTGCCTCCGAGCGCGGCGCGTTTCCGTGTCTTTACAGCCACAAAAGCCCGCAGATTTCCAGCCGGGGAATCACCACCGTCGCCTCCGTGCCCAGCCCGGTTTCCCGGCATTCGCAGGGGAGCGCGACCGGCGTTCCAACCCCATCGTCCGGCGTAGCATACCATACGCGTTCCACCGGCGCAAGCAGAAGAATCCGCACTGTGATGTTCTCCGCTACTATGGGTTTTTCCTTGCCAAGGTTCCAACCGTCGTTTTCACAACCGCAAAGGTTAATCAGCCCAATCAGCCGCCGATCCTCCGCCTCCCGGAAGGTGAGCCAAAGTTTGCCCGCTTCCCCATCAACGGAGTAGGGCGCGTCGCAATCATATTCCCTGTTGTCCGCTTTGCAGTGGGTGTGGGACACATCCCGAAGCTCCGGATCAAACAGCAGCTCCTGATACCGCACAAAAAAATCCTGATAGGCCCTGAGGCTTACCGCCTGCCACGGCGCAAGGGGCGTATAGTCCGCGTAATATCCCTGCGTGGTTACCGCGTTCGCTTCCCCCAAAAACAGTTGCGTGGCGCCGCACAGCGCAATGGCAAACGAAGCGATCAGCTCGCCCGCCAGCGCCCGCTCTGGCGTGTCGCAGCGGAACGGCACGGGGTATGCCGCCAGCACCACGGGCTTTCCGGCGGGCCGCGCCAGCTCAACCGCATCCCGCAAATGGCGCAGGCGATCCATTGGCGGCCACAGCTCCATATACACCGCGTCCTGCGGTTGATCGCGCGTCGCTTCCACCGGCCATGCTCCCACATTATTGAAAATCAGGTGCGGCGTGTGCCCGGCCTTGCGCAGGGCCGCGTCGGCGTCGCCAATCAGGGTTCGCAGCGAGCCTTCCAGGCGCAGGGGTTCCCCCGCCGCGTTCAGCGCGCGCTTGGGTTCGCCGTAGGTGTCCATGTGAACGCCGTCAAAACCGACGCGTTCCACCGCCTGCACATACTGGCTCAACAGATGTTTGCGCCATGGGCTTTCCAGATCCATGTAATAAAAGGTGTCGATAAACACCATCGGTCGGCCGCTGCCCGCGTACAGTCCCCAATCGGGATGCTCCTGATAAAAGGGCCTGCTTGCCGCGTACACCGCGCCGTAGGCCATCGCAAGCATGCCCCGACTGTGGCACGCGTCAATTTTGGCCCGAATCGCCGTCAGGCTGTTCCGCTTTCCCATCATATCGGTATATTCATCGGTCGGGGACACCAGCGAATCGTGCCGCCAGGACCAATCGTAAAATTGCACATGGTCGATGTGGTATGCCGCCAATGAAGCGACGTCCGCATCCCCCTCCGGTAAAAAATCGCACAGAAAGCCATACCGCACGACCGCGCTGCCGGTGTTTACGGCGCTTGCCGCGATTGCAACCCGCCTGCCATTTTGAGTAAGCGCCGCTTCCACGCCGTAGCAGGCTCCCTCCCGTTCCGGCGCGGGCAACGTAAGCCGCGTTTCCGTGCCGGTCAGCGGCAAGGTAAGCCGGCACACCACGCGCGTCAAATGCCACACGGACACTTCCACCGCGTCTGCCGATTCTCCCGTATGGCGCAGGAGCAGCTCCGCCGGTTCCCCCGCCCGGTACTTGCCCTTCAGGGTCAGTAATTCCGTCATCCCTTCACGGCTCCTTCCGTCAGGCCCTCAATAAACTGGCGCTGGAACACCAGAAAAATCACCACCACGGGGATGATCGCAATCACCGCCGTCGCGCTCATCAGGTGCCATTTCGCGCCGCCAAACTGCTGGAAAAACACCGACAAGGCCTGCGGAATATTCTGCTTCTCCCTGGATTGCAGAAAAAACACTGCCTGCGCGTAATTGTTCCATACCCCAAAGCCGTTCAGGATCACAAAGCTGGCCGTCGCTGGCTTGAGCACCGGGAAAATGATCTTCCAAAACGCCTTGAAGCCTGTGCAGCCGTCCACCTCGGCCGCCTCGTCCAGCTCGCGGGGCAACGCCCTCACAAACGTGGTGTAAATGAACACCGCCGAGGGCATGCACAGCGTGGAGCATACCAGAACCATGCCCCACAGGGTATTGATCGCCCCCAACCCCCGCATCAGGGTATACAGCGGCACGGTGTTGATGATGCCCGGGATCATCATGCAGCCGATCAACAGTGAAAACACCGCCCGGTTAAAGGCGTTGTTCCGCCGTGCGATGGCATAACCCGCCATACCGCCAAGCAGTATGGTCAGCCCCAGCGTGCCAAAGGTAATCACCGCGGAATTGACCATGGCCGTCCCAATTCTGCTTTTGGCCCAGGCGTCGGCGTAATTACCCCACGCAAACGTGGGCACAAACAGGTTCCCCTCGTAAAACACACGGCTTGGCGCGTTGAGGGACAGAACCAGCAGCACGTAAAACGGGATAGCGCACATCAGGCAGATCAGCGCGAGCACAAGGATGCGCGCCAGCTTGAAACCCTTGTTTTCCTTCACGGTCGCACCCCCTTAATCCTTCGTGCGCGTCAGGCGCATGGAAAGCAGAACCGGCACAAGGATAATCAGAAACAGGATCATGGCCACGGCGGTGGAATAGCCGGTGCGGCTTCCGTAGCACATGCGCATAATGTAAATGCTCAGGCTTTCGGTCGCGTAGCCCGGCCCGCCCTCCGTAAGGGACATAATCACGTCAAACACCGACAGCGAGCCGATGATATTGGTCACCACATTGATGCGGATCGCCGGCATTAAAAGCGGCAGGGTCACGCGCGTAAAACGCTGCCAGGAGGTCGCGCCGTCGATCATGGCGGCTTCGCGCAGGTCCGAGGAAATGCCCTGCAGGCCCGCAAGGTAGATGATCATCGTCATGCCCGCGTACTGCCAAACATTGACCAGGATCAGCACCGTCATGGTGGTGGGGTAATCATTCATCCAATTGCCCAGCTGAAACGACGAGCCCAGCTGTTCCATCGCGTGGTACAGGAACCCGCGCCCCGGCTGTAACAGAAAGTACCAGATGTAACCCATAATCAGCGGGCTGATGATCGCCGGCAGGTAGATCATGACGCGGGCCGCGCTTCTGCCGTGAAAGGGTTTTTCCATCAGCAGCGCGTAGAAAAGCCCCACCAGGTTGAGCAGGATCGCGCTGCCCGCGGCGAAGATCAGCGTTGTGCGGATGTCCCCCATGGCCCGCGCATCCTGAAAAAACCGCTCGAAGTTGCTCAACCCCACAAACGTCGCCTCGCCCATCCCATCCCAATCGGTCAGGCTCATCCCAACGCCCCGTATGAGCGGGTAAACGAAAAACGCGCAAAACAGCATAAGCGCCGGCAGCGACATCCATCGCGTCCAATCCCGGTCGCGTCTGCTTCGTTTGACCACCTTCACGGTATCTCCATTGCCTGACATGCCCATCACCCTTTGCCGTTTGTTGCCAAACCCCGGGAAAGGAAAAGGCGCCTTTGGTTAAGACGCCTTTCCCCCTTCGATCTGGCGATCGTATTGGTTTAGAAGCCTTCGTTCCAAGCTTTTTCGTACGCTTTGGCGAAGCTTTGCGCATCGTAGGTGCCCGCCAGCAGATCCTGCACCATGCGGCCCGCATCGTCGCCGCTGAAGCCGGCCGGCTTTTCATTGGTAAAGCCAATGTTCACCGCGCTGTTGAGCACATCCTTGACTTCCGCCGCGAACCCCGCGGGCGCCCAGTTGGCGTCCACATCGGTAAAGGCGCTGGGAGAGCCGAGCGCTTCGCTATACTTCTTCTGGTTGTCGGCGCTGAACAGGTAGGTCAGGAACGCCTTGGCCGCGTCCACGTTCTGGCTGGTCGCGGAGATGGAGTAGCCGCTGTCCTCCGCGCAGAGCACGACCGGTTTGCTGTCGGGCATGTAGGCGGGGTAGGGCGCGAAGCCGATCTTATCCGCCATGTCCGGGTTGGCTTCCAGCAGGCCGGAAAGCGCCCACATGCCGTTGGAGAACATCGCCGCTTTGCCGGTCACAAACGCTTCCACACAGTTGTCGCTGGTCGCGGTCAGCACATCCTCGTTAATGAGGCCGTTCGCCTGCAAATCGAGCAGGTTTTGCGCAAAGACCGCCATAGCGCCGTCCGCCGCGCCAAAGTTGAGCTTGGCGCTGTCGTTGGCCAGCATCGCCTTTTTGCATTCCAGCGCGCCCAGCGTCTGCTTCAGGTAACCGTGCGGGATAAACTCAATCAGGTGGCCCAGGTGCCAGGCTTCCTTGCCAAAGATGAACCACGGGGTCACATCGGGCATTTGTTCCTTGATGGTTTTCAGGTTCGAGACAAACTCATCCCACGTGGTGGCCGTGGTCAGCCCGAGCTTTGCGAAAATTTCCTTGTTGTAGAAAAAACCGGCCATCGTCATGTTGGTGCAAACGCGGAACTGCTTGCCGGTTTTCAGATCGGTGCAGTTATCCCGCATGGAGGGAACCAGCCGGTCCCACCACTCGTTCATAGCGCTCAGGTCCAGATATTTGCCCTGATCCACAAACTCCTGCTCATAGGTGGTCATAATGTCGGGCACTTCGCCGCTGGCAAATTTCACCTTGATAATGGAGCTTGCGTCGTTCTGATACTCCTGCTCCACCACAATGCCCGGGTTAGCGGCGTTAAACTCGTCGATAATGCCGTTGAGCAGGTCGATGGTTTCGATTTTGCCGGTAAAGAAGTTCACCTTGGTGTCGGCCACGGCGGTCATCGCCGTCAGGCACAACGCGAGTGCCAGCACCAATGCCAGTGCCTTTTTCATGATTGTTCCTCCTCTTTGTACGCCTCCCTGAGGGGGCGTCGCTTGATAATTCCATTATACGTAACTTTTTGTAAAGAGAAATACCGTGATTTTACACTTTAGGTGTCAGTTTTTTGGTTCCGGTCCGTCCGCCGTTGCAATGGCGGTTTTGCCACAGTATAATGAACGCACATGGGAGGGATGGCCGTTGAGACGAAGCGTAAAGCAAAAGCTGCTGATGATGATATCCGCGCTGATCCTGATTTCCGTGCTCGCCGTCACGGTGCTCACCTACCAGAATTACAGCGCGGACCTGATTGAGCAGAGCACCCAAAACACGCAACAGTTGCTCCTGCAATTGGGCATCAACGTGGATACCTATCTGGACGAGCTGTTCCGCCTCTGCCTTTCGCCCTACTATAACAAGCGGGTCATGGAGGCGCTGGAATCCGTACCGGCCACAGCCGCTGAAAAGCTCTCCAAACGCCGCGCCATTGAGGATTACCTGACCGAGGTGATGACGCTGCCGCGAAGCGACATCCTTCGCGCGCATATCCTGAGCGACGAGGTTTACTCCAGCAGTAAAACCCGTTACAGCGCCGATATTCCCCGGGATTACCAGCAAGCGGATTGGTACCGGCAGGCGTTAGCCGACGAGGACGCCGCGTTCCTCCCCGCGCACACGGAAACGCAGGGAAAAACAACGCTCTCCGTGTTTTCCATTGTGCAGCGCATCAACAGCACCCGCAACAGCGGCACCGTGCTTGGCGTGATCCGTGTGGACGCGAACTACAACGGCATCAAAGCCGTATGCGACCGCGCCAGCACAGGCGAAGGTAGCGCGCTGTTTATTCTGGACAGCTCCGACAGCGAAATTTACCACAACGACCGCACGGGCGGCGAAGGCATCCTCAAAGCCGTAATGGCGGCCGGCGCGCAGCAGCCCGCCGCGACCACCTTCTGCTTTAGGGCAGGGCGTTGCGATTATCTGGTTAACGTGCAGGCCCTGCATGTGACCGACTGGCGCATTATTGACGTGCACTCCATGCAAACGCTCACCGGCGCGGCCGCGCAGGCCCGCAACAAAGCCTACCTGCTGGCGATCCTTTGCGCGGCGCTTGGCGTGCTGATTACGGTGCCGCTGGTTAAACAGTTTCTTAAGCCTATTTTCCAAATCACCGCGCTGATGAAAACCGCGCAAACCGGCGACCTCACGGTGCACGCAAACGTCGTGGGCCGCGATGAACTTGCCTATCTGGCCGGATCGTTTAATGAAATGGTGGATCAGATTCGCCGTGAGATGGAGCGCAACAACCTGCTGACCCGGCAGGTGTACGAGGCGCGCTATCTGGAAAAGGAAGCCCAGTACGCCGCGCTGTGCAATCAGATTCGCCCGCATTTTCTGTTTAACGCGCTCAACACCATCCACCTGCTCATTATGACCCAGCGAGGGGACGAGGCGGTTCAGTGCATCGACATGTTGGCGACCCTGCTGCGCGGCATGGTCAACGCCGACCGGGACATCACCCTGCGCGCGGAAATGAAAATTGTGGAAAGCTACCTGACCCTGCAACAGAAGCGCTACAGCACGCTCAGCTACACCCTGCCGGCCCCGGGCGCGTGGGAGGATGAACCCTTGCCTGCGCTAACCGTGCAGCCGCTGGTGGAAAACGCGCTTGTGCACGGTTGCGAGCCGAAGCGGGGGCAAACGCACATTGCGCTCAGCATTGCGCAAACTGAAACCGAGCTGCAAATTACCGTTGCGGATAATGGCATTGGCATGAGCCAAGCCACGCTTGCCGCCCTGCGCGAATCCATCGCCGCGCCAACCGTGGAGCCGCAGCCCGGCGATACGGGCGTTGGGCTGATTAACATCGCGCGGCGGGTTAAGTTGAAATTTGGCGAGCCATACGGCTTAACCATCGAATCAACCCCGGGGGAGGGTACGCGGGTAACCCTTCACCTGCCGTGGAAAGGGGGCGTTTCATGTACCGGGCTTTAATTGTGGAGGACGAAGCCCTGATGCGCGATTATCTGTCCGCCAGGCTAGGCGATCTGTGCCCCGGCTGGGTTGCGGGCGCGACCGCCGCGGACGGCATGGAAGCGATTGAAAGGCTCGCCCACGAACGCTTTGACGCGGTGCTGACGGATATCCGCATGCCCGGTATGGATGGGCTGGAGCTGGCGCGCTATATTCGCCGCACCGATGCGGATACGCCCATCCTGATCCTTTCCGGATATGATGAATTTGACTATGCGCGCGCGGCTGTCCGGCTGAATGTGTTTGACTATCTGCTGAAACCGCTGAACGAAGCGGAGCTTTCCGCCGCGCTGGCCGCCATGGCGGCAGTGGTGGCCGCCCGCAAAAGCAAGGATACGGGCGCGCTCGCCATGGCGTTGGAAGGCGGCCCAAACGCCGCGCCAGCGCTGGCCGGGCTGCTGAACGGCCAATCGGCCGGGTTTTTACTGCTTGCCCCCGCCCTGACCCCGGATGCCGCTCATATGCGGGAAACTCTGGACGCGCTTCAGGAGGCCGCGATGGCAAGCTTTGCGCCTTTTTGCGCGCGCCTGCCAAAATGCGTGGCGGTGCTATGCCCGGCAGCCGACCCTCTTTTGGTGGAAACCGAGTGCCGCCATACCGCTCAGCGCTTTACCGAAGCCCACCCCACGTTCCGCCTGCACGGGGGGTACGCCGCGCTTGCCACCGAAGATTTCCCAGCATGCGTCGTGCGGGCGGAGGCCGCGCTTCGCTTAGCGCAGGCGACGGATGTTCCGCTGCTGTCCGAACGCCTGCTTTTTAGCCAGCGGCAGGCGCAAACCCGGCTGGAAGCCATGCTGCAACAGCTGAATGACGCGTTGGAGGTTGGCCAGATCGCCGAGGAACGCCGGGCCAGTCTGCTTTCCGCATTCGGAGACTTTCCTGCCGGGGTTCAGCTCAACGTCGCGTATTTCCTGCTGATGATGTGTGAAGCGGGCGATGCGGCCCGGGCGCATGCCCTGCGCGCCGCGCCGTCCGGCCCTGACCCGACCCAACCGGACAAGGTTATGCTCTGGTTTTCAGCCGTGCTGGACGCACTGTTTGCGGAGCCGCTTGCCGGAAACAAGCCAGCCTCCGCGCTGGTTCAGCAGGCGCGGGATTACCTTCAGCTGCATTTTCCGCAACCGGTAAGCCTATCCATGCTTGCGGATCAGCTGTCCGTGACCTCCGCCTACCTCAGCTCGCTGTTTCACCGCGAAATGGGGTTAAGCTATTCGCAGTATTTACTGCAACTGCGCATGGAGGACGCCGCGCGGCGTTTGCTTGGCGATCCGTCGGCAAAAATTCAGGATATCGGGCAATTGGTCGGTTTTCCTTCCGCAAAGCATTTTACGCACGTATTCAGCCAGTACTATCGCCAATCGCCCAGAGATTACCGCGAAAACCGGGGGAAGTTGACCTAGGATTGGGCGATGCCAAGCATACAAAGGGTGGGGTTGGGAATGACGGCATACCAAGAGGGCGCGGATTGCTCCGCGCCCTCAGCCTGTCAAAAAGGTGGGATTCTAAAGGGCCGAAGGTCCTTTAGCGGGGTTTGGGGCGGCGCCCCAACGTTCCAATCGGCGTAGCCGTAAGCATCCAGCGATGCCGCCGCAGGCGGCGGGCTACGTTGTAGCTGTACAGAACAGGTTCTTTGACAGTCAGAGGGCGCGGATTGCTCCGCGCCCTCTGACTTTGGTTCCGTTTTGTTAAGCCCGCAACCGGTTACTGCTTTACGTTGTCCAGCATCGCAAGCGTCACGGTTACGTCTTTGTACTCGCCGGTCTTGATATCATCGATGCTCTTGGCGTCGGTGATGCCTTCGGCCCGGTACAGTTTGATTTCCGCGCTGTCGCCCGCGTTCTTGGCCTGCAGAATGCTAATCAGCTGTGAGGTGGAGGTGATAACGGTGCCGTCCGCCTGCACAATGATGTCGCCCTTCTGGATGCCGGCCGTATCCGCCGGGGAGCCGCTTTCCACATCGGTCACATACGCGCCGTTGGGGATCACGCCCTGCTGCACAGCATAGCTGGAGAAGTTGGTCGCGTTGGTCACCGTAACGCCGATGCGAGGCTTGGAGTTATCGGTGCTGCTCGCGCTGCCGGAGGCGCTGGTGCTTTGATCCGTCGAAGTGGTTTTGCCCGCCAGCACATCGTTAATCAGCGGTTTAGCCACATTGATCGGGATCGCCATGCCAATGCCTTCCACGGACGTGGTGGAGTAGTACGAGCCGGTGTACTTCATGCTCGGCACGCCGATCAGCTCGCCCGCCACGTTGAACATACCGCCGCCGCTGTTGCCCGCGTTGATGGCCGCGTCCGTCTGGATCATCTTGTTCGCATCATCCTGACGCAGGCCATACTGGTCATAGTTTTCGCTGGCGACTTCACGGTTCAGGGCGGAGATCACGCCAACGGTCGTCGTGCCCGTAAAGGACAGCGGGTTGCCGATGCAGATCGCCCAGTCGCCGACGCTCAGTTTGTCACTGTCGCCAAGGGTAACCGGCGTAAGGTCGAGCTTGTCTACCTTGAGCACAGCCAGGTCGAGGTTCTCATCCGAGCCGACAACGGTCGCGGTATAAGTCTTGTCGCCGGAGGTCACTTCCAGCGAGGAAGCGCCTTCCACCACGTGGTAGTTGGTCAGCACATACCCGTCGGCTACAACGACGCCGCTGCCGCTGCTTTGCAGAACTTCACGGCTGTTGGTGCCGCTGTCGCTGCTGCTGCCGCTATTGCCGCTGCCGCTGTTGTCACTGCCGCCGTTGTCCCCAAAACTGTTGCCGTTTCCGAAGAAATCGCCGAAACCGTAATAGTTGTTCTGGGATACGTTGGTATAGTTGTTCACGCCGACAACGCTGTCTTTCACCTTGGCGACCGCCTCAGTAAAGGGACTGGTCACAACCGTCGCATTTTCGGAAACCGTCACGGCTTCCGCAGTCGCCTTGGTATTCCACTGGCCAAGGGCTACCGTTGCGCCGACTACCATCATCATCATCGTCAAGGCCACCGCAAGAGCACCATAGAGTTTTTTCTTCGTAGTATTCATCATGGTTGGTTCCCTCCTTACTACGCTGTCATGATAACACGTATTTTTGTCCGCTTCGTGAACGACCCATGAAGAATGTTTAGAAATTTTAAGAACCCGCGAAAGTTCTCCGTTCACAAATTCGGTTCAGGAATCCTTCCGGTCGTCTGCCGCCGCCGGCTCCGCCTCGCCGTGCTCGGTCGCGAAGATCGCCATCGCGCATTCCAGCCGTTTGCGCTCCATCTGGCATTCCAGATCATACGGTTTGGAAATATCGCCGTTGAAGGCATGGGCATTGGCCGCGCAACCGCCGCTGCAATAGAAACGCGCCCAGCAGTCCCGGCACTTTTCTTTGTTGAGCACATGGTTTTGCTTAAAACGGTTCTGCATGGCGGTATCAAACGTGCCGTCCAGCACCGAGCCCATCCGCATGCCCTCGCGCCCCACAAACTGGTGGCAGGGGTAAATATCGCCTTCCGGCGTAACCGCAACGTATTCGTTCCCCGCGCCGCAGCCGGTCAGTCTTTTTTTCAGGCACGGGCCGCCGGTCAGGTCCACCATGAAGTGGAAAAAGTTAAACCACCGGCCATCCGCGCGGCGCTTCAAAAACTCTTTGCCCAGCGATTCATATTCGGCAAACACGGCGGGCAGGTCCTGCTCCCGAATGGCGTACGGCTTATCCGGCGTGGTCACGACCGGCTCAATGGAGAGCTGCTCGAAACCCTCGTCCGCCAAGTGAAGCACATCCTTGCCAAAATCCAGGTTGTAACGCGTAAACGTGCCGCGCAGATAATACTGTTTCTGGTCCCGCAGGCGAACAAACTTTTTGGCTTTATCAATAATCAGGTCATAACTGCCCTTGCCGTTGGGGGTAGGGCGCATGCGGTCATGCACCTCGCGCCGGCCGTCGATGGAGATAACCACGTTATCCATCTCCCGGTTCATGAAGTCCATCATTTCATCCGTCATGGCCACGGCGTTGGTGGTGGTGGTGAATTTGAAATGCCTGTGCGCCTGTTTTTCAAGCTCGCGGCCGTAGGCGACCAGCTTTTCAATCACCGGGAAATTCATCAGCGGTTCGCCGCCAAAAAAATCAACTTCCAGATTGCGGCGGTTGCCGCTGTGCGCAACCAGCCAGTCCAGCGCCTTTTTGCCGGTCTGTTCGGACAGCAGGGCGCGGTTGCGCATATGAAACTCGCCGGTATCGGCAAAGCAATACTGGCAGCGGAGGTTGCAGTCGTGGGCGGCGTGCAGGCACATGGCCTTCACAACGCCGGTATCCATCAGCTCCACCTCGTCATAATCATCCGGGGTATCCAGATAGCCCATCCGGATCAGTTCCCGCAGTTCTTCCACTGTTTCGGCGGCCTCCTGCGCGGGAAAGGTTTCCGAAAGCCGGGCCACGATATCCTCATCCGAAACAGAAGGTTCCTGCGTCAAAATTTCCAACGCGCTGTAGGCCAGCGCGTCCAGCGCGTGTACCGCGCCGCTGCCCACATCCAGCGCCATTGGCTTATCCAGCGCACGGAATAAATGAATCAAAACAATTTCTCCTTTCATGGCCCTACGCGCCCAAACGGCCCATAGGGGCAAAGCGGTATCCTGACGATAAGCCGCCGAACAAGGCAAGGCTGTATTTACAGCGGGCGCGCCGCCAATACGCGCAAAAGGCAGGTCCCTACCTGCGCCGTTTGCCGCAGGGCTGCGCTAGGGGCGTTCATTTTGCCCCGGGAGCATGCTAAAAAGTCCCTCTTACCCGGTTGGCGCGACAAGCCTTTTCTCGCGCGTCAAGCGTGCAACAGGGACTTTTGCTTCAATACCCGAAAACGAAACTCACTTGGCAGCGCGGTTGGTTTTGCCATCGCGGCCGGCAAGAACTTGCTGATCGCGGCTCTGGCAGCTCTGGTTGGCCACGGTGCAGCTGGTTTTGCAGGCGCTCTGGCAGGAGCTCTGGCATTCGCCGCAGCCGCCGTGGGCAAGAGACTGGCGCAGGCAGGGTTCGGCAACAGTTTTGATATGTTTCATAAAAAAATCCCTCCATCCGATAAGCTAACGGATTGATTATACAACAAAAGCCTTTGCATTACAATGCTGACGGGCAACTTTCAGGCAACTTCCCCGGAGCGGAGTCGCCTCAAACGGAGTGAAAGGGGTAGGAATGTACTGGGGTACGGGTGCGCGGGCGCGGGAAAACCCCCGCGGGCCGCGGGGGTTTCTGTGAACGGTATATTGGGTTAGTTCAACACTTCGGCGTCGTTTTCCACGGCGACATCTTCCACCTGACGGATGGCCCAGCGCGCCATAATCAGCTTCACGTTGTCCTTGCCTACGTTCAGCTCGATGGTGTCATCCTTCATGGCCGTGATGGTGCCGAAGATGCCGCCAATGGTGCTGATCCGGTCGCCGACCTTCAGGTTGGCGAGCATGTCCTTCACTTTTTTGTCTTTTTTACGCTGCGGGCGAATCAGCAGGAAATAGAACACCGCAAACATCAGTACCATGGGGATAACCAGCGTAAAGATGTCGCCGCCTGCAACGGACTGCGTCGCCGTCGCATCAGTCGCGGCAGCGGATGTGGTGGTGGAAGCGGTCAGGCCGACGAGCGTTTGAGCTAAATTCAACATCATGATAGAACCCCTTTCAATATATCGACGATCTCACTTTAAATTATACCAAAACAGGCCCGGAATGGCAAGCTGTACTTATGAACGGTTTGAAAACCTTTGCCGTTGCGGTTTCCTGGCCGTTTCGCTATACTGGCAGCATCAGCGGAGGTGAATACGATGGAGTCGGATGTCCGGCTGGCCTATACGGAACGCGGCACGGGACTGCCACTTGTTTTGTTGCACGGCAACGGAGAAAACCGCGAATATTTTCACTCGCAGATGGAACCGTTCTCCGCCTGTTTCCGGGTGATTGCGGTGGATACGCGCGGGCACGGCGCTACTCCCCGGGGGCGCGCGCCCTTCACCCTCGCGCAGTTTGCGGAGGATCTTCGCGCTTTGCTTGATGACCTAGGCATTGAAAAAACTGATTTGCTCGGGTATTCGGACGGTGGGAATATCGCCCTGCTGTTTGCGTTGCAATCACCGGAGCGGGTGCGCAGGTTGGTGCTCAACGGCGCCAATCTGTGTCCCTCCGGCATGAAATGGTTCCCGTGGCTGGCCATCGATATCCAGTATGCTTTAGCTTTGGCGCTTTCGCGTTTGTCCCCAAAGACCGTCCGCCGGCGCGAGCTGCTGGGGCTCATGGCAACGCAACCGCACATCCGCCCTCCGGCGCTGAAGGCGCTCGCGCTTCCGGTGCTGGTCATCGCCGGCACACATGACGTGATTCGCCAACGCCACACCCGCGAAATTGCGCACAATCTCAAAAACAGCCATCTTGTACTGATCCGGGGCGGGCACGCGATTGCGCAGGAATCGCCCGCCGCCTTTAACGCCGCTGTGCTGGCATTCCTGACCGATCCGCCCGGCGCATTGGTTTGAGCGCGTATAACGCCCAAGGGTTTATGCGCTTAACGGATACGTTTCCGCCTTCGCCGATGGTAAAACCGTCGTCGCTTGAAAATCGTGATAATGAAAAAAACGCCGCTTCAAGCGACGATGTTCACCGAAGCGGCGGTTACTGGCTGGGGTAGCAGGATTTGAACCTACGGTGCGGGAGTCAAAGTCCCGTGCCTTACCACTTGGCGATACCCCAAAGAGGAGGAAATGGGGTGAGTAGTGGGGCTCGAACCCACGACTTCCAGAGCCACAATCTGGCGCTCTACCACTGAACTATACCCACCATGTCCTTGGCGCGCCTGAAGGGATTTGAACCCCTGACCCACGGCTTAGAAGGCCGTTGCTCTATCCAACTGAGCTACAGGCGCAGGTGCCACCATCGTCCTCTTGGCGCATCCGCGGTTCAACCGCTGACGATTAGGAATTTTACCATATCCCAACCCCTCTGTCAACCCTGTAATCCGTAGAATTCCTAAAATTTCAGCGTTCCTTGGGGATAAAACCCTTTCCTTCCAAACCTTCTCGGTGTAAAATAGGGATGATGTATCTTCTGAGGGAGGTTATTGGATGAACTGTGTGCGCCACATCAAGGACGATTTACTCTATATCGGCGGGAGCGATCGCAGACTTGCCAAATTCGAAAACCTGTTTCCGCTGCCAACGGGTGTATCGTACAACTCCTACCTGCTGCTTGATGATAAAACCGTATTGCTGGATACGGTTGACCACGCGGTTGCGGGGGTCTTTTTTGAAAACCTCGAGGCCGGCCTTGCGGGCCGCCCGTTGGATTATGTGATCGTGCAGCATATGGAGCCGGATCACGCCTCTACGCTTCAAATGCTGATTCGGCTGCATCCGGAAGTCATGGTGGTTTGCTCGGCCATTGCCCAAAAAATGATCGGTCAGTTTTTTGGCAAAATCGAGGGCCTCAAGGTGCAAACGGTTACCGAAGGCGACACGCTGGCCGTCGGCTCCCGTTCGCTGCGTTTCTGCAACGCACAGATGGTTCACTGGCCCGAGGTGATTATGACCTACGATCCCAAAAACCGCGCGCTGTTTTCTGCAGACGCGTTTGGCACCTTTGGCGCGCTTGGCGGCAACCTCTACGCCGATGAGCTTGATTTTGAGAAAGAATGGCTGGGCGAAGCGCGCCGTTACTATACCAACATCGTCGGCAAATACGGCGCTCAGGTGAACGCCGTGCTGGATAAGTTGGACGATGTCGAGGTTTCCTTCATCTGCTCGCTGCATGGTCCGGTTTGGCGCAAAAATACCCGGTGGTACATCGATCTGTACCGGCAGTGGGCGGATTGCGCGCCGGAAGTGGATGGCGTACTGGTCGTGTACGGCTCCGTATACGGGCACACGCAAAACGCAGCCGAGGCGCTTGCCGGGCGTTTGGCCGACCGTGGCGCGCGCGTGGCGCTTTACGACGTATCCGTGACCGACGTAAGCGAGCTGGTAGCCGAAGCCTGGCGCTTTAACAAGATGGTCATTGCCTGCTCCACCTATAACGCGGGCATTTTTCCCGCGATGGAAACCTACCTGCTGGACCTGCGCGCCCACAGCTTTCACAGCCGGACCGTTGCCGTGATTGAAAACGGCTCGTGGGCCCCCTCTGCCGGCCATCAAATTCGCAAGCTGATTGGCGAAATGAAAAACATGACGCTTCTGGAGCAGACCGTCCACATCAAGTCCGCCATCCGGCCGGAACAGGCCGCCGAACTGGATGCGCTGGCGGATGCTCTCGTTCCGCCCAAGCCGGTCGCCATGCCAGCCCCGGCTGCCGCCGGTGACGCGGTGGCCGCCAAGGCGGCGCCTGTGGTTGACCCCAACGCGCTTTTTAAGGTCAGCTACGGTCTGTTTGTGCTGACCGCGAGGGATGGCGAGAAGGATAATGGCTGCATCATCAACACCGTAAACCAGATTACCAACATGCCCAACCGTCTGGCCGTCGCCGTCAACAAGCTCAACTACACCCATGATTTGATTCAGCAAACAGGGCTGTTTAACGTGAGCGTGCTCAGCCGGAGCGTGGAGTTTGCCACCTTCCAGCGGTTTGGCTATCAAAGCGGCCGCAACGTTGATAAATTCGCCGGGCTACAAAGCGCGGCCCGCAGCCAAAACGGTCTGTATTACCTGACGGAAGCATGCAACGCCCTGATTAGCTGCAAGGTGATCGCCACACACGATTATGAAACCCACACCCTGTTTATCGCAGAGCTGACGGAAGCGCGAATCCTCAGCGACGAAACCAGCGTTACCTACGACGATTATATGAAGCACATCAAGCCCAAGCCCAAGGCGGCGGCAAAAACGGTGCGCGGCTTCCGCTGCAAAATCTGCGGTTACATTTATGAAGGCGACACCTTGCCGCCGGATTATATCTGCCCGGTATGCAAGCATCCGGCATCGGACTTTGAGCCGGTCGGGTTTGACACGCCCAAAGAGGTTAAGCCGCACGGCTACCGCTGCAAAATCTGCGGCTACATTTATGAGGGCGATACCCTCCCGCCGGATTTCATTTGCCCTGTATGCAAGCATCCGGCTTCGGACTTTGAGAAGATTACCTGACGGCAATCGGAGAATCTGTTTGCCCAAACGGCTACCGTTCCAGTTTGCGGGGCGGCGGTTCACCGTTCACAGATGCGCTTTCCATATTCAGAAAAGCCGGAACGCGGGGTTGAAACCCGCGTTCCGGCTTTTCAGGTTGCCGAAAAACTCTCGCCGACAGCGAGGGTGCAGACCGTTGACAGACCGAATGGAGTTCATAAACCGCACCCCATTGTGCCTTCGGCCCTCGTGGCGCTAACGCTGTATGTGTAACCCCATAAGGCCTCCGGCGGTCAAGGGCGTTGCCCTTGACCCATTTTCGCTGCGGCGAGGGTTTTTCAGCAGTCTGTTCCCTCGCATCGGCGAGGGTTTTGAGGGGGCGTCGGCGTTCACAGGTTCGCTTGGGATGGCACCCGCCGGATATAAACCATCGGCGTATAGCGGATACCGTCGGTCAGCTGCTCCGGCTTGGTGGCCGCAAAGCCTAAGTGCCGGTACGCCTCCACCGCATAGGGGGATGCGTTGACGGTGATCGCACCCTCCGGCGCGTCCTTTTCAGCCGCGTCAAACAGCATCCGGCCAATGCCTTTGCGGTGGTAGGCTTCCTCCACAAAGAGCAGCGTAATGTGCGCGCCCGCGTTGCGGGTGGCCAGCATGCCAACCATCGTTTCCCCGTCGAACGCGCCGTAGCCTCGGATGCCGAACCCATATGCCGGGTCCATAATTGTTTTACGAAAATTTTCCGTTCCCTCAGCGCTGTATTCCGGCGCCTCAAAACGGTTGAACACCTTCCAGGCCAGTTGAAGCGCAATCGGTAACTCGCCGCGTTCCAAGGCGCGCACCTGCATGCCCCATTCCTCCTTAATTAAAAGGGAGCCGTCGGGGTTTAACCCCCCGATGGCTCCCGGTAGACGGTGAAGTTCGATTACTTCTTTTTCTTGGCCTTGATCGCGGCATGCGCGGCGGCAAGCCGGGCGATCGGCACACGGAACGGGGAGCAGCTCACATAGTTGAGGCCCACGTTGTGGCAGAACTCAATGGTGGACGGATCGCCGCCATGCTCGCCGCAAATGCCCAATTTGATGTCGGGGCGGGTTTCGCGGCCCAGTTTGGCTGCCATCTTCACCAGCTTGCCAACGCCATCCTGGTCGAGCTTGGCGAACGGATCGCTTTCGAAGATTTTCGCTTCGTAATAGCTGCCCAGGAACTTGCCTGCATCGTCGCGGCTGAAGCCGAAGGTCATCTGGGTCAGGTCGTTGGTGCCAAAGGAGAAGAACTCGGCTTCCTTGGCGATCTCGTCCGCGGTCACGGCTGCGCGCGGGATCTCGATCATGGTGCCGATGTGGTACTCCAGCTTCACGCCCTGCTCTTCAAAGACTTTCTCAGCCGTTTCCACGACGATCTTTTTCACGAAGTTCAGTTCCTTGATATCGCACACGAGCGGAATCATGATTTCCGGCACGATATCGTAGCCCATTTCCTTCTTGACCGCAATCGCCGCCTGAATGACCGCGCGGGTCTGCATACGGGCGATTTCGGGGAAGGTGACAGCCAAGCGGCAGCCACGGTGACCCATCATGGGGTTGAACTCATGCAGCGCGTCGATCTTTTCGATGATCTTTTCGCTGGTGGTGTTCAATTCCTTGGCCAGCGCGGCGATTTCTTCAGTCATGCTCTTTTGCGGCAGGAACTCATGCAGCGGCGGATCCAGGTAGCGGATGGTCATGGGACGGCCTTCCAGCGCCTTGTACATGGCTTCAAAGTCGCCCTGTTGCATGGGCAGGATCTTGGCCAGCGCCACTTCGCGCTGCTCAACGGTGTCCGCAAGGATCATCTCGCGCACAGCCGCGATACGGTCGGCTTCAAAGAACATGTGCTCGGTGCGGCAAAGGCCGATGCCTTCCGCGCCGAAGGAAACCGCCTGCTTGGTGTCGCGGGGGGTGTCGGCGTTGGTGCGAACCTTGAGGGTGCGCGCCTTGTCGGCCCACGCCATCAGACGGGCAAAATCGCCGGTCACGGCAGCTTCCACCGTGGGGATCAGCTCGCCGTACACGTTGCCGGTCGAACCGTCGATGGAGATGTCGTCGCCTTCGTGATACACTTTGTCGCCCACGGTCAGGGTCTTTTTATCCTCGTCGATGTGCAGTTCGCCGCAACCGACTACCGCGGCGCGGCCCATGCCGCGCGCAACCACGGCGGCGTGGCTGGTCATACCGCCGCGAGCCGTCAGGATGCCCTTGGAAAGGTCCATGCCTTCGATATCTTCCGGGGTGGTTTCCTCGCGCACCAGCACCACGGCGATGCCGCTGCGGCCCGCGTCGGCGGCGTCGGAAGCGGTAAAGTACACCTTGCCGGCCGCGGCGCCCGGGGAAGCGGGCAGGCCCTTGGCAATGGCGGTGGCCTTTTTGATGGCGGCGGGGTCAAAGTTGGGGTGCAGCAGGGTGTCCAGCTGCTTGGGTTCTACCTTCAGCACGGCTTCGTCCGTGGTGAGGGTGCCTTCCTCTACCAGATCAACGGCAATTTTCAGAGCCGCGCCGGCGGTGCGCTTGCCGTTACGGGTTTGCAGCATGAAGAGCTTGCCGTGCTCGATGGTAAACTCCATATCCTGCATGTCGCGGTAGTGGTTTTCAAGCGTTTCCGCGATTTTCACAAATTCTTTGTACACTTCGGGCTGGGTGGCTTCCAGCGTAGCGATCGGCTGCGGGGTGCGGATGCCGGCCACGACGTCCTCTCCCTGCGCGTTCATGAGGAACTCGCCGTACAGCTTCTTTTCGCCGGTGGAGGGGTTGCGGGTGAAAGCAACGCCTGTGCCGCTGTCGTCGCCCATGTTGCCAAACACCATGCTCTGCACGTTTACGGCGGTGCCCCAGTTGCCGGGGATGTCGTTCATGCGGCGGTAGTAGATGGCGCGGGGGTTGTCCCAGCTGCGGAACACGGCTTTGATGGCCTCCATCAGCTGCACTTTGGGATCCTGCGGGAACTCCTCGCCCTTCTCGCGCAGGTAGATCGCCTTGAACTTGGCGACCACCTCTTTGAGGTCCTCGGCGTTGAGGTCGGTATCATACTTCGCGCCCTTGGCTTTTTTCACTTCGTCCAAAGCGCCTTCAAAGAAGCTCTTTTTGATCTCCATTACCACGTCGGAGAACATCTGGATAAAACGGCGATAGCTGTCAAACGCGAAGCGTTCGTTGCCGGTCTGCTTGGCAATACCCTTCACGGCGACGTCGTTCAGGCCCAGGTTGAGGATGGTATCCATCATGCCCGGCATGGAAGCGCGAGCGCCGGAACGCACGGAAACCAGGAAGGGGCTTTCCAGATCGCCAAACTTCTTGCCGCAAATTTTTTCGGTTTCCGCCAAAGCGGCGTCAATCTGTTGAAGAATATCGTCGCCGATCTTCTGGTTGTCCGTATAGTAACGGGTGCAAGCTTCCGTTGTTACGGTAAAGCCCTGAGGCACCGGTAGCCCGATGTTGGTCATTTCGGCAAGGTTCGCGCCTTTGCCGCCCAACAGTTCACGCATGTCGGCATTGCCCTCTTTGAAAAGGTACACGTACTTAGTCATGAGTTTGCCTTCCCCCTCATTGATTTTGAGGACAGTCACAGGTACGCTGATTTTCTAATCCTGCTTACTATCTTATTGATTATACATGGAACCCCGAAAAATCGCAATACAAGGCGGGCAAATTTTGTGAAAACGCAACATTCGCTACGCGTTTTGTTGCAGGAAAGGGCCTAAAAAGTTTGCGGAAAAGGCGGCGGCACAGGGTGTTTTCACATGGTTTCAACCGGTTTGAACCACTGTGCAACGTTTGCCGCCTTTTGCAGTCCGCAGGCGGATTATCGCTTACGCTGCCGACCAAACGCAGCCTGAAACCGTGGCGGACTGTCGCTTTCCGGCATTCCGAGCTACCCGCATGAGGCCCCGCATCGCTTGACAGCGAAACGGCCCTTGCTTATAATCGATAAAGAGAACGCGCCACCCTGCGCTTTCGTTCAGGAGGTGACAAGCCGTTGGCGATCCCATACAGCCGGTATATCGTCGGTTCGCTTCCATGGTACAGTGTGCTCATGGTCAGCGGCATTTTCATCGCCTTTTTATTGGGCGCGCGGGAGGAGAAACGCCTCGGCATGCCCAGGGATTCCATGCTGGATATGGTGCTTGTGGCCGTGCCCTGCGGCATTGTAGGCGCGCGTCTGTATTATGTGCTGATGACCCTTGACGAGTTTGCCGCCAATCCCATATCCGTACTGTACATCTGGCAGGGCGGCATCGCCGTTTACGGCTCCATTTTAGGCGGCGCGCTCGGGGTTTGGCTCTATTGCCGCAAACGCAAGCGGAGCTTTGCGGCGCTATTGGATATCTCCGCGCCCGGGCTGGCATTGGCTCAGGCGATTGGGCGCTGGGGTAATTATTTCAACCGGGAGGCGTTCGGCCCGGTGATCGCCAACCCTGCGTGGCAGTTTTTCCCCGCCGGCGTGCTGATTTCGGAAAACGGCGCTCCGGTGTGGCATGTGGCGACCTTTTTTTACGAATCCGTGTGGGACGTTGGCGTATTCATTGCCCTGTGGTGCATGCGCAAGCACATGAAGCGCAGGGGCGACCTGTTTTTATGGTATCTGGCGCTGTACGGTTGCGGCCGTTTTCTGGTGGAACAGCTGCGCATGGACAGCCTTTACTTCATGGGTTTCCGCGTAAGCCAGTATTTGAGCCTGCTATTGTGCGGCGTGACTGCGGCGGTTTTTGTAATACGCTTTGCCCGCCGGTTCCGGGGCATACAGTTTGCGGGAATCAGCGCGGTCACGGTTCTCGCGTTCCTTCGGCCGCTGGTTGCCACCAGCCCTACCGGCGTGGAACTGGTTCTTTCGCTGTATGTGGTCGGTTCCGCTCTGCTGTGGCTGGACCGGCAAACGCCGCTGTGGGCGCGGCTGTGGGTCCTGCTGGACGCGGCGGTCTACCTCGCGCTGTTGCTTTTCGGTCTGGGCTGGCTGTGGCAATCCCCTTATTTCCTGTACGCGGGGCTTTCCATCCCGCCTTATCTGGCCCTCGTCTATGTGCGCTTAGAGGCCGCGGATGAAGGGGCAACCCTCAAGGAGGCGTCACATGCCGGTCGGCAATCGTAAAAACCTGCTCTATGGTATGGCTTTGCCTGTGTTCGGCAAGCGTTGCCACTGGAAAACCGCGACCGGCCACGGGGTCGCCGGGGTAAACCTGACCCGGCCCATCACGCGCGCTTTGCGCAAACACCATGTCGTGGGCGGTTGCGTGCAGCTGATCCGTAACGGCACACTGGCGGAATGCTATTCCGCCGGGTACGCGACCCTTGAACCGGATCGGCCCGCGCGGCCGGATACGGTTTTTCGCACGGCTTCGGTTGCCAAAATGGCGTGCGCGCTGCTGGTGTTTCGCCTGCAAACACTCGGCCGCCTTGACGTAAACATAGACATATCTGACCTTTGGGGGGATCGCATTCGAAACCCCCTTTATCCGGATACGCCCATTCCCCTGTCCGCTTTGCTGAGCCACACCTCCGGGATTGTGGACTCGGCCCTCTATTATTCTTCCTTTCAAAAAACGGTTCCGGTTCGGGAGCTTCTTGCCGATCCGGCCACCTATGCCAACCGCCCGCCTTTTGCACGGTTCCAGTACAGCAATTTCGCGGCGGGGCTGGTGGGTTGCCTGTTGGAAAAGCGCTTTGGTGAATCGTTTGAAACCCTTGCGCAGCGTGAACTTTTCTTGCCTTTGGGCGCGGACGCCACGTTTGATATCAGCGCCCTGTGCGGGCGAAGCATGGCGGACAGTTACCGCGTGCTTCCCCCGCAAAAATCCGCGTCCTTTAACGCGCAGGCGCGTTTTCAGGCCGCGTCCCCCCTCGACACGCCCGATCCGCAAACCCATTACCTGCTGGCGTCCGGCAGTCTATTCATCACCGCGGAAGGCTTGGCCCGCCTGACTTTGCCGTTGATCCAAAGAGCCGCTCCGGACTGCGCCCCTTTCCTGAACCCGGAAGCCTGCCGTGCCATGCTCACGCCCACAGCCGCATGGCCGGAACCCGCCGTGCGCATGCGCCACGGAATGGGGCTTTTGGAAATGGACGATCCCCGTATCCATCCCCACTGCCTGCACGGACATCAGGGCTTTGCCTACGGGGCGGTAAACGGCGTCTTTTTTGATGAGCACGGCAACGGGTTTGCCTCCCTGAACAGCGGCGCAAGCGAGCGGCGGCTTGGCCATCTGAGCTGCTTAAACCGCGATCTGATCGCGCTTTGCATTCCGGGGGTTTCTGAATGAACGATAAGGTTACCGATCTTCGGGAGGAACGGGGCGGCTTTCGCGTGACCGTCAACAGCGGCGAGGCGTTTCACCTGACCCCTGCGGAGTACCGCGCGTTCCCTTTGAAGCCTGCCCAGACGTTCGATTGGAAAGCCTACCGGGAGGCGCTGCTCGTGCATCAGTACCCGGAGGCGTTAAACCGAGCGGTGGCGTTGTTGGCCGTCCGTGCCCGCAGCTGCCGCGAGGTGGAGCGGAAACTGACCGACCGGGGCTACCTTGCCGACACGGTTGAAATGGTTTTATACAAATTGGAAAAAGAAAACCTGCTGGATGACGAGGCTTTTGCGGGCGAGTGGGTCAAAGCCCGGGCGTCCCGTGGGCTGGGCAAGGCGAGGCTGATGCAGGAACTGCGCCTGAAGGGCGTGGCGGACAGCATCGCGCAGGCCGCGCTGGCTACATTGGAACCGGACGAGCAGGACGGGCAGGCCGTATTGCAAGCCGCAAAGCTGCGAAAACGCTATGCCGGTTTGCCCCCGCGCGAAGCCGCGCAGAAGGCCACCGCCGCGTTACTCAGGCGCGGTTACAGCTACGCGGAGGCCTCGCGCGCGCTTCGGGCAGCCGAGCAGGAAAGCGAAGAATAAAACAACAGCCACCCTGTTGCGCGGGCGTATTTCCCGCTAACTGGGTGGCTGACGCGTTTGAGCATACCCCCGATGGTACGTTCCATGCGGCGCGGTACTACGCGCACCGTTTGCGGCACACGCGGCGCGTTCCTCTGGGCAGTTTTGCGACATATGCGGCGCGTTTTCTCCGAGCACCGTATGCGGCGCGTTCCTCTGCGCCTGTTTAAGGCGTATGCGGCGCGGTAGTGCGCGCGCCGTTTGCGACGGCGGCGTTCCGCGCTGCATCCCATCAGTACACGTTGCCGTTTTCACGGTATTCCCGCCACACATTTTCAAAAAAGCTGTCATCCTCCGGGATGGGCCGAACCTTTCGCCAGTTGAAAACAAGGCCCTGCGCGCCGCGTTCCACTTCCTGCACCCAGCCGGCTTTGCTCCCGTCATCCAGCGTAAAGGTGAACCGCTCGGGCAGGCGTTCATCGCAACGCGCGCCGTTTTCATCGGTATACAGGGCGCTGCCGCGGCTTTTCCCGCCCTTCGCGAGGTAATCCTCCATGGCGGCCAGATATGCCTCCTGGCACAGGAGCATGTCCCGCAGTCGCAATGCCTGATGCAGCCCGGAAGGGTCCGCGATTTTCACCTCGTCGGCAAAGGCTTTCAGTTTTTGGCGCACCCACAGAAGCGCCTCGCGAATCTCCGCGCGGTTGCGGAACGCGCCGCCAATGCGGCTCATTCTCGTTGCCGCCTCGTCCCACAGGGCCTGCGCGGAGTCCTCCCGGCCCCAAAAACCGTCCACAAGGGTTAACAACGCTTCGACTTGCCAATCGGTTGCCTGCCGGAACGCCTCAATCTCCCTGGGCGCGTCGGCACAGCGGGCGGCGATGTACTGCGCCGCGCGCGTGCTGCCCACCTGCCCGGCGTTCAGGGCGCTTCCGCCCGGGCGGTAAACACCGTGGCTGGCGCACACCTCCCCCACCGCGAAAAAACCGGTCAGGTTGGTTTGCCACCAGCAATCCACGCCAAGACCGCCGTTGTTGTGCTGCGCGCAAAGCGCGATCTCCAAAGGTTCCCGGCTTAAATCCACGCCTTTATCCCGGTAAAAATCCACAGCCAGGGCGTTCATATGCCGCAGGCGCTCAATGGGCGTGCCAAAACACGCCCCCGCCTTTTGCAGGTAATCGCGCGCCTCGGCGCTCAGGCTGTTAAAATCAACGGTTCCGCCCCCCGGGTTCTTTCGGTAATCCAGATAGACCTTGCGCCCCCTGGCGCTTTCCAGATAGACGAGAATATCCATCACCGAGGAGCCGTCGGCCGCCTTGCGCACGTCAAACGGCCACTGGTAGCCCTTCAGGAAAAGCTTGCTGAGCATTTCTCCCCGGTCGCTGAAAAAGTCATTCAAAAACTCCCGCTCGTCTCCCCCGGCCGCATCGGTGGAAAAAACGCGCGGCAACACCTGCATATACGTTCCCGATACGTTCCAGCGCGGGTGCAGCGAAGCCAGACCGTACTGCCATTCCGTCAGGTTTTTCCCGACGGCCCCGGCTTCAAACGCCAGCCCAGTCGCCCCATAATGCCCGTTTGGGTACACACTGTCCGCATACATCCCGGCGGGGCCGCCGGTTGCGTACACAATGTTAACGCAGTTAAACAGCACGAAGGCTTCGTGGGGTTCCCGCTCGCGGCTCAGGTCCAGGCAAAGCAACCCGAACACCCTTTGGCCGTCGCTCAGGATCCGTACGGCCTGCATCCTGTCAAACACGCGGATTCCTTTTGCTTCCACCGCCGCCTGCAGGCATTCGGTCATGGTGCGGGAGGTATAAGGCCCTACGCTGGTGGCCCGTCGGCGCGGGTCATGGTCGGTTTTGTAGCCAATGTACTCCCCGTATCGGTTTTTGGGAAACGGCACTCCAAGTTCCACCAGCCGTAAAAAGCACTGGGTGGACAACGCCGCCTCGCACAGGGCCAGATCGCCGTCCACACATTGCCCGGAAAAAAGCGTGTCCGCCATATCGCGCACGCTGTCCGCATCGCCGCCGGAAAGGGTCAGCTTATAATAGGTCTGTTTATCGCTGCCCGTGTTGCGCGACGTGCCGGCCAGAATATGCTCGGTTACCATGGCGATATCCTTTTGCCCGTAACCCGCCAGCCGATCCGCCGCATTGTAGCCGGCGGCGCCGGTGCCCACAACCACCGTGTTGAGGGTATAAACCGGAAGCGTATACGGCCCGATGGCGAGGGTGCTTTGCGTCATGACGCTTATCTCCTTTTGGGTATGTGAGTTTCATGCGCGGGCTGTGTTCGCATGGGCGTAGTAACGCCTCCGTTCCGTGCGGAGCGGCTTTTTTTCTTGCCCCATAGCCCTTCTGGCTTTCGAACCCTGTGCCAAAAGGCCTTGGTTCAAGGCTGCAGCGCTCCACCCCAAACGCAGCTAGGGCTTTGTCCGTAACCCTCTCCGCCGCGAGGGAGGCCATCGGCATCCGAAGCTTTGTTACAGCCTTTTGATGTGAAAGCCGCCGTCCACATCGATATAGTTTCCCGTGGTGTAGAGGAACGAATCGCTCACCAGCGCGGCAACCGCGTCCGCCACATCCTCCGGCGTACCCCAACGGGCGATGGGGAACACGCCCGCCTCAATCAGCGCGTCATATTTTTCCTTTACGCCGCTGGTCATATCCGTGGAAATGACTCCGGGGCGCACCTCGTTCACCAGAATGCCTTCCGGCGCAAGCCGATCCGCAAAAAGCGTCGTCAGCATGCTGACCCCGGCTTTGGAAACACAGTATTCCCCGCGGCTGACGGAGGATACCACGGCGGAGCAGGAGCTGATGTTGACAATCGTACCGCGCTTTTTACCCACCGGTTCCTGCCGGATCATCTGTTTGGCCACTGCCTGCGTGAGGAACATCGTACCTTTGGCGTTGATGCCCAGCACATGATCCCAGCTTTCCTCTGTCATGTCCAGCAGATCATTGCGCACTTTGGGGCCTACGCCCGCGTTGTTCACCAGCACATGGATGCCGCCAAACCTTTGCACGGTTTCCTCCACCAAACGGGCGCGATCCTGAGCGGAACCCATATTCCCCTGCACATACAGCACCTCCGCGCCCAGCGCGCGGATCGCGTCGATTTGTTCGCGGTGTGCTTCCGCGCTTTGCGTTGCCAAAACGGAGAGGTTGTACCCATCCGTCGCAAGCCGCTTGGCAATGGCTAAACCGATGCCGCGGCTTCCGCCCGTGACGATTGCTGTCTTTTTCACCCAGAACATCCTCCCTCGTTATGGTTTGAGCACGACCTTGACGGTGTTTTGGGTACGGTCCAGCGCCGTTTCCAGCGCCTGCTGAAGCTCCGCCAGCGGAAAACGATGCGTTACAAGCTGTTCCAGCCCAATTTCGCCGGCCAGCTGCAACGCGATGGGGAAATCCCAGCAATAGCCCTGCGAGCCTTGCACGCAAATTTCCTTATTCACCAGCTGCATCACGGGGATGGTGATCTGCGGCTGCTCAAAAATCCCAACCACAGTCGCCAGTCCTTTTTTACGTAGCAGGGTCAGTGCCTGCACAAAGGTTTCCTCCCGGCCAACGCATTCAAAAATCCGGTCCGCGCCCAGCCCGTCGGTGGCGGCCCGGACAGCGGCCTCCAGACTGTCCCCTTCGCGCGGGTTCACGGTGCGCGTCGCGCCCAGTTTTTGGGCCATGGAAAGCCGGAAAGCGGAATAATCGCACACCAGCACCTCGGCCGCACCCGTGCGTTTGCACAGCGCCGCCACCAGAAGGCCAATCGCGCCCGCGCCCAGCACCAGCACCTTGTGCCCCATGCGCACGTCCGCGCGGCGCACAGCGTGCACCGCCACCGCGAGCGGTTCGATCAGCGCGCCGGCCTCATAGCTGAGCGAATCGGGCAGGGGAAATACGCTGGATGCCTTGACCGTAATCAAATCCGCCATCGCGCCGTCGCCCTTGCGGTAGATGAAGGACAGCTCGTCGCAGGAGCCATAATCGCCATGCCGGCAAGCCTCGCAATGGCCGCAGGCAACGCAAGGCTCCACCGTTACGCGCTGGCCGATCGACAGGCCGCGCACCTCCTGCCCCATGGCGATGATATCGCCGGAAAACTCGTGCCCGATGGTCGCGGGCAGCGGCACGCTCGGGTGTTTGGCCTTAAAAATGTGCAAATCGCTGCCGCACAGCGCGCTGGCCTGAATGCGAATCACCACCGCGTCCACCGCGGGCGGCGGCACAGGCCGCGTGAAAAAATCGGTCTGCCCTTCGGCCACAACGCGCCCCACGCGGCTCATCAACGGCTCGCTCATGCTTTTTCCCTCGCTTCCGTTTCCTCACGGTAATGCCGGTACAAAGGCCCGTAAACCTCCGCGTCGCGGATTACGCAACCCGTGCGCCCATGGTCCCGCATGATCTGCGTGCATTTGGAGCAGGAAATGCAGCATTTGCGCGGGTCCATCGCGCCCTTGGTGAGCAGGTCCCTGGGCGCGTCGGTATAGGCGAAGCTGGAACGCCCCAACCCCATAAAGCTGCAGCTTCCGCTGGCAAGGTTCGCGGCCCCGGCATTGGGAGCAAACTGCCTGAGCCAGGAGTATCCGTTGCCCACCACCGGCACGTTTCCGGCTTCCCGCTGGATGCTGCGGGTAAAGGCAAACAGGCGCGCAACGCTCTCCAACGGGTGCTCGTCCGGCACAGGAATCCCCATGCTGGATGAATCAAAAGGCCGGGTCACCTGCGGGTAAATGTAGTATGGGTTGCCCGCCGAGTTGCTCAAAAGCCCTACGCCCCGCTCGCAGAGCATGCGCACCAGCGCCATTGGCTCGGTTGGGTCAAAGGTCCAGAAATCGTGCTGATCCTCGCCAAAGCCGTACGGGTAGGGGTGCGCGTCAAACACATTGAATCGGCAGGCAATGATCATGCCCTCGCCGGTTTCACGGCGAACGGCGTCGATCACCTCCCGCAAAAAGCGGGTGCGGTTTTCAAAGCTTCCGCCATATTTTCCTTCGCGGGTGTGGCTGGCCAGCAGCTCGCTGAGCAGGTAACGGTGGCAGCTTTTCAAATCCACCCCGTCAAAGCCCGCTTCCTTTGCCATTTTAGCGGATTGGGCATACCGGCCGATCAGATCGTCCAGATACGCGTCGGTCACGACAGGCGCATCGGGCGCAAGCCCAACGCGCGGGTCCAGATAAGGGTCATGCTGCGGCACCAGCGGCGCGGGTTTGTGCCCGTGCGGGCGGGAATAACGGCCGGAATGCGTCAGTTGCAAAATATTCACCGGGCGGTGATCGGCGCCGTTGCGGTTTGCAGCCTCGGCGTTGGTTTTGGCCAGCAGATTGGCAAACTGCCCCAGATTATCGCGCGTCAGCATCATCTGCAGCTCGTTGGCGCGCCCTTCCTCCGCCACGGCGCAGGCTTCCCACCACAGTAGGCCGGCCCCGCCGCCCGCAAAGCGCAGGTAGCGGCGTTCCACCAGCTCGCTGGGGGAGCCGTCGGCGTTGGAGTCACAGCCTTCCATGGGCAAAACGGCGATAGCGTTCGGCGCGGTTTTTCCCCCCACGCGCACGGGCTTTTTCAGGGGAGAAAGGTCCTCCGCGAGGTCTATACTCACGTGCAGCGCGTCAATTTTATCGCGCAACTGCTTCAAGCTGTCAAAATGGAATTTTTCATGCGACGACATTGCGATACCTCCCGATTTAACGTGTCGATTTCCGAATAATCAGATCGGTTTTTAATATATCCACCTGAGGCGCGGCCAGTTTGCCCGTCTTTTCCTTGTGATGGATTTGCCGGATCAGCTTGTTGGCGGCCAACGCGCCGATTTCGTACAAAGGCTGGGCCACGGTGGAAAGCGGCGGCTCAATCTGGGCGCTGGTTTCCACGTTATCAATCCCCATCACGGAAATTTCACCGGGGATGGCGACGCCCGCGTCATGCAGGGCGCGCATGACCACAAACGCCTTTGGATCGCTGCTGGCCAGCACGGCGTCCATCTGCACGCCGCGTTTCAGCAGATTTCGCGTCAGGTAGTAAAAACTGCCCGTGCCGCTGGTTTCGTGGATCACCAGCTGCTCGTCGTACGGCAAACCGGCGCTTTCCAGCGCGCGGCAATAGCCCTTGTAGCGGTCCATATACAGGGGGATTTCCTCCCGGCCCATGGCGAACGCGATCCGCTTATGGCCCGCGCGGATCAGGTACTGCGTAGCGTCAAACGCCGCGCCCTCGTTGTCAATGCCCACCGCGTCGATGGTGTCATCGTAGATACGGCTGGTCAGCACAACAGGAAACCCTTCCTGCCAAAGTTTGCGGATATGGTCGGAGTTGGGCAGCATGGAAGCCACGATGAAGCCGTCGATAAAGCGCGTGCGCAGGCGCGTTATGTAACGCTTTTCAACCTCCACATCCTCGTCGGTGTTGCACAGGATCACCGTGTAGCCCGCCTTGCGCGCCGTATCCTCCACGCCGCGCGCGATGGTTGGAAAAATCAGGTTCTGGATGCTTGGCACCATCAGCGCGATGGTGTTGCTGCGGCCCAGTTTCAGGCTTTTAGCCAGCTCGTTGGGGCGGTAATCCATCTGGCGCACCGCGTCCATCACACGCATGCGCGTGTTCTCATTCACCACAGGTTTATCGGAAAGCACGCGGGATACGGTGCTCGCGGAAACCCCCGCCTTTTCGGCCACATCCTTCAAACTCACCATGATCCCGTGCCCCTTCCGTTCTATCAATCCCAATAAACCGTTGCGCCGCGGTGCGCGCTGGTGGTGCATTTGCGGTAGAGCGCAAGCCAGCCTGTCGCCGGCTTCATCAGCGGCATCCAGCCGGCCCTGCGGCGTTCAAACTCGACCTCGTCCACGTCCACCGTAAGCCTGCGGGCGGCAATGTCGATATGGATCACATCACCGTTGCGGAGCAGCGCGATGTTCCCGCCCTCGTACGCCTCCGGGCTCACATGCCCGATGGCCAGCCCCCCGGTTGCGCCGGAGAACCTGCCGTCGCTGACCAGCGCGATTTTTGTGCCCAGCCCCTTGCCCAGCACAGCCGCCATAAAGGTTTCCATATGCGGCATGCCCGGCGAGCCTTTGGGACCTTCGTAACGGATCACCACCACGTCGCCGGCCACGATTTCATCCTTGAGCATGGCGTGCCACGCGTCGTCCTGCGAATCAAACACCTTCGCCGGGCCGGAGAACGTCCACGCGGCTTCCTCCACCGCGCTGAACTTGACAATCGCGCTGTCCGCCGCGATGTTGCCGTGAAGCACCGCCAGCCCGCCCTGCGCGTGAATCGGCTCCGCGACCGTATGGATCACGTCGGGGTTTACGTTCTGCGCATTGTCCGCCATCTGGCCGATGGTGCCGAACATTCCTTCCGCCTCGGTCGCAATCCGGCCCGCCTTCGCCAGTTCCTTCACCACCGCGTTCAGCCCGCCCGCGCGGTCAAAATCCGCCATGGTGTAGCTGGGGTGGTTGGGGTAGATGGTGCTGATGACCGGCACCTCCCGGCTGATGCGGTCAAAGGTTTCGGGCGTCACGTCAAACCCGCCCTGACGCGCGATGGCCGGAATATGCAGCAGGCAGTTGGTGGAACCCCCCGTTGCCATCATATAGCGCACCACGTTTTCAAAGTTGGCCTGCGTCAGGAAATCGCGCGGCCTGCGCCCTTCCTTCACCGCCTGCGCGATGGTACGGCCCGCCTGCCTGGCCAGCTCGTGCCACGCGGGCGTCTGGCTGCGCACGCTCGCGTTGCCGTGAGGCGAAAAGCCCAGCACCTCCGCCGTCGCGCACATGCTGTTGGCCGTGCCCATAAAGGGGCAGGCGCCCGGGGTGGGGCAAGCGTGGCGCACAACCGCCTTGTAGGCTTCGCGGGTAATGTCGCCGCCAACGTAAGCCGCGTATGCCTGCTTGGTATGCGTGAGGGTCAGCATGCGCCCGTCCAGCTCGCCGGGGGCCATGTACCCGCCGGTAAACATGACCGTGGGGATATTGACGCGCAGCGCGCCCATCAGCATCCCCGGCACCACCTTATCGCAGGTTGCCATGATCACCATGCCTTCCAGCATGTTCAACTCCGCGACCGTTTCCACTTCGCTGGAAACCATATCGCGCGCGGGCAGGGTGTAGCGGTCGCCGGGCGTGTTGCTGCAAATGCCGTCGCAGATGCCGCTGATGGGCAGTTCCAGCGCCAGCGCCCCGGCGGCGTAGATTTCCTTTTTCATTTCCCCGATCACGTCCCGCAGGGGAAAGTGCCCGGGGTTCATTTCATTCCAGCTGTTAATGAGGCCGATGATCGGACGCTTCGCGTCCTCCTCGCTGACCCCCATCGCATACAGCAACGCGTTGCGGTGATCCAGCGATTCCTCGTTCCATTCTCGAAGCATAAGGCGTTCTCCTTTCCTACGCACCCAAATAGGCTTTTTTAACCACGTCGGAGCAGAGCAGCTCCTTGCCGGTGCCGCAAACGGTGATCACGCCGTTTTCCAGCACGCAGGCCTTGTCGCAAATGGAAAGCGCCTTGCGCGCGTTCTGCTCTACCAGAAAAATGGTGATGCCGGACTCGCGGATTTCCTGAATCAGCTCGAAAATCTGGTTCACGATGATCGGCGCAAGGCCGAGGCTCGGCTCGTCTAAAAGCATGATGCGGGGGCGGGACATCAGCCCGCGCGCAATGGCCAGCATTTGCTGCTCCCCGCCGGACAGCGTGCCCGCAAACTGGTGCTTGCGCTCGCGCAGGATGGGAAAGCGCTTGTACTGCGCCTCCAGCTCCTCGTTCAGGTCATTGTAAAGGTAGCCGCCCACCAGCAGGTTATCCTGAATGGACAGGCCCGAGAATGTTTTTCGGCCTTCCGGCACGTGCACGATGCCCTTTTTGACAATCTGGTGCGGCTTGGGGGGCAGTTTTTCCCCCAAAAACTCCACATGCCCGGACTGCGGCTTCACTAGCCCGGAAATGGTTCGGAGCAGCGATGTTTTTCCCGCGCCGTTGGAGCCGATAATGCTGTAAATCTCCCCTTCGTCCGCTTCGATGGACACATGCTTGAGCGCCACCACGTGGCCGTAGTTTACGCACAGGTCCTTGACTTCCAGCATGGCCATATCAGCATTCCTCCTTGCCCAGATAGGCTTCGATCACCTCTGGGTTGCTGCGCACCTCGGCGGGCGTGCCTACGGCGATGGTTTTCCCAAAATTCTGCACATGGATAAACTGGGAAATGTTCATCACCAGTTCCAGCCGATGCTCAATCAGCAGGATCACAAAGCCGATTTCCCGGCTCAGCCTTTGAATCAGCTCGGTCAGCTCCCCCACTTCCACGGGGTTAAGCCCGGCGGCCGGTTCGTCCAGCAGCATCACCTTGGGGTTGCAGGTGAGCGCGCGCGCGATTTCCAGCTTGCGGCGGTGCCCGTAGGACATGTTTTCCGGCCGCTCCTGCGCGTAGGCTTCCAGACCGACCATTTTCAGGTATCCCATGCAGATTTCCCGCCCGCGCTTTTCTTCCGCAAAGCGCTTGGGCAGGGGCAAAAGCGAGCCGACAACGCCGTAGCGGCTTTGCGGGTCAAAGGCGCACATCACGTTATCCAATACGGACAGACCTTTGAACAGGCGGATATTCTGGAACGTGCGCCCCATGCCCTCGCGGGTTATCAGGTGCTGCTCCATGTGGGTCACGTCTTTTCCATCCAACAGCACAGCGCCCTCGTCCGCCGTGTAAATACCGGAGATTACGTTAAAAATCGTGGTTTTTCCCGCGCCGTTGGGGCCGATGATTCCGTGAATCTCCCCCCGGTTGGCGTCGATGGAAAAATCCTGAATCGCCTTGACGCCGCCAAAGCTCTTATAGATATGTTCCACTTTCAAAAGAGCCACTCAGTCCACCTCCTTGGTGCGTTTCGGTTGACCGGAGCGGGCAATCAGCCGCTTCACGTTGGCGGGCGTAAGCTCCCACTCGCCCAGCAGCCCGGCGGGCTTAAAGTTGATAATTAATAGCACCAGCACCGCGTAGATGATGGCGCGGTAGTTTTGCAAAAAGCGCAGCACCTCCGGCAGGCCGGACAGCACAAACGTGGAAAGCACCGAGCCTGTGAGGCTGTTGACGCCGCCGAAAAAAACCATGATGACCCACTCCGCGCTTTTTTTCCAGCCAAAAAGCGTCGGGTCCACATAGGCGGTGTAGAAGGCGTACAGGCAGCCGCCGTAAGCGGTGACCGCAACGCTGATGAGGAACGCGATCATTTTTACCTTGGGCACGTTGATGCCCATCGACTTTGCCGCCAGTTCGTCGCTGCGTACGGCGATGCACTGCCGCCCGTACTTGGAGCGTTTGAAAAACATGATGAGCGCGATCACCAGCACCGCCGAAACAATCGCCATGGGCAGCGTGGTGATTTTCGGGATGCCCGTCAACCCGGACGCGCCGCCCGTGATGGCGGTCGCGCGGTTCAGCAGCGCCGTGATAGCCTCGCCAAACCCGAGCGTTACCAGCGAAATGTAGTCCCTGCGCAGGCGAACCGTCGGCAGGCCCACGATAAAACCAACCGCCACCGCAAGCACCACGGCCGCCGGCCACGCCACATACACCGGCAGGCTCAGCTTGGTGACCAGAATGCCGGACGTATAAGCGCCGATGGCCATGAAAGCGGCCTGCCCGAGGCTGAACATGCCCGTCATGCCGGTGAGGACAAACACGCCGGCCACGCTGACCACCGTGATCAGAATTTGTGTCAGGATGTGTGTATACAGCGACATCTGCCTGCCCCCCTTATGCCTTTTCCTGAATGTTGGAGCCTGCGATGCCGCGGGGGCGAACCAGCAGGAACACCAGCATAATCAGGAACGTGAATACCGGCGCGTATCCGGAGCCGATGGTGGAAATCAGGGCCGTTTCCATGATGCCCAGCAGCATCGCCCCGATGATCGCGCCCGGCAGGCTGCCCAGGCCGCCGATGACCGATGCGATGAAGCCCTTGACCACCAGCGAGCCAAGCGTCGGGTACAGGGTATAGTTGATCCCCAGAAACACGCCGGCCAGCCCGGCCAAAGCGCCGGAGATAATAAACGCAAACTGAATGGTGCGGGTTACGTCGATGCCCATGAGGCTTGCCGTATCTCGGTCAAAGCTCACGCTGCGCAGCGCGCGGCCCAGCTTGGTTTTCTGGATCACAAACGCCAGCACAATCAGCGCAAACGCGCTGATGCAAAAGATGATGATGTCCGACTGCGATATAATCAGGCTGCCCAGATGAAGGGGCTTGCCAAAAAAGCGCGGGTAATTGTAGAAGTTCGCCCCCACCTTGAGCACCACGATGCCTTCAAACAGCGTGCCCAGCGTGATGGAGGAAACAAAGAAGTAAATCGGAGAGGTATTGCGGATCAAAATCCGGCGAAATGCCAGCAGTTCGCCAAAGAGGGCCACCAGACAGCCGGTAATCACCGCCACGATGATCGTCGGCACCAGCCCCCACCCGTTGGACGCGGCAATAAAATAGCCGACAAAGGCGCTCAGGGTCATCAAGGCCCCGTGCGAAAAGTTTGAAAATTTCAAAACGTTGAAGATCACCGAAAAGCCGGTCGAAATCAACGCGTAAACGGAACCAAGCGCGATGCCGTTGATGATGTACTGCAATATCTGCATGGAGGAACCTCCTGTGCCGCCAGACTGGATGCCAATCTGCGGAGTGTCCGAAAATTTCTGTCAAAAGCCCTCCCCCGCCGCGAAGGATGAGGGAGGGCAGTATCAACCGGCGGCGGATGCCGACTGCCGTCCGGCACGGTCACGGCCCACGTCCGCTGTTCCGCGCAGGGGACGCGACCGCCGGACGGACGGGTTTCCCGCTCCGGGCAGCCAATCAAAGCCGGGCGGGGGAGCCCCGTGTCAACCGCCGTGCGCTCTGGCCTCGGTCATGCCCGAGGCGCGACCGCGGAGCCTTGTTGAGGGGGGCACAGGCTCCTGCGGTTGCGCTCGCGGGCGCTGCCCGGTCTACTGGTCGGCGGAATAGCGCTCCAGCATCACAGGGGTCGTGTCCTCATACTTGAACATAACCATTTCCAGGCCGGTAGGCATATGGGTCGCGGGGTCGATGGTGATGTTGCCGGTGAGGCCGGGGTAGTTGGTGACTTTTTCCACGGCGTTGCGCACGTCAACCGGGTTGGTGCCCACCTGCTCAAAGATGCCTTTGAGGATGTTGGCCACGTCGTACCCGAGGAAGAACTTGTTGGTCGCGTCAATGCCGGTCTTTTTCTTCACCGCGGTCAGCATGGTCTGGATGCTCGCCTCGGTGCCGTCGATGTTGTTAATGAAGTAGATGCCGTCGCAGGATTCGCCAAACAGCGTGTTAAACGGCGGGCAGGCATCCAAGCCGCAGATCAGGCCGCCTTCAAAGCCAAGCGCGCGAACCTGCTGGGCAATCAGGATCAGCTCCTGCGTGTAGTTGGGCACAAAAATCGCGTCCACGCCCGCATCCATGAGGGGTTGCAGCAGGCTCTTGAAATCCTTATCGTTGGAAGTGTAGGTAACCACTTTGGCTACTTCGCCGCCAGCCGCGGTTACGGTTTCAATAAAGGGAGCCTGCAGGGACTGGGAGTAGGCGTTGCCTTCGTTGTAGATCACGCCAAACTTTTTAAAGCCGTTCTTGATGGCGTACTTGCCCATGATGGTCGCCTGCTGCACCGCGTTGGGCTGGAAAGCGAACATGTTTTTGTAGGGCGTTCCGTCTGCCTTGATCTGGCATTTGGTATCGATGGCAAAACCCAGAACCGGCACGTCGTTGTTTTCGGATTCCGGAGCAATCGCCAGCGCGATGTTGGCAACGGGCGGGCCTACGATGGCGCTGACCGCGTCGCTGGTAACCGCGCGGGTATAGGCGTTGATGGCCTCGGTCACATCGCCCTTGGTGTCGTAGACGATCAGGTTGATCTGCTTTCCGCCTACGCCGCCGTTGGCGTTGATTTCATCCACAGCCCACTGCACGCCGGCAGTGACCATGTTGCCAAGGCTGGACGTAGGGCCGCTGATGTCTTGCAGGCAGCCAAGGTTGATGGTTTCGCCGTCGGCGAAGGCGGCTGTCGTTGAAACCAGCATTGCCAGCAGGAGAATCACTGATAGTACCTTTTTCATTGGTCGTTTCCCTCCAGTTTGTTTTTTATGTTGTGCGGGGGTTTCACCTCGCAAACAATTCAAAGCTGCAATCGATTGCAATTTCGGGCAAAATAAAACCGGTTCCATAACCTCCTGATTCAATCGGCCTTTCACATCCGGCAGCTTTTCCTATGTTTCTTGACAGCACTATATCATATTGTGAACATTGCGTCAAGCTTTCAGCCGAAAAAATCAGAATTTTTCAAATACCATTGCAAAGGTTTGTAATAAGGCTTTTTTCGCGCTTTTGGCCCTGCTTTTCCCCTTTTCAGGGGCAGGTTTCCCCCTCCGGCGCAAGCCCCATCCATTGCGCAAGTAGGGCAAAGTCCGCCGTTACATCCTCAAAGCAAAACACCTGATGGCAACCTAACGCCGTTTTCAGGTACCGGTCAAAATCGTCAAAGCGCACATACAGTTGCGTACGGCAGCATTCCTCCCGCGGCCCGGTTTCCCCCGTCGCCTTTTGCGCCGTATAGGTGCCCCACGCGCCGGAGATTCGGCATGCGCTCAGGCGCACGCCGTCAGGCATTTCCACCTGCAGGGACGCGCCGATGCCGCTTTCGTGATGGTTACGCAGCACAAAGGGGCAATCTTCGCTTCCGTCCACCGCCACAGGGGCCGTGCAGTGGGAAAAGTTGACGATGCCCTGCGGGTGAAGCCCGGGGTTGGCCATCCACACCTTGGTATGGGTGAGGCGTTTGAGCATCAGCATGGTGACCGCGCTGTCCAGATCGCCCTCACAGGCGGCAATCTGATCCGTGCAATCGTTGATGTAGCTGACGCCGATGCAGGAGGTGGTGCCCAGCGAGAGCAGGTTGAAGCACGCGATGGCCATGCCGTCCGCATGGTGGCGTTCCAGCGTTTTCACAAGCGCGGCAGTCATGCGGGATGCGTTGATCAGATCCTGCCGCGTTGGTTCCATGCAGGCTTTCGCCCCACGGCTGTATTTTTCAAAGTAGGGCATTGCCTCCGCCTCGGAGGTAGCCGCGTACAGGTCGCCAACCTCCTGCTGGGCAATCTGTTCCACCTCAATACCGAGCTTCCGGTAAGCCTCCAGATTGCGGCTTACGCTGATCACCCAAGGCTCCGGCTCGCCGATCAATAATAGTTTTGCACCCTTCAGGCTCTGATAGGCGGCAAGCACGCGCAGGCGTTGCGTCAGTTCCGCTGCGTTTAAGGCCAGCAAGGCGCGCGGGTGCGTTTTCCGGAGCACGCTCCAGCAATCCATCAGCGTTGGAGCCGCGTTATTGCGGAGCATCAGGGCGGTTGCCCGCTCGTCCGCGTTGCCCGTCACATAGCCGGCATACAGCACCGTCGCGTCAAAGCGTTGCGCCGCGCGCAGAATATCCTTTTGCACCGCGCCGCTCATGGGCACAATCACGAGGGTTGCGCCGGGGGTTACGGGTAATTCGTCCACTCCCTCGCCATCCACAATCAGGCAGCTTTTCCCCGCAATCGTTTGCAATCCCAAATGAAAATCGCGGATCACCTCCTCCAACTGCTGCCGATCCGGCCAATAGCGCGAGGCTGCAAAGTAAGCAACGATTTTTTCCAAGCAAACACGCTCCTTCATTTTTGTAGCAGATGCACCGCAAAACCGCTGATATCCCTGTCCAGATAATACAGGATCGCCTGCCCGGCGGCATTGTTCTTGCGGCTTTCGGGATCGAAAGCAAACCCTGCCCGTTCGGCAAAATACATGCCCCGGTCCAGATCGTCCGTCAGGATGCCGATGTGCCCGTACGCGCCGCGCCCCGGGGTTTTCATCACTTCCACCAGCGTGCCGGCAAACGCCGATGCTTCCCCTGACCGGTAGGGCAGGCCCAGCAACTTTGAAAAGCTCTGCGCCGTCTGTTCCGCCTGCTCCGGGTTTTCACCATTCAAGCCGATATGCGCCAGCGAAAAGCCAAGCGTTTCCTGCCACACGGCGAGCAGCGCACGCGCCTGTTCCCTGGCTTGACCCATTGGATACGCTATCGCCGGCTCGGCGACCGCGATCGCGTTTTTTTCCGCCAGCCAAAACCTGCGGCGGTTTGCGTCCGGGCATTCCGATACGATCAACCCATCCGCTGCCGTGGCTGTCCATGCCGGCTCCGCTCCGGCTCCCCGCAGATAAACCCACGCTTTCCGGCATGCCGAACCTTCAGCCGCGTCCGCGCTGTTCCGGTCAGTAAACAGAGCCTTGCGCCATGCCGGTTCCCGGCTCGCCCCCTGCTCCAGTGAAACCCACCGCGCGCCTGCGCTGAACGCCAACTGCGCCTGCTGCACGCTGTGCGCCCGTGCGCCCAGCCAAACGCCGCATTCTTCCAAAAACAGCTTTGACAGGTCGTCCATCCCGTTTTGCCAGTCCAGGTCGATCTCCGCGCAGGGAAAACCAACCTCCCGAAGGGCTTCTACCGTGTAGGGTACAGCCTCCCGTTTTCCCCCGCATAGGCAGGGGAGCACGCCGCAACGCCGCATCGCGGCTAAAACCTTGTCCACATCCTCCTCCTTTTCCCACGTTTCCCGTTGCGTGTACATTTTATTCCGTCAATTTTGCCAAACAGAGCGCTGTTCCGTTGATGGGGATATTGTATATGAAATCGATTGCAAAATCAAGTATGGTTTCACAGGTTTTCGCGCGTTGCCCCCCCTCCTATTTCAGGGTGCCGTTGCTTTCCTGCGCCCAGTGATCCACAATCATTTTAGGCGCGTACACAAACATCATGTGCATGTCGGTATCGCCGGTATTTTTCAGACTGTGGGGCTTCCCGCTTTCCATGTACACCACGTCGCCGGGTTTTACGGGTTGGGTTTCCCCATCGACCGTCATTTCGCCTGTGCCCTGTAAAATAGTGTAGGATTCCACCGTTATGTGTTCGTGCAGCGGCACCGAGCCGTTAGGGTAAATCACCACATATCCCTGACAGAAATAGTCTCCGTTGATAGCGCCGTTTTCGCCAAGGATTACGCGCGTGCGCCGACCTGCCGGAAATTCCATACCTTCCAACTCGAACAGGTTCACCTTTTTCATCCGAATATCATCCTTTCCTTCTCCGCGATGCTTTCCAATCGCCGTCGGCCTGCGTCCTGTGCCGCAATGCGCAGAAAAAGGCCGCGCCTTCGCTGTGCCGATGCAATTTTCCGGTCGCAACATTTTTCCGAATCCGATTATAGCATAGCGCGGGTTTTCGCGCCAGCCGGGTTGCCTTGGCCTGAAACGTGATTCGCCAATCGGCGCCCGAAGCATCTGAGAATAGCAAAAAGCCCTTCTCGCATGGAAGAAGGGCTTTTTAGTGCCGACCTTGCAGGGGTTAGCCATTTGGAGGTGCCACCCGGATTCGAACCGGGGAATAAAGGTTTTGCAGACCTTCGCCTTACCGCTTGGCTATGGCACCGAGTGTGGAGCGGTAGACGAGATTCGGACTCGCGACATCCACCTTGGCAAGGTGGCACTCTACCACTGAGCTACTACCGCACACTATGGTGCCTTGGGGCGGAATTGAACCACCGACACGGAGATTTTCAGTCTCCTGCTCTACCGACTGAGCTACCAAGGCAAAAATGGCGACCAAGAAGGGGCTCGAACCCTCGACCTCCAGCGTGACAGGCTGGCATTCTAACCAACTGAACTACTTGGCCATATGAAATTGGTGGGAACAACAGGGCTCGAACCTGTGACCCTCTGCTTGTAAGGCAGATGCTCTCCCAACTGAGCTATGCTCCCTTGGTCAATCCGGGCACCGCTGTTCACTGGCCGCAGGTTTTCCAGCGCGGCGACGTGATATATCATAACCTCCCTGACTCGTTTTGTCAAGAACAATTTACGCAAATCCGCCAAAAAACTTGCATGGGAAGGCAGCGACCTTTTCAGGCATCCGCCGCCCCGTCCGGATGGCTCGAAAATGAGCCTTGACACCCCCAAACGCGCGGTTCCCAGACGGCCTGACGCAATATTCCTGCCCGTATGAGGCCGCCCGGCAGAGGCCTGTTCGCGGCTGTCAGCGGGCTTTCTGCCGCAGCGCCAACGCGGCGTTTAAGATATGATCCGCCAACGCCCGCTTATCCATGAGCGGGTAGGCGGTTTCTCCCTCGGCCGTTATCAGCGTCGCAATGTTGGTATCCACCGAAAAGCCAGCGCCGGGTTGGGTTACATCGTTGGCGACGATCATATCCAAGCCCTTCTTGTTTAGCTTGGCGCGCGCGTTTGCCAGCGTATCATTGGTTTCCGCCGCAAAGCCGATCAACGTTTGCCCCGGCTTGCGCCGCTGCGCCACCGCCATGGCAACGTCCGGGTTCTCGATCATTTCCAGCGTGAGCGGCTGTCCGTTCTGCTTTTTAAGCTTCTGGTCGCTCGGAGCCGCGCAGCGGTAATCCGCCGGGGCTGCCGCCTGAATCACCAGGTCCTGCGCCTCGCATAAATCCAGCATGGCATGGTACAAATCAAGCGTGGTCTGCACCGGCACCACCGTAACCCCGGCTGGGGCAGGCAGCGCCGTGGGGCCGGAAACCAGCGTAACGGCCGCGCCGCGGGCCTGCGCGGCCTGTGCGATGGCGTACCCCATTTTGCCGGAGGAATCGTTGCTGATATAGCGCACCGGATCGATGCGTTCGCGCGTTGGGCCTGCCGTCACCAGCACATGAAGCCCTTCCATGTCATGCTTCATGAAAAGCAGCCGCTCCGCCTCACGGACAATCTCCTCCGGCTCGCTCATGCGCCCTTCGCCCACGTCGCCGCACGCCAGCAGGCCGCTGCCCGGGCCGACGGTATGCACGCCGCGCGCGATCAGCGTTTGCAGGTTGCGCTGGGTTGCCTCGGCCGTCCACATACCGGTGTTCATGGCAGGCGCGAGCAAGATGGGCGCTTTGGTTGCGAGCAGCGTGGTGGTGAGCATGTCGTCCGCCAGGCCGCAGGCCATTTTCGCCATCAGGTTTGCGGTTGCGGGCGCAACCACAAAAAGATCGGCCTTGTGCGCGAGCGCGACATGGCCGACCTCCCAGCTGCGTTCCCGCACAAACGTATCCGTTGTTACGGGGTTGTGGCTGACGGTTTCAAACGTGAGCGGCGTTACAAACTCCATGGCGTTGCGCGTCATAATCACATCCACGCCCGCGCCCAGTTTGCGCAGGCGCGACACCAGCTCCACGGCCTTATAGGCCGCGATGCCGCCAGTTACGCCCACAACGATGTTTGCGTTCACTTACTCCTCCATGTCGGGGTCGCGGGAATAGGTCAGCAGACCACGATTGATCTCCTCCACCGCCAGCTTCAGCGGCTTCATATCCTTTGCGTCAATCATGGGCTGGGCGCCGGCCAGCAGCTGACGGGCGCGCTTGCTCGCCTCCACCACCAGCGTATAACGGCAGTCCACCTTTTCGGAAAGTTCAACAATCGTCGGATTCACAATGGCCATGGTCGTTCCTCCTCAATCCTCGAGTATGATGGGAAAAAAACGGTTCGTGCGCTGTTTTTCGGCATTCACAATGCTCTGCAACTGCGAAAACGCAAGGTCCAGATCATCGTTAATCACAGCGTACTGATATTTGCCGATGTTGAGCACCTCCTTGCGCGCGTTGCGCAGGCGGCGTTCAATCTCAACCGGGTCGTCCGTGTTGCGGGTATGCAGCCGTACCCGAAGCGCGCTGAAGCTCGGCGGCAGGATAAAAATGCTCACATAATCCTGCACATGGCTCATAATGCTCAGCGCGCCCTGCGGATCAATGTCCAGAAGAACGTTTTTGCCGGTGCTGAGCAAGGTTTCCACCTGCTTTTTGGGGGTGCCGTACCGGTGCCCGTGCACGGTGGCGTGTTCCAGAAACTCGTCGTTGGCAAGCATCCGGTCGTATTCCGCATCGTCGATGAAGTGGTAATGTACCCCGTTGATTTCGCCGGGTCTGGCTGCCCTTGTGGTTACGCTGCAGGAGAAGCCGAAGCTCGGATCGCTTTCCATCAGTTTTTTGACCAGCGTGCCTTTGCCGGTTCCCGATGGTCCGGAAATAATCAGCAACATTCCCAATCGTTTGACGACTACACCCATGCTAGATCTCCTTTTCTTCCGTTTGCGCCGCGAGTTCGCGCCCGCCGGTGCGGCTGGCTACGGTTTCAGGCTGGATGGCGGAGAGCACCACATGATCGCTGTCGGTTATGATAACCGCCCGGGTGCGCCGGCCCTGCGTCGCGTCCACAATGCGCTTGGCGTCGCGGGCTTCCTGCACAAGGCGCTTGACAGGCGCGCTGTCCGGGCTGACCACCGCCACAATTCGTTCGGCGGCGATCATGTTGCCAAACCCGATGTTAATCAGCTTCATCCAAGCCCTCCCATCAAACGGCGTTCTGGACCTGCTCCCGAAGTTTTTCCAGCAGACACTTGATTTCCACAACATACTGGGCAATTTCCGCGTCCGATGCTTTGGAACCGATGGTGTTTGCCTCGCGGTTCATTTCCTGAAGCAAAAAATCCATTCTGCGGCCCACCTCGCCCGGCTCGGCAATACACTCGCGGAACTGCGAAAAATGGCTCCGCAGGCGGGATAGCTCCTCATCAATGGCGCATTTATCGGCCAGCACCGCGACCTCCTGCGCCAGTCGCTGCGGGTCTACCGCCGGCACGTTCCATTCCGCAAGCCGAGCGTTCAGCCGCTCGTGGTATGCCTTGGGTACCGCCGGGGCGCGCACCGCCACCTGCGCGACCAGCCTTTCCGTAAGCGTCAGGTTCTGCGCCAGGTCGGCGGCCAGCGCCAGCCCTTCCCGTTCGCGCATCGTCTGCAATTGCGCCATCGCCTCATCGTAGGCAACCAGCGCGAGGTCGGTCACGGCATCCGCGTCCTCATCCGCCTGCGTTACGCTCAGCGCGCCGCTCAGCTGAATCAGCTCCGCCACAGACAAACTCGCCTGCCCCAGTTCCTCCGCTATGGCGCACGTTTCCGCCGCGCATTGGAGCAGCAGACTCCGATCAATGGCAATGGTGTTCGCGTCCGGCCGTTTGTTCTGATACACCACGGCCACGTCAATGTGCCCGCGCTTCAGTTGGCCGGCGCCGATACGGGCGCGCAACGGTTCCTCCAGAAAGGCCAGCGGCTTGGGTAGCCGCAAACTCACATCCAAAAAGCGGTGGTTGACCGTTTTCAGCTCCATGAGCAGGTCGCGTCCGTCGCGGCTGACATGGCTGCGTCCGTATCCCGTCATGCTGAGCATGGACGTTCATCCCTCCGCTTACAACATTTCCCTATGGGGTTACCTTTGATTATACCACATCCCCGCGCAAATGAAAAGCTTTCGGGCCGATTTCATGCTCCGCAGGCGGCGGCGCGGGTTCCGACTGCCTGCCTTGGGGTTAAGCCGGATCCCCGCTCGGGCGCTTCCCAAACCCATTCAGCCACGCGCGCTGGTCAGCCGGTTTTTTCACGGCGCGTTTCACAGGCTCGGCGGCGCGGCCAACCGGCAGGTAACACACCAGCTCGGTATCCTCCGGCACGCCAAGGATATCCGCCATTTGGCGGCCCAGTTGGTCGGCGTCGGTCACATACCCTTCCACCCAGCAGCTCGCATAGCCTAGCTCAACCGCGGCCAGCAGCATGTTTTGGATGGCGGCGGAATAATCCTGCACCCAAAAGCTGCGGTCACGGTACGCGATCAGGCGCTTGGCCAGCACGCAAACCATCGCGGGCGCGGTGTCCCCCACGCAATGCCCCAGCACGCCAAACAGCCGCCGGAGCAGTTCCGGATCATCCACCCCAATCAGGCTTGTGGTTTGACGGTTGCAACCGGAAGGCGCGCTCAGCCCCGCCTGAAGAATCGTTTCCAGATCGGCGCGCGGCACCGGTTCTTTCAGGTACAACCCCCGGTAACTGGCGCGGGCCAGAATCGCTTCCATGGTATTCATGATTTGTTCTCCTTTCCGGTCGGGCGTTGCTCACCCTCTCCTAAACAGGGCGGGTTACGCGTGCACACGGTAATCCTTCTTCATGCCGTGCGCGCCAAAGATGCGCCACTCCCCTACGCCTAAGCGCTGGATGATCTCCGCGCGTTCCGCCGCGCAAAGTTCCGGATCGGTATCCACGGAGGTCATCAGGATGGGCGCGTATTGGTTGTAGGCGGCCTGTTCCGCCGTCATATCCTTCAGGTTAACGTAAATGTCGCCGGTAAACGCGATTTTATGCGTATAGTCGATCAGCACAATCTCCCCGGGCAGGTGACCGCCCTGCCCTTCGTACAGCTCAAAGCGCAACTCGCCAAATTCGTAGTATCCAACTGGCGCGAGCGGTTGGCGCAGGGGTTGCGAATCCCCGCAGATCACGCGCGCGCGGTCCGGCGGGAGGGGTTGATAACCGGTGAGCGTTTTGCAGATTTTGATATAAGGGCGGTGCAAAGGGTTGCGCTCGCGGTATCCGTCTTGCCCCTCATATTCGGCGCTGAGGCAGTCCCTGCTTTTTTGGCTCATGGCCACCGTATCAAACAGGGGCAGCAGGCCGCAGTGATCCACATCGGCATGGGTAATGAGCGCGTGCCGGGGCCGATCGTCAAAACCCGGCACCAGCCGGCGGAAAATCGGCAGCATCTCCTCCTGAAAGCAGGCATAGCCGGTATCCACAAACAGATACTCCTCTCCGCTGCAGATGATGGCGGTGTTGCTGCCGCACGGCGGTTCGATGAGGGTAATCTGCGTGCGTTCGGTGATCCGGTGCGTGGAAATTCGCGGTGCGAACATCGCGCCCCGGTGCAGCATCAGCATTTCCGCAAACCGGCTGATGCTGTCAAACGTGCGGTACGGGGAAAGGCCCTGCTCGTCCAGCACCTGCATGGCAAGGTTTACATGGATCAGCAATTCCTGACGCGCCGTGTCGGACAGGTCCATCCTGCGCGTAAGCGCCGTGGCAAACGAGCGGTAAAAAATGCTGTTGTCAAAATTCTTTTCCGCGTGGTTGTAATCGATCACCCGCACGGCGCACAGTTTTTCCGCCTGGGTGAGAAACTCGTTTACGCTGTCCTGATTTTCCACAAAAAGCCCCATTTTGAAGCGCTGGTAATCGGTGCCGTTTTCCTGCGAGCTCATGTAGGAGATGTTGAAATTGAACTTCTGAATCAGTTCCAGCACATCCGTAATGCCGCCGGGCACGTCGCGCAGTTGGAACTCCAACAAAACGATGCTCTGTTCGGAACCATCGCTTTGCAGGTAGCCGATTTCGGTCAGCTTTTCATCCGCCTGAGCCAACTGATCCGGCGCGCCTTCCGCCTCGATGAAAAGGGTATGGGTATCCACAGCCTTATTATAGCTGACTCTGGTGATGTTCAGGCTCAGCGCGCCGATTGCGCGGCTGGCTTCCAAAAAAGCGCCGACATGGTCGGGCATGGTGGTCACGTATGTTTTCCTCACGCGTATTCCTCCGCCTTTGCCAAGGTACTCGGTTTTATTATACCGCATCGGGCGGCAAATGGAACACCCCCGGTAAAAACCGGAGGCGTCAGGCAGCCGATCCCCTCGCCGCAGCGAAAAAGGGTCAAGGGCGAAGCCCTTGTCAGGGCGCAGGGGTGAAACCCCTTCCGGGGCTTGGGGTAGAACCCCAAAGCCCCATGCCGCAGCATGCAAACCCAAGCGAGCGAACAGCCCGCAGGGCTATGAGGCGAGCGGCATGGCGCACTGTACAGTTATCCAAACAAGCCAATCGATCCCCTCGCCGCAGCGAAAAAGGGTCAAGGGCGAAGCCCTTGTCAGGGCGCAGGGGTGAAACCCCTTCCGGGGCTTGGAGTGGAACCCCAAAGCCCCATGCCGCAGCATGCAAACCCAAGCGAGCGAACAGCCCGCAGGGCTATGAGGCGAGCGGCATGGCGCACTGTACAGTTACCCAAACCAGCCAATCGATCCCCTCGCCGCAGCGAAAAAGGGTCAAGGGCGAAGCCCTTGTCAGGGCGCAGGGGTGAAACCCCTGCCGGGGCTTGGGGTGGAACCCCAAAGCCCCATGCCGCAGCATGCAAACCCAAGCGAGCGAACAGCCCGCAGGGCTATGAGGCGAGCGGCATGGCGCACTGTACAGTTATCCAAACAAGCCAATCGATCCCCTCGCCATAGCAAAACCTGCAAACGCGAGAACCCACCTATAAACAAACTCAAAGATCGTCCACCAAAGCGGTGCTTTTGGAATACGCCGTGCTTTTCGCCTCAAAGAAATCCGTTTTCACCATGTTCGCGTTGGCGTACTGGCTCACCCATGCCATGCTCTCCGGCTCCTGCTCGCAGCCTTCGTACAGCGTGCCAAAACCCAAACTGGTCCAACGCAGGTTGCCAAGGTAGCGAATATAATCCGTCACCATCTGCCGGTTAAGACCCTGAATTTCGTCCCCAATCACATAATGGCCCCACGCAATCTCCTGCCGCACGCCTTCCTCCATCATGGCGCGGAGAATTTGCTCCCGCTCCGGCGTAAACAGCTGCGGTTCTTCCTTTTTCAATTCCAAAATGATGCTGCGAAACAGCCACAGGTGTGTGTTTTCGTCCCGGTTGATGTAGCGAATTTCCTGTACCGAGCCGGGCATTCTTCCGTTGCGGCCCAGGTTGTAGAAAAACATGAACCCGCTGTAAAAGTATACTCCTTCCAGAATGTAGTTCGCCATCATCACCTTCAGAAGGGTAAACAGTTCCGGATCGGTTTGCAGGGCGTTGTACTGCTCGCCAATAAACGTGTTGCGGCGCAAAAGGTGCTCGTCGTTTCGCCAGTGGTAGAGAATCTCGTCCCGCTCCAGAGGGCTGCAGATGGTGTCCAGCATGTAGCTGTAACTCTGGCTGTGCACGCACTCCTGAAAGCTTTGGATGGTCAGGCAAAGGTTCACTTCATTGGCGGTCACATACTCGCCGACCGCCGGCAGGTTCGCCGTCTGAATCGAATCCAGAAACACCAGAAAACTCAGGATTTTATCATACGCGGTTCGTTCCGCCTTGGGCAGGCGGGGATAATCCCGGATGTCCGGGTTCATGTTAATCTCCTCCGGCACCCAGAAATTGTTCATGGCCTGTCGGTACCAATCTTTCGCCCACGCGTATTTCATGTTGTTAAAATCGTTCAGGTTGGTGGTGTTCCCGCCCACCATGCGCCGCAGGCGAACATCGCTGTCCCCCTGCGGGTTAAAAAGCGGTCTCCTTGTTAACTGCGCCATGGTCAAACCCCATTTCTCCATTTTCAAACCGTAACCGGCCTCTGCGGCACAAACCGGCATGCGCCAATCGGGTCGCGTAGGCCTCGCCCGCCGCCGCGCAACCCCGTTCAGGCGGTGCAGCTGTCGCAATCCTCCACCTCAAGCGCTTTGCTGCGAACATAGTAGAGGGTTTTCACGCCTTCCTGCCACGCCAGCAGGTACAAATCCAGCACCTTACGCAGGGTAAACTCGGTGGTGATGTACAGGTTCATGCTTTGCGCCTGATCGATGTGCCGTTGCCGAACGCCGGCCGCGCGGATGGAGTAACGCTGATCGATCACATGGGCGGCTTTGTAGTACCAGTAGGTTTCCATCGACAGTTCCGGCGCGACCCTGGGCAAAATGACCCCTTTTTTCTCCTCCAGAAAAAACCGGCTCATAATCGGGTCCAGCCCCGCGGTGGTGCCGCACAGGATGCTTGTGGAGCTGGTGGGGGCTACGGCCATCAGGTAGGCGTTGCGAAGGCCGCCTTCCCGAACGCCGGCTTCGAGCGCCCGCCACCGGGGCGATGCGTAGCCGCGCCGCGTAAAATACTCGCCCGTTTGCCATTCGCTGCCCTCAAACTGAGAATACGCGCCTTTCTCAACCGCCAACGCATGGCTGGCGGCAATCGCGGCGTAATTGATGCGTTCAAAAACCTCGTCGGCAAAGCGGAGATGCTCCTCGCTTTCCCACGGAATTTTCCGTTTGGCCAGCATGTGGTGGTACCCCGACACGCCCAGACCAATGCCACGGTATTTCCGATTGGTCGCCTGCGCGTATTCCACCGGGTAAAAGTTGAGGTCGATCACGTTATCCAGCGCGCGCACGGCGCTTGCGACCACATCGCCCATAGCGGCGTCGTCCTCCACGGGGAGGTTGCCAAGCGAGAGGCTGGCCAGGTTGCACACCACAAAATCGCCCGGTTTGGTCACGGTAACCACCACAGGCTCGCCATCCCGGGTTGTCAGGGTACGTTCCAGCAGCTCAATCTCACTGGTGTTTTGGGCAATTTCGGTGCACAGGTTGGAGCAATAGATGATCCCCCGGTGCTTGTTTGGGTTGGCGCGGTTGACGGTATCCCGGTTAAACATGAAGGGCGTCCCGGTTTCCACCGCCGATTTCAGGATCAGGCGCACCAAATCCTTCAGCGGGATGGGGCGTTTGGTAATTCGACCGTCCGCAACGCAGTCAAGGTACCGTTTCTCCCACTCGTCCCCCCAATAATCCTCCAGCGCGTAGCCCTTGACGGCAAGCACCTCGTGCGGGCAAAGCAGATACCAATCCTGATCCAGATGATCCCGAACCATTTTCCAAAACAGATCGGGGTAGCACACCGCGGGGAAAACATCGTGTGCCTTCATTCGGTCATCCCCGTTGTTGGTGCGCAATTGTAAAAACTCCGGCAAATCCTTGTGCCACGCATCCAGATAGACCGCGACGGCTCCCTGCCGCATGCCCAGCTGATCCACCGCCACGGCGGTATCGTTGACCAGCTTGATCCAGCGGATCACTCCGCCGGCCGCGCCTTCAAACCCACGGATGCTGCCACCGGTCGCCCGCACCTTTCCAAAATACAGCCCCATGCCGCCCCCGAACTTGCTCACCTTGGCAAAGTTGTCCACGCTGCGGTAAATCCCGTCCAGACTGTCGGGCACGGTGTCGATAAAGCAGCTGGATAGCTGGTGATACGGCTTGCGCGCGTTGGCCAGCGTGGGGGTCGCCATGGTCACCTGCAAAAGGCTCAGCATATCGTAAAACTTGCGCACCCAATGAAGCCGGTCCTTCTTTTCTTCCATCGCCAGATGCAGCGCGATGCCCAGATACATTTCCTGCGGGGTTTCCAGCGGAATATGCTGATGAGTCCGGATCACATACCGCGAAAGCAGCAGGTCCAGCCCCGAGTGGTTCAGAAGCGCGCTTCTGCGGTTGTCCATGAAGGTCGCGGCCTCAGCCAGTTCCCGCTCGGTATACCGCTCCAGAATATAAGCGCCGTACAGCCCCTCGTCGGTCAGGTAGCGCAGCTTTTCCACAAAGGTGTGCAGATTGCGTTTGGCCAGCTCCCGCGTCAGGTTGCGTTCAAACCGAAAGTAATGAAGCCGCCCCGCGATCATTTCCCAACGGGGCGCTTCTTGCGTAGTCAGCTCCACAGCCGCGCGTACCAGCGCGGAAAGCCGCCGATCCGCATCCATATCCGGCTTGTCAAAAGAAAGAAATTTGTCCCGCAAGCGGCTCAGCGCGTACTCCTCCCCCGGATAATCCTGCTGGATTCCCGCAAGGCACGCGTCCAACCCGTCAACATTCACGCTGCCCGAAAGGCTTTGGCAGGCGTTGCGCAGGCGGGTACGGTTTTCACGGTACAGAATGTACGCCTTGGCGACGCTGTAATGGCCCCGCGTCATCAACGCTTTTTCCACAAGGTCCTGCAGGTCCTCGACCGATGTTTCCCCCTCCGCAGGCAACTGATCCTCCACCAAGCGGAGCAAAAGGTTCAGTTCCTCCTGTTCCGGGCGCTGGTTCTGGCTGTGAAAGGCTTTTTCCATAGCCTGAATTATCTTATCGCCTCGGTAATCCGCAACGGTTCCGTTTCGTTTGAGTATCCGCATGGCAATCTCCTCCCCGGAATAACGCAGTTTGATTCCTAAGGGGTATAACCCCCGATCCGGCGTGTGAAACAGCAGTTCGCCGACCGCGGGGAGGCTTGCCTGCGCTCGTGCAAAAAAACTGCCCGGAACCCCGCATGGGTTCCGGGCACGCACCCCTATCCTCAATGAGCCGATTTCATCCGCGAAAGCCTTTGCTTCGCTTGTGGGTTACCCCAAAGGTTCAGCGTTCCAAACGCCTGTCTTGTCATGGCAACCCGCTCATTTGCCCGCGATGCAGGCCCGGACGGTTGCGGCGTTTCCCGCAGGCCGGCAGGATTTCCATCCGCCGTCCAACCCCTTACAGGCACTCGGAATAGCTTCCGGGCTTCTCGGCGGTTTCGGCCACAATGTCACGCGCTCTGGCCAGCGCATCTTCCAGATGTTTGCAACAGTTTTGCGCGCCGATCCTCTCCAAAAAGCCCGCTTTGGCCAGCATGGTTTCCGGTTGGGTATTCAGGTGGGAAAGCACCATGGTGATCCCGCGCTTCTGACAGCCCGCAAATAGCTGTTCCAGCGCGTGCAGCGCTGTTATGTCAATGGAATTGACCGAGCGCATCCTGAGCACCATGCACTGGCAGTCATAGGTAAAAAGGCTGCGGTTCAGTTTGTCCGATACGCCGAAAAACAGCGGCCCGTCCAGCTCGAACACACGCGTATGCTTGGGTACCTCGATTCCGTTGCCCATTTCAACCTTGTCCGCATCCACCCATGCGCGAACGTCGGTTTCCTCCGTCATGCGTTTCACAAAAAGGATGCACACCAGCACCATCCCAACGCCGATGGCCACCACCAAATCAAACACCACGGTAAGCACAAACGTGGTCAACAGCACCAAAATATCGCTTTTAGGCGCGGTTTTGCACAGCTTAACAAAGGTGCGCCAACCGCTCATGTTGTAGGCAACCACAAACAGGATCGCGGCAATCACAGGCATGGGGATCAGGGCCGCGTAGGGCATCAGCGCCAGCAAAATCAGCAGGAGCACGGCCGAATGCACGATCCCCGCTACAGGCGTGCGCGCGCCGTTTTTAATGTTCGCCGCCGTGCGCGCAATCGCGCCGGTCGCCGGGATGCCTCCAAACAGCGCCGAGCCAATGTTGCCCAACCCCTGTGCGACCAGCTCCATGTTGGAATTGTGGTGACTGTTGATCATCCCGTCCGCCACCACGCAGGAAAGCAGCGATTCAATCGCCGCGAGCAGCGCGATGGTCACCGCGTCCGGGAACATGGCCGCGATTTTACCATAGCTGACGGCGGGAAGCGTCAGCGCCGGAAAGCCGCCGCTGATGGTGTACAGATCGCCAATCGTATTCACGTGCATGCCAAGCCCTTTCACCATCGCAACCCCCGCCAGCACAGCCACCAGCGAACTGGGGATTCTCCGGCTCACGCGCGGCCAGAAGCAAAGCACAACAAGCGCCGCCGCGCCCACCGCGAGCGCCTGCCAGTTGAAACTGGCAAAGCTTACAATCAGGGCATGCAACTTATCCAGCGTTTCAACGGTTTCCAGCCCCGGCAGGTAGGCGACGCCTAAAAAGTCCTTGATTTGCCCAACCAGAATGCTCACCGCGATACCCGCCGTAAAACCCGCCGTAATGGTAAAGGGGATAAAGCGAATCAGAGTCCCCAGCTTAAAAATGCCCATGAGCACAAGGATAATCCCCGCCATCACAGTGGCGATCATCAGCCCGGACATGCCGCTGCGGGCAACGATGCCGGCCACGATGGTCGCAAAAGCCGCCGTCGGCCCGGCGATCTGTACCCTGCTGCCCCCCAGCAGGGAAATGATAGACCCCGCGACAATGGCGGTGTACAGCCCCTGCTCCGGCTGCACGCCCGAGGCCAGCGCCAGCGCGATGGAAAGCGGAAGCGCGATGATCGCCACGATTACGCCCGCCGTGACATCCTTGATAAACTGTTCCCGGGTATAGCCCTTGAGCGCATGGATCAGCTTGGGTTCGAGCTTTTGCATTGTGACAGGCTTCTTTCTTTGAGGTTTCATTTTTTTATAAATTTCTTTTGCGGCCGATCGCAAAGCACGACAGCAAACCCCGCCATTTTACCAGCGTTTTGGCACAGATGTCAACCAGAAAATCCCGTGCATCCAAGCTAAGCGGCATAAAATACCAAAGAAAAACGAACCGGAGCCAATCATGGCATATTTGTTTGTTCTGGCTCCCTGATGTTCCATGATATGAAATTCAGGATCGGTTTCGCTTTCTTTGGATGCAAAATTCTGACGCGCCATACCGGCATACTGGTTTTGCGGCCCCTTCAAAAGCGCCGGGGAAGTCCGGTGTTACTCTGAAAAAAATCAGGTCAAAAGCGAAATCCCCTGTCAGGCTCCAAGGGCAAAACCGTTGGCATGGTTTGGGTTGACGTCCCAAAGCCGATGCCGCGGCATTGGAATCAAAGCGAGCAAGCAGCCCGCACGGCAATACGATGAACGGAATTGCTCCTGTCAGCCCAACAAAAAACCGGAGGCAAGGTTGAACGCCCTGCCCCCGGTTGTGCTACGCCAGGGTATCCTGTTTGGAGGGTATTTCCCGCCTTACGGCGTGCGGCAAAGCTTCATCAGGCCTTGGTTCATCTGCTCAAACCGCTGTTTGCTGGAAGCCGCCACCAAATAATCCCCGGGCAAAATCTGCGTATTCCCATTGGGGATAAACTCCTTGTCCCCCCTGTGAATGGCAATAATCAACGCGCCATCCGGCCACGGAATGTCCCGCACCAGCTGCCCATCCACCGGGCTGCCCATTTCGACCGGCATTTCCACCAGTGTATTGCGGCGGGCGGGTTTATGCTGCTTATCCTCCTGATTGCCACGGATGCGCTCCAGAAGCACTTCATAAATGGGCGAAACCCCGAGCAAATCCGAAGTCAGCAGCGCGATAAACGCGACCGTCGCCACGGGAAGCAGATGGATCAGCGAGCCGGTCATTTCCGCCATCAGCAGGATGCTGGTCACCGGGGCCTTGACCGAGCTGGCCATTGCGCCCGCCATGGCGCACACGCAAAACGCCGGCAGGCAATCCGCGGGCAACCCAACGCCCATCAGCAACTGCCCAAACAGGCCGCCGGTCAGCGCGCCCACGGACAGGATGGGCATAAAGATGCCGCCGGGCAAGCCGCTGCCAAAGCTTGTGCAGGTAAACACGAGCTTCACCGTGAGGAACAGCCCCATCATGACAAGCCCTGCCTGCGCGTTCTCCGAAAGTTTAATCAGCCCTTGCCCGCCGCCTAAAACCTGCGGCAAAAACAGCCCGCAGGGCAGCGCGATCAAAAGCGCGATCGCGGGCCGCAAAACCGCCGGCAATTTTTCATACAGGGTGCCCAACCCAAGCAAGCCCTTGTTCATCGCCGCGCCCACCAGCCCGGAGAGCACGCCGAGCACAATCAGCAGCGGGTAAAATCGTATAGGCAGCTGAGGGATAGCCGAGTAGCTCAGCACCGGTTTCAGCCCAAAAAAGTACTTGGAAACCACATCCGCCGTGAGCGCCGCGGATGTGGCGGCAATCAGGATGTTGGGGGAAAAGGTGCGGTGCACCTCCTCCAACGAAAACAGGATGCCGGAAAGCGGCGCGTTAAAGGCCGCCGAAAGCCCTGCGGAGGCCCCGGCGGTAATCAGATAGTTTTTTTCCAGCTTTGTTTTGCCCAGCTTGCCGGCAATCGCCTGCGCCCCTGCCGCGCCAATCTGGATGGAAGGGCCCTCGCGCCCCAGTGATACCCCGAAAAAAGAGGAAATCAGCCCCGCGAGAAACCGCACCGCCAGAATCGTGTACCAGCGCATTTTCATGCCAAAAAGCACGATGCCCTCCACCTGAGGGATGCCGCTCCCCTTGGCGTAGGGTTCCCAGCGGATCAGCCAATACAGCGCCACGCTCGCGGCGGCGATGAGCGCCACCCACGGCAACAGTAAAATCGGCTTTGCCCGGAGCGCGGCATAGGCTCCGACCGCCGTTTCGGTGCCAAACTCAATCCCCAGCCGATACAGCACCACTAAAATGCCTGCGGCGATCCCGATCAGGATCCCCTTATAGGTCACATCCCACTTCAGTTTGTTCAGGTTGTTTAAAACTTTTCCGACCCGGGTCCGATTCATGCCAGCGCCCCCAAGACTATCAAAATCCTCGTTACCGGTCGATGATACCTTAGCGCAGCCGAACCCGGCAAATCCGGCGCGAAGCGTCCGCGCGCATCAGGCGGGCGGTCGTTTGATGCGAATCCGTTCCAGCAGATCATCCGCCGCGACTTGCGCCGTATGGCCCAGATGGAAATAGGTAGTTTCTTTGATCTCCCGGATGCGTGCGGCGTAGGCTTCGCGCGTGTTTAGCAACTCCCTCGCGGCATGCGCCGCGTTGCCGGCCTCGCCCGGCTCAATGGCAAGGCCAATCTGGCTGCGCAGGGCGATATCCGGCGGAGTAATGCCGATTTTTTGATAATCCGGATTGACAACCTTCATTTTAGTGTTGATAAACAGCGAAGGCCGGTCGGTGGTAAAGCTGTATTCATACGCAATCGCGGACCAGTCCGTAATCAGCAGGTCGGCGGTATAGATGCTGGCGTTGGAGCTGAAATCAGTTTCCACCGTCAGGCCTTTGCCAATTTGGTCGCGGTGGCGTTCCATCAGCGCCGAAACCTGATCCGGGAACCTGCGAACATACTGCGGGTGCGGGCGGACAATCAGCCGGCAACCCAGCGTTTGAAGCGATTCCAACAGCGGCTCAATGCAGCTTTCCAGCAGGTTATCCTCCTGCCAGGATGGCGCGATCAGGATGGTGCGATCCTCCTCCGCCCTGGCGGGCATCGCGCGGTAGGCGGCGATCAGGTCGTCCAGCAAGAAATAGCCGGTCTCGACCAGCCGCTTGGCCTTGAGGCCCCGCAGCTTTTCCATGGCGCGCACTTCCGCCGCCTGCGTCTGGCTGGCGACATACACGGTATCGTACGCGTCCAGCGCGCCGGGGCGGTACATCATGTTCAGCGACATGCCTCCGTGGTCCAGAAAGATGTATTCCACATCCTTGCGTACCTTGGAACGTTTCAGGTAATACTTTTCAAGGTCCGGCACCGTCATCAGCACCACGTCGGCTTCCACCTGCATCATCAGGGGAATCAGCCGCTTCTGCCCCACGTAATACGGCGTCAGCCTTGGCTCGTTCAGGGTAAAAACAACGTCGTCCGGGTCGCCGGTCACATAGTGGATCACCACATCGCTACGGTTTAGCAGCTCGCGGATAATGCCCGCAAAATACTTGTAAAAGCCGCTTTGCTCACTGTAAAACAGGATGCGCATGTTTTCCTGGTTTTCGTCCTTGCAAAAGCGGCGGTAGTCCGCGCGTTCCCGTTTGCTGTTGCGCTTCTCTTTTTGCGCGGCTTCCAACGCCCGCGCCTTCATACGCTCCAGCGTCGCGTAGTCGATGTATTTTCTGGGGTCGTAGAGAATGTTCAGCAGATACATGATCGGGATGGACAGCAAATTGCCCGCAATCCAGTACAAGCCTACCCCTGCCGGCACTAAAAACGCAAAGTAGGTCGAAAAAGCAATGAGAAAAACTGTCATCCCCCATTGGCTTAACTTGCTTTGTTCCACTTGCAATACATTGATGCGGTTCTGGATCACGCACATGACCCACGCGCTCACCCCGGCTAACAGCGGGATCAGCAATAAATTGTCCATAGCTCCCAAACTGGGGGTCGCCGCCAGATTGATTCCCAAAAAGCTCAGTTTCAGCCCTTTGATCGCGGCGATTGCGCCCATCAGCGCCGGAGAAGTCGCCCCAAAGGCATCGAGCCGTCCGGCGGTTTCGGTAACACTAAGCAGCTCGACCAGCCTGAGCTGCGGGTAATCGCCCAGCGAGCCGAACACGCGCTCCGCCTGGCTCAACAGTTGGCTGATTGTCGCGCCGGAAAAATGCAGCAAGTGCTGCATGGGTTTATAAATAACATCCAGCAGCCCAAAAATGATGGGGATTTGAAACAACAGCGGTATGGTGCCCGCCATGGGGTGGTAGTGCTCCCGGCGGTACAGCGCCACCTGCTCGTCCAGCAGGCGATCTTTATCGTCCACATACTGGTATTTCAGTTGGTCGAGTTTGGGCTTCATGCGCACCATGGCTATGGAGTTTTTTTGCACCAGAATATTGCAGGGAAACATGACCGCTTTGGCCGCCACGGTAAACAGGAGCATCGCAAGCCCGTAGTTATGCGCAAACTGGTAGCAAGCCCACATCACATACCCAAGCGCGACGCCAATGGCGCTGATGATCGTATCCAGCATTCACTCACCCATATATCCATAATACTTTCGCCACCAGTTCGGAAACCGGCACGAAGGGGTCTGCCCAACAGGAGGAATCGTTGGAGGCGGCGCGGTTATCCCCCAGCACATAACAAAAACCCGTCTGTACGGTCAAAATTGGAACGTTCTGCGTTTTGGAAAGCGTCGCGTATGGCTCGCTCAGCGGTAAACCGTTCACGTAAACGGCGCCACCTCTGATGGCAACCGTGTCGCCGCCAACCGCGACCACGCGCTTTACCAACAGTTGATCGGTCAGTTCGGGGTGCCGCAGGATCACGATATCGCCACGCGCGGGCGCGTTATGTAGGTAAGCGGGTCGCCAGCCAAACACAAACTGTCCGGCGCGGATGGTCGGCGCCATGGAGGCCGTCGGCACCATCGCGTTTACGGCCAGCCATGTGGTAAAAAGGATCGCACTGATCACGGCGGATAGTGCGATCCAAAACCACTGTGGCGACCTGCGCCTGCTTTTACTGGACGGTGGTTTGATCCGTTTCATGTGCGGTTTCTCCGTCAGCTTTGCGTTCAAGGCGCTCTTTCTTTTTACGGCGGAAGTACCGGCGAATGCGCTTCCAATAAAAACCGATGCCCGCGCTGGCGGCAATGGCAACGCCCGCAACAATCTGGATAACATACGTCATGGAGGATGGATCCAGGTACGCGAAGGCATACGCCCAAGTGGTCAGGATCGTCAACAGAAAAAAGTATACAAAAATGAGCGCCTTTTTCAAGCCCAACACCTCTTTCAATTCCCGTCCAGTATAGCCAAACCCCCTTGCGATGTCAAGGCTTCAAGCCATAAATTGACACGGCTTGCGCCTTGTGATAGGATACAGGAAATGTTTATGGAGGATAGGGTATGCAAGCGATCATCCTGGCCGCCGGGATGGGCAAGCGCCTCGGCGAGTTTACTCGTGACAACACCAAATGTATGGTACGCCTGAATGGGGTCACCCTGATTGAGCGCATGCTCCGTCAACTGGATGCGCTGGCGCTCCGTCGGGTTGTGATCGTGGTTGGCTATCAGGAACAAAACCTGATAAAGCATATCGCAACCTTGCCGTTGCATACCCCGGTCGTGTTTATTCATAACCCGATATACGACCGCACGAACAACATTTACAGCCTGTCGCTGGCCAAGCAGGAACTCGCCGAGGACGATACCCTCCTGCTGGAGAGCGATCTCGTGTTTGAGGATGGGCTTTTGCGCGACCTGACGGACGATCCGCACGATACGCTGGCCCTTGTGGCGCGGTACGAGTCGTGGATGGACGGCACCGTCGTGCGCCTCGGGTCGGACGATACGATTCTGGAAATGATTCCCGGCAAGCGGTTTCGCTTTTGTGACGCGGGGGACGTGTATAAAACCGTAAACATCTACAAATTCTCCCGGTCGTTTTCCAGCACGCACTATATCCCGTTTTTGGAAGCCTATACCCACGCGCTGGGGGAAAACGAGTATTACGAGCAGGTACTGCGCGTGATCGCCATGCTGGATAAGCCCATCATCCGCGCCAAAAGGCTGGAAAACCGCCAGTGGTATGAAATTGACGATGCGCAGGACCTCGACATCGCAACCGTCATGTTCGAGCCGGACCCGGAGCGCAGGCTCGCGCTTTTGAGCAGCCGCTACGGCGGCTACTGGCGTTTCCCGGGGCTTTTGGATTTCTGCTATCTGGTGAACCCCTACTATCCCTCCGGCCGGATGATCGACGAGCTTCAACTGAACTTTGAAACCCTGTTAAGGCAATACCCTTCCGGTATGGGCGTTAACGCGCTGCTGGCCGGCAAGGCTTTCGGCCTGCGGCCGGAGCGCATGGCCGTCGGCAACGGCGCGTCCGAGCTGATTAAGGCGCTGCTCGAATACCTGCCCGGCCCCGTGGGCGTCATTCGTCCAACCTTTGAGGAATACCCCAACCGCGCGCGGGAAACCTGTGTGTTTGCTCCGTCCGCGCCTGATTTCCACTATACCGGGCAGGAAATTATGGATTTTTTTGAGCACAAACCCATCGGCGTGCTGACGCTGATCAATCCGGACAACCCTTCCGGAAACATGATCCGCCGCGACGGGCTGCTTCGCCTGATCGACTGGGCCAAGCGCAAAGGTTGCTGGCTGATTGTGGACGAGTCGTTTGTGGATTTCAGCGACGAGCCGGACCCGACCCTGCTCACAGAGGAAACGCTGAACCGTTACGACCGGCTGATTGTGGTCAAGAGCATTTCCAAATCCTACGGCGTTCCGGGGCTCAGGCTCGGAATCGCCGCCAGCGCAAATGCCGAGCTGATCCACACGCTCCGCGGGAAGGTCGCCATCTGGAATATTAACTCCATCGCGGAATATTATATGCAGATTGAGGGAAAATACCACGGCGACTATCAGGAAGCCATGGCGCGCTTCCGGGCGACGCGCGAGCGTTTTCAGGCGCGGCTTTCCGAAATCCCGGGGCTTCGCGTCATCCCCTCGCAGGCTAACTATTTCCTGTGCGAGCTGGTCAACGGCCAAACCGCGAAAGCCCTCGCGTCCTCCCTGTTTGAAAGCTCCCGTTGCCTGATCAAGGATTTGAGCCGCAAAATTCCGGAAGGGCAATATGTCCGGATCGCTATCCGCAACGATGAGGATAACGAGCGGCTGGCGCAAGCCCTGTCGCTTGCGATGGCTGCCCCGGCCGAAGGCCGCTAAGCCCACGGCGCGGCAGGAATAGCCCGTCCTTTCTGCGGCTACGCCGCAGCACGCGCGCCTGGGCCTTTCTTAGGCTCCCGCTTCCGGTATTTTCCATAGCGTCCGTACATTCCGACATCAGGCAGGCTTGGGCATCCGGCCTATCTCAAGCCCCGCGTAAACCAATCATCAGCGGGCATGCGCATCCGGCATAGCCTGTGCGTTCCGTCCCCCATGCCGACGCGCCCGGTCGCGGGCCGCCGTTCTTACCAATTATATCAGGCGGTTCCAGCCGGGTGATCGCGTTTTTCCCGGCCGCTCTTGCGGCTTGCCGCAGGGTACCGCCGCCCAAAGGAGCAACCGAAATGGAGCAGGCAAACCCGATCCCCGAAATCAATGAAAACCGCAAACCGAGCGCATGGGTGTCCCCGTTGCTAATCAGTCTGCTGTTCAGCTTCATCTTTTGCGTTTTTGCCCCGCTGGAACTGTACTTCAGCAACGCGGGCGAATTTTGGTTCAGCCTTTTGGACATCGCCGGCGGGGTCGCGCTCACGTTTATCGCGGTATGGGCCGCGCTGTTCGGGCTGTGCCTCCTGTTGCGGGGCAAGGTGCGCGTCGTCGGCTGCGCCGTGCTGTTCGGCCTCGCGGTGATGCTGTATCTTCAGGGCAATTTTCTCAACCCCTCCTACGGCGTGCTTAACGGCGAAGCGATCGACTGGGCCGCTTACACCGGTTACGCCGTATGGAATACCGCCCTGTGGGCGCTGATCCCCGCGCTGTGCGTGTGGCTGGCCCTCCGGAAGGCCAAAGGCTTTGCCGGCGCGAGCCGCTTCCTGTGCGTTGTGCTCACGCTGGTTCAGTTGACCACGCTGGTGACCGTTTCACTGGAACCCTTGCCGCAAAAGGAAACCGGCTACTGTTTCAGCAAGCAGGATGAGTTTACCCTTTCCGCAAAGCAGAATACCGTGGTTTTCATTCTGGATACCGTCGATACCTCCACCGTGGAGGATATGCTGGCCAGCGACGCTTCGTTTTTTTCGCCGCTGGACGGGTTCACCCTGTACCCCAATTCCGTTTGCGCCTATCCGGTAACCAAGTACGCGGTGCCCTACCTGCTCACCGCGACGCCGTTCCTGTTTGAAACCAGCTACGGCAATTATCTGGAAAGCAGCTGGAATGCGGACACCTTCTTTCATACGCTCAAAAAGGACGGCTATTCCATACGGCTGTATACCGAAAGCGGCTTCGCGCTGGACGGCATGCAGGGCACGGTGGACAATCTGGCGCACGAGCAGTCCGCCCCGACCAGCGTGGCCGCGCTTTGCGGGATGCTGTACCGTTTCGCCGGGTTCCGTTACGCGCCGCATCTGCTCAAGCCCTCCCTGTGGTTCTACAGCGACGGCTTCAACAGCCTGCGCACGCTAAAGGAAGGCAGCGTCTACGTGGCGGATGATGCGCTGTTTCTTTCCGAGTTAAAAGCTGGGGGGCTGAAGTGCACGGATACCGCGCCCGTGTTTGCCCTGTACCATCTGGAAGGGGCGCATGTGCCCACAACGCTGCGGGCGGACGGCACGCGAGCAGCGGAAGGCGAAACCGTGACCATTGACGATCAGCTGCACGCGGTGTTTGGCGGCGTGTTTTCCATGCTTGAGCAGATGAAGGCGCAGGGCGTTTATGACCGTTCCACCATCGTGATTACCGCCGATCACGGCAACATCGCGCTGGACCATTCCCCGGTATTGCTCATCAAACCCGCCAACGCGACGGGCGCGCTTCAAACCAACCCCGTGCTGGCCACGCAGGAGGATTTGCACCAGACCCTGCTGGCGGCCATGGGCATCGACGCTCAGCTGAGCTACGGCGAAAACCTCCTGTCGCTTGCGCCGGATGATTACCGGGAAGGCACGCATTATGATTTCCGCTGGACGGACGGCGATATTTTCAACGAATATACCGTAACGGTGGACGATACCGGCAAAGCCCTGTACGAACGCACGGGGCAACAGTACCGGACCGACGGCGTGTATGAGGTGGAAACCCCGACGCTGGCCCCCGGCGACGCCGTTCAAACCGCCACCATCAGCGAGCTTTCCCCCTACACCGATGAAATTTGCCGCAATTTTGAACAGGACGAGTCCAACGGCGTAGCGCTCAACGGCCCGTGGCAGCGTTTTCAGTGGCAGTTGCCGGACGGCGTGGAGCCGGAAACGCTGAACGTGACGTTCAACGTAACGGACGTTACCAACGGTTCGCAGCGCGTGCAGCTGCTCTGCGGCACTACGCTTGTGGATACCGTTACGCTGCAAACGGGCGACCCCCGCCTGAGCCTTTCCATCCCCGGCGACGCGATCGACAGCGGGCTGGTGAGCTTCACGCTTCGGTTTCCCGACGCGATTTCCGTTTACAAGCTCAGCGGCTATCAGGACCCGTCGGATTATCAGCGTCACGCCATCCGGATCTCCGGCTTTCAGTGTGAGGCGGAGTAAGGCACGAGGCTTGCGCCGCGGTTCAACCGATTTTGCGGCGTAAATAAGGCCCGATTTGCAGGCATGCTTTCCGGCTTTCGCCCATCCCCGTCCCTTCGGCCATTCCCCCGCCCCCGCGTTCAAAAAACGCGGCGTCGCTCTGAAATCCCTTATTGACAGGCGATTATCCCATACATATAATGAGCTTAGACATGTGGCATATCCGGCGTCGTAATCAAGGATATTGCCGAGAGGAAGAGGTACATATGAACGCGATCGTCCTTTACTATTCCTACAACGGCCATACAAAGAAGGTTGCCGAAAAATTCGCCCGTTCGCAGGGCGCCGAACTGGTGGAAGTACAAACCCAGACGAGAAAGAGCAAGTTTTTGACCTATCTGGTCGATTGCCCCCGCGCGATGATGCGGAAAAGCTCCGCCATCGAGCCGCTCACGCAAGACCTGAGCGCCTATGACCTGATTACGCTGGCATCGCCCGTTTGGGCTTCTTATCCCACGCCCGCGTTCAATTCCATGGTCAAACTGTTGCCGAAAAATAAAAATGTGCAGGTGCTGATGGTTTCCGCCAGCGGTTCCGGCGCCACTAAAAAGAGCGAGCACGGCACCAAAGCGCTGATTAAGCATCAGGGTTGCAAGGTGATTTCCTACAAGGACGTCAAGCAGCCCATCAAAGATGTCAAACAGCCCGAATAAGCCATTCAATGGGAGGTCGGCATTCGCCCGCCTCCCATTTTTCATGGAAGGGTCAAGCATCCGGGGCATCGCCGCACGCGCCGCGCACACAAACGCCGCGTAAATGCGCGCCCCGAAAACGGAGAGTTGATCATGGCGGAAATTTATCTTGCGGGCGGCTGCTTCTGGGGAACGGAAAAGTACTTCGCCTCGGTTCATGGCGTGCAGGCGACGCAGGTTGGCTACGCAAACGGCCGCACCGAAAACCCCACCTACGAGGATGTGTGCCGCCGCAACACCGGTCACGCGGAAACCGTGCGCGTGGAGTATCGGCCGGAGGAAATCTCGCTCGGTTTTCTGCTGGAGCTGTACTATGCCGTCATCGACCCTACCTCCATAAACCGGCAGGGGCACGATTGCGGCACGCAGTACCGCACGGGTATTTATTACACCGACGCGGCTGATTTGCCTGTGATTCAGGCCTCGCTTCAAAAACTGCAGCAAAAATTCGCCGCTCCTCTGGCCGTCGAGGTGCAGCCGCTGCAAAACTTCAGCCCCGCGGAGGACTATCACCAGCAGTACCTGGACAAAAACCCCGGCGGCTACTGCCACATTCCGCAGGACCAGTTTGCCAAGGCCGCCGCCGCGATCGTCAACCCGGCCGACTATGCCCCGCCCGATCCGGCAGCGCTGCGGCAAACCCTGACCTCGGAACAGTTTGAGGTTACCCAGCACAGCGCTACCGAGCGGCCCTTTCAAAACGAGTACCACGGGGTTTTCCGGCCCGGCATCTATGTGGATATCACAACGGGCGAGCCGCTGTTTGCCTCCTCGGATAAGTTTGAATCCGGCTGCGGCTGGCCGAGCTTTGCAAAGCCCATTGATCCCAGCGTGCTTACAGAAAGCGCCGACCATACGCTGGGCCGGGAACGTACCGAGGTTCGCAGCCGGGTTGGAAACGCCCATCTGGGGCATGTGTTCGGGGACGGCCCGAAGGAACTGGGCGGCCTGCGGTACTGCATCAACAGCGCGTCCCTGCGGTTTGTGCCCCTCGCGGATATGGAGCGCGAAGGCTATGGCGCGTTTGTTCCCTTGGTAACAAAGACTGCCGGCCAGGCATAAAGGCGGCTTTGCGGGGTTTTCCTGATCTGGTACGGTCGGGGGGATGAAACGGAACTGCGTTTGCATTGTTTGCGCGTTTCGGCGCGGGCATCTGTCCGGGAAAACCCATCATATGCCGGCCTTCCCTTTGGGTAGGATTAGCCTCGCGCGCCCCTGTTTCCGCCCAATCTCTACCGTTTTTGTAGAATATGTGGAAGCGCCTGCGTTTTCACGGTTTACGTGCCCTGAGTCTGCACTTTTCCTGTACTATCCACGAAAATCAGCGTTCGATGAATTGACAGCGGCGCGACGCGCCGTTACAATAGAAACCAAAGCAATGGAGCTGAGAATGATACTGCGCGTACCGTTCCCCTTCATTGCTTTTTCTAAATCAACACGGTTTGGAATTTGGCAGACCACATTAAAGGAGGTACCACCGCATGAAAAAGAAGGTCTCTTTCCTGATGGCGCTCGTCATGGTTCTCACGACGCTCATCGTGCCGGCCATGGCAGCTGGCGATCCGGTGAAAATCGGCGTTATCGCTCCCATGAGCGGTAGCCTTGCCACCTACGGCGAATCCACCACCAACGGCATCAAGCTGGCCATCGACGAAATCAACGCCGCCGGCGGCGTGCTGGGTGGCCGCGAGCTGCAGGTCATCTCCTACATGGATGATAAGGGCGATTCCACCGAAGGCGCGAACGCCTTCAACAAGCTGGTTGCCGACGGCGCCAAAGCGATCATCGGCTCCGTGACCTCCGGCGTAACCGCCGGTCTGGCTACGCTGGCCGATTCCGAAGGCATGCTCCTGCTGACCGCCACGGCCACGGCCAACACCGTTACCGACGGCGTCAAGGGCGTATTCCGCGCCTGCTTCCGTGACTCCTTCCAAGGCGAGATGGGCGCCAAACTGGCCGCCGATCTGGGCGTGAAGAAAGTCGCCATCCTCTACGCTTCCGGCGACACCTATTCCGCCGGCCTCTACGAAGCCTTCAAGGCCGCCGCCGATACGCTGGGCCTGGAGATCGTCGCTACCGAAAGCTCTTCCAGCACCTCCGATACCGACTATACCTCTCAGCTGACCAACATCGTCGCCTCCGGCGCGGAGTTGATCTACGCCCCCTACTACTATGACTCCATTGGGCCGTACATTGTGCCGCAGGCCCGCGCCGCGGGTTTCACCGGCTACTTTGTGGGCGCCGACGGCTGGGATGGCACGCAGAACACCATGGTGGAGGACAAAACCCTCTACAACAAGTGCTACTTCACCAACCACTATGCGCCGGACGATCCCTCCGAGCTGGTGCAGGGCTTTGTAACCAAGTACACCGAAACCTTTGGCGCCGAGAGCCTGACCGCTCTGGCCGCGCTGGGCTACGATGCCGCTTACATGCTCAAGGATGCGATCGACGCCGCCGGCACGGATGACACCGCCGCCATCATCACCGCGATGTACGGCATCAAGTTCTCCGGCGTAACCGGTACCTTCACCCTTGACGAAACGGGCACCCCCGATAAGACCATCTCCGTGATCGAATTGAAGGATGGCGTCCCGACCTTCTACGCGTACTACCAGAAGTAAACCCCGAAAAATAAGGCGAATAGTCATTGTCCACGTATCTATCCGCCGGAGCCAGGGGCGGACGAAAGTCCGCCCCGCTCTGTCTTTTTTGGAACACAGGGATACACGGGCGGCCGAAAGGGGGCCTGCCCGTCAAATGCGCGTTTATCTATGCCATTGCTTGGCACAGTTCATATAACCCATTGGCCGGACCGATCCGCGGTGGCTATCCGTCCGAACGTATCGGAAAATAGAAGGGAGATGTTAGGCATGAATGGGCTAACGCTGTTTTTTCAGCAGATCATTAACGGCTTGCGTGTCGGTAGCGTTTATGCTTTGATCGCGCTTGGATATACAATGGTCTACGGCATTATCCGGCTCATTAACTTTGCTCACGGCGATTTTATCATGGTGGGCGCTTATACGCTGTTTTTCACCGTTCCGCTCATGATTGCGGCCGGGATGCCCGCGTGGCTTGCGGTTGTGGCCGCGGTGCTTGTGTGCGCGCTTACCGGCGTGCTGGTGGAAAAACTGGCTTACAGCCCGGTGCGCGCGCGGGGCAACAATATGTCCGCCCTGATTACCGCCATCGCCATGAGCCTTTTTTTGGAGAACCTTGCGCAAACGTTATTCGGGGCCTCGCCCAAACAGGTAAAGACCATTTTTGATCTCCCCATGGTGTTTGGCATCAGCGGCAACACGCTGCTTACCATCACCATCGGCATTGTGGTGATGGTGGGGCTTTCGCTGTTTGTGAAATACACGCGAAGCGGTCAGGCCATGCGCGCGGTGTCGGAGGATAAAAACGCCTCGCTGCTGATGGGCATCAACGTCAACCGAACCATCACGCTGACCTTCGCCATTGGCTCGGGTTTGGCGGCCATCGCTTCGCTGATGTATGTTGCGCAGTACAATCAGGTGACCAACATGATGGGTTCCATGTTGGGCCTCAAGGCGTTTGTCGCCGCGGTGCTGGGCGGCATCGGCATCATCCCCGGCGCCATGCTCGGCGGCATTGTCATCGGCATCATCGAAAGCCTTTCCAAAGCCTACATCGCGCCTCTGACCGGCGGGCTTATCACGTCCGCGTTTTCGGACGCCATCGTGTTCAGTATCCTGATCGTCGTGCTGCTGGTGAAACCTGTCGGTATTTTGGGCAAGAATACCGGCGAGAAAGTGTAGGTGCCGGATATGCTGACTAAGAAGAACCGAGCCCCGCGCCTATGGGTGACCCTGATTGGGATTTGCGGGCTTGCGCTGCTGATTTACGCGGCGGATACCTTTGGCCTGATGGATAATTATATCCGCGGCATTTTTATTCAGTGCTGCTTCGCGATCATCATGGTTACGTCGCTCAACCTCGTGATGGGCTATCTGGGGCAGATTGCCCTTGGCCACGCGGGTTTTATGGCGGTTGGCGCGTACACGTCCGCGCTGGTCACCAAAGCTATCGGACTTGGCATTAAGGCAGGCACGATTGCTGCCATCCCGCCGCTTGCGCAGTTCTTTATCGGCATGCTCTGCGGCGCGCTGGCTGCCGCGTTGTTTGGGCTGATCGTGGGCATTCCGGCGCTCCGCCTGCGCGGCGACTATCTGGCGATTATTACGCTGGGCTTTGGCGAAATTATCCGCGTAATCATCCAAAACCTCCCCTTCGCCGGGGGCAAGGGCCTTTCCAGCGGCCAAGCCGGGCAGGCGCTGATCGGCATCATGAAAATGAACGACATCTATGTGATCTTTCTGGTCACGGTGGTATGCGTCGGCGTGATGCTGGCATTCGTCCGTTCCAAATTTGGCCGCGCCATCATCGCCATCCGCGAGGATGATATCGCCTCCAGTTGCGCGGGCCTGAACACAACGTATTACAAAGTTCTCACCTTTACCGTTTCCGCGTTTTTCGCGGGCATCGCGGGCGCGATCTACGCGCACCGGGGGTTGGGCACGCTTCAGCATACGGATTTCACGTTTATGAAATCCACAGAATACGTTATCATGGTGGTGCTGGGCGGCATGGGGTCCATGACGGGGTCGGTGCTGACGGCCATCCTGCTTTCCGTGATCCCCGAGGCGCTGCGCGCGTTCTCCCAATACCGGATGCTGATCTACTCCGTAATTCTGGTGCTGATGATGATCTTCCGCCCCATCGGCCTGTTTGGAAATTACGAATTTTCGCTGTACCAGACGCTGATGAAGCGCATCCGTAAAAAGAAGGTTCAACCGGACCAAACCGCTACGAAAGGAGATACCTGACCATGCCTGAAAGCATTTTGAGAGCCAATCAGCTTGGAATTTCCTTTGGCGGTTTGAAGGCCGTTCGCAACTTTGAAATTGATATCAAGGAAGGCGAACTCGTTGGCCTGATCGGGCCAAACGGCGCGGGAAAAACGACTGTTTTCAACCTGTTTACCGGTGTGTATAAGCCGACCGAAGGCAAGTTCTACCTTGGCAAGCAGCTGATGAACGGGAAAAAGACCCATGAAATTGTCGCTGCCGGTATTGCCCGCACCTTCCAGAACATCCGGCTTTTTAAGCACATGACGGTGATGGAAAACGTCCTGATCGCCTTCACCAAGGATATGAAGTATAACCTGACCAGCGCGGTTTTCCGTACCGCCGCGTTTGCTCGGGAGGAGGAGGAAATCCGCGAAAAAGCGCTGGATTTGCTCTCGGTGTTCCACTTGGAGGATAAGGCGGATTGGAACGCGGGCAACCTGCCTTACGGGCAGCAGCGCAAGCTTGAAATTGCGCGCGCGCTGGCCACAAGCGCAAAAATGCTCCTGCTGGACGAGCCTGCCGCCGGTATGAACCCGACGGAAACCGCCGAATTGCTGGATTGCATCAATACCATCCGTCGCAAATTCAATATCTCCATTCTGCTGATCGAGCATGACATGAGCCTGGTGATGAACGTGTGCGAGCGGATCATTGTGATCGATTACGGTGAAATCATCGCCCAAGGGCTGCCGGAGGAGATATCTCACAACCCGAAGGTCATTGCGGCCTATCTGGGCGAGTAGGAGGGGTTGCAATGCTGAGCGTTAAAGATCTTCATGTTCATTACGGCGCGATTCACGCCATCAAGGGGATATCGCTGGAGGTGAACGACGGGGAGGTCGTATCCCTGATCGGCGCCAACGGCGCGGGTAAAACCACCATTTTGCACACCATCACGGGGCTTGTCAAGGCTACGTCGGGCGAGATCGTTTATAACGGCGCCAACCTGCGCGCCACCGCGCCCAACAAGATCATTACCCTTGGAATGGCGCACGTTCCCGAAGGCCGGCATGTTTTCAGCCGAATGACGGTCATGGAAAACCTGCGAATGGGCGCTTACACAGTGTTCGATAACGAGCGCATCAAGAATAACATCGAAACGGTGTTTAAGAGCTTCCCCCGCTTGAAGGAGCGCGCCAAGCAGGTGGCGGGCACGCTGTCCGGCGGCGAGCAACAGATGCTGGCGACTGGTCGCGCGCTGATGACCAACCCCAAGATTCTGCTGATGGACGAGCCTTCCATGGGCCTTTCCCCCATCCTCGTGAAGGAGATTTTCCATATCATCGAAACCCTTCATGAGCAGGGAATTACCATCCTGCTGGTGGAGCAGAACGCGAAAATCGCGCTCTCCATTTCCAGCCGCGCGTATGTGTTGGAAACGGGCAGTATCGTGATGAACGGAAGCGCATCCGATCTGCTGGAGGACGACCGCGTTCGCAAAGCCTATCTGGGCGTGTAAACCGGCGCGCCCCTTCCGGCCATCCAGGTACCCGAATGATACCGGCATTTCAAAAAGCGCAGGGTTGTTTGTTGGTTTTCCAACATACATCCCTGCGTTTTGTGTTATACTGAGGTTGTGAGTTCCGCATCAGTCCCCTTAGCTGGCCATGCGGAACCCAACGCCTGCATTGGCAACGCCCGCAACCCACCGGCTGCGCGTTGCGCGGTCTTTTCCTGAGCGGTGTCCCGGCTAAACGTCGGCTTTGCAGCCACGCAGCCACGTAGCCGCGAACCGCAGGCAACAGGCCGTTTCCTTTACAACCCAATGAAGGAGGGTAACCCCATGAAAGCATCGATCGATCGCACCGGTTGTATTGGCTGCGGGCTTTGCGCCTCGACCTGTCCGGCCGTGTTCCGCATGGCGGATGATTCGCTGGCCGAAGTCTACACCGACCCCGTCCCGACCGGGGAGGAAGCCTCGGCGCAGGAAGCTGCCGACAACTGCCCCGTAACGGTCATTACGGTCGAACCGTAAGGTTGTCTAGGGTCCACCGAACCGCAAAGCCGCATGGTATTCGCCGTGCGGCTTATTCCTATCTTGGCTCACACCGGCTGGGCCATCCGGCAGCAAACGCCGCGCGGCCCCCTGCGGCGTTTGTTAATCTCTCGCCTGTTTGTTACACCTTGGCGGCTTGTGCACGGCATCCACTATGGTATAATAGCCGCAGAACCTTTCCATCGCCGCCCGGTTTGATCCGCAACCGCCGAAAGGACTGATGCCAATGAATCCTGTCGCACAGGTTGAACAGGCCATGATCGCCTACTTTGCCGGAGATGTGCGCCGCATCAACCATTTTTTGAAGGTATACGGCTTTGCCAAGGCGATTGGCGAATTGGAAGGGTTGGACGAAGCGGCGCAACGCACGCTGGAGATTGCCGCGCTCACGCACGATATCGGTATCAAACTGAGCGAGCAGAAGTACCATAGCGCATCCGGCGAATATCAGCAGCTGGAGGGGCCCGCGGAAGCGGAGCGGTTGCTCACGGCGCTTTCGATCCCTTCGGAGGTGATCCGCCGGGTTGGTTGGCTGATCGCGCATCACCACACCTACGCCGATATTCGGGATGCGGACTACCAGATACTCGTAGAGGCGGATTTTCTGGTGAACATCCATGAGGACGGGCTTTCGCAGACTTCGATCCGCCAGATTGAGCAAAACCTGTTCCGCACGCAAACCGGCATCAGTTTCCTGCGCGCGCTCTACTTTCCGCCGCAAATCCCCTGAACCCCGCGCCTCCCACACGTTTCCGCCTCCTCCCACAGGTCCCCGCCTCCGCGCAACCCGGCCAATCCCTCAACCGGCCTCATTTTGCGCACGATTGTGTTTGTCTTTTATCCCATGCGATGGTATAATGTGGATACAGACGTTTCGGCTATGCCGATCAATCAAACAGGAGGGTCAACTATGAGAAACAGAGTGTGGGCCATTGTTTTCGCATTGGTGCTAGTCGCAAGTTTCATCCCGACGGTTTGCGCGTTCGCCGATACCACCATGTACGTTTACACCAGCAACGGAAAATCCCTGAACATGCGGGATTACCCCTCCATGGACGGCAACGTGATTACCCGCATCCCTTACGGCGCCAAAGTCACAGTGGACGACGGCTTTGTGGGCAGCTCATGGGCGCATGTCTACTATAAAAACAGCGACGGTTATTGCATGTTCCGCTACCTGAGCACCGACAAGCCCAGCCCCAACCCGCAACCGACCAAGTCCGCCACGCCGACCCAATCCTCCGGGTTGTACGATAACTTTTCCAAGTGCTACTACACCGCAACCGTTCGCCCCTCCTCCCCCGGCGGCTTTGTGCACCTTCGTTGGGCGCCCAGCAAAAGCCAGCCGGTTCAAAGCGACTACTATAACGGCAGCGAGCTGGTTGTCATTTCGCAAAACGGCACATGGTGCCAGGTTTACGATGAACTGAATGAAAGCTCCGGCTTCATGATGGCAGAGTTTTTATCCGCCACAAACTAACCCAGTATCAATAAATACGGAGGTATGTATATGAAAAAGGCGATTGCGATCCTGTTGGCGTTGATGCTTTTAACCATCGCCCCCCTCTCGTTAGCCGAAACCGTGAAGCTTACGGAAAATGCCAGCGGATTTGATTTGACCATCGATTTGCCCAGTGACGCCACCGTCAGCGTTGAAACCAACAGTGATGTGCCTTATACCTTCATCAACTTCACCGATGCCACGATGCCCCATCTGTACATCAGCGTCGCCCCCACGGAGGAATATACCGAATCGTCCATCGCGGATTTGTCCAAGGACGAGCAGGATACGCTGTTTTCCGTGTTCAGCGCGGATTTGGACGATCCCTCCTATACCATTGCAAAGACAACCGCCGGTTACGATTATATGCTGATTAACGATGAATCCCTCACCGATTCCGCGATGATCGTGTTGCTGTTCAACGGGTATTTCATCCAGATGTCCGTTTGGAACGACAACTACGCCGTGTTGACCGACGATCAGATCAATATCGCCCTTTCCCTGATTAGTACCCTTAAAATCGTTCAATTCAAATAGCTCGGCATCCCATTGCCCGAACGCGACCCGCACCTCAGCTTCGCGCGGTTTGCATTCACCCGGGCAAGACAATCGAAACAGGGCCGACGCGCGGGAAAGCTCCCGCGCGTCGGCCCTGTTTGCTGCTATACGGATCGTTTTCGTCGCACCGGTTCTTTGAGCACGTCAAGGTGACGCGGCCCTGTGCCGTTTTAGGATTGCTCGGTATTCTGCATCGAAGCCACTGTATCCGGATGGACGGCATAACCCGGCTTTTCGCTCAGCCCATCCTGACGGCGCACGTTCTCCCTGTTTTTGCCCACATAGGTGTTGTACAGGTCCTCCGCGCTCATCCCGGCTTCAATGCACATGCTCACAAAAAAATGAAGAATATCGGATAGTTCCTCCCGGATGTTGCCGGTGTTCAGCTCATGCGGGTTTTTCCACCATTTAAAATTGACTTCTTCCAACAGCTCCGCCAGCTCGCTAAGCATCGCGAGCGTCTGCTTCTGGATCCACTGTTCCATGGGGATATCCTGCAGGTTTCGTTCCCGTTTCAGCTTTTCCTGAAAGCCCAGCTGCAAGGCAAAAATCGCTTCCAGCTTATCCACGGGCTTTTCCCCCAATCAAGCCAAGGTAACGCTCGGCCACTTTGCCCACAATCGCGGCGCTCGGTTTGGCTTCCAGCGATGCGCGCGCGATGCGGAGCACATCCTCCAGCGTAACCGCTTCAATTTTAGCCAGCGTTTCCTCCGGCGGGGTCAGGCGGTTGAGCAGCAGCGTGCCGCGCCCAATGGATTGCATCCGCCCGGACGAGCTTTCCAAGCCGAGCAGGAAGCCGCCTTTCAGTTGCGCCTTCGCGCTTTTCAGCTCCTTTTCGCTTAAACCGTGCGTTAGCACCTTGTCCAGTTCCTGCTCAATTTCGCGCAGCACCGTTTCCCCGTTTTCCGGGGATGTGCCCGCATAAATGGTAAAGGTTCCGCACCCCGGATAGCTGGTGGGGAACGTGTACACGCTGTACGCCATGCCCAGTTCCTCCCGGATGCGCTGAAAAAGCCGGCTGCTCATGCCGCCGCCGATCGCGTTGTTAAAAACGGACAGCGCATACAGATCGTCCGACCCCAATGACACGCCGGGATAGCCCAGCGAAATCTGCAATTGCTCGGTATCCTTTTCCCGCGCCTTGCGGCCGCTCAGAAGCGTTTGCGTTTCGATTACCGTCACCGGCGGCTGTTCGTTGGGAAAGTCATGGAAAAACCGATCGACCAGCGCGAGAAACGCTTCCCAGTCATAATTGCCGGCAATGGCCAGCACCATGTTCTGCGGGTGGTAATGCCTGCGCCAGTAACGCACCAGGTCTTCCCTCGCGTAGCGGCGGATCAGCTCCGCTGTGCCAAGGATCGGCCGCTGAAGGGAGCCGTCAAACTGCGCCTCGCAGAGCACGTCGTTCACCAAATCCTCCGGCGTGTCCTCCACCATGGCGATTTCTTCCAGCACAACGCCCCGTTCTTTTTGCAGTTCTTCCTCGTCAAACTTTGGCCGAAGGGTCAAGTCGCTCAGGATATCCACCGCAAGCGACAAATCCTCATCGATCACTTTGGCGTAAAAGCAGGTGCAATCCTTGCTGGTAAAGGCGTTCAACTGCCCGCCCACATCATCCATTTCCTCGGCGATATCCCGGGCCGTGCGCGTTGCCGTGCCCTTGAACACCATATGCTCAATAAAATGGGAAAGGCCGTTTTCGTCCGGCCGTTCATTCATGGAACCGACCTTCACCCAAACGCCAACCGTGCAGCTGCGCACGTGCGTCAGCTTTTCTCCAACAATCCGTAACCCATTGGGGAGCGTAATTTGATCGAACATGTCGGTTTCCTTTCTTGTTCCGGGCATTCTCTCGGCTGTTTCAATTGCGCGGGGCTTTCCCAACGCGCATGGATTATTGCGGTAACAAACATGCGGGTTATACCCGGTTCGTGGCTTATATAAACAAAAAGCTGCCGCAGGCGCTTGAAACCGTCCTTCCGCAACCGGGCAGGCGACCCTGCCCGAGCGTTGAGGAATCCCCCAAAGGGAACCGGGAGGCTAGCCTCCCGGGCGATTAGCGCTTGCGACAGCCGTAAGCCGCCTTAGTTGCGGTCGTTACCGCCCATGGGACGCCCATCCCGGCGCGGAGGCCGACGGTGGTCGGGGTTATTGCTGCGGAAGCCACCTTCCGGCGCGGATGGATACGCGATGTTGGTGCGGATCAGGTTGATGCGGCCCTGAGAATCAATCTCGTTGACCTTCACTTCCACCTCGTCGCCGATGTTCATCACGTCTTCCACTTTTTCCACACGGTGGTCGGCCATTTTGCTGATGTGCAGCATGCCGTCCTTGCCGCCGGTCAGCTCGATGAAGGCGCCAAAGTTCATGATGCGGACCACTTTGCCCAGATACACGTCCCCAACTTCCACATCCTTGGCGATGCCTTCGATGATCTTCTTGGCCTTGTTGGCGGCGGCTTCATCCGGCGTGGCGATGTAAACGCGCCCGTCATCCTCGATGTCGATCTTCACGCCGGTTTCGGCAATGATCTTGTTGATCATCTTGCCACCCGGGCCGATGACCTCGCGGATCTTTTCGGGGTTGATGGTGAAGCGGATAATCTTGGGCGCAAACTTGCTCAGGTGCTCGTTGGGCTGCGCGATGGTTTTCAGCATGGCCTGCATGATGTACAGGCGGCCCACCTTCGCCTGGTTCAGCGCGCGTTCCAGAATCACGCGGTCAATCCCGGCGATTTTAATATCCATCTGGATGGCGGTGATGCCCTTGACGGTTCCGGCAACCTTGAAATCCATATCGCCCAGGAAATCTTCAAGGCCCTGAATGTCCGTAAGCACAGCGATCTTATCGCTTGCGGTATCCTTAATCAGGCCCATGGCGACGCCCGCCACAGGGGCTTTGATCGGCACGCCGGCATCCATCAGGCTCAGCGTGCTGCCGCACACCGACGCCATGGAGCTGGAGCCGTTGCTGCCAAGGATTTCGCTCACCAGACGCAACGAATAGGGAAACTCGTTTTCGCTGGGGATCACGGGCAACAGCGCGCGTTCCGCCAGAGCGCCGTGGCCGATTTCGCGGCGGCCGGGGCTTTTCAGGCGGCCGGCTTCGCCGGTGGCATAGGGCGGCATGTTGTAATGGTGAATGTAACGCTTGGATTCCTCCGTGCCCAGGCCGTCGAGCATCTGCACATCGCTCATGGAGCCGAGGGTGGTCACGGTCAACGCCTGCGTTTCGCCGCGGGTGAAGATCGCGCTGCCGTGCGTGCGCGGCAGAATGCCCACTTCGCACCAGATGGGGCGCACGTCGGTTAGGCCGCGGCCATCCGCGCGGATGCCTTCATCGAGGATTTTCCGGCGCATAATTTCTTTGTTCAGGTAGTACAGCGCATCGGCTACCTCGCCTGCGCGCCCGGCAAACTGCTCGGCAAAGTGCTCGGTCGTTTCTTTCTTAACCAGCTCCTCGCGCTGCTGACGTTCGGCGCGCACATTGGTCGCAAACGTCCACACGCACTTATCGTAGGCAAACTCTCGAACCGCCTGCTTCACATCGTCGCCGGTTGTCACCAGCGGCACAACGCTCTTTTCAACGCCGATTTCCTTGGCGATGCCTTCGATAAAGGCGACGATCTTCTTGATTTCTTCATGCGCAAACAGAATCGCGCCGAGCATTTCTTCCTCGGACACTTCGTTAGCGCCGGCTTCCACCATCAGCACCGCGTCCTTGGTGCCGCTCACAAACACGTGCATGCTGCTCTTGTTGCGCTGCGCGTCGTCCGGGTTCAGCACATACTTGCCATCCACACAGCCAACCACAACGGTGCCCGTGGGGCCGTTCCACGGAATATTGCTCACCGCAAGCGCCGCGGAGGAACCGATCATCGCGGGCACTTCCGGGGGAATGTCTTTATCAACGGAGAGCACAGTCGCCACAACCTGCACATCGTTGCGCATGCCCTTGGGGAACAGGGGGCGCAGCGGGCGGTCAATCAGGCGGCAGGTCAGGGTCGCCTTTTCCGTCGGCCGGCCTTCGCGTTTGATGAAGCCGCCGGGGAACTTGCCAATGGCGTACTGCTTTTCTTCAAAATCTACAGCAAGCGGGAAGAAGTCTACGCCCTCGCGGGGCATATCACTCATGGTGGCGTTCACCATTACAACGGTGTCGCCATAGCGCACAAACGCGGAACCGGCCGCCTGCTGGCAATACTTTCCAAATTCGACGGAGAGCGGGCGCCCCGCCAGCTCTGTAGTGAAAACCTTGTAATCCATTCCTTACTCCTCTTCTCTGCGCACGGACCTCGTTGCCCGCCGCAACATCCATGGGCCGCGCCCCTTGCGCGGCCTCTTTGAACGCGAAACATCCCTCGCGTTTTGCAAAACAGCCGCGCTACGGCGGGCCGTAACGACCGACTCGCCGTGGACGCGGTTGTGTGTTGCCAATGCTTTACTTTCTCAAACCCAGCTGAGCGATCAGGGTACGGTAGCTCTCGATGTCGGTTTTCTTCAGATAATCCAGCAGGCCGCGACGCTTACCGACCATCAGCAGCAGGCCGCGACGGCTGTGGTGATCCTTCTTGTTGATCTGCAGGTGCTCGTTGAGGTGGTTAATGCGTTCCGTCAGCAGCGCGATCTGCACTTCCGGGGAACCCGTGTCGCCCTCGTGACGGGCATATGTTTTGATGATTTCCGACTTTTCCATGTTCAACGCCTCCATGATTTGGTAGCGCGAATGCGCCCCGCTGGTAATCGCCGCTCGCATAGTCCGCCGTTGGCCTTCGAACGTCTGCGCGAACGGTTCACCGTATGCCATATAAGCACAGGTTATATTGTAACATGCCGTTCCGGTTTTGTAAACGGATCGGCCTAAATATAATCAGTCTTTTCAAAGGGGCCGCAGAACGTTGTGCCACGCACACTTGAGCCTGCGGACAGCCCGCGCCTGTTGCCGGGGTTTTGCGCCGCCGGGCAATGGGGTTGCGCCTGAATACCCAGCCCCGGCGGTATCAAGCCTGACCCGCTGACAGGGTTTCTCAGCTTTGCCCTGTTTTCGGCGCGGCGTAGCACGGTCGGAAAACCCGCCTCCGCTTCGGTATTCCCGCAACGGGTTCGCCAATCTGCCGCCGGTTGTTAAGCAAAATAAAAGCCGCGCCGCGGAGAAGAAATTCCCTCCCCCGGCGCGGCCCGTTTAGTTTACGGTTGCGGCGTGCCCCGCATGCAAAGATAACTGAGCGGCAGGCTGACCACCGCGCCGGCCAGCTGAAGCGTTGGCCATTCATGCTCTACAAAGTGCACAAAATCGGTCAGGTACTTGAGCCACTGAATCCCCAGCAGCATCATTTGCCGGTCGTCCGCATTTTCCATCACACGCGCGGCCTGCCGCACAGCGGGAATCAGTGTCAGGATCATCAGCAGCATCGGCACGCCGATGATCACAAATAGCGTCGCGGCGCGGTTGCGGCGCAGGCAGCAGCCCAGCAGGTAGAACATGCAAGTCCATTCCAGCGTGTACAGAATATAGGTCGGCAGGGTTTTCAGCGCTTCCGTGAGCGATTCGCCGTAAAGCGTCGCGCCTTCCAGTTCACCAAAGAAGCGCTGAAACACATATTTGCGGGGCATCGCGTTGGCCATGGCTAAGGTTAGCGCGCCCATGAGCATGCTCAGGAGCATCGTGCCCAGCAGCAGCCCGACCATGCCCGCGAAAAGCCCTATCAGATTGCCAAGCCACACCGACAGGCGCGACGTGCCAAACCGCAGCAGAAACCGCGTGGATTTGCCGGCCGCCACGCAGGCGCTGATGAGCGCCACAACGAGCGTAACCCCCAGATCGGCATAAATGCCCGTAAAGGGATAGGTCATGTCCAGCGCAAGCGGCATCAGGAAGGAGATCGCCTGCGAAACCATCAGGATGAGCATCACCAAGCCTACGCCCCGGCTCAGCGCCTTCCATTGGTACCGCAAAACGCCGTTTAGGCGCGCGCTTTGCCACCAGGTCCGTTCAAGCGTTGGTTGCATGGCGCTCCGCCTCCTTTTCTTCCGTCAGGAACACAAAAAGCCGTTGCAGGCCCACCGGCGCGGTGCGCACGCGCGGGTCCGCCTCGATTCGGGTTTGGTCGCCGGGGTCGGACAGTTTCACATGCCGCACCAGCGAGCCGGCCGCGTCCTCTTCCTTGAGGATCACCATGCCGCCGGTCAGCTCCCGTACCGCATCCGGCGCTCCGGATACGCTCAGATACCCGCTTTGCAGTTCGCTGACCGTGCCTGCGCACAGCAGGTGCCCGGCGTCGATCAGCACGGCGGAATCCAGCACGCGCGCCACCTCGTCAATCAGGTGCGTGGAAATCAGATACGTGCGGTTGGGAATCCGCTGCCGATCCGCAAGCAGCAAATCGTAAAACCGTTCGCGCAAAACCGCGTCCAGCCCCAAACTCGGCTCGTCAAACACCGTCAGCTCCGCGCCGCTGGCCAAACCCACCGTAAGCATCAGCCCGGTTTGCATGCCTCGGCTGAACGTTTTCATTCTTTTGTTGAAAGGCAGTTCAAACCGTCCGATCAATTCCCGGGCATAGGCTTCATCCCAGGCGGGAAACAGCCCTTTGCACACGTAAAACAGGTCGCCGATTTTTGCCAGATGGCCAAAATCCGGCGTATCCCCGATGATGCAAAGCTTGCCCAGCGCGCGGGCACGGTTAAACACCGCTTCCCCGTCAAGGGTCACCTGCCCGAGGTCCGGCCTGAGCATGCCGCCCACAATGCGAAGCAGCGTGCTTTTCCCCGCGCCGTTGCGGCCCAGCAGCCCAACAATTTCACCGACGGGAATGCTCAGGCTCAAAGCATCCAGCGCCTGTGTGGCGCGGAAACGGCGGCTGACGCCGTTCACGCGCAAAATCGCCTTATCGGCCACGGGCGCGCCCATTTCTCCATTCTTTTGCATAACGGCTCCTTTTCCAAATTGGATTGATCCGGCAACCGGATATATTTGAATTATACGCCGGAATGTTTCCGATGGGAACCCATGCTGCCTGAAAACCTCACCATGGCTGTCTGAAACCCCCAGTTGCGGCCCAAACGGTGCTGAACAAGCGAACCCCTAACCCTAGCCTCAGCGAAACCGGAACTCAGAAGCGGATTCCAATAGGCGGCACGCGCGTCGCCGTCTGAATTAAAAAGGAGCGCCCACCCCATCAGTAAGGTACTGACAGGTTGGGCGCTCCGGGCGTTCCGCACGCGCATGGCGCGGAACATCCGTATTCATGATCTGCTTGGTTAGGACTCAGCCATTATTTCACAATCAGGTTGCACAGCCGCCCAGGCACAAAAATGAGCTTGACCAGCGCCTTGTCCCCGATAAACGCCTGAACATCCGCGCGTTGAGGCAGTTCCTTCTGCGCCTGCTCATTAGTCATGTCCGGATGCACGCGGATATGGCCTCGAACCTTGCCGCCGACCTGTACGGCGATTTCAATTTCGCTGCGCTTCATCGCTTGCTCGTCGTACGCAGGCCATGCTTCGTAGGCAATGCCGCTTCCAAAGTCCATTTCCTCCCACATTTCCTCGCAGATGTGCGGGGCCACAGGAGCCAGAAGCAAAATCAGCGTTTTCAACTCGTCCCGGGTGCAACCGCCGGCGGCGTTAAACTCGTTCACGAGGGTCATCATGGCGGCGATGGCGGTGTTGAACTTCATCGCCTCATAATCCTCGCCGACCTTCTTGATGGTTTCGTGCATCAGGGGGGTCAAGTCCGCCTGAAAGCCATCCCCTTCCCGCACGGTATCCATCAGGCGCCACACGCGGTCCAGAAAGCGCCGGCAACCCCTCGCTCCGTTAGTACTCCACGGGATCGCCTGATCGAACGCGCCCATGAACATCTCGTACAGCCGGGTCGCGTCCGCGCCGATTTCGGCGATGCAATCATCCGGGTTGACCACATTGCCGCGGGATTTGCTCATTTTTTCGCCGTTTTCACCCAAAATCATCCCATGGCTGGTGCGCTTCTGGTACGGCTCGTGGCACGGCACCGCGCCGATATCGTACAGGAACAGGTGCCAGAAGCGGCTGTACAGCAGGTGCAGCGTGGTATGCTCCATCCCGCCGTTGTACCAGTCCACATTCATCCAATACCGGAGCGCTTCGGGCGATGCGAACGCCTCGTCGTTATGCGGGTCGCAATAGCGCAGAAAATACCAGCTGGAACCGGCCCACTGGGGCATGGTGTCGGTTTCCCGTTTGGCGGGCGCGCCGCACACAGGGCAGGTCGTGTTCACCCAATCGGTCATTTTGGCCAGCGGACTTTCGCCGTTGTCGGTAGGCTCATAGTTTTCCACATTGGGCAAAAGCACCGGCAGTTGGTTTTCCGGCACAGGCACTGCGCCGCAGTGGGGGCAATGCACCACGGGGATCGGTTCGCCCCAGTAGCGCTGGCGGCTGAACACCCAATCGCGCAGCTTATAGTTCACCTTACGAGTGCCAAGACCCTTCTCCACCAGCCAGTCGATAATCTTGCGCTTCGCGTCGGCAACGCGCAGGCCGTTGAGGAAATCGCTGTTGACCAGCACGCCGTCCTGCACGTCGGTGTAGGCTTCCTTTTCGATATCCCCGCCGGCGATTACCTCAATGATGGGCAAATTGAACGCTTTGGCAAAATCATAGTCGCGGGTATCGTGCGCGGGCACGGCCATGATGGCGCCGGTGCCGTAGCTCATGAGCACATAGTCGCTGGCCCAGATGGGGATTTCCTTCCCGTTCACCGGGTCCACCGCGCGCAGACCCATCAACTCAACGCCCGTTTTATCCTTGTTCAGCTCAGTGCGCTCAAAATCGCTCTTGCGCGCGGCTGCTTCCCGGTAGGCCGTCACCTCGGCATAGTTGCTAATGGAGGCTTTGTACTTTTCAATCAGTGGATGCTCCGGGCTTACCACCATATAGGTTGCGCCGAACAGCGTATCCGGGCGCGTTGTGAACACCCGAAGCTGATCCTGCGCGCCGGCGATCTGGAAATCCACCTCCGCGCCTTCGCTGCGGCCAATCCAATTGCGCTGCTGCACCTTCACCTTTTCGATAAAGTCCACGTTGTCCAGCCCGTCCAGCAATTTCTGTGCGTAATCCGTAATGCGCAGCATCCACTGGCTTTTCACCTTGCGAACCACTTCGCCGCCGCAACGCTCGCAAACGCCGTTGACCACTTCCTCGTTGGCCAGGCCGCATTTGCAGCTGGTACACCAGTTGATGGGCATTTCCGCCTTGTAGGCCAGATTGTTTTTCAGCAGTTGCAGAAAAATCCACTGCGTCCATTTGTAGTACTTGGGGTCGGTGGTATCCACCTCGCGGGTATAGTCAAACGAGAAGCCGAGCTTTTGCAGCTGCTCCCGGAAATGGCGAATGTTCTCCTGCGTTACAATGGAGGGATGCACATGGTTTTTGATGGCGTAGTTTTCGGCGGGCAGGCCAAACGCGTCATAACCGATGGGGTACATCACGTTGTAGCCTTCCATGCGACGCTTGCGGCTGATGATGTCCATCGCCGTGTAGCTGCGCGGGTGCCCCACGTGCAGCCCCGCGCCGCTGGGGTAAGGAAACTCCACCAGCCCGAAGAATTTCGGCTTATCCGAGGGAAACGCGGCATGAAAAGTGCCTTCCTCCGCCCATTTCCGCTGCCATTTTGTTTCGATGCTTTCGGGGTTGTACATGGGACGCTGGTCCTGATTCATATCATTTGCTCCTTATATTCGTCGCGGCAATCTATTGCGATTCGGTTTCATCAAAGGTTCTGCTCACCGGTGCGTCGGTTTGGCCACGGGCGGCGCGGGTTCCGGTCAGGCCATGGCCTGTAGTATAGCGATGCCCGCATCCAATCGGCGCAGGGTTTCTTCTTTCCCCAGCAGATAAGCGATTTCCGTCGCGCCGCCCGGCGTGTTGGCCAGCCCGCTGATGGCGATGCGCACCGGCCACATCATCTGTCCGGTTTTCAGCTCGTTTTTCTCCGCCAAGCCCATCAGGCATTCCTTGAGCGGCTCCTCGGCAAATTCCGGCAGGGCGGCCAGCGCGGGCCGCGCCAGCGTCAACGCCCGCAGGCTGATTTCCGGATCGGTTTTCATTTTTTTATGGGTATAAATCTCAGGATCATACTCCGGCAGCTCCGCCAAAAAACGAACCATGTCCGGCACGCGGCCAAACACCTCGGTGCGGCCGTGCATCAGCTCCGCCAGCCTCCGATAGTCCATGCCCTTGCCCGCCAACGCCTGCTCAAACCAGGGCGTCGCCCTGCGCAGATAATCCTCAAAATCCATTTTCTTAATGTACTCGCTGTTAAACCAGATCAGCTTTTCCATGTTAAAAATGGCGGGAGATTTGGAAAGCCCGTCCAGATCAAACGCCTCCACCAGCTCGCCAAGGGTGAAGAACTCTCGGTCCTCCTTGGGGCACCAGCCGAGCAGCGCGATAAAATTGATAATCGCTTCCTTCACAAAGCCCTGCGCGAGCAAATCCTCAAAGCTGGGGTCGCCGTAACGCTTGCTCAGCTTGCGGGTCGCGTCTTTCATCACAACCGGCAGATGCACGTATACGGGCGCCTGCCAGCCAAAAGCCTCGTAAAGCAGGTTATATTTGGGCGTGGAGCTTAAATACTCCGTGCCGCGCATGACGTGGGTGATGCCCATCAGGTGATCGTCCACCACATTGGCAAAGTTGTAGGTCGGCAGGCCGTCCGCCTTCATCAGCACATTATCGTCCAAGGTGTCGCAGGGAACCTCGACATGGCCGAACAGCGCGTCGTCAAAGCTGGCGGTGCCGCTTAACGGCACGTTCTGGCGAATCACGTACGGTTCGCCGCTTTCCATGCGGCGCTTGGCCTCCGCACGGTCGATGTGCAGGCAGTGCTTATCATACTTGAACTGTTCGCCGCGCGCCGTGGCCGCGTCCCGCCGCTGCTGAAGCTCCTCCTTGGTGCAAAAACAGGGATAGGCCGCGCCGGTTTCGATCAGCCGTATGGCATAGGGCAGGTAGAGATCGCGCCGCTGGGTCTGGATATAGGGGCCGTATTCGCCGCCGATATCCGGGCCTTCATCGTAATCCAGCCCGGCTTCGTGCATGCTTTTGTAAATCAGGTCGATCGCGCCGGGCACTTCGCGCTCCTGATCGGTATCCTCAATGCGCAGGATAAACTTGCCCTTATTCTTACGGGCGAACAGGTACGTATACAGCGCCGTGCGCAAACCGCCAAGGTGTAAATAGCCCGTGGGGCTGGGGGCAAACCGGGTGCGAACGTCAGACATGCGCAGGTTCCTTTCAGGTTGTTAAGATCATTATCGGATACGGCGCCGGTTACAGCCGGCGCGGGGGGTGCTACGGCATTTCCCGGCGGGTTATGCCTGCACTTCCTTTTTGAAGCTGTCCTTCAGGGTCACAACGCGGTTAAACGCCGCCAGCTCCTGCGTGGAATCCGGGTCCTTGCAGAAATAACCCATGCGCAGGAACTGATATTTTTCGCCAACCTTCGCGTCGGCCAGCGCGTTTTCCATATAGCCGCGGCAAACCGTGCGGCTTTCGGGGTTCAGGCGCTTTAAAAAATCCTTTTTGAGCGTGGAACTGGATACTGCGGCTTCCTCCTCGGGCTTTTCCTCCGCCTCCTCGGCGGCTGTTTCAGCGCCTTCTTCCATCAGTAACGGCTCGTACAGCCGCGCTTCCAGCGGCAGGTTTTCGCTCGCGCTCACCCAGTGCAGCGTGCCCTTCACCTTGCGGTTTGCGCCCTCGCTGCCGTTGCGGGTATCCAGATCCACCGTGCAGTAAACGCAGGTAACCTGACCGTTTTCATCCTTGTCGCAGCGGTCGGCGCGGATAATGTAAGCGCCTTTCAACCGCACCTCGCCGCCAATAAACAGGCGGAAGTACTTTTTCACAGGCACTTCCATAAAATCTTCCTGCTCGATATACACCTCGCGGGTAAACACGCTCGTGTGCGTGCCCATTTCGGGATGGTCGGGATGGTTTTCCACCGGCAGGGGATCGCGCTTGCCATCGGGCCAGTTGGTCATGACCAGCTTGAGCGGGCGCAGCACCGCCATCGCGCGGGGGGCGATAGCGCCCAGATTTTCACGCACGCAATGCTCCAGCAGGGCAAGGTCCACCACGCTATCCGCTTTGGCAACGCCGATGCGGTCGATAAAATCCCGGATCGCCTCAGGCGTGTAACCGCCGCGGCGCAGGGCGCACAGCGTGGGCATGCGGGGATCGTCCCAACCGGTTACGTAACCGCCTTCCACCAGCATGCGCAGGTAACGCTTGCTCATGATGGTGCGGGTCAGGTTCAGGCGGCTGAACTCAATCTGGCGGGGATGGCTGGGCAGCATGTTCTGCGCGTGATCCACCACCCATTCGTACAGCGGGCGGTGATCCTCGTACTCCAGGCTGCAAAGGCTGTGGCTGATACCCTCCAGCGCGTCCCCAATGGGGTGGGCAAAGTCATACATCGGGTAAATGCACCAGGTGTTGCCTGTACGGTGGTGCTCTTTATAAAGGATGCGGTACATCGCGGGGTCGCGCATGTTGATGTTCGGGCTGGCCATATCGATTTTCATACGCAGGATCATGCTGCCCTCGGGGTGCTTGCCGTTTTTCATTTCTTCAAACAGGCGAAGGCTCTCCTCCATGGGCCGCGTGCGGTAAGGGCTGTTTTTACCCGGCTGGGTGAGGGTGCCGCGGTATTCGCGCACCTGTTCCAGCGTCAACTCGTCCACATAGGCAAGGTCGCGCTGAATCCAGTCCACGGCGATGTCGTAGCACTGCTGATAATACTGGCTGGCAAAAAACAGACCGCCCTTCCAATCAAAGCCCAGCCAGCGGATATCCTCCTCAATGCCTTCCACAAATTCCGTTTCTTCCTTGGCGGGGTTGGTATCGTCAAACCGCAGGTTGGTCAGCCCGCCAAAGCGCTCGGCCGTTAAAAAATCCGCCACAAGCGCCTTGCAGTGGCCAATGTGCAGGTAACCGTTGGGTTCTGGCGGAAACCGGGTGTGCACGCGCTGGTAACGTCCGCTTTCGAGATCGTCCTCAATCATATCCCAGATAAAATTGGTTTTCTTCGCGGGTGTTTCCATTCGTATGCGCCTTCCTTTCAATGATGCGGCCGGCACGGTGTCGCCGGCGGCATTAAGTCATTATAAAACGAAACATCCCTGTTGACAAGGGCTGGAAGCGTGTTTGACGATTTTTGAACAGCGCGCCGCCCGGGAGGTTCCAACCCGGGCTGCGATACGGGCCAAAGTAAAAGCTCGAACATCTTCGCTTACACTTTGTTTTATGTTCGTATTTTTTCTTGTGCATGCGCCGTCTTTTTTCTTGTCGTGCGGGGCGGCGCTTCGCTTTCAGGCCCTATGCCGCCCTCATTTTTACGGGCCGCGTTTCCCTTTTTTCTGTTTGACATCCGCCTCCGCCTGCCTTATACTAGCCCTGACAGAAGAATAGAGAAATGGCTCGGTTGACGGTCAGGGGAGAGCGCGGAACGCCGAAAGGCGGTTTCGCCGCCGAAGGTGCAAGCTCGCACAAGCTCTCAGGCAAAAGGACCCGGACCCGACGAATCTCTGGAAAGCAGCAATGCACCGAAGAGGCAATCCGCCCGGCCGGTCGGCCCGCAGCGGTGAAACTTTCAGGTAAACGGACAGAGGCGCGAAGAAAGTGACGATTGATCGTCCCCTTTCTTAAGCGCCTGTTTTTCTGCACCGGGAAATCCCCGTAAATCCGAACGTTCCCATCGGGCGCGTTGGCAAAGACTGCCGGCGGGTCCGATCGTTGCGCGTTCCTTTCGGGGTTCCAACTGAAAGGAGTGGGAGCCATCATGACCGAGCCCGGGACGGAGCTCAAAACGCCGCTATACGCAAAACATGTCGCCCACGGCGGCAAAATCGTTCCCTTCGCGGGGTATCTTCTGCCCGTGCAGTACGAGGCCGGCGTGATCCGGGAGCATCAGGCTGTGCGGGAAAATGTCGGCCTGTTCGATGTGAGCCACATGGGAGAGGTCCTGTTTGAAGGGCCGGACGCGCTGGCCAACATCCAGCGCCTGCTGTGCAACGATTACGCAACGCTTCAGGACGGGAGGGTGCGCTACAGCCCCATGCTCAACGCGCAGGGCGGCGTCATCGACGATGTGCTCGTGTACCGCTACGCGCAGGAAAAATATCTCATGGTGGTCAACGCGGCCAACCGCCATAAGGATGTGGCCCACATCCTCGCCGAGCGTTTCGGTCAGGCGGACGTCACCGATATTTCCGATCAGCTCTGCCAGCTAGCATTGCAGGGGCCAAAGGCCGAAGCGGTGCTGCGCACGCTTGTGCCCGCGGAGCAAATTCCGCAAAAATATTACAGCTTTATCCCCGAGGTTCAGGTGGGCGGCATTCCGGTGCTTCTGAGCCGGACGGGCTACACCGGCGAGGACGGGTTTGAGCTGTACGCCAAAGCGGAACAGGCGGAGGCGCTGTTCGACGTTCTCTGCGCGGCAGGCGAACCCTTCGGTTTGCAGCTGTGCGGCCTGGGCTGTCGCGACACGCTGCGCATGGAGGCCGCGATGCCGCTGTACGGCCATGAAATGGATGATACCGTAACCCCGCTGGAAACCGGCCTGGGCCATTATGTCAAGCTGGATAAACCGTCGTTTATCGGCCGGGAAGCGCTGCTTGCCGCCGGCGAACCGAAACGCGCGCGGATCGGGCTGAAAATGATCGGCCGGGGCATCGCGCGCGAGCATTTCCCCGTGTACGCTGGCGAGCGCAGGATCGGCCAAACCACCAGCGGCACGCACTGCCCGACCGTCGGGCCGGTCGCCATGGCGTTGGTGGAAGCCCCGTACCAGACCGTGGGCACGCAACTGGTCGTGGAAATCCGGGGCCAGCGCGTGGCGGCGGAAATTGTACCCCTGCCTTTCTACGCCCGCAAAAAGTAGCGCATAACCGTTTGAACGCCGCAACCGCCACGGCTGCGCGGCGGCCCTGCGCGAATGTGATTTTCCCAATAAAAAGGAGGCTGCCCCTATGGAAATTAAAAATGATCGTCTCTATGCCGAAAGCCACGAGTGGGTGCTGTTTGAAAACGAAACAACCGCGACCGTCGGCCTGAGCGACTTTGCCCAGAGTGAGCTGGGGGACCTTGTGTTTGTGAATCTGCCGCAGGTGGGCGATACCGTGACCGTGGGCGAAACTTTTGCCGATGTGGAAAGCGTGAAAGCCGTCAGCGACATTTACAGTCCCGTGACCGGCACCGTGGCCGCCATCAACGAAGCGCTGCTGGACGCGCCCCAGACCATTAACGAGGACGCTTACGGCGCATGGCTTGTGAAGGTGGAAAACATTACGGCCAAAGGCGCGCTGATGGACGCCGCCGCCTACCGCGCCCTGACCGAGAAATAAATCCCGCCCCTCCCCGCCCCCGAAACGGGGCCTGAAAATTGAAGAACACGAGGTTTTCGCCGATGAGCCAATATGTGCCCCATACTCAGGCTGAAACGCAGGCGATGCTCACCGAGCTTGGCCTGGCAAACGTTGAGGCGCTGTTTTCCGATGTGCCCCAAAGCGTGCGGCTGGCATCGCCCGTCGCCCTGCCGGAAGGGCTGAGCCAGATGGAAACCCTGCAGGCCATGGAAGCGCTCGCGGAGCGCAACGCCCCCTATCGCCTCACGCTGCGCGGCGCGGGCTGCTACGATCATGTCATCCCCCCGCTGGTCAAACAGATTGCCGGCAAAGAGGAGTTTGTGACCGCCTACACCCCCTATCAGGCGGAAATGTCCCAGGGCATCCTGCAAAGCATCTTTGAATACCAGACGATCGTGTGCGAGCTGACCGGCATGGACGCCAGCAACGCGGGCGTTTACGACGGCGCCACGGCGGCAGCCGAAAGCGCGGTGATGTGCCGCGACCGCAAACGCACCGTAACGCTGGTCAGCGCCTGCGTCCACCCCGACACGCTGGCTGTAATGCGCACCTACGGTTACGGCACCGGGGACGCGCTGCGCGTGGTGCCCCAGTGGGACGGCCGTACCGATCTGGACGCTCTGCTCCCAATGCTAGGGGAGGACGTCGCCTGCCTGTACATTCAACAACCCAATTTTTACGGCATTCTGGAGGATGTGCCCGCGCTGTTTGCCGCCGCCAAAGCGCGCGGAGTCAAGTGCATCCTTGGGGCCAACCCCATGACCTTCGCGCTGCTGCCCAGCGGGCGGGAGGTTGGCGCGGATATCGTATGCGGCGATGTGCAGCCCTTTGGCCTGCCGATGGCGTTCGGCGGCCCCTCAGCTGGCTATATGGCCGCGACCGCCGCCATGCAGCGCAGGCTGCCCGGCCGGATCGTCGGGCAAACGGAGGACGCGCAGGGCCGTCGCGCGTTTGTGCTGACCCTGCAGGCGCGCGAGCAGCACATTCGCCGCGAAAAAGCATCCAGCAACATATGCAGCAATCAGGCGCACTGCGCGCTGACCGCTTCGGTCTATGTAACCTACCTTGGGCTTCGGGGGCTTCGCGCGGTGGCAGGCCAGTGCCTGAGCAAGGCGCACGCCTTCGCGGAGATGCTGTGCGGCATCGACGGCGTATCGCTGCGCTACCCGGGCGAATTTTTCCACGAGTTTGTGACCGACCTCCCCGTTGCCCCGGAAAAGGTGGAGGCGGCGCTTGAAAAGGAGCGCGTGCTCAGCGGCCTGCCCATCGAGGGCGGCATGCTGTGGTGCGTTACGGAAAAAGCAAGTTTGGCCCAGCTGCAGCATGTGGCACAATTGGTGAAGGAGGCGTGCGCGAAATGAGCGAAACGGTATGGCTTTCCTTTGAAAAAAGCGTGCCCGGACGGTACAGCGCCGTCATCCCCGAGCCGGACCCGTCCGGCTATACCCTGCCGGATCGGTTGTTGCGCAAACAGCCGCCCACCCTTCCGGAGCTTTCGGAAATCGATGTGGACCGCCATTACACAGCGCTTGCCCACCGCGCATACGGCGTCAACTGCGGTTTTTATCCGCTGGGCAGCTGCACCATGAAGTATAACCCCGCCGTGAACGAAGCCGCCGCCGCGCTGCCCGGCTTTGCCGGCGCGCACCCGCTGGCCCCGGCGCACGCCGTGCAGGGCTGCCGCGCCGTGATGGACGAGCTTGCGCAGGACCTGTGCGAAATTACGGGCATGGACGCCTTTACCCTGCAACCGGCCGCCGGCGCGCACGGCGAGCTGACCGGCATGCTCTGCGTAAAAATGTACCACGACAGCCGAGGGGAAGCCAATCAGCGCACCCGCATGCTCGTGCCGGACAGCGCGCACGGCACCAACCCCGCCAGCGCGGCCATGGCGGGCTTCACAGTGGTGAACGTGCCCAGCCGCGCCGACGGTTGCGTTGATCTGGACGCGTTGGAAACCCTGCTGGGCGACGACGTGGCCGGCATGATGATGACGAATCCGAACACCTTGGGCCTTTTTGAGAAGGATATTCTCAAAATCAGTCGAATGGTACATTCATCGGGCGGGCTGATGTATTACGACGGCGCGAACCTGAACGCCATTCTGGGCTGTGCCCGCCCCGGCGATATGGGCTTTGACGTTACGCATCTCAACCTGCACAAAACCTTTTCCACTCCGCACGGCGGCGGCGGCCCGGGCAGCGGGCCGGTCGGGGTCAAGGCGCTGCTCGCGCCTTTCCTGCCCGGGGTCGCAAGCCTTGGCGATCAGGATCGGCCGCAGATGAAGGCGTTCCACGGCAACTTTGCCGTGATGGTGAAGGCGCTCGCCTACCTCAAGGCCTTGGGCAGCAACAACCTGCGTTCGGTTGCTGAGCACGCGGTGCTCAACGCCAATTACCTGCTCAACCGCCTCAAGGCCATCGGCTATGCGCCCGCCAAGGACGTGCCCTGCATGCACGAGTTTGTGCTCACGCTGGAAAGCATCCGCGAACAGTACGGCGTCAGCGCGCTGGACGTGGCCAAATCGCTGATTGATTACGGCATCCATCCGCCGACGATGTACTTCCCGATGATCGTGCACGAGGCGCTCATGTTCGAGCCGACCGAAACCGAAACCCGGGAAACGCTAGACCACGCGGCGGAAACGATGGCCCAGATACTGAAAGATCTCCAGGCAAACCCCGAGGCGATGCACAGCGCCCCCCACAGCGCCGTGATCGGCCGACCGGACGAAGTGAAAGCCGCGCGCAACCCCGTGTTGCGCTGGACTCCCAACCCCTGACCCGCCGCGTAAACAGCCGGCCCGAGCGCCGCGCCGTTTTCAGCGGTACCCTGCGGTATCCGAAGGTTCCGCGCCCTCGCCGCGCATCCGCCCGTAAAGGCGCGGCGAGGGCCGCCCCTATACGGGCGCTCAGCGCCCTCGGATGCCAGATCAATCGGCGGTGAAAACGGATGATTAGACGCACGGCCTGCCTGATAGCCCGGCAAACGGATCCCTTTCGGAACCTTGCGATTGAAAAACACCTGATGGATACGCTGCCGGAAGAAACAGCCATCCTGTACCTGTGGCAAAACAGCCATACCATCGTCGTCGGGCGCAACCAGAACCCCTGGTATGAGTGCCGTGTGGACGAGTTTTTGGAATCCGGCGGCAAAATCGCCCGTCGCCTGAGCGGCGGGGGCGCTGTATACCACGATATGGGCAACCTGAATTTCACCTTCATTTTGCCAAAAACTGATTTTGATGTTCCCAAACAGCTGACGGTGATCCGCCGGGCTGTCGCGGCGTTTGATCTGGAAGCCTTCCCAAGCGGCCGAAACGATCTGCTGATCGGGGATCGGAAATTCAGCGGCAACGCGTTTTATAAAGCCGGGCACAGCGCATACCACCATGGCACGCTGCTGGTGGACTGCGATATGGCGCTCCTTGGCAGTTACCTGATCCCCAGTGAAAAAAAGATGCAGTACCACGGCGTGCAAAGCGTGCAGTCCCGCGTGGTTAACCTGCGCAGCCTGACGCCGGAAATCACCATCGACAGTCTGGAAGGCGAGTTGTTTCAGGCGTTTGCGGATGTATACCAGCAAAAACCGGCCGTGTTGGACGAGCGGATGCTCGACCAGCGCACGCTGCACGGGCTTACCGAGCAGTTTTCCGATCCGGAATGGATTTACCCGCAGGCCTTGCCTTACACCTTCACCGTTACGGAACGCTTCCCATGGGGCGGCGTAACCGTGAAGCTGCTGGTGGAAAACGGCGTTATCCGCAATGCCCGCCTGTTTACGGACGCGATGGAGGCTGGGCTTTTCACCCTTTTGGAACAGGCGCTCACCGGCTGCCCGTACCTGATATCCGCCATCAACGGTCGGCTTCGGCAAAAGCTGGAGCTGTTACGCGACCATCAGTTGTTGCAGATGGCGGGGGATGTGGGCGTGCTGATCTGCGGCCGAATCCGGGAGCTGGATCGCAACGCCCAGCAGGAAGCCGGCGCGGCGGCCAACCCCGCAAACGGTTAATCCCCAAGCGAAACGTAATGCGAGAAATTTTTCCGCATACGGTATAATGGATGGAAGCGATTCCTCCGTAGCGGTCAGAACGCGGTTTGCCTTGCGGCGGCGGTGTAAGCTTCGCTAAGCGCCATTTCCTTTCAATTTGTATTAACCCATATTGATTTTTACATGAAGGCATTTGACGGGCCGCCTTGTTTCGCGCGGCTTCCGCGCTGGCAAACGGCGGAGCGTATTGACCGCCGCGCCGTTTCCGTGCGCGGCTTTGTGACATTGACCGAAAGGAATTTCAGCTTATGATGTATGATCTTGTGATCCTCGGCGGCGGCCCCGGCGGATATGGGGCCGCGGAATATGCCGCCCGTCTGGGGCTTGGCGTCGCGTTAGTTGAGCGTGACCGTTTGGGCGGCACCTGCCTCAATCGTGGCTGCGTGCCAACCAAAGCCTACCTCCACACCGCCGAGGCCGTCCGGGAGGCTTCGGCTTTCGCACCCGGTCTGCCGGCCCAGTTTGATCGCGCGGCAATGCTGAAAAGTAAAAATGAAACGGTGGATACGCTGGTCAAAGGGATTGGTCTGCTGATGAAAGCCGGCAAAGTGGCCGTTTACGAGGGTCAGGGAACGCTATTAAATGCCGAATCGCCGTTTTCCGTACAGGTTATGCGACGGGACGGCGCATCGGAAACCCTTCAGGGGCGGGCTGTGCTGATCGCAACCGGCAGCGAGCCGTCCCGTTTGCCTCTGCCGGGTTGCGACAATCCCGCCCTGTGGACCAGCGACGATCTGCTGGGCGAAGCCGGCGCGCAGCCTTTTCAAAGCCTGCTGATCGTCGGCGGCGGGGTCATCGGGGTGGAAATGGCATGTGTTTACGCGCGGTTAGGCGTAGCGGTCACCGTAGTAGAGGCCGAAAAGCGGTGCCTGCCGATGATGGACCTCGAAATCAGCCGCAGCGCCGAGGCTCTGCTCAAGGGCTTGGGGGTGACCGTGCTGACGGACGCGCATCTGGAACGCATCGACAGCGACGCGCTTCACGGCGGTTTTACCGCAACCTACCGAAAGGATAACGCGTCCGGGTCGGCATGGGCCGAGCGCGCGCTGATGGCCACCGGCCGCCGCCCCGTCACCGACGGGCTGCTGGGCGAAGGGGTATCCCTTGCGATGAACCGGCGCGCCATCGCCGTAGACGAGCATTTTCGCACATCCATCGCAGGCGTTTACGCCATTGGCGATGTGAACGGGGTTTTCCAGCTTGCGCACGCGGCGCACGCTCAGGGCGTAGCCTCAGTCAGCCACTTCGCGGGGGTTATTTCCCCAATCAACCCAAGTCTGGTGCCCAGCTGCGTTTATACCGCGCCGGAGATTGCCTCCGTCGGCCTGACGCAGGAGGAAGCCAAGGCACGGGGGCTTGAGGTAGTGGTCGGAAAGGCGCTGACCACGCAAAACGCGCGCACGCTGATCGAAGGGTTGGGGCGTGGGTTCATCAAGCTGCTGTTTGACCGCCCCACGCGAAAGCTGGTCGGCGCTCAGCTGTTTTGCGGCCGGGCAACCGATATGATTGGCGAACTGACGGTGGCAATCGAAAACGGCCTCACCGCCGAAGCGCTTCTGCGGCCGCTGCGGCCGCACCCCACGTTTGAGGAATCGATTACGGACGCGGTGCTTTCCGCGAAATTCGACTGACCGGTTTTCTCCCTTCCGGCAGGCTTACGGTTAATGTTTCTCCGCATCTGGCCGGGCTACGCTTTGCCTTTGCACAAATCCATCGCTTTTGAGAGTTTTCTCAAGGACAAATTTTCAGGCGGCTGGGATGCGCCTCAGCCGCCCGGGCTGCCGCTACAGGTTTGTTTCCATTTCGCTTTTTCAGTGCGCTCCTATAAACTGAGCTTTCCAGTCGGGCTTTCTGCCCCCTTGCCCCATCAGCAGCAGAACAATTGAATCAAACCGGTTTCCGGCGCATGCTGGGCGGCGGTGTTCTGTCCCTTTTGAGCGCGCGACGCTTTAGCGTTGTAATGCTGCGTTCCTTTGCCGCGCCACCGTTTTAGTTCACTTTCAATTGTTTTTTTTGCAACTTTTTTTCATCGCAATTCACTTTCGGTTCAGGCCCCTTTGGCACGCATTGACAACGGCGCGCGGTTCAAAAGAAGGCGATGCCTGCCTTCGGCAATCCCCGGTTCATCGGGCGCTCCGTATGCCGCGCGCTCCTTCCCGACCCTTGCGAGAATTGACAATTGTTAAGCTCGTGGGTATAATGAAACGTATTATTTCATGGAAAAGCGCAGGTTTCCACAGTGGGAGGATGGTTATGAATTCAAAGTTCCTGGTGTATACACTAAAACGTTTTGGCATGGCAATATTAACGATTTTTCTGGTGATTGCGATCACCTTTTTCGTTATGCACGCTATACCGGCAAGCCCTTTCAGCAGTGAAAAAGCCAAAAGCGACGCGGTCATCAAGGCGCTGGAAGCGAAATACGGTTTCGATAAGCCCGTCGGCATTCAGTTTTTGAATTATCTTTGGAACGCCCTGCATTTTGATTTCGGCCTGTCCACATCGCGCGTGGGCTTTACCGTTACCACGTTGATTATGAACGCATTCGGGTATTCCGCGAGCATTGGTCTTTCAGCGGCCCTGATCGCCATCCTGCTTGGCGTGCTGTTGGGCTGTATCGCGGCCCTCAACAGGGGTAAGTGGCCCGATAAAATTATACAGATTGTCACAACGGCGCTCGTTTCCGTCCCCTCGTTTGTGATTGCGACGCTGCTTTTATTGCTGTTTTCCTTCAAACTCGGGTGGTTGCCCTCCATGGGCGGGCAGCCCGGGGGAATGATACTGCCGATCGTTTCCCTGAGCCTGTACCCCATGGCCTACATCACCCGCCTGCAGCGCTCCAGCATGCTGGACGTATTGGGCGCGGACTACATCCGCACCGCGCGGGCCAAGGGTTTGACCGCCAACAAGGTTATTTATAAACACGCGCTCAAAAACGCGCTGTCCCCCGTCATTACGTATGCCGGCCCGATGATGGCGTACATCCTCACCGGCAGCATGGTGGTAGAAAACATCTTTAGCGTGCCCGGCCTTGGGCGGCTGTTTACCAACAGCATGCTCACGACCGATTACATGATGATTATGGGCGTCACCATCTTCCTCGCGGCGATCATTATCCTGATGAACTTCCTGAGCGATGTTCTGTACAAGGTAATGGATCCCCGGATCGATTTGGCCTGAGAGAGAGGAAGATGACGATGCAAAACGAGAAAACGCCTTTTAAGAATCCCTTCAGCCTCCAAATTGATCCGGAGCTTTTCAAGCCCGCCACTGAGGAGGAAAAAGCGCAGAAGGTGCAAACCCGCGAGTCCGTATCCTTTATGAAGGACGCGCTGCGCCGCCTGTTCCACAACCGCATGGCCGTGGCCTGCATCATCGTGATCGTCGTGGTCGCGCTGATCGCCTTCATTGTGCCGGGTTTTTACCCCTACAGCTATACCGACCAGAACGTAACCGGCAAGTACCTCAGCCCCTTTCAGTATTCCGAGGGCGAGCAGGCGTTGATTGCCAGCGGCGTTTCTGTGTTTCCTCATATTATGGGCACCGACGCCCTGGGGCGCGATTATGCCATCCGTGTCATCTACGGCACGCGCATATCGTTGCTGGTTGGCATTTTTAGCGCTTTAATCGTTGTGATTATCGGCATCATTTACGGCTCGATCTCCGGCTATTTCGGCGGGCGGGTCGATAACATCATGATGCGTATCGTCGATATCATTTACGCCCTGCCGGATGTGCTGATCGTGATTCTGCTTTCCGTGGCCATCAAGGACATCGTCAGCACCTCCCGAAACGCGCTCATCACCCGTTTGGGGGCAGGCATGGTGAGTATATTCATTGTTTTCGGCCTCCTGTACTGGGTGAGTATGGCGCGTCAGGTTCGCGGGCAAATCCTGTCCATCAAGGAGCAGGAATATGTGCTCGCGTCCCGCTCCATCGGCGCTTCCCCCGCGCGCATCATCCGTAAGCATATGATCCCCAACTGCGTATCCGTGATTATTATCGTGGCCGCCATGCAAATCCCAAGCGCCATCTTTACCGAAAGCTTCCTCTCGTTCCTGGGGCTTGGCGTATCCATTCCGATGCCGTCGTTGGGGTCGTTGGCCTCCGACGCCCGTGCGGGTTTGAACAGCTATCCGTTCCTGCTCATTTTCCCGTCGCTTTCCATTTTCCTGATCGTGCTGTCGTTTAACCTCCTTGGCAACGGCCTGCGCGACGCTTTTGATCCCAAGCTTCGTTCTTAAGGAGGCCCCTCAGATGCAGCATTTGCTAGAAGTGAAAGACCTGCAAACCACTTTTTTCACCCCCAACGGGGAGGTTAAAGCGGTTGGCGGCGTCAGTTTTAATTTGGACCAGGGAAAGGTGCTCGGCATTGTGGGCGAGAGCGGCAGCGGCAAAAGCGTAACCGCCTACTCGATTATGCAAATCCTGACGCACCCGGGCCGCATCGTAGGCGGCAGCGTCAAGCTCAGCGGCCAGGAGCTGGTCGGGATTTCTGAAGATGAAATGCGCAAGGTGCGCGGCAACCGGATCAGCATCATTTTTCAGGACCCGATGACCAGCCTCAACCCCGTGTTTACCATCGGCAACCAGCTGATGGAAGTGATTACCCTGCACACCAACCGCGACGAGGATCAGGCGAAGGAACGCGCGATTGAAATGCTCCGCCTTGTGGGCATCAACGAGCCGGAAAAACGCATCCACCAGTACGCGTATGAGCTGAGCGGCGGCATGCGCCAGCGTGTGATGATCGCCATGGCGCTGGCGTGCGAGCCGGACATCCTGATTGCGGATGAACCCACGACTGCGTTGGACGTTACCATTCAGGCGCAGATTCTGGAGCTGATGATGGACCTGCAAAAGAAGCTCGGCATGGCCATCATCATGATTACGCACGATTTGGGCGTAATCGCCAACATGTGCGACGAGGTGATCGTCATGTACGCGGGTCGCGTTTGTGAGCGCGGCACCGCCCCAGAAATTTTCTACAACCCCCGCCATGAGTATACCCGCGGGCTTCTGCGCTCCATCCCCAACATCGACAACGACGAGAAAACGCGCCTGATCCCCATTTCCGGCACCCCGGTTGATCTGCTGAACCTGCCCACCGGATGCCCCTTCGCCCCCCGGTGTGACCGCGCGATGAAAGTCTGCCTCAACGAACTGCCGGTGGAATATTGGGTCGCCAAAGATCACATCGCCAGCTGCTGGGTCAATGTGCTGGAGAACGTCGGCGCCCCGCTGAGCGCGCTCGGCGGTCAGGACGCCGCGACGGGCGTCGAGGGAGAGGAGGCAGCGAAATGAGCGAGATGAATGCTTTTCAGCCAGATCCGCAGTATCTGGTTCAGGTTCGGGATTTAAAACAGTATTTTCCCATCAGCACGGGCTTTGTGCAAACCACGATGCTCAAAGCCGTAGATGGCGTGAGCTTCGATATCAAAAAAGGCGAAACGCTCGGCCTTGTGGGCGAAAGCGGCTGCGGCAAAACCACGGTCGGCCGTTCCATGTTGCACCTGTACAAGCCAACCTCCGGCGAGGTATGGTTCGGCGGCCGCAAAATTGAAAAAGGCACTGTCATGGCCGACTTCCGTAAAAAGGCCCAACTGGTGTTTCAGGACCCCTATTCCTCTTTGAACCCGCGCATGACCGTCGGCGATATTGTGGCCGAGCCGATCGATGTGCACAAGCTTTGCGCCAATAAAAAAGAACGCAGCGAACGCATCCAATCGCTCTTGTCCGTGGTGGGCCTGTCCAGCGAGCATGCCACGCGGTATGCCCACGAGTTCAGCGGCGGGCAGCGCCAGCGCATCGGCATCGCGCGCGCGCTGGCCAGCAACCCGGAGTTCATTGTCTGCGACGAGCCTGTTTCCGCGCTGGATGTAAGCATTCAGGCGCAGGTGCTTAACATGCTGGAGGATCTGCAAAGCCAGCTTGGGCTTACCTACCTGTTCATCGCCCATGACCTGAGCGTGGTCAAGCATATTTCCGATCGCATCGCCGTGATGTATCTTGGGCATATGGTGGAGCTTGCCTCCTCCAACGAGCTGCACCACCACGCGCTGCATCCCTACACCATTTCCCTGTTGAGCGCCATCCCGGCCCCCGACCCCATCAAAGCCAAACAGCAGAAGCGCATCGTGCTTGGCGGGGATATCCCAAGCCCTCTGCACGCGCCCAGCGGTTGCCCCTTCCGCACCCGTTGCAGCCGGTGCACCGAGCGCTGCGCACAGGAAATGCCCGAGTTTCTGGAAGTAGCCCCCAACCATTTTGTAGCCTGCCACAATCTGTGAACAAAACGCGTTTTCCTGATTGACGTTCACAATTTCTCGTGATAGGATGAAATCAATCACGGGGAAAAATATATAAAGAGAGGTCGAAAACGAATGAAGAAGAAAAAGGTTCTCATTTGGATCATCGCTATCATTCTCGTTATCGCCGTCGGTCTGACGGTATTCCTCCTCACCCGCCCGCAGCAGGCTGCGCAGGGTAAAGTTGCCAGCACCATGTTTGGCGGCGGCACGCCCCTGACCATGGACCCGGCTCTCAACAGCGCCAGCGTCAGCGGCAACTACATCCGCAACTCCTTCGTGGGCCTGATGGGCCATTCCTACGATGCAGACGGCAAAGTGGTGCTTTCTCCCGAACTGGCGGAGAAGGTTGACACTTCCGCCGATGGCCTGACCTACACCTTCACCCTGCGTAAGGGCCTGAAGTGGAGCGACGGCAGCGATTTCAAAGCCAGCGAAGTGGCCAGCAGCTGGAACCGCGCCGCGTCCCCCGATCTGGGCGCCGACTACGGCTTCCTGTTTGATTACATCGCCAAGAACGCGGATGGCACGCTCAACGTGGTCACCGATGACACCGCCGGCACGGTGGTTGTTACGCTGGTGAACCCCTGCGCGTACTTCCTCGATCTGTGCGCCTTCACCACGTTCTACCCGGTCAAGGTGGAGCTTGCCGACAACGGCGGCGCCTGGGCGACCGATCCGAAAACCTACATCGGCACCGGCCCCTTCCGCATGACGAAGTACTCCGTGGATGACGTTATCACCTTCGAAAAGAACCCCTACTACTGGGATGCCGGCAAGGTTGTGCTCGGCGGCTTGAACTGCTACCTGTCCGAGGACAACGTGGCCATCCTGACCGCTTATGAAAACAACACCGTGCAGTACATCCAGTCCATCGATCCCGCCGAGTTTGCGCGCCTCAACAAGACCTATCCGGGCGAGTTGGTCATGGCGGACAACCTGGGCACCTGGTACCTGCTGTTCAACGTTTACAAGGACATCTCTCCCCTTGGCAAACAGCTGACCGTGCAGGAGCAGAGCAAAGCCCGCTTCGCGCTTGGCCAGATGGTGAACCGCTATGAACTGGTCACCAACGTAACCCAGGGGGGTCAAATCCCCGCGACCGGTTTCTATCCGCAGGGCCTGTCCGACGCGCTTAACGCCAACGTGCGCGAAGCGACCGGCTACGGCACCTGGTACACCGGCACCAAGGACGCTTCCACTGTGAACCCCAACTACACCGCCGATCAGGCTACCGCCGCGCAGACCCTCATCGATCTGGGCTATGCGTACACCGGCTCCCTGGCGACCGGCGACCTGAAGTTCACTGATTTCCCGGGCATTGAGTTCGCCTTCAACAACGCGGGCGCCAACGCTCTGGTGATTCAGTACGTGCAGGAGACCTGGAACAAGTTCGGCATTCAGAGCACCATCAACACCGAAGCTTGGTCCACCCTGCAGGATAAGCTCAAGAAGGGCAACGCCGAGGCCGCTCGTATGGGCTGGATCGCGGACTTCAACGATGTTGTCAACTTCCTTGAGATCTTCATCAGCGACAGCGGCAACAACTACCCGCGCGTTGGCCGCGACCTGGGCGAATACACCAAGGCGACCGCCGTTACCAAGGATGCCGGCATGGGCGCTTACTGGGGCCTCAACGGCAACCAGACTTGGGCGGATGCCTATGACTCGCTTGTGACCGCCATCAAGGCTGAAACCGACCTGACCAAGCGCGCCGCGATGGCCGCTCAGGCGGAACAAGTGCTGATGGATACCGGCGCTGTGGCTCCGATGTATTACTACACGCAGCCCCAGATGACCAAGCCGAGCGTCAAGAACCTCATTTGCCTGAACACCGGCGATGTGATCTGGACGTACGCGAGCATCGAGTAATCTACCTTTCCATTCAGAGGCCGTCCCTTCGGGGGCGGCCTCTATGTTTTTTACGCACAACGCAACGACAAGGGTTCGCGTGCTAAGCTCCAGTGGCGCGCAGGGGCGCCGTGCCTGCCGGGGTTGTAATAGAACGCCTAACCGCCGCTTCTTTTATTCTGCGGCTTTTAATGGTTGCCCAAGGCCGGTCTGTACAGGCGCGGCCTTTCTTTAGCTTAAAAACATGCGGATGAGCGATCCGCATATTTCACTCCCGGCGCAATGGGTCTGTTGTGCCAAAAAAAGCGCTCGCCTCAGCTACCCTCATCTGAAACGTGCGCCAGCTTCAACTGTTTTCACTGCCGGTATGGCGGCGCGATGTTCCCGATCTGTAAGCAGATTATTACTTAACAAATGCTTACAATTTACGCAGGCATATGATTTGGTAAAATTTCGCGCAATCGCAGTTTTTCAAGCGATTACAACAATCCTCAAAGTACAGTCATTGGCGACATTTGAAAAGGTTTAACGTATCACCTGGAACGTGACCACGGCTCTTGACAACCGTACGCATCAAGGTATAATTACTGTTAGGTTTTTCGTTAGCTTAACAGAACGGAGTAAACATTCGGGTTTCTTCATCCGCATGCACAGGATTCAGGCGCATCGTATTATCCGTTATCGCAAAAGGGTTCGGCGCAAAGTTGAGCCATCGGTTAAGCCAAGCCGCATGCACTCCATCTGCGGCGCTAAGCCCCCCGCTTCGGTCCGCATCACAAAACGGGCATGCTTCGGCTCCCATGAGCCGCGTACGCAGGCAGCCTCACAGCGAAGGAGACGGTACCATGGACGTAAAACAGGAAGCCAGAGAACATCTGACGCGCAAGCTGATTCCCTTTTGGGCAGGCTTGCTGGATGAACAGAACGGCGGCTATATCGGCTATGTGGATTTTGACCTGCATCCGGACCCCAAGGCCGACAAAGGCTGCATCCTCAATAGCCGCATCCTCTGGTTTTTTTCCCGCGCCTACACCGCTCTGGGCGGCGGCGAGCTGTTGCGGTGCGCGCGGCACGCCTATGCGTTTATGGATTCTTTCTGGGATCGCGAGCAGGGCGGCGTGTACTGGTCCTGCACATATAGCGGCCAGCCGCTAGATACGATGAAGCACACCTATGCGCAATCCTTTGCGATTTATGCGCTTTCCGCCTTCGCGGTCGCCACGGGCGAGCCGGAACCCTTGCGCCGCGCCATGGCGCTATATGAGCTGATCGAAACGCGCATGAAGGATGAAATCGGCTATCTGGAAGCGTTTGACCGCAGTTTTAAGCCTCTGGACAATCAGAAGCTCAGCGACAATCCCAAACTGATGGCACGCGGCCTTGTGGCCGAAAAAACCATGAATACCATGCTCCACGTGCTGGAAGCCTATACGTCCCTGTACGAGGCCGGGCGGGACGAACGCGTCAAAGCCAGCCTGCGCAAGCTGTTGCTCACCATTGGCGAAAAGGTGTATAATCGCAGGGATAACCGTCTGGAAGTCTTTTTTGATCCGCAACTGCACTCTATCTTCAACATGCAGAGCTATGGGCATGATATTGAGGCGTCCTGGCTGATCGATCTGGCGGCGCGTGCCGTTCTGGACCCGGAGGAACGCTCGGTAACGGCGCTGTGGACCAGCCGGCTGGCCAACGGCGTGCTGACGCGCGCCTTCCGCAACGGAAGCCTGCTGAATGAATGTGCCGAAGGCGAAGAGGACGCAACGCGCATCTGGTGGGTGCAGGCGGAAACCGCGGTCGGCATCGTCAACCTGTGGCAAAAAACAGGCGAAGCCTGCCTCCTCAACATGCTTGACCAGCAATGGCGCTACATTCAAACCACGCTGGTGGACCCGCGCGAGGGTTCGGAGTGGTACTGGTGCGTGGACGCGAATGGGACGCCGGAGCGCAAGCCGATTGTGGAGCCGTGGAAATGCCCATACCACAACGGTCGCATGTGCCTTGAGCTGATGGCTCGCCTCTGACAGGTGCGTAAAAAGGTACGGACGGTTCAAACGCATCAAAGCCTGCAAGCTAACCCCTGTCAGAACTCCGTTTTGCGGGCGGTGACGGCTACCGCATTTCTAAGCGCAGCGCGGCCAAAGACAGCGCCGCGGATCGCAGGCGAAAGGTTCCGTAACCCGTGCCAAACCCATCTTGAAAGGACGATTGACATGACAGCCAACCAATGCGCCACCCTGTGGGCAAACTCCCCCCGTTTTGATGAAACAACCCGTGCCGAAGCGGCGCGTATCCTGCGCAACGAAGATGAGCTGACCCGCTGCTTCGGGCATGAACTGAGCTTTGGGACCGGCGGCCTGCGCGGTGTGTTGGGGGTCGGCTCCAACCGGATGAACGTGTATACGGTCGCCAAGGCGACCGAAGGCTTGGCGGCCTACCTGCTGAGCCGGGGAGGCAAACGGGTTGCCATTTCGCACGATTCCCGCCACGGCTCGCGGGAATTTGCGCTGGTTACAGCGGGGGTGCTGGCGGGCCGGGGCATTCAGGCAATGCTGTTTGACCGGCTGATGCCCACGCCAGTGCTTTCTTTTGCCACAAGGGCATTGCAGGCCGACGCGGGCGTGATGATTACCGCCAGCCACAACCCCGCTATTTACAACGGCTACAAGGTGTATGGCGCGGATGGGTGCCAGATTACCGAAGAAGCCGCCGACGCGATCACCCGGGCGATTGAGGCCGTGCCCTACGAAACGCTTTCCTGGATGACCGAGGCGGAAGCGCGCGCCGCAACGCTACTGAGCGATATTCCTGAAACCGTGCTGGAGAGTTACCTGCAAAAAACGTTGGCATGCCGGGCGCATCCCGGCGTAAGCGCGCCGGTAACCGTTTGCTATACGCCGCTGAACGGCGCGGGAATGGAGCCTGTGCTGAAAACCCTGAACGCCATGCCCGGCGTCACAACAGTTGTGGTAGCCGATCAGGCGGCCCCCGACGGGGATTTTCCCACCTGCCCCAAGCCGAACCCGGAGTTGAAGCCTACGCTGGAGTTGGCAATCCGTACCGCGCAGCAAAGCGGCGCGGGTTTGGTCATTGCCACCGACCCGGACAGCGACCGGATCGGCGTGGCCGTGCGGGCAACGGACGGAAGCTTTACCGTGCTGACCGGCAACGAAGTCGGGCTGTTGCTGATGGAATCCATCCTGAGCGCGCGGCAGGCCGCCGGGACTTTGCCGGCTCACGCAGAGGTGGTCAAGACCATCGTGACGAGCGATCTTTCCTTCGCCATTGCCAAAGCATACGGCGTGGCGGTTTGCGAAACCCTCACCGGGTTTAAGTATATCGGCGAGGAAATCGGTCGGTTGGAAAAGCTGGGGCAAACGGAACGGTACCTGTTCGGCTTTGAGGAAAGCTGCGGGTATCTGGCGGGTGTGCATGTGCGCGATAAGGACGGCGTTATGGCCGCGATGCTCGTTTGCGAGCTTGCGCAGTTTGCCGCAGGCGAAGGAAAAACGCTGCTGGATTTGCTTGCCTCGCTGTATGCCCGGTATGGGCGCATGGGCACTAGGCTGCTCAATTTTGACATTGCCGGCGCGGACCCGATGGCGGAAATGCGCCGCAGCATGGAAACCCTGCGGGCACAACCCCCGGCCTTGCTTGCGGGCCAGCCGATCGCCGCGCGCAAGGATTATCTGAACGGGGTGGACGGCCTCCCGGCCAGCGATGTGCTGGCCTACGCGAACGCCTGCGGCAAGGCGATTGTGCGCCCCTCGGGCACGGAACCCAAGGTGAAGGTGTATCTCTCCGCGCAGGGCGCGACCGAGGCGCAAACGGAGGCAATGCTGGATTTAATGGAAGCCGATGCGCGCTGCTGGTTGGGCTGATCGGCCCTGAACCAAGCAGGTAATCCCCTGCGTTAAGGCCAGAAAACCTCAGCTCGGTTCTACCGGCGCCCGGCGGGCGAAGCCTCCTCATACGGCGGAACATCCCCTTGGCTACCAACGGAAACCCTCTGGGCACGGCGGAAGGGAAGTCGGCATTCGGTGCGACGATCGGAGTAATGGCATGAAACAAAACGTAAACATGAGGGATATCGCGCGGGACCTTGGCGTCAGCGCCGTAACGGTCAGCAAGGCGCTCGCGGGCAAAAGCGGCGTCAGCGAGCCTGTACGGGAGCGCGTGGTCCAAAGGGCGCAGGAGCTTGGCTACCGTTACGATCTGCTGCCAAAGCCCTCCAAAAACTACAACGGCGACGTGGGCATACTGGTACCCGAGCATTTTTTAGGGCAGGGCAACAGTTTTTACGCGTCGTTGTGCAAAAAACTGGTGCAGCAGCTTTCGGAACGTAACTGCTACGGGGTGCTCGCCATCCTGAACGAGGCGGAGGAAAAAGCCTGCGACTATCCGGTCATTTTGGGCGGCGGGCGCGTCAACGGGCTGGTGATCCTGGGGCAAGTGCGACGCGATTATGTTCAGATGCTGGAAAACGTGGGTACCGGGGTGCCTTACATTTGTCTGGATTTTTACGACGAGCGTTCCAACGCCGGCTCTGTGGTCAGCGACGGCCTCTACGGCAGTTACCGGGCGACCAGCCACCTGATTCATCTGGGGCATACCCGGATCGGCTTTGTCGGCTCCATCCGGGCGACCAGCTCCATCATGGACCGTTACCTCGGTTACTACAAAAGCATGCTCCAGCACGATTTGCCCATCGATCCCGCCTGGGTTGTGCCGGACCGTGACGAGCATGGCGTTTACGCGGAGTATCCGCTCCCATCGCCTTTGCCCACGGCGTTTGTGTGCAACTGCGATCAATCCGCGCTGCAACTGATCCGGCGTTTGCAGGGCATGGGGTTGAATGTGCCAGCGGACGTATCGGTTGTCGGTTTTGACGATTATGTGGAGTCCGCGATCAACCAACCAGCGCTCACCACCTTTGCGGTCGATCAGGACGCGATGGCCCGCGAGTCTGCGGAAATGATCATCGCGCGCATGCAGGAATCCGCCAACCGCATGGGGCGGGTTGTGGTCGGCGGGCAGATGGTGTACCGGGCCAGCGCGCGCCCGTTGGAACCCGGCAAGGTGTAGATTGCTAAGCCCACCGGGTTTCCCGATAGCCGGGAGCGGCCATCGGGCTGTTTTCGGGTTCAAACGCGCGTCTGTCCCTGCGGGCAGGCTCTCGCGGCGTTTCCATCCCTTTTTTGCTTATTTTATCAGGCGGCGATCCGTCCATACTGCGGGCTTCGGCCTCAGCCCTGTGGATTCACATACAAAGGAGAACAGCTATGAGCCAACGCGTTCAAATGGTTGCGGCCGGCAGTCTGCCCAATATGCCGTGGGAGGCGCGGCCGCAGGGGGACCCTCACCACGCTCCTGTTTGGCGGTTCAGCGGCAACCCGGTCATCGGCCGTAACCCTGCGTCGGGCGTGGCGCGGGTTTTCAACAGCGCCGTCGCCCCCTGGCAGGGCGGCTTTATCGCGGTGTTGCGAGGCGAGCAGGTGGACGGTATTCCGCACATCTACCTTGGTAAAAGCGAGGACGGGATTCACTGGTCGATCCCCAGTGAAAAAATTCACTTTGTGGATGAGCGCGGCCAGCCCTTCATGCCCCGCTATGCCTATGACCCGCGTCTGGTAAAGGTGGAGGATACGTACTACATCATGTGGTGCACCGACTTTTACGGCGCGGCCATCGGTATGGCGAAAACGAAGGATTTTCAAACCTTTACGCGCATTGAAAACCCGTTTATCCCCTTCAACCGCAACGCGGTGCTCTTTCCCCGCAAGATTGACGGGATGTTCAAGCTCCTCAGCCGGCCAAGCGACAGCGGTCATACGCCTTTTGGCGACATCTTCCTGTCCGAAAGCCCGGATATGGTCTATTGGGGCCGCCACCGCCATGTGATGGGCAGGGGCGACGCGTGGTGGGAAAGCGTAAAAATCGGCGGAGGCGCAGCGCCCATTGAAACCAGCGAAGGCTGGCTGCTGTTTTACCACGGCGTCAGCGGCACCTGCAGCGGGTTTGTCTATTCCATTGGGGGCGCGATTTTGGACCTGAAGGAGCCAAGCCGCGTGCTGTACCGCTGCCGCAATTTCCTGCTCACCCCGGAGGAAAGCTATGAGGAGCGCGGCTTTGTGCCTAATGTGGTGTTTCCGTGCGCAACCTTGCAGGACGCGGATACCGGCCGCATCGCCATCTACTACGGCGCGGCGGATACGGTCGTCGGTCTTGCCTTTACCACGGTGGATGAAATTGTAACCTATATCAAACAAAACAGCGTTGTCTGCGAAAGCGACGCCGAACTGGGCGTTCGCTGAAGGGAAGGAATGGAACGGTTATGAAAAGCAAACCTTTTTCCGTGCTGATGGCGGAGTATGAAACCCTGATTGCCCGCCCTAATGAGGTAAACCAGCATTTTTACAACGGGCTGTACGAGCGGTACCGTTACCCCGTGCTCACGCGCGAGCATACCCCGCCCTTCTGGATGTATGACGCGAACCCGAGCAGCAACCCCTACATGATGCAGCGCATGGGGGTCAACTGCGCCTTCAACAGCGGCGCGATCCTGCTCAATGGCAAGTATCTGCTGGTCGCGCGGGTCGAGGGTTCGGACCGCAAAAGCTTTTTCGCCGTTGCGGAAAGCGACAGCCCCACGGAAGGCTTCCGCTTCTGGGATTATCCCGTGTTGTTGCCCGACACCTGCCCTGAGGAAACCAACGTTTACGATATGCGCCTCACGCAGCATGAGGATGGTTGGATTTACGGGGTTTTCTGCTCCGAAAGCAAGGACCGCACCGTGAACGACCTGTCCGCCGCGGTGGCGGCCGCCGGGATTGTGCGCACCAGGGATTGCAAAACCTGGGAACGGCTACCCAATCTGGTTACCCTTCGCTCGCCCCAGCAGCGCAACGTGGTGCTGCACCCGGCCTTCGTAAACGGCCAGTATGCGTTTTATACCCGCCCGATGGACGGCTTCATCGAAACCGGCTCCGGCGGCGGCATCGGCTTTGGCCTATGCCCGGATATCACCCACGCGGTCATTGATGAGGAAAAAATTATCTCGCTGCGCCGTTACCACACCGTAACGGAGGCGAAAAACGGCGCGGGGGCTGTGCCGATCAAAACCCCGCGCGGGTGGCTGCACATCGCCCACGGCGTGCGCAACACAGCCGCCGGCCTGCGCTATGTGCTCTATGCCTTTGCGACCGCATTGGAGGATCCGGCCCGCGTCATCGCCGAGCCGGGCGGGATGCTGTTAGGCCCGTTGGGCCGCGAGCGAGTGGGCGACGTGAGCAACGTTGTGTTTACCAACGGCGCGGTTGTCAATGAAAGCGGAGAAATCTACATTTATTACGCTAGCAGCGATACCCGCCTGCATGTGGCTCAAACGGACGTGGAACGCCTGACGGATTACGTGTTTCAAACGCCAGCCGATCCCCTGCGCTCGGTGGACTGCGTGAAGGCCCGCTGCGAGCTGATCGAAAAAAACCTCGCCTATTTAAGACGCTAACCCATTGGGGCTGCGGTTTCCGTATCAGCGGACGCCGCGGCCCTTTCCCCCTGATCCCGTAAGTTTGAGCAATTCGCCTTCTTTCGGTTTCAAACGCACACATTTTGGAAATGTAGAATGGGTAAAGGCTACCGGGCGAGAGACTTTTCCCTGTTTCCCGGCCAAGCCCTTTGCGGGCTGGTTGCCGACCGCGCCAATCGGGAGCCTCAACAGGGTCAGCGTTCCCCCGCTCCGCTCAGAAAAGTCGATGAGCGAACAGCCTTTGGCCATCCGGCACAGGAAAACAACCGCGCGGATGCCCGGCAACCGATGCCCCTGAACCCGGCACAATGGCAGTATCCACCAAACCCATCCCTGGTAAACTAAGGGAGGAAGGCAAGCTATATGAAAATTTTCATGATCGGCGGCACCGGCCTTTTAGGCAGCGAAGCCGCTAAGGAATTGATCCGCAGGGGGCACGAAGTCAGCTCGATTGCGTTGCCGCCCATTCCGACAGGCGCGGTTTTACCTGAGCAAATGAAGGTGGAGCTGGGCAACTATCTGGAATTGAGCGACGACGCCCTGCGCGCGCACCTGAGCGGCTGCGACGGGTTTGTGTTCGCGGCGGGCGTGGATGAACGCGTGGAAGGCCCCGCGCCGATTTATGATCTGTTCAAGAAATACAACATCGACCCGATCCGTCGGCTGCTGACCCTTGCCAAGGAAGCCGGGGTGAAGCACGCGGTGGTGCTCGGCTCCTATTTTTCCTACTTTGACAAGCTCTGGCCCGAAATGGAGCTTTCCCGCTGGCACCCTTACATCCGCAGCCGCCGCGATCAGGAGCGGGAAGCCCTCTCGTTCTCGGATGGGAGCTTTGATGTGGCGGTGCTGGAACTGCCCTACATTTTCGGCACCCAGCCGGGGCGCAAACCCGTATGGGTATTCCTTGTGGAAAACATTCTGAAAATGAAATGGGTAACCCTGTACACGCGCGGCGGCACCACCATGGTCACAGTGCGGCAGGTTGGGCAGGCCGTCGCGGGCGCGCTTGAAAAAAACAGGGGCGGCAACTGCTACCCGATCGGGTATTACAACATGCCGTGGAAACAGTTGCTCGGGGTTATCAACAAAGCCCTCGGGCGCCCCAACCGCCGGGTGGTAACCATTCCGGACTGGACGTTTGCCCTAACCGGTAAAAAGATCATGGCGGAGCAACGAGCCAAGCATCAGGAGGGCGGGCTGAACATCGTCAAGTATACGGCGGTGCAGACGGCCAACCTGTTTATTGACAAGGCGCTGGGCAGCGAGCCGCTGGGCGTGACCCCTGACGATATCAACGCGGCGATTGAGGACTCCGTTCAGCTGTCGCTGGATGTGATTGAGCACAAGTTGCAGCCGGTGGCGATGAAAGCCGAGTAACCAACGGCGATTGATTGACAACAAGGGGGCGGCAGGGAACATCCCTCCCGCACAGCAAAGCCGCCGCTCGCCCGCCGGATCATCGGTCCCGGCCAGGCAAGCGGCGGCTGTTTGCGCTATTTGCGTTTTGCTCCGTCAGCGACGAATCAGCACCGCGTAAATATCATTTACATTGGTGCCGGTTGGCCCGGTGACAATCAACCCGTCGCACGCGCGCAACGTGTGGTAGCTGTCATGGTTCAGCAAAGCGTTTTCAATATCCAGACCGCACGCGCGCAGCTTTCCCATGGTTCGGTGATCCACATAGCCGCCGGCCGCGTCGGTCGGGCCGTCTGTGCCATCGCTGCCAAAGCTGAAAACAGCCGTGTCCCGAAGCCCGTCTAGCGCGGGGGCCGCGGCCAGCGCCAGCTCCTGACTGCGCCCGCCAAGCCCGCTGCCGGTTACATGCACCACGGTTTCACCGCCTGCAAGGTAGGCGACAGAACGGCTCTCCCCCTGATGGGAAAGCGCGACCGAGCCTAAAAATCGCCCCGCTTCGGCGGCTTCGCAGGCAAGCCGGTCGGTCAGCACACAGGTTTCATACCCCAAACGCTGCAACGCGCGCGCAGCCGAATGCACCAGCATGCTCACGTTGCCGATGACGTGGGTTTGCGCGTTTGGCAATGTTTTCGGCGTTTCGCGGCGCATCAGCGAGCGCAGCACCTCCGGCGCGTCCGGGAGCACCCGAAGCAGCGTGCGCTCGGCTTCCGCGGCGGTGGTCGGGTCCGGGGAAATGGGGCCGGAAGCGATGGTTTCCACCGCGTCGCCCAGCACATCGGACAAAATCAGCCCCACCACGCCAGCCGGCGCGCACAGCTTGGCAAAGCGACCGCCTTTAATGGCGGATAGCCGTTTTCTGATAATATTGATATCCGTGATGCTCGCCCCGCAATGCAGCAGGGCGTTGGTGGTGGTCGCATACATCGGCAGGGGAATCAGCGGCTTTTCAAACACGGAGGAGCCGCCTCCCGAAATCAGGGTGAGCACCGTATCCTCCACCCCAAGCCCCTGAACCATGGCGATGGCCGCGTCCGCGGCACGCACGCTGTTTTCGTCCGGCACGGGATGTCCGGCCTCCATCACGCGAAATTTCGGAATCGCACCGCCGGAATGCCCGTATTTGGTGATGACCAGCCCGCAATCGATCCGGTTGCCTAAAACCTCGGCCGCCGCTTCGGCCATGCTCCACGCGGCTTTGCCTACCGCAAGCACACGCAGTTTGCCGCCGTATAAGGCCAGTTTGCCAATCGCCTGCCGAACCGCTTTGCGTGGGTGGGTATCGGTTACGGCGGAGTTAATCACAAACTGCGCGTCCTCCCTGAGCGTACTCAAAGCGGAGTCCCCCTTTTTCAGGATGTATCCAGATAAGGCTCAAACACATTTCATCTATTCTTCACAAAAATCGGATATCCTCTGTTTTGGAATGAAAGCCTGGAATGCGGTGGAAAGGGTGAGGGATATGAACCGGAAGCGGACGGCGCTCTTTGGCGTCACTGGCTTTTTGCTGTTTGGCGTGCTGTTTGGGGCTGGCGACGCGCAAACCGCCGACGGCGCAGGCAGTTTGCCTGCCTTGCCCAGCCTTGCGCAACTTGCGGGTCAACCGACCGGTAACCCGCAGGGCGCAAACGACGCGTACGGAACCGTGCAGGCAGGCGGCGCGCGGGAGGTTTCGCAGGGCGCCACCTCGGTGCTGATCGACTCCGACGCGGCAGTCACCGCGGAAATGTATGCTTCCCAAAACACCGATGAAAACGCCGTGCGCATCGCCGGCCCCGTGACCGCGCTGATGGATCAAATCAGCGTTGAAAAAAGCGGCAACACGGAAAACAGCGACGCTTGCAGGGAGTACGGACAAAACGCGGGGCTGCTCGCAACCGGCGGCGCGAGCGTGTCCGTAACCGGCGCGACCGTCCATACGGACGGTTCCGGCGCAAACGGCGTGTTTGCTTACGGCGACAGCACCACCATTCACATCTCGGACAGCGCCCTTCAAACGCAGATGGACCATTCGGACGGCATGCTTGTGTCGGGGGGCGGCACGCTCAACGCGGACAGCCTGACGGTTGAAACCCACGGCGACGCATCGGCGGCCATCCGCGTCAACCAGGGCGGCGGAAACATCACGGTTAACGGCGGAACCTACGCAACCTACGGCACGGATGCTCCTGCGCTTAACGCCATGGCAGCAGCGACCGTGAACAGCGCGACCCTGAGCGCCGCCGCCAGCGCGGCGATCGTTGTGGAGGGCACCGGCAGCGCGGCGCTGACGGATTGCGCCGTGACCGGCGATATGCAGGTTGCGGGCGATGCCGACAGCGAGGCGAACCTCCATGCTGTGATGCTGTACCGGAGCCAAAGCAGCAACGCGGAAATGGGCCGCAGCGATTTTTCCATGACGGGGGGCAGTCTGAGCGCGCAGTCTGGGGATCTGTTTTACATTACCAATACAGCCTGCACCCTGGAACTGACCGGCGTAGCCCTGACGCTTGAAAACGTCAACCTGCTCACCGTGGCCGGCAACGACGCAAGCGTTGGCTGGGGCCGGCAGGGCAGCAACGGCGGCGACTGCATCCTCACGGCAGATTCGCAAACGCTGAGCGGCACCGTTGCCGTCGATTCCATCAGCGCCCTGACGCTCGCGCTGCAAAACGGTTCCTCCTTTACCGGCACTGTAAACCCGGATGGGCAAGCAGGCACGGTTGAGGTGATACTGGACGCGACCAGCACATGGACGCTGACCGCCGACGCGTATGTCTCCACGTTCAGCGGCGATCTTTTGCAAGTGGTGACCAACGGTTTCACCCTGCATGTAGCGGAGCCGACATCCACAGCCCTGCACGGCTGATGACGTAAAAGCCGCCCTCGGCGGAAGACCGGCTCGCGGGTGTAACCTAGCGGAGGGCACTCAGCCGGGGTAGCGCGAGAATGCCCTGAACAGCTTTTGGAGGTTTGTTCCATCCAAGCGGCACGCCGGTTGGTCGGTGTGCCGCCTTTTCATGCGACCACTGTAAAAAAAAGCATTCAAACTCTTGACAAACAAAATAATATGAGTATATTAGAATATGCTAATATATAGCGCGGCAAGGATTGGCAAACCGGGTTCCGGGAAGCCAATTGCGCCTTCAAACAGCCGCAGGGCCAAGCCGACGCCCCAAGCGTAAAACCATGACGACCCCACAACGCCGCAGCGCGCCCACGCGGCCGCCAACCGATAAGGAAAAGGAGCGCAACCATGGACAGCGATGTGCGAAAGATTGCAGACAGGCTGAAAATGCTGGCGAACGAAACTCGCCTGCAAATTCTCTGCGAGCTGATCGAAGGGCCTAAAACCGTCGGCACGCTGGTTCAGCGTTTGAACAGCCTGTCGCAATCCGCCATTTCACAGCACCTTGCGCTGCTGAAAGCACACGGCGTGGTAGAGGACCACAGAACCGGGCAGAACATTACGTACTCCATTGCGGACCGCCGGGTGGAGGAAGTGATCGCGGTGCTCAAACGCAACTACTGCGAGCATCGCGCGTCGCCGGTTACGCCTCCGGACAAACCATCCCTCGGCTGACACAGGCAGGTTCGCGGGCAAGCTTTCTACGTCCCGGTCTGGAACCGCGCCCATCGGCAGCCGGTTTGCCAAGCGCAATCCTTTCCCTGTGCCGCGCGCCCGACCGATCTGCTCAACCGCTCGGTGTTTCCCACCCAAAACAGGCGGGTTCGTCACCGTTTTTCGGGCGAAAAAATTCCCCCTTGTTCACCGCTGCCTTTCCCCCGCTCCGGTTTTGACCCGGAGCGCCATTTTAACATCAGAGGAGGAACCTCGAATGAAATTGGTCATCAATGCCAACCGTTGCCCCCAAAACCACCGCTGCCCCGCCATGTCGGTTTGCCCCACACAGGCGATTTCACAAAAGAATATCTTTGCCCTGCCCGTGATTGACGAAAGCAAGTGCGTGGTGTGCGGCAAATGTATGCGGTATTGCCCGATGGGCGCTTTTCAAAAAGTGGAAGACAACGCTCGCTGATGAGCGGCCGTATCGCCGATCCGTCCGGATATCAGGCCACGCAAGCGGATTCCCGCGTAACCAGGCTCGGTTACCGCCAGCTTGTGCGGCAGTACACCCTCCATTCGCCGCGCAGGCGCTAAACGGTCAGGCGGTAAGTCCCAGATCTCGTCCCGCTCCTTCGGGGGCAACTGTTCCATTTTGTATGCATAAATATTGGCCGCGCGCTGGCAACCCTGTGGGTATAGGGTTTCCGTCACACGGCCTTTTCCTTATGTGCAGCGCTTTTGAGCAACGGTCTGCCGCTTATGCTCTTCGTTTGAACCGGTGATGCCGGGAGCCGTTGCCATCCCCGGAGGTTGGGCGGCAATCGCGTATGCCGTTATTCGCCGTTTGCCAAAGCAACGATGATTAAACAGCCGCATCAATGATAAACGGTTCTGTCGGCCGGCTTGGCGTTGCCCGCAACAGTATGCTATAATCATGGGCAGAGGCGGCGCGCCGTGTTTCGCGGCCAGAGCCGGTTGGGAAAAAAGAGGGTTGCGCATGAATACCGTCATCCAGCGTTTCCGCAGTTGCCGGCTGTCCGTGAAGATCATCGCCATGTTTTCCTTTGTGCTGTTGCTGACCACGGCGCTGATGTTTACGGTATTCAGCGTGGAACAAAACAATCTGCGCTACGCGGAGTTTAACAGTATCGCCCAGCAAAACACGCAGCTGATCGCCAATAACATTGACGCGATGCTCATCAACGCCAATTATGTTACCAAAATGATTATCACCAATTTAAGCGTGCAGGAAATTCTGGTGGATCACCGCAGCTTCAATTCGACCTCCGTGATGCAGGTGCTTCGCTCGCTGCTGGCCAGCGTTACCAACCTTCAGCCCCACACGTCGGGGGTATACCTGTTTAACACCATCGGCCAGCGGTACGGCATGGATAACTACACCCTGCACACTTTCTCGTTTAAGCAGTTGGAGAACGCGCCGTGGTATCCGGACGCGCTGGCGCAAAACGGATACTACATCCTGCGCATGAACGCCGGGGAAAATACGAGGCTGTACGGCGATGAAAACGTGATTTCCATGATCCGGCTGATGGCGCTAATTCTCCCCTACACCGGATTTGCCATCCCGATGGCCATCATGATTATCGCCGGGTTTATCGAAGGCATTCCAAGGGAACTGGAGGAGGCCGGGTGCATTGACGGGGCCAACATCTACCAGATCTTTTTCCGGATCATTTTCCCCATCCTGATGCCCGCCGTTGCGACGGTGATGATCTTCACCTTTCTGCAATCCTGGAATGAATTGCTGTTCGCGCAAATCTTCATCAGCAAGGAAAACGTGAAAACCCTCACCGCCGGCATCCAGAGCATGTATGGCCAATATCAGACGGATTGGGGCCCCATTGGCGCAGCCCTGGTGGTTGCGACCTTCCCCACGCTGGCAATTTATCTGGCTATGAGCGGGCAGGTGCAAAAGAGCCTTGCGGCCGGCGCCGTAAAAGGGTAACGCTGTAAAAACCTCCAAAGCCAATGCAGTGTGCGTTGGTTCGACCGGCGCATCTGCCGCTCAGGCAGTTGTTGGAGAGCGGCGCAGGATAATTTCATGTTGAACATCGTATGTAGCGAGGCGGAACCGGCAGGTTCCGCCTCGCTTATGTGTCAACGCTAACAGAACGGTTTCCCATTGCTTATGCTATCCTTATTCCCACAGGCGGGGCCGAACGCGGGCGTGTCAAAATCCCTCTTTGCTTGCCCCGACTCTACGGAACGTGGATTGCTTTACCCGGGAAGATCGTATACACTGTTCCCGATTGGGGGAATCTACAGTGGATTGCGGTAAGGTTGGCGCGCTCCTGTATGGGCTGCGCAGAGAAAAAGGCATGACGCAAAAACAGGTTGCGCAGTATTTGAACATCAGCGACAAAGCCGTTTCCAAATGGGAACGCGGTTTGGGTTTCCCGGATGTCAGCTTGCTTTCGGAGCTGTCCGCTTTATACGGCGTAAAGATTGAAAGCATTTTGGGCGGCAATCTGGAAGCTAACCGCCTTGAAGCGGGAAACCTGAAGCGCGTCCGGTTTTACGTGTGCCCTGTTTGCGGCAACATTGTTTACAATACCGGCAAGTCGGAAATCTCCTGCTGCGGGCGCAAGCTTGCGCCGCTGATTGCACAGCCTGCCGATGCAGAGCACGCCGTATCGGTTGAAGATACGGACGGGCAATACTATGTGACGTTCAACCACGCGATGAGCAAGGCGCATTTTCTCTCCTTCGTGGCGTATGTCGCAAACGACCGGGTCTTGCTGGTCAAGCTGTACCCCGAGCAGGAGGCGTCGGTCTTTCTGCCCAAACTGGCGGGAGGCAAGCTTCCGCCAGCCGGCAGAAACATTCTGTTTTTCTATTGCACCCAGCACGGGCTGTTTTCGATGTAAAAAAACCAACCGTCCAATTATAAATTGTGAGGTAATCTTCATGGATCGCGCCCATCAAAACGAGCTGAAAACCGCCTATCGAAATCAGGAGATCCTCGGCGGCATCTATTGCATCCAGTGCGTTCCAACCCGGCAGGTCTGGGTTCGATCAGCGCGGAACCTTACCGGCGCGCAAAACAAGTTTGCTTTTGCCGTATCCATCCAATGTGAATTGCAAGTTGAATTGCCGCCCCCCTGCCACATCATGCAGTCTTGAAGGTGCTCATCTGGGAGGGCGACATATAACCGAACTGTCTGCGTGGGTAGTGGTTCATCCAATACGCAATCT
>Ga0116170_10000011_pt1 | contig 167843 bp, 113 predicted proteins | sample AD_JPNHW1_MetaG_FD_89797 | JGI IMG/M metagenome (GOLD analysis project Ga0116170, IMG submission 89797) | Active sludge microbial communities of municipal wastewater-treating anaerobic digesters from Japan - AD_JPNHW1_MetaG | ecosystem: Engineered > Bioreactor > Anaerobic > Digestate | place... | reverse complement strand
GTCGGCTCATCACATCCTGGGGCTGGAGAAGGTCCCAAGGGTTCGGCTGTTCGCCGATTAAAGTGGTACGTGAGCTGGGTTCAGAACGTCGTGAGACAGTTCGGTCCCTATCTGTTGTGGGCGTAGGAAATTTGAGGAGATCTCTTCCTAGTACGAGAGGGCCGGAAGAGACGAGCCGCCCGTTTACCAGTTGTTCCGCCAGGAGCAGTGCTGGGTATCGGTGCTCGGACAGGATAAGCGCTGAAAGCATCTAAGCGCCAAGCCAGCTCCAAGATAAGATTTCCCAACCCGTTTTGGGTTTAGAAGACCCCTTGAAGACTACAAGGTTGATAGGCAGGATGTGTAAGGGCCGTAAGGCCTTCAGCTTACCTGTACTAATCGGTCGTTCGGCTTGACAATCTTTTCATTCGCCAACTTCGCGGCGGATGGTAATTATATTTAGTTGCCGAGACTTATTCGCCTCGTTCGATCTTTTGATCGTACGATGGTCAGTTGTTAAAATTTGCGCCTGACTTGCCAGATGTTGTGGCAGGTTCAGGACATCGCTTTCCGGTGGCCATAGGAGAGGGGTCACACCCGTTCCCATTCCGAATACGGAAGTTAAGCCCTCTACCGGCGATGGTACTAACGGAGCAATTCGTTGGGAGAGTAGCAAGCTGCCGGGATTAATTTCAAAAAGCGCGTATCTGCATTAGCGGGTACGCGCTTTTTGTTTATAGACTTGGCGGCTAGTTCTTGATTCCAAGGATATGATTCGGGTTGTTTGTCACAGGCTTTCGCCGGCAGTTTCAAATTCTTTCCAAGATTAACAAAAAAGGATGTGCCCGGGCGGCCTTGTTTTTTTCGGGTTGGCGTTTTATAAAAAACAGTCGTAAAGCACTATGAAAATTGTTAGACTGTTTTTCGTTGTTCGACGTCCTACATTCGAGTAGCGGGAGTCAAGCATGCCGATTCAAAAACAGCTTTCCGTATTCCTTCCCAATCGCCCTGGGATCATGGCGCATACCTGTTCGATCCTTTCGGAATCCGGGATCAATATCCTCGCCATGGCGGTTCACGACACGATGGATAATGCGGTCGTAAGATTCATCGTAGATCAGCCCACCAAAGCCACGCTGCTCCTCGAGCAGGAAGAGCTCTATGTCATGGAGCAGGATGTCCTCGTAGTCGAGATTGACAATAAGGCAGGCACGCTCGCCAGGATTTGTCAGAGTCTTGCCGAGGCCGACATCAATATCGGTTACGCCTACTGCACCGCAACTCCGAACCAGGAGTGCGGCTGCCTTGTGATCCGCACCGACCAGCTTGATCGCGCGCAGGACCTTCTGAGCCGCTGATCCCCGCCGGCAATGACCGATCTCCTGAAAGATCTTCCGGCCCTTTTGAAAGAGATCCCTTTCCGGCAACTTTCATTTCTGATATGGCCCCTCGGCATTATGGCCGCGGTTTTTGGCGGCAGTTTTATCTATCAACGGGCCAAGATCCAAAAGCTCGCGACAGCCCTCGGCGCTCAAGTGTCTTCCGGCAACAAGGGGTGCGGGATATGGGAAGGTGCTGCCTACGAATTCTCCTATAAGTCAGGGAGCCGGCACGAAAGCGCTCATCTCGAACTCAGGATCCGGCATGTTTTTCCGGGCGAATTCAGCGTTTCCAAGGAAAACAAGATCGACCAATTCTTCCAGAATCTTCGGATCTCCCGGGAGATCAAAGCGGGAGACGCCGCTTTTGACGAAAAATTTTATATAGAGACCAACGTTGAAGAAGCGACCCAGCAGTATTTTTCTCAAGAAACGAAACGTGTCGCGGTCGAAAGGCTTTTCAATGCGGGGGTCACCCGGATCGAACACACCGGAAAGCAGCTGGTCCTTTTCAAGTATCCTTTTCCCAAAGATGGCGCTGAGGTTGCTGAGATCCTCAAAAGCGCGAAAGACCTTCTGGAGAACGCGGCATATACTGCCGCGGGCGGCGGAACGGGTCTCCTGGGGCTGCAGGCGCTTAAAAAAGGGTTTAGTGCCGGCGCGGCCGGATTGTTCTTTCTCGGGTTCTTGGCATTTTTATTTGCCCAAACGCAGCCTGTTTTTAATGAACAGGGGCTGTTCTTCTTTTCCCTTAGATACAGCATTCCGCCGCTCGGTTGCCTCTGGGCGGCCGTAGTATTTTTTTTCAAAGGGAGATCGTTCTTTCACAGGCTTTTTATCTCGGTTTTCTTTTCCTCGGTGATCGGCGGCGTTTTGCTTGGATCTGCGGCGGTCAAGATCCTGAATGTTTGGCGGGACCATGGGCCCTCCGCGTACCGCCAGGCTCCGGTGCTCGACCGGAGAAAAGAGGGGAAGCACCATGACGTCCCCTATCTTTATGTGCAGGCATGGAAAGCGGCGCGCGCGATCGAAAGAGTGAAGGTTTCCGCAAAAGTTTTTGATGAGGCGGTCCCGAAGCGGACGATCGCGCTTCTCGAAACAAAGCCCGGCCGGTTCGGGTTCGAGTGGCTCGTTCGCGGCCGGATCGTGACCTGCGAGCAATTCGATGCCATGGCTGACGAAGCCAGGAAAAAGGCGCGGATCAATCCCGCTTATTATTTATAAGGGTTTGTTTTTTGGGACGTTGGTGGCTAACAAAAAAGACGAAATTAAAGGCGCGAAAAAGGAGTCGACGATGAACGACACGATGCCGGTTGCCGGAGGAACATTAGAACAAACAGGCGGAAAAACGCTTTTCAAAAACCTGGGCGCGTTTATGGGAATGGGGTTGATCGGACTGGGGGCTTACTGGAGCATGAAATTGTTTTTTGCCGGAAGCAAAGTTTTGCAGGGGCCGGAAAGGATGGCTCCGATCTTGAAGACTTGGAATGAATTTTTCGGGAAGGATCCCGTCAAGATTCTGGTGAAAGACGTGGCTGTCCAGCTCGATGCGCGGCTCTTGAATTTCCTTGCCCTTGGAGGAGGAGCGTTCTTTTTGTTATTTATCGTGGCCAATCTTCTGAACGCGGGCATCCAACTTTTTACTTCTTCTGTGACCGAGGCCTCTTCCGTTAAAAAGATGCTGACAGCCTGGGCCTCAGGTTATTTTTATCGCCAACCCGGAACGCCTTCCAAAGAGTGATGGTCGATGAAAATCCTGTCCTGGAACGTTAACGGAATAAGAGCCGTACAGAAAAAAGGTTTTCTGGAGTGGCTCGCGCGCGAGAAGCCAGACATTCTCGGCGTCCAGGAGACGAAGGCGAAACTTGATCAGCTGGACGTCTTCCTGGTGCATCCGGAAGGTTATCATACCTTCTGGAATTCCGCCGTTCGCCCGGGTTATAGCGGCGTTGCGCTTTTTGTAAAAGAAAAACCGATTCAAGTGACAAACGGATTCGGCATCAAAAAATTCGACGAAGAAGGCCGCGCGATCGCAGTGGAATACCCGGACTTTGTGTTCCTTAATATCTATTTCCCGAACGGAAAATCCGGCGACGAACGCCTCAAGTACAAGATGGATTTTTACGCCGAAACGTTGAAGTTCACAAAAAAGCTCAAAGCTAAAGGGAAAAAGGTTATTATCTCCGGCGATTACAACACCGCACACAAGGAGATCGATCTCGCACGGCCGAAGGAAAACGCGGATGTTTCCGGATTTCTTCCGATCGAGCGCGCGTGGATGGATAAATGGGTTGCCGACGGACAGGTCGATATTTTCCGGAAATTCCACGACGGGCCGGGACACTACTCCTGGTGGGATCTGAAATCCGGGGCGCGGGAACGGAACGTCGGTTGGCGGATCGATTATCATTTTGTGACGGAAAACCTAGCGCCATTCGTCAAACGATCGTGGCACTTAACGGATGTTGTTGGCTCCGACCATTGTCCGGTTGGAATTGAACTAAGATAGCGCAACGGAAAAAGTCTCGTTGACCGTTGTGCGTTGCGCTTTGTGCGAGGAAAAAATGAACACACTCACTAAATCCATTTTGATCAATGCCTCTAACGAAAAGATATGGGCGATCCTCGCCGACGTGAGGCGCACACCCGAATGGATCATGGGCGTTCAGGGAAGCGAACGGACCGGGGGGATTCTCGAAGGGAAGGGCCTGCGATGGCGCGAGCAGTCCGTCCTTGAACGTCAGAATATCGAAATGGAACACGAGATGGTGGAGTTCAATCCCGGGAAGGGGTTAAAAACCCGCACCACGCTTCCCATGAACGGGTGGATGGACCGGACGCTTGAGCTGAAACCTGCCGGTTCTGCCGTGGAAGTCTGTATTCTCGTCGTCTGGGATCTCGGAATGGCGGGAATGCTGCTCGGGGAGAAAAAAGTTACCGCGCTGATGAACGAGCTTTTTGACGTGACGCTTCTCAACCTTAAAGAACTCGCTGAAAAATAGGCGCAACGCTCAACGGGCAACGCGCAACATAAAAACCCAAAGCTATTTCGTTGAGCGTTGCGCGTAGTACGTTGCGCTTATCATTAAGCCGCTTTTTGCGAGGCTTCACCGGCCAGAACTTCTGTTACGAGGTTTTCGAGAAGTCTAAAGAATTCCGGATTTTTTGCGGCTTGATAAAGGTTCGGGTTGAGCGCGACGATCCTGTAAAGCACCAGAGAGACCGGTTTTTCCGGAAGGACGACAAACGCGTCACTCTGGTATCCTGCCTTCATGATCGCGAGTGCAAAGCTGTGTTTTCTTGCCATCCGCCGGAAAGACTCGTCTTTTTGAAGCGTGTCTAAATTTGCCGTCTCGAACAATCTGACCCCGCGAGCCGCCTGCAAGGATTGAGGAACTTCTGAAAGAGGGATATCTCGTTGCAGCACGAGCGAATCCTTCCCCTGAAGGATCCCTTCAATAAGTTCAGGCACTTTTCCGTCCGTCAGCATCCGGGCGATGACGCTTGCCTGGGAGACCAGCATGGCTTTTTGGCGACCGGCGCGGAGTTTTAACAACCAGTCCCGGACGGTTTGAAGTTGCGTGCTCCGGTCTTGTTTCGTGAATTCCGTTATATCGAACCTGTGAGAGGGGGCGGATGCGGGGCGCTCCGGGTTTGAGTGAACGGAAGCGTTTCCGGTGAACGCGTCAACCGCTTTGCGGACGTCCTTGGTTTTCAGCAGCACGTCATAACTCGCGGCGAAGCGGTTGTCGATCTGCGCAATAGCGTTACGGAGCTCGGAGAGAGTTTGCCCTTCCGCTTTTTTAAGCCCGGGCGCAGGCTTCGCAAGTTCCAAGCTTGGATCAGGGCTATCCGTTTTCCGGGTTTCTCCCATTCTTTCTTCGTATAATTTTATGTTCGCCGGTTCTTTCCCGAGGTCCGGCGTGATCGTGATGAAGGAGATGCCGGCGTCCCGGAAGCGCTGCGAAAGCCCGTCCGTATGAAAACCCCCGGTGACGATCACCACATCCCCCGAAAGAGACGGATCTTCCGTGAGCTTCCGGAAGAAGATCTCATCGCGTTGCTTGACGGTATCGTAAAATTCGAGGGCAAGCGCGAAAGGTCCCGAAAGCTCTGCCGCCGCGACTTCGGTCTCGAGGGCCTGGCCTTCTTTTTTAAGGGCCCGGAGATCTGCCGGGGTCGCCTTCAGTAAAAGGAGCCGTTCGGCGAGATAGAAACGTTCGCTTTGATCCCAAACGGTTTTTTCTTCCGCGGTAGTCGCAAGTTTTTCCAGCGTGCGGGTGGTTAACAGTTCAACCTGGCTCACGAGGCCGCTCAGGGAGAGCTTATCTCGTTGGAAGAAGATCTTTTGGAGCTTTTTCAGTTCGGGGTAAAACGCCAGCTTGTCTTCCGGGATCTTTCCGGCGCGGAGCAACTCCTCAAAATTCCACGAGGTATTCTTGTATTGCTGCATGAGATGCCGGATCTCGGTCTGGAGCTGTTCCTGCGAGAGCATTTTTTCGCGAGCGAGGATCTCTTCGAGCAATCCGATCTGGTCCAGATCGGAAAAAGCGATCTCCCGGGCCCTCGCGATTTTTACAAGCACGGAAAAAAAGGTTCCGAGGTCCGCGGTCTCCCGGAATTGCCCGAAGGCTTTTCCGAAAGCAAGGAGTGCGGGGTTCCAGGTCGCATCCTGGGCCGTACGGATATTTTTTCCGTAAGCGCGGATCTTTCCGGTCATAGGGTCTCTCTGGGCAAGATGCCGGAGGAAGAGTTCGCGATTCTTTTCGTAGAGAGGTGCGTCTTCGACGCCGAGAAGCTTGAGCGGCTCCGGCGAAAGGATCGCGGCATAGACCGGGCCGGAGATGAGATCTTGGTCCATGAGCGAGCGGGCAAGAAGCTGTTTTTCCCGCGAGGTCGGGATCGCACGGCTTTTGGGGAGATCGGTCGCGGACCAGGCGCCTTCCAGTGCGATGGTCCGGATGCCGGAGACCGCAGAGAGGTGATCAAGGATCGCGGCGATGTTTTCCTGCGCGAGCAGATGCGCATGGACGTCCTGCACCTGGAGGATCGTTCTGACGCCCCGGCCCGTGAAGCGTTCCTGAATCTTTCCGACAGATTCCGGAACCGCGAGGCTGGAAAGGGGAAGAAAAGAAGGTTTTGAAGTTTCTTCGGAATATAAAACCTTGGTCGAAACCGCAACGAGGACGGTGGCGAGACATGCGGCGAAGAAAAAAAACCGCTTCATTTGAAACCCCCAGGATCTTTTTGCGAGCTCGGCCACGTGCCACGCTGATCGCTTCAACGGGTGACAACCTCAGGAGCACCGCAGTGGTTTATCCGGTCGAACCACCATATTTATAGCTCAGAACCTGTTTAAAATCAATATCTTGTGGTGGGAAAGCTTTAGTAATATTTGATGCGTCGTCGAATAACAATTTATAGCATCAAGCCAATTAAAGCAGCCGCTTTATCAAAACATAAAAATTCTTTGTTAAACTCTTTTCCAAACACTTGAAATTTGAACGGGATATGTTACATTTTCGGCGAGTTTTCTCACATCCGAAAAAATCTGAATACGAAAAAAGACGAGGTCATGGGCTATCTCAAGAAGCTGAAAAGACTTCTGGCGGGAATGGTTGTCGTTACTTTCTTTGCGACCAACACCCTTACTCCGGCTCCTCTTGTTCATGCGGCCAGCGAGGTTCCCGGATTGTCATCTCGAATCTCGGATTTCAAAATCCCCGCCGCGTTCGGCAAAACAACTGAACTTCTTTCCGCGTCCCGGAATTCGCCGGTTCTGATCCATATCCAGGAAGCGCATGCGAACTACGATGCCCAGAAAAACATTAAGGCTATTCTTGAGCATCTCGTTAAGAACTACGGCGTTAAATTGGTGTTCGTTGAGGGCGCTGCAAATAAGCTTCAGCCCGAACTCTTTAACTTCTTCCCGCAGGACCAAGCGCTCAATCAAGCCGTCACCGACAGCCTCATGATGGCCGGTCAGCTAACCGGAGCAGAGGTGTTTTTAATCGATCAAAACGGCACAACGCGCGACGCCGAAGGCTTCGGAGTAGAAAACGCTGACGCCTATCTCAAAGACCGCGAAGCCTACAGGCAGGTTTACGAAAACCGTAAGACGCTCGACGGATTCCTTTCGGATATTTACCTGCAGTGGCAAAAGCAAGCCGGCGTTACGCTCAACAAAGACCTTCGCGAATTCCTTTGCCGTCACGTTGATTTTGAAGAGGAGAGGGTTCCTTTGCAGGACTGGTTGGAAACCCTTAGGATCGCGTCTAAGGCTTTTTTGTTTCAAGACAGCGCAACGCACAACGCGCAACGCACAACGCAATCGTTAAGCGTTGACCGTAGCGCGTTGCGCGAATCATTGGATCTCATGAACGTCAACTCTCAGGTCGAATGGCCGGTTCTGGTTCGTTATTTCCGGTTGAAGGAGCTCGGCAAGCAGATCGATGCTTCTAAGGTTGAAAAGGAAAAAGCGGAATTTTTGAAAAAGATCCAAAAAATCCTGAGTCCCAGGTCCCGGGCCTCTGGCCCTCGAACGGAAACTGAAGATCCTATCGCGGCAGTGCAAGCGGCTTTTGATTCGGCCAAGAAACACGACCTCCCGATCTACAAGACCCGCTTCGTTTTTGAGCGCCTGCTCGATCAGCTTCCGGCCGATTTTTCTTTTGAGGCTTACCCCAACCTTAAGCTTTACATCCAGCAGATGATCCTGATGTCGGAGATCCCGAGCGAAATGCTGCAAAAGGAGATCCGAGAAATCACCAAGCGGATCGTCGAGGCTCTTGCGACGACGGATGAAGCAAAAAGACATACCGGACTTCTCCGCGAATATCAGTTACTGCGGAAACTTTTTCATCTCGAGCTTTCCCGCGAAGAATTCCAGAGAATCAAGGAGAAAAAAACATCGCCTGTTTTTTTGCTGCAACAGCTTTCGGATGAAGGATGGAGGAAGGAGGATGACGACAAACTAAAAACCAGCCTTATTCGTCATCCGTCATCCGCCATCCGGGACGTCAAAGCGCTTTGGGAAAGGGCCCTTGCGTTTTATGAAGGTGCGATCGATCGTGAAAACCACATGATGACGAACGCTCTGCGGATCCTCGCGTCGCGCAAAGATAAGGCGGCCGTCCTGATCACCGGCGGTTTTCATACGGAGGGGTTCAAAGAAAAGATCACCACGGCGGGGAATTCGTATATCGGCATCACGCCGAGCATTTCCGAGATCACGAAAGAAGGGGAGAAGAATTACATCAATGCTTTATTAGGGCCACGTGCTCCGGGCCACGCACCACGCCCAAGCTCTTTCGTGGACCGTGGATCGTGGACCGTGGAACGAAGTCAGATTGGCGCCACGCCTTCCTGCGATATGTCGCTTCTCCGCCTCATCCCCGAGCTAGCCGCATTTCGCCGGGCCGAACTGCGCGAAACCGGCCGGCAGGTGATCGCGCACGAAAGACCGAAACGGTTTAAAGAACTCTGGTCCGGCTACGAAGCCCAGCTCGCGAAGGCGTTCGGTGATGCCGACGCCGCAAACCGCAATTTTAAGAAATGGACCGAACAGGAGGCTGAGAAATCCGAAACTTCCGCCGTTGCCGGAGCTGAAGGCCGCGCAGAGTTGCGCGCGAATACCGTTGAGGTCGCAGCGAACCGGGAAAGAGCTTACCAGCTTCTTCAGGATCCGGCGTTTCTCGCAAAAGTTCTCGGGGCCGGTTCCTATTTAAAAAGAATTCAGAAGATCCTTGTTCAGGGACGCATGGCCAACCCTCCCATGAGTTACGAGGAACTAGCCCGGACCCTTCCGAGGGCCAAAGGGGAATCTGGGCCGCTCAGCCTCAGATATGTCCATACTCAGGAAGGATACGCTGTCTCGAAGATCTTGGCGATGAAGGCAGTCGCGGAAGAGAAACCGGGTGTTTCCGGGGAAGAAGAGCAGGCTTCTCAGATGCGTCAAGGCGCCGAGCTCCGGAACGAGCCCGGATTTGCCGACATCAGCGAACTCGAGGCATTCTTAGAGCTCCACAAAAACCGCTTTGACGAACGGGAGCGGATGATCCTGTTGCATCGCACGGACCTTCCGGGCGCGGATTACTGGACAATGGCAAGGCTTGCTTCAAGTCTCGAGAAGGCCTATAAGCCCACGAGGCGGCGCAGGGGGTCGAATCGTTCTCCCGAAACGCCCATGACTATTCAGAATGCCCGGATGCGTGAACTGAAGCTTTGGCCGAAGGTCCGTTATCTTCTCGCCCGGGATTCCAAATTAAAGAATCCTCAAGCGGCGACGATGCAGGACATTTTCGACGAGATGCGTTATTGGCAGCTTGAGACAAATCCCGCCCAACGGCTTGAAACCGTAGTTGAGATCGCCGGGATCCCGGACCTGGACGCGCTTTGCAGAAAGACGGAAACGGAACTTTTGAAGTATAGAAATCTGGGAAGCTTTGTCGTGATCTCTCTCAGGAAGGCGTTGGAGGTTTATGGGAGATCGCTGGGTGTTGAAGGAACGGATGATCGTCTGGGGCCCCTGCCGGCCAAATCCGGAGCTTTCGGGAAGATCCTGCCGCAGATCCCGCAAAATCCCGAAGACGTGGGGCTTCTCCTTTGGTACGACATTTATGAAAAGACCCGGATCTGGGAGAGTCTTTCGCTTATCCGGCAGTGGGAAGAAGCGCTGGTCTCCTTATTGAGATTGCCCCTCGGGATCGTCGTCCGGTTTTTAAAGGTCCGTGAGGAGCAGTTTGAGTCTTCCGATCCCGTCCGCCTTCGCGTGGCCGCCCTCCGAGGTTCGATCGAGGAACTTTCTCGGCAAGGACAGGACCGTGCGGAACGAAGAAGCGAGGCCGCTCCCGAGATCAGGAACATCGTCCATGTGGCGTATGAGATGGCGCCGTTTTTTGAAGCCGGCGGTGTGAAGGACGTGATTCGTGAGTTAGTTCCGGCGATCAAAAGGATCCACCCCGAAACCAATATTTCTGTGATTATGCCGGAGCACGCGACGATCTGGTCCCAGAAGAAACTTGCCCCCGAAGCAAGGATCCCGGTCACGGGTCAAAGCATCCTTTCTTTCACGATCCCTTCAAGCGCCGGGCCGCTTCCCTGTAAGGTTTTCAAGGCGGAACTTGAGAACATCACCGTTTACTTTATCGGGATCGCCTCCTATTTCAGGAACGGGTATGACGAGAAAAAAGCGGATACATTCTGGGAAGCCGCAACTTTTTCCCGGGCTGCCGTCGAAGCGATGGATCTGTTGGGCCTTAATCCTGATATCGTTCAGGCCCATGATGCGCAGACCGCGCTCGTGATGCCGTTCCTCCGGTTCGTGAAAGATCGCCGGTTCCGCGATACTGCGACGGTCTATACCGTCCATAATCTTGGAGACGCCTATCAGCTGCGTTATTCCATGCACGAAAGGCGCGGGCAGCTGATTGCCCTGGGCATTCCGGAACGGGAGCTGAATCCTTTTGGGGGACTGGAATTCAACGGAGAAGTGAATCTTGCCAAGGGCGGTATTGTGTTCGCGGACAAGGTCGTTACCGTGAGCCGGTCTTTCAGGGATCAGACGCTGACCCACCAAGGAGGATTTGGCCTCGACGGAGTTTTGCGCAGCCGCGGGGACAACTATGTCGCGATTTTGAATGCGGTGGACGCGAACCTGTGGAATTCCGGAAATCCGATGGATATTTGGGCGACTTATTCTGCGGCGGATCTTGGCCCTAAACGGCTGAATAAAGAAAAGTTCCTCAGGGAGCGCTATGTTTATGAAGACGAAAAAACAAAAGAGAAAAAAATTGCTCCGGCTGTTCCGTTTGACGTTGATCTGGAGGCTCCTCTGATCGTTGCGGCTTCCCGCTTGCGTCAGCAGAAGGGGATGGATTGGGTCGCGGGCGCGGCGGATCGCATTGTCCGTCCCCAAAGCGAGGGGGGACTGGAGGCTCTTTTGGCGGTCGTGGGAACGGGGGATGATCCTCTTCAAAAGTATTTTTATGAGCTGGAGCAGAAGTTCCCCGGCAGGTTTGGTTTTCTCCCGATCATGGGCATGCCGATCGTCAGAAAAACGGTTGCCGCGGCGGAGATCGGGCTTGTTCCTTCACGTTTTGAGCCGGCTGGGATCATCCAGCAGCAGATGAAGCGTTACGGGGTGGTTCCGGTGGTCCGGGCGACGGGGGGCCTGCATGATACGATCGTGGATCCTGACGAATTTCCCGGAAGAGGAACGGGATTCAAATTCGGTTATTTAACGGGAATGAGCCAGGATGATATGAACCGCGTTGATCTTAGCGCGGACCTTTATCTGGCGACCGCTCGTGCCGCGAACCGCTACCGTCTCGATCCGGAAGGTTTTCGTCGGATGCAATCCCGTGCGATGGATTCCGTGCGCTCCTGGGACGAGGTCATCCCCGATTATATGGACGTTTATCGGAACGCGTTGATGAATCGCCGCGCTTGGGTCGAGGGACTTAACCATCGCGCCGAACTAAGACAGGAAGAGCCAGCGAGCGAGTCCGATCGTCAGCTTGAGGCATGGTCTCTGGAAATTAAAAAGAGGATCCTTAAAGCCCGGGTGGCCGGAAGAACGCTTTTCAATTATCTGACTGAAAATCCAAAGTTCATTTCTCGAAATCCCGCGGTGGCGGTCGTTGTTCATCCCGGGACGAAGTATTCATCTTACGCCGCCAAAGCGCTTCAAAAACTCGATCCTTCCAGAGTGATTCTCGTCGGGGGCATGAAGGTTGATCGCGCGAGACTTCGCACCGAGATCCTGGAGAAGCTACCTTCATTGAATCCGGAGAAGCTGATCGTTGCCGGCGAGAGCGAGGCGGATGAGTCGGAAAGCGTCGGAACCATCGTGAAGATTTTTAAAGAGCAAGGAATGGTTCCCTCGAGCGTTTTCCTTGTCGATTTGCCGGTCGAAGGGCGTCTTACGGCCCGCCGGTTTGAATCTTTTTGGAACGAGAAGGCAAGAGAGCTTCAAGCGGAGCAACCCGGAAAGAACCCGCCGAGATTTTCCTCCTACGTTTTGAACGACGGCACGTATAAGGCCGCCGATCATTATAAAATCATGGCCGGACAGGTCGAGCAGATCGCGACGCTACTGGAAAGAGACCGGATGCTTTTCCCGGGCGTCGGAGAAATTATTCCCGCCGAAGTCCTTGCCGCCCGGCAAACGGTTTCGGATTATGCCGCACGGGGCGCGGAAGACCGCATGGATGAACTCGTCGTGGATCTTCCCAAAGATGCGCAAGCGGTCTGGAAGGTGATCCGTCATTTTTCAGAGGTCATAAAATTATTCCGGTCGATCAATGAGACGAAACAAGCCATGGGGACGATTCCCTCGCCGGAGAATCTTGAGACGTTTGGCAAGGCCCTTGAAGCGGCGGGAAAAACCATTTCGTTAGAGCTTAAGGTCAGGAAAGGACAGATCTACGTCGAGGCCTTTGGATTTGCGAGAGCCGATTTTTTGATGGAGCTGCTCGGCTTTGGGTTTTTCGTGTTTATGGCGATCCCTTCGCCGGCGGAATTCATGATCTATCCGGTGGCCGCCGCGGTGGGGATTGCGGGGGTGTTCGGATGGGATCTTTGGAAGTGGTTTGTCGGGACGCGGCCAAAAAACTTTGACGAAAGGATCTCGATCCCGGCCAGATGGAACACCTCCGCGGGACAGCTTCGTAACGCTTTTGATGCGTTGGCGGGGCAGATGATGGACGAAGCTGCCGCTTCCCGCGCGGAGCTCAGAGAAGGACCGGCGGCTTCCGAGGCCCAGCCCGCGCAGCCTACGTTTCCGTGGGTTCAAAGAGTCCTTATCGCCGAAAAGAACGCCGGGGTGGAGTCGCTCCGGAAACTTGTTGAGAAAGTCTGCCCCGGAGCGGAGATCGAGGCGCTGGATGTGACCGGCGACAAAGATCTTCTCTGGAACGCTCTCAGGCAAAAATCTTACAATCTTGTTCTCGCGGGCTTCGAGTTTGATTCTCTCCAGGATCAGGAAAAATGGTATGAGGCCGTTCTTGCGGCGCTCGACCGGGATTCTTACCAGACGCCCGTGGTGTTCTGGTCTTCCCTGTTGAATATCGGAAAGATCAAACAAGCGCTGGCGCAGTTGGCGGAAAGGGGCGTGTCGGCCGGAGTTTTAGAAAAACCGAGGTCTGCGAAACTGGATCCCCAAAGCGGCGGGTTTATTTTTGAAACCACCGCGGCGCATGAGAACGCGCTCCGGACCATCCTGACCGACTGGACCCGCGCGGAGCTTCGGAGCGGAACGCAGGAGATGACCTTCGCTGATTATGAGGTTACGCCGGATCCTTCGATGACCCTGGCGGGCCTCGTGATACAGATCTTTACCCGGAGCGGAAGACCCGAATTCAAGGACATCGATCTTGAGAGAGTCCGGATCTCCAGGGTTGAATTCAAGCGGCCCGAAGACGTCCCGGAGGCGTTGCGGGGAGACGGGGAAAAGCGTTTTAACATTAGTCACCAGGTGGAAGGGGTCGCGGCCCCGGTTCCGATCCCGCTGAAGGAGCTGGACAATCGTTTAAAGAAAGTCTTCGGGGCCTTCAAAGCTTCTCTTTTTCAAAGCGTGGCCTGGGAAATTGCGGAAAAAGAAGTTTTTCACCCGGCACCGGCGGTGCTTCATGTGCCTGCGGCCACGGAGAAGAAAAAGCTTTCCTTAAAGAAGCCTGCGGTTCCGCAAGCCTCCCCGAGGATCTTGTTGCCGAAGCATGCGGCTTCTCCAGTTCCGGCGCAGACGGTCGCTTCCAAAGGATCTTCCGCGAACAAGACGGTGAATGTCGCGTTGGCGCTGATTTGGGGCGCGGTAGGCCTCCTGACCCTCGGATTTTTGATCGCTTATCTCTGGATGGGAAAGCCCTGGCAGAAAGCTGCGGCGGTTCCGACGATTTCGGGTTCTGCTGTAAGCGATGCTTCCATGATCTCGTCCGTTTCCCGCGCTGAAGTCCGGCAGTTCGCAACGGAAGAAACGGCCGTGTCCGCGGGCGTTACGAGTTCACACTTCCTCAACGATGCGTCCGCGCGTCTCGCTGGGATGGTTCCGGCGCTTTTCAGACGTTTCGCGTTTTTCTGGGGGATCGGCTGGACCGTTTCCGGGAAAGATCTTGCCAAGAGAGTGCTTGAAGCCGCGAAACTTGCCGCCACAAAAGTAGGAAGGCGTGATCCGTTCAAGGAGGGACAGCTCGCAGTTCTTTTTGAGGAGATTGTCGGCAGAGAGAAGATCTGGAGAGACATCGTTGATATTGAAGTTGAGAACAAGAAATTAAGCACCGGCGAAGAAGTTAGGGTCGCGGAATTTTTACGAACGCTGGCCGTTCAGCCGGACCGCCGGTACAAGATCTTTTGGCGCAGTCAATCCGGCAGGACCCACAGGCCTACCGTGATGATCCGGGATCTCGTTGAAAGAACACCCGTTGCTGCGCAGGAAGATCGGGCCGAGAAGAGAAATATTGTTCCCGTGCCCCGTGAAAATCCGTTCCATCTTGTCGTCGCGAAGATCACCCGGGAAGACGCATGGTCCTGGTTAGGGATGGCCGCTCTTTTGGGCCCGACGCCAGCCGCGGTGATATTCATCGATCGAATGGTTGCTGAAAAACATGTTTTTTTTGCGGAGCGCGGGGAACAACAGGATGCCTGGGCCGACCAGATTCTTGCGTTTGGCGATATCCTCGGAAAATTTTATCCACCCGCCGCTTCGTTGAATATTTTTGTTGCGGACGAGGCGCTGGAAGAAAGGCCCGTGCTTCTTGTTGGTCCCGCCAACCGTGCGGAACGTCGAACCCAGGAAGAACGGCATCAGACTGCGTTTACGACGCTCAAGGCGTACGGCCAAGAGCATGTCCTGCAATACTGGAACGAATTGAACGGGACCCAGCGCGAGAACCTTCTCGGACAGATCGAAGGGGTGGATTGGAAGAAAATCGCCGAATTGTATGCGTCAAAACCCAAGGTCGAGGACCTTGACGGCGCAGAACCGGTCCGTCCCGTTCAGGCGAATGACCCCGCGGATCTTGCGGCCGGCGAAGCGTTGCTCCGCGAGGGCGGTGCTTTGGACGAAGGGCTGGAGCCCGGCGCGGAGGAAAAAGCCGCTTTTGCCGTGATCCTTGCGGTGGGCGGCAGCGCTCAGCGATTCCAAAAATTCTTTCCTTTCCCGAAACTTCTTTTCCCGGTCAATCCGGTGACCGGTAAACTTCAGCAGGAAGGGATCACCGCGATCCCGCTTAGCGAAGAGACGCTTTATGAAGCGTTCAGCAAGAAACTGCTCGCGTTTGCGAACGAATACGGCCACGAGAAGATGTACCCGCTGGTCCTGATGACGAGCGACGATACGCATGACGCGACGATGGCCTATCTTGAAGCGCACGACTGGTTCGGGCAGAAGGACCGGGTGCTGGTGGTGAAACAGCGGACGCTTCCGATGTTGAACAACGCGACGGGAAAAGCCCTCATGAAGGCCAAGGACCGGATCTGGCTTGCGGGCGCCGGACATGGCGACACCTGCGATTATGTTCTTATCAAACCGGAAGTGAAGGCCTGGCTGGAAGGATTCGGCGTCAAAACCGTCCTTTATTCCAATATCGATAATCCGAACTATCCTTTTGATCCGGCGTTCATCGGTGCGCACCATCGTTTTTCCGAAAAAGTTCTTCGCGGAGAGATCCCGCGGCCAAACGGCTATGCGATCATGACGGAAGGGCTGATCCCGCGGAAGGTCAACAATCTTTCCCTCCTGGTCCGCAAGAACGGGCTGGATTCCGTGTTGCGCTATGCGCCGGTCCTTCCCAAGCTTACGGAAGAACCCCGGTACGGGATGCCGTCGTTCCGTTTGTTTGAACTGCCGCTGGAAGGAACCGCTCCGATCGAATTTACGCGCGAAGTTAAAAAAGGGCAGACAGACCCGATGACCGGCGCGACCATCGATACCGTCAAGTTCGAGCGGCCGAGTGATAACAAACCGGCCGTTCATCTTGCGTATCCTTTCGAAGATTTTTACGGCACATTCGCCTCGATCAAATATCCGCCCAATGAAAAAGTCGAAACGCCGCTGACTTCGGTCCGTTTTCAATCGGACCGCTGGAAGGAAAAGATGCGCGCGGCCGGAGTTGAGATTGCGTCTGAGTCTGCCTTCCTGGTACGCCTGCCCGCTTCGGCGAACTGGATGAGTCCTGCGCAGTTGCGCGAGCAGATGCAGAAGGCCGGCTTTCCGCAGGCCCTGACTTCTGTTTTTGAAGGAAAACTTGTTGCGGGGTATCGCGTGAACGACGACTGGACCTGGGAAGCCGTTCCTGCGGCCGGAAAACAATTTTGGGTCAAGGTTCCGAATCCTCCGGCGGTTCTGAGCCGGTTGAGCTCGGAAGAAGCGAAAAAAGTTCTCACGAAAGTTTTGGGAGAAGGCAACGCGGCGAGGATCCAGACGTCTGGGTATGCGCCCGAACCGCTTGTGAAGATCGAGAATGGAAAAGTTCTCGTGCGGGTAGATCTTATCCATTGGCAGGAAGCCGACGGTTTTTATGTGCGAAACGACGGTCTTTTGGGATTTACAGTGGGGCGGAATGAGACTTCTTCTGATGCTATTCCCGAAGTGACCGCGGAACAACTTCTGACCCGCGCTGAAAAGCGGAACGAAGAGGAGGACAAAATTGTACAGGCCCATGACAAGACGCTCCGGATCGGGCTTTCCCTTATCCTTAGTTCCGGAATTCTGGCCAGGCTTTTGGCTGAATATACCCATTTAAACTCATTTGCCATCAGCGGCGTCTTCATGGTTATTGCCTCAGGGGTCCTCTTCTGGAGTCATAAGAAAATGAGTCAACCCATGTCGGATGGCGATACCGCACCGACCGATGCCACCGATCGCTCCGAACCGAGGAATCTGACCGCTTCCGGCCGTGTGTTAAGAGAGGGTGAGGATGAAACGTCCGGGTTACAGATGCTGGCCGCGGACAAAGCAAGGTTGGCCGCTCAACGGACGGACCGCGATGCTTTTGCTCTCCACATCGAAGATGATGAGACTCCGGCGGAAGTGGTTGATGCGCTGTATCGCGGCGCCGCACCCAAGATTTTCGGCGGCAACTCCGGCCGGCGCGAAGTAAGGTCGTCGGAGGAATTTCTCGCAATTTATCAGGACCAGTACGGCAAGGCAATGGGCGCCCAAAATCGCTCGGAAGGTCTCAAAAAGAGCGCCGTAGACCTTCGCGGGAATGACAGAGTTCTTGCGATCGTGAACGATCCCGACCTTGGTGATGAAGCAAAAGCGATTGCGGCCAAAATGATGGTGTTCGGCCACGGCGGCGCTTTCCTCCGCTGGACGGACATGACTCCTGCGCAAAAACACGAGATGCTTCGGAGCTGGAAAGACACGGGGATCCATATCCCGACACAGGAAGCCAGAAATACGATCCTTTTCAACGGATTCGTCCTCGGCTATTTCGGAACGATGTTCCTTTGGGCGGGCGTGATCGAGGCCCTGAAACAGGTGTTTCCGGAATTGAGAGCCTATCCCTTTGGCGCGAGGATGCTCGCCCTTTCCCTTAGTGCGGCTTTTTCTTACGGGTTTGTCGTTCTCAGTTTTATTTCTGACGCCAAAGCCGCAGAAAAAAAACGGGCCGCACGGGAAGAAGCTGCACAGCAGGTTGCGACCGGCAAGGACGTCCCTCGCGCGGAGAGGAGGCAGTCTCCGCCGGAGGTTCTCGAACTCGTCGGTAAAAGGCTCTCCGTTCAGGAAATGTTTGAGGGGGAGGGTGAGGAGTCTTTCCGCGCAGAACGGCGGACGTTCGGGACTCTTGGGAGAACGTTCCCGAACATACATCTCCGGAATCTTTATGATTTTCAAAACGCGTTCAACTGGCTCGGCATTGACGCTTCCGCGGATTATTATCCCGGGGAAAACGGTGAGCCTGATCTGACAAAGGTGATGGTTACGTTTGCCGCTTCGGGATTTACCGGCCCAATCACGGTGGCGGCAGGTTCCGGGAAGTTTTGGGATATTCTCGAGCAGCAGGGTATCCGGGTTTCGGCGGGAAAAGACAGGTCCCTCACGTTTTCCAGGCCCAAATACAGGGTGGATGAGCCGGTGATCTTTATGAAGAATTTCCGGGCGCTTGCCGGCAAAAGGAATTTGATCATGATCCGGAACCCCGAGATCTCGGAGCTGCCGGGGTTGTTGCAAAAGGCCAGAGCGAAGGCGACACCGGATGGTTTTATTGTGGTGGCGCTCAAGTCGGAAGACATGGACGCTTTTTTGAAGATCGGTGATTTCTCTAACGATGTGAACCAGGAGCGGCTCCGTAGCCTTCTTTCCGGTTTCCGTCTTGTTACCGCCCGGCGCGGCGACGACGCCCTTCTAAAAAATTCAAAGATTGGAACTTTCTTGTTCGTTTATTCGTCCCCTAAGGGATTTAGGGAGCTGGAGACCCTTAATATCGGCGGCCGCGCGGAGCTCCGGGAGCTTATCCTTCTTGCTGCGGCCATTTTGTCGATGTGGGGAGTGACGGCCGTTCTCTGGGGTCTTGTGAAAAGAAAATGGAATCTCATGGTAAACCGTTCGGCTTATGACCTTTATCAGGCGGCCGTGAATGCTCTCGATCTTACGAACGCCAAAGACCGGCAGACGCTTCTTGCGCTTCGCCACCTGTTCATTGAAAAGCAGATCTCGTTCGATCTTGACTGGAAACCCTACTATCAAAAATCGTACGAGGCGTGGATCCTGGCGTTGAAGCGGGCCCCCGACGCTGCCGCCATCAAACCGATCCTTGCATCACTCGTTCTTGAAAGAAGGCCGAAGGTAAGCGAGCATCCTGAGGGGATCTTTTTAGTGCAAGAAGTGCTGTCGCATATTCCGGTGGCCCAGGAATTGCTCGCAACGCTTGGGGATACCGGCCGCTCCTTGCCGAATTTTTCAATTTCGCTTGATACCAAAGATAAAAAGAAACCGCGTTGGGTTGTGCATACGGGCGGTCAGGATATTCACTTTGAAACCAAGTGGGAGACTCCTCCGTCGTTGCGGTTCCGGGTCGCGCGGGGGAGACCGGTGATCACGGCGAAGACGGTGGCCGAGTTCGAGAAAGCACTGAAACCTTATGTGGAAAATTATGCGAAACTTACCGGAGAAGTGAACGCGAGACGGGGACTGGAAGAAAGTTTGACGGCGTTCGGGGGTTACGGAGAAGCCCTGTCGATTTTAAATAGCAAGATCGGCGATGAAGATCTTACCGCAAGCGAGCGGGACGTTGTCGCGAAGATGATGGTTTCCGGATCGGGCGAGATGCTCCGGGGTTGGGATAAAATGACCCCGGAACAAAAGCGCGCCATCCTTTCCGGAAGGAAAACGAAAGGAAAAAAGAGGATTTTGGTGGCGGGGCAGGAGGCTTTAACAAAATTGGTTCTGAGGGCGCTTCCGAATGTTCAGGTGAAAACGGTACCGGCCGGGCACGGCGATGGCCTGAGGGCATTTTTGAAAGCGCTCGAAGAAGGAGAGAAGAAGTTTGATCTTGCGGTGGTGAATGCCAGCCCCGGCAAATATCCCGAGGAATGGGATCGCGTTCTGCGGTCCGAAACGCCGATCGTCGTGCTTTCTTCGGAGCTGGATAAACCGGAGATCAGGAAAAAACTGGATGAGATGGCGACGAAGGGATGGGATGAAAATCAGCTTTTGGCGGCGTCTTTGGCGGCGCATGAGGCTTTCCTGAAAAGTATTTCGAAGGAAGCGAAAAGCGTTCCCGCCGGTCTGTTGCTGACGTCGATCTCCAAGCACTTGACGACGGCTTCCCAAGTCGCCCTTGAGGCAGCCAAGGTTCTCCAGAGGGAATTTGGTGGCAAGACCGCGGCCGCGGACGCTCTTGCTAAATTTATCCACTTTCTTGAAAAGCGTGTAGATCTGTTGCGCGCACCGAAGCGTCCCATTGTTGGGTACCTCGGTATCCCGAAAACCAAAACCGTGAGCTGGGATGGTAAAGTCACTTACAGGCTGACCAAGGAACATACGAAAGCATTGAGCGATCTTCTTGAACGGGAAGGCCTGAAACGTGCCGAATTGCGTGAGGAAACGCCTCGGGCCGAAGATCCCGCGTCGCTGGAAAAACTTATTGCAGACTTTGAAAAGCTCGAAGTCTCATGGGATACGGACTTTAAGGACATTTTGCGGCAGTCGGACGGATTGGTTCGCGCGGTGCAGGCTTACGAAGAGAAGGATCCCGCGGGCCGCGGGGAATTGGCCGGTGCGCTCCGGGCGCGGATCGAGGAAGCCTTAACGAAACACGCGGAGGCGATCCGGGATTCGGAATTGGCCAAGACCTGGGCCGAAGCCGGGGCCGGTTATTCTTATCCGCAAGAGTTGATCGAGCTCATGCAGCGGACGCAACGCAGTCCTTTTGAGAAGAAAACCCAGCTTACTTCTACGGAATACCGTGTCAAAGAAGATCTCGAGTCTCTTTGGGAAGTGGAGTCGTTGAGCGGGGATAACCTCGATGTGGTGAGGGCGCGCATTCCGAAGGCCATCAAGGTTTTGAACGCAGTTTCACGGAGGATGGAGAAGCAGGTGTTCATGAACCGGATCGTTTCAACGCTCGAGGGCCCGGGAAAGAAGGACTGGAAACAACTGCTTTTCTTTGCCGTCAAAGCCGTGTCGTTCTCTGATATTTTTAACCGCGAAGACGGAGCCACTTTCGCTTTCGTGAAGCAAACGGCGCTCAGTCTGACGCGTGATTTTAGAAAAACCTTCCGGGGGGATGAGTTTCTGGATGAGCGGATCGACGCTTATGAAGAGCTCTGGTTCGAACTCAACCGTTTGCCTGAGCCGGAAAGCGATCCCGAGCTTTCGGCGCTCCTTGAGACGCTTGCGGAGGACCTGTTCGCGGATTGTTTAAAACGGGCCCAGCTTTTTGCGGCGGCGGGAAAAAGTCGAAAAACCTTCGAAGAGAGAAAAAAGCCAGAGATCCCGCAGGCTTTCGAAGCGCGGATCTTCAGCCGCCGTTTGGAAAAGATTCTTGCGAAGAAAGCCAAGGCGAATCACGAGGTCTTTAATTTTGAGGCCACGACCGACGTGTTTTCGGAATATGTTTATGAGACTTCCGAGGGGGAGCAGTATCTTGTGATCTTTGATCATGGAGCCTTCGGGTATGTTTCTCCCGTAACCGGGGTGAACGAAGGACGGGGGGATCTTAGAAAAGGGGATGTTTGGACCAAATTCCTCGGGGGCTCCGGGACGGTTCAGGTCGTCGATGGGATCACGGGGGCTCGTTATTCCCGCTATGCGGTTTCGGACCTTGTGCGGGACGGACTCGGTTTAGGGGTCCCCAAAAAAACAGAGTTTCAGGCCCTTTGGTTCGACCGGCTGGATAACTTTAAGAGGGTAGAGATGGAGATAAAAGTCCATCCTTTCCTGAAAACCTTGATCCGGTTGACGCGTGGGAAGGGGGATGCGGATTATCTGGTTTCGGAAAGCCGGAGGGTTTTGGAGAATCCCAGGGCGTTGAATACTCTGTTGCGCAAGGTCACGATGTTGAGCTCCCAGGACGTGCGGCAACATTTTGGCGGAGGCTTCAAGGCGATCATGACGTACGCGGCTTTCATGAATCCGAAACTTTTGGACGGGATGGAAACCTGGGATCCGGCCTATGCGGAATTATTGAAGTCGGCTCTCGGGAAGGACGAGTACCTGGGCAGCCGTCCTTATATCCACAGGATCAAGCCTCCCAGCAACTTTCTTGCGTCTCGCCGGTCCTCTTCCGGATCGAAAGCGACTCTTGTTGCGTCGATCCACTTTGCCGATCACCCTTATGATGACCGGGACGGGAAGGGCTGGTTGCAGGATCTGGAGCCGGAACAGATCGTGGAGAATTCTCCGTCCGCATGGTATGTGGTTTATGACCGGATCCGCGGCGGACATTACGGCGTGCGCACCGGAGAGTCTTTTTTTTATTCCAATAATATGCCGGGATGGCATGTCGGGGTGCCTGTCGACGACGACGGGGAACGGGCTCAGATCCTTGAGGTCGTGCCTTTTTCCGAGGAGCTTAAAACCCGCACGGAGGACATGTTCAAGGCTGACGGGTTAGATGTTCCGTTTGAAGTCGGCGTCGATTCCGTTACGGTAAGGGTGAGCTCCGGGGAACTTCATCGTCCGGAGATCATTGATGCCCTGAAACGTGTCCTTGTTGGGGTTCAGGCCGATTTTAATAAAAAGGATTCTTCGAACAAAAACATTATTTCGATTACCGGAGAAGTGACGGACAAGATCGATCACGGGGACGGAAAAAGCGTCGTCAACGAAGATTTTGGAAAAAACAGGATCATCAGGCTTTCGGTCGTCCGCGCGGAGCGGAGAAGTCTGATGTCCCCGGCTCCAGGGCTTTCATGGGTCGCCGGTTCGGCGGCTGCGGCTTTGGGTATGCAGCTCGGGTTTATTCTTGCCCGTATCGGGAAGAACCGGGCGGTCGCCCTCAAAAAGTTGCCGGAATATTTTTCGGCGGAGCAGTTGAAACAGTTGATCACGTTGTATGTCGACCCTTTTGCGTGGGAGAAGGAAGACGGCGACGGCCAAGAGCTTATGGAATTGCTTCGGGATATCTTTGACGAGAGCGATATTCCGGAGAGTTTTCACTGGGACGGACGTCTCAGGCTCTGGCGCATCGGCGGGGTCGCGACGCTCAAGAGGGCGCTCGTGACGGTTCGATCGGGAGCGCTCGCCAAAGAACGCGCCGAATTACGTACCGGGAAACCCGATCTTCAGGACGTCCTGGCCCGTCTCAAGATCGTTGCGGCGGATTCTGGTCGCAAGCCTGAAGTTCGCGAGACCGCGGAAGGATTTCTCAAGAGACCTCTTATTTCACACGGCCGCAAAGGCTCCATGGAGCTTTTCCGTGCCGCCGCTTTTCTGGACGGGCTCGAACGCGCGGAAAAAAGAGCGGACAAGGTCAAGACTCCCGCGATGGAGGCCGATCAAAAACAGGCGCTTCAAAGGGCTTTGAGCACTGTTTCAGACGAAGAATTGATCACGCGGCTGGATCATATTCTGGAAGCCAAAACCATTCAGGCGGAGGAGACCCTCGCGCGCATCGAGAGGGTCAAGACCCATTTTGCGAAATCCAACACGATTTCGGAAAGCCAGCGGGATTTTGTGATCGGGCTGATCGTGCCCCATAGAATGGCTTACGGGGCCGGGACAAAAACGGACCGGAGCAAAGGCCCGGCGACGCTGGAATCCCTCTATTCCGAGGCGATCGTGGTCCGGAGCGGGACGCAGGATTATTCAAGGAATATCGAAGTGAAACTAAGACTTCCCGAGAGAAATGGCACGAAGCGGGTGCATCCGATCAAGATCAGTGGCCGGTATTTTGACGAAAATAAAGACAGGATACGCGGAGTCCTGGAGGCGCTGCTCGCAACAGCCAAGAAAAACGGTTTTAAGCTGGAGGAAGGGATCTCGTTCCGGGATCTTTTTGGCCGTAAGGTAAGACTGACGCTGGAAGCGAAGGAAGAGATCGCGCTGGTGTGGGGGCGGAAGTTGGGTCTCTGGGAGATCGATGAAGCCAATGCCGAGGTTTATGTAGTCGATTTGAAGAAAGAGACTGCCAAAATTCCGCCGCCGGTTCAGAAAAAGCCGGAGGAATACGCCGGACGCGCCGGGCAGATCACGACGGACCGGGGCGAGAGCTATGACAGTCTTTTGCGCAAGTTTGCTTTGTCTGAGACGGAGTTTAACCCGTTGCTGTGGCCCGTGAAGCCCGAAGAAGAAGCATTTGCCGGCGAGTTCGCGGAGATGGACCTGAAACAGCTTGGGACTGTTTTCTTTGAGACGATCAAGGCGGACCGGGCGATTTTTTATCATCCGGATTTAGATGAATACTGGGTCGAGCTCGAAAAGATATTCAGCGAAAAAGGACCCGAAGCGCTTATGAGCCGGGTTCTTTCGGAATGGGCGAATCCCGCGGGGAAGGATTTGGGCATCCAGACTCCCTCTCGCGCGATCCGGCATACCGTTAAAAGTCTTCAAGCGATCCTGGTCAGCGAGGAAGATCTTTTGCAGATATTGAAGCCTGATAGCGGCAGCTATGCGGCGCACGTCGAAGCCTATAAGGCGGCACTTAAGGTCCAGGCTCTTTTCCGGGAGTTCGTGGTTCGTGCGTCCGAAAAGCCTGCGGCCTCTCTTCAGCCGGCGGCGGTTGAATCTCCGGTGAATGGATCTGTCCGGGCGGAAGTGCGCGCGGCGAGGCCTTCGATCCCCGCGGCAGTGGACCGGGTCCTCAGGGAATTTCCGGAGGATCTCCGGTTCGGCGAATCTTTTATGCCTGCGGTGAGAAAATATCTCGAGGGGGGGAGCAACGCCCTTTCTTTGGATGAAACGGTACGCGCTTTGGGACGGAATGTTCAGGACGGGGCGATTCTGCGGGTCGGTTATAAACCGGATCAGGTCAGGAACTGGCTTGCGGCCATGAAAACGGGACTCCGGCATTCCCTGAACGGTTCGCAAATGAGATGGGTCGGCCTCTATCTCTATATGGGAGAGAGATCACGGAGTGTTGTGTTGCCGAAGCTTTCCAAAGAGCTTCATTCATGGGGCCGGGCGCGTCGCGTGCTCCGCGTCGCTCAGAGGATCTATGACGAAAAGGACACCTCTTCTGCGTTTACCGGCGAGGGGCTTCGGAACGAAAAAAGAAACCCGGTCCTTGCCGTAAGACCCGGTCTTGAATCCGCTGCGATTGGAAGCAAGGCCCGGTCCTTGTCAGGAATGAAGACAACGGTTTCTCCGCGGTCTTTTGAGACCTTCAACCAGGTGATCCTCGCCAACGAGTTTGACGGGGTCCGCGGCGGCGGGAGGCAGGGTTTTTCCGGCGTGACGGAAAAGCTCACAGGCGGAATTTTTTCCTATCTGCCGTATTCGTTCGGGATGGGCGCGGTTACGATCGTGATCAACGAGCTGCTGCCGAACGCTTTTGCCGCCGAAAAGATGACGGTGGCGTCTAAAGTGACGCCTGCGCAAAAGGCCGCTTTCGCGAAAGCCCTCGGGATGGTCGGCGTTACGACCCTCGGAGGCGTGGATGCCCTTATTCTTACGAAGGAACTTGCGTTTGACCGGAAGGCGCTTCTGGCGGTCCAGAAGGTCTACGGCGGCATACGCACGATCGTTCTCGCCGACGCATCGGCGCTCACTCAAGCGGACCGTGACTTCCTAGCTCAGCTCTCCCCAGCCAACCGGCCACTCCTCCTTCCGGCCGATCATTTGGATGAAGCGAGAAAACTCCTGGGCATGGAAGCTCACGGCCGCAATCTTCGCATGCGGGCCATGGCCGTGACCGATGACCCGCAGGCCGCGTTGCTGAAACAGCAATACGGCGATAATGCGAGCATCGTTACGCCGAACGGATTGGCGGCATTCCTCAGCGTGGGCGGTGTTGGCGCGCTTGTGGAACAGATGACAACCGCGTATCTCGCCGTTTCGCATTCTGCGTAACGGCCAACCCAAACCTCAAAAGGTAAAAAGCAAAACCATAGTTTTGGTCTTTGCGTTGTGATTTTGATTTTTGCATTTTGATTTTTGAGTTATCATTGGACCCATGTCTCAATCATCCACTCAATTGATCCGGGTAGGTCACAGCCCCGACGCGGACGACGCGTTCATGTTCTATGCCCTCGCGCACGAAAAGATCGATATGCGAGGTTTTAAAGTCGAACATGTGATCGAGGATATCGAATCGCTGAATCAGCGCGCGCTCCGCGGCGAGCTTGAAGTTACGGCCGTGTCCGGCCATGCGTTCGCCTATCTTTCAGACAAGTATGCCGTAATGCGTTCCGGATCGAGCGTGGGGGATAATTACGGACCCATTCTTGTAGCAAAAAAACAGGATAGCGGATGGCGGGTGACGGATGGCGATAAAGCAAACATTAGCCCACCTAAAATCGCTATTCCTGGAAAGTTGACAACCGCTTATCTCGTTTTAAAACTTTTTGCAAAAAGAAAGAAACTCCATCCTTCATCCTTCATCCTTCATCCGGATTTTGAACCAATATTCGTTCCTTTCGACAAGATCTTCGATGCGGTCAAGACGGGCGAAGCCGATTATGGTCTTGTCATCCACGAAGGGCAGATCACGTTCGAGGGGCACGGGCTGGAAAAAGTTCTGGACCTTGGCGAATGGTGGCATGAAACCACAAAATTACCGTTGCCGCTCGGAATCGATATTATCCGTCGCGATCTCGGCCTTGAAACAATGCGCCGTTTTTCAGCGCTCTTCAAAGAGAGTATCGAATATGCCTTGAATCACCGGAAGGAAGCGTTAGAATACGCGCTCGAATTTGGCCGGGGGACCCCCTGGGACCTGAACGACCGTTTCGTGGCGATGTACGTGAACGACCGGACGGTCGATCTCGGCAAAGACGGAAAAGCGGGGTTCCGCAGACTGCTGGACATGGCTTGCGAGCAGAAAATCATTCCGCATCAAGTGAAACTGGAATTCATTTAAAACAGGATAAAGGATGTAGGATGACGGATGTAGCAATAAAAAGTTTTTCGTCATCCTTCCTCCGACATCCTTCATCCGGGAAAATATTATGGCTAACGACACATTACGTATCGAGACGGTAGAGATCGCTAAGAAACACAAGGCCAGCTGGATCCAGCTCGGCCAGCACCTTTTTTCTATTTATAAGAACAAGCTTTTCAAGGATTGGGGCTACCAGCAGTTCGAGACCTACTGTCAGAAAGAACTCGGCATCAAGGACGCGACGGCCTCGAAATGGATCAAATCCTACTCGTTCCTCGAGAAAGAAGAGCCGCGGATCGTCCGGCCGGATTTTACGCAGGAAGAGGCGCCGCCCAAGATCCCGGATTATGAAGCGGTGAATGTGCTCCGGCTTGCCAAGAACAACAAGAACATTCCCACCAACGAATTCGCCGAGCTCCGCAACGATGTCCTCAATGAGGGCAAAGAGGTGAAGGAGGTCCGGGAACAGGTGAAAAAGATCCTCGCGACCCATGCGCCGAAAGATACCCCGGAGCTGAAGGAGCAGAAACGGAATTCGGTCCTGAAACGGCTGGTCGGATTTCTCCGCAGCGCCAAGACCCAGCTCGAGGAAGAAGACCTGGTGCCGGATTATCTTCTCAAACAGATCGACGGGCTCGCGGGGAAGCTGGAAGATCAGCTGAACTAATTGCGCAAAGCTCCACGCGCAACGCACAACGAAAAATCCGAGATGAGCTTTTACGTTGCGCGCTGATCGTCGCGCGTTGCGCCCGCCTTACCCGCTCGTTTTTTTCTCTTCGGGATTTTCTCCCCCGCAATAAGGCGCTCTTTCTTCGGTCGCGGCCACTCTTTGATTTCACACTCCCGGATCAGAGCGCTTGAACGGTCGCCGCACTTTTCGGAATAAAGCATTTCCACCGGCCGCCGGGTGCGCGTGTAGCGCGAGGCTTTGCCGTTCTGGTGCATTTTGAGCCGCCGCTCAAGATTATTCGTGATCCCCGTATAGAAAGTCCCGTCGCAACAGCGCAGAAGATACAGAAACCATCGATCCCGGCCTTTCTTCTTTCGAGGCGCGGCCGCCGCTTTTTTTGCCATTCCCTCGAGCATGCGTTTGTATTTGGGATGCATTTCAAATTTAAAACTCAAAATGTAAAAAGTAAAACCACAGATCAAACCTCAAAAACTTTGGGTTTTGCATTGTGACTTTGATCTTTCACTTTTGATTTTTGAACTTGTGATGGTATTTCACGGTGACGAAAACAACGCCGGTAAAAAAGATCAGGTTCATCCATCCGAACCAGTAGAACGTGGCGTCTTTTGACGTGAGTGCGCCGGGGGACATCAGGAGGATGCAGATCCAGACGCCGAAGACCCACACGAGGCTGATATCGTCGGCCGATTTCCGTTTCACGATCCGGATAATGAGCGGGATGTTGAAAAGCGGGAGGATAATGCTCGCAAACAGGCTGACGTAATTTAAGATTCTCATGGAACCTTTCCTTTTTAAATCAGGGGCGCTCGTTTTTAAAGGAAAACGGAGTCGCCGGCGTTAAATCTCCAGTGGTCGCGGGAATTTTGTGAGAAGGGTGCAGCCGGCCCGGGTCACGGCGACAACATCTTCGAGCCGCACGCCCCCCGTGCCTTTGTAATAAAGTCCGGGTTCCACGGTCACGACATGACCGGCCCGCAAGATCTCGTCCCGGATGCTGATGCGCGGCGGTTCGTGGACCTCGAGCCCAAGGCCGTGGCCCGTTGAATGAAAGAATCCCTGCATCCGTCCGTTTTTAAGTCCGGTCCTGAAGCCGAGTTGCGTAAATCTATTTTGAATAGCCTCGTGCACTTTCCGGCCGCTGATCCCGGCGCGGATCATCCGAAAGGCGATCTCCTGCCCCTGTTTGACCGCAGCGTACATCGCCTTGAGCTTTGGCGAGGCCTTGCCGCGGACCACCGTCCGAGTGAAGTCGCCGTGATAGAGTGTTTTTTTGCTGCGAGGGAAAACATCCATGATGATCGGCTGATGCGCGCGCAACGGTCCGGTACCGCGATCGTGCGGGTCGACCGTATGATTGCCGCAGGAAACGATCGTGTGCTCTCCGGAGAAGCCGTCCTCCAGGAGCGACAGGTCAATGATCCTTCTGAGCGATTCTGAGGTTAGGGGTTTTCCCTTGAAATAAAGCTTACCGTTTCTGATCGCGGACCGTTTCAGGGTCGCGATCGCTTTTCCGACTGATCGCTCCGTTGCGCGCAGCGCCTGCCGGATGGACGCGATCTCTTCGGGGGTCTTGATCTGCCGTTCTTCAAAAAAGGGGTCATTTTTGCAGGCCATTTTGAATCCTGCGCGGCGTAAAGGGTCGGCATAGCGGAGAGGGAAGCTGGCCGGGACGATGAGATTTTTTACTTTATGGATTTTTAGAAAATAGCAAAGCAAGTCCGCGTAAGAAGGGTTTTTTCCCGTCTTTTGCTTGTACTCCCGCGCGAGTTTTGAGGTCGAAACCACGGCATCGACCCGGGCTTGCGAACGGGCGCGGTCGATCTCGAGGTCGCTGACCAACAGGTATTTTTTGCCGCGGATCTTCGCGAAAATGAACGGATCCGGTGCGATGAACCGGGTCGCGTAATAAAGGTCGGCCTCTTTTTCGCTGGAAGAGATCAACAGTTGAGCGGGATGAACGGATGTTTTATGCATGGAAGCCCTCGACGACATGGTAATATGTCACGCAGGTTTTAAGAAGTACAATTTTCCGGCGCGACGGAAATGGCCGGCCCACGAAAGACTGCGATCCATGGAGAGAGCATGGTTAACCCCGAAATCTGGCCCTTTGTCAGCGTTCTAATCCTGAATTTTAACGGCAAAAGCTGGCTCAAAGAATGCCTGGATTCCATCGAAAATTCCGATTATCCCAAAGAACGTTATGAGGTGATCCTCGGGGACAACGCATCCACGGATGATTCCGTCGTTTACGTCCGCGAGCATTATCCTGAGGTTAGAGTAATCGCCTTTGACGATAATTACGGTTTTTGCAGGTCCAATAATCTTTGCGCGAAAGAAGCCAGGGGCGAATACCTTGTTTTTTTGAATAATGACACAAGCGTCACGGTTTCCTGGCTTACGGAGCTTGTCCGGGGAGCCCTTTCCGATCCGGTGGTCGTTTCCTGCGCTTCAAAAATATTATTTCCGCCTTTTCGCCAAGCTTTTTCCCTTTCCAAGAACCCGGAGCGTCAAAGGGCCTCTCTTCTTAATTCCGCCGGCGGCCGTATTTTTATCACCGGAAGCAGCATTTATGATGGGTGGATGCAGGAAGACGGGCCGGCTTACGATTTTCCGAAAGACACAGGGTTTGGTTGCGCCGCCGGAGTTCTTGTCGAACAGAAGTTTTTTCTTGAGACGGGCGGATTCGACGAATACTATTTCCACAGTGTCGAGGAAATGGATCTTGGGTGGCGCGCGTGGAGTCGCGGGAAAAAAGTTCGCTACATCCCTTCCGCCGTTATGTATCACTGGATGGGAAAGACGGGGACCGCCGGAGGGAAAATGCCGCCGGAGATTCTCTTCCTTGTTTTGCGGAACAGCCTGTATTTCATCGTTAAAAATTTCGAATTTTTTACCGCGCTCCGCGGGCTCCTTCTTTTCTTTGCGAAAACATTTTTCACCCTGGGGTATACGTTAGGGACGGGGAATGGCGCGGCTTTTCTCGCCGTGGGAAGGGCCTACGGTTGTTTTTTAAAAGACCTCGGAAAGGCCTTCCGGGCCCGAACCTTTACGCAAAAGGAAAGAACGATCGGAGATCGCGAACTTTTGAAGGCGGGGGTTCTTGCCGGGGGGCGTGACGTTTTACGCATGACTTTTTCGGGGCTCAGGGACCAAAAGGAGCGTTTTCCCGGCGGCCTTTATGACAAGAAAGATATTATGAAGATCCGCGAAAATAAACAGGGCCGCTTTGTGTTCCACCGGACATCTCAAACCGGGGCTTAGCGGATATTTCATGACCGTTCCGAAAGTTTCAACGATCGTTCTTAATTGGCGCAGCAAAGACACGATCGAGGATTGTCTCGATAGCCTGCTTGATCAGAGCCATGCTCCGCACGAAATCCTTTTGATTGATAACGGGTCGTCGGACGGTTCCCTCGAGATCCTTCGGAGAAAGTATCATGGCCGGATCCGGATCCTTGAAAATGCAAACAACCTGGGATTCGCCGGCGGTGTTAACCAGGGGATACGGGCCTCCGAAAGTGAATATGTTGCGTTGTTGAACGCCGATGCCGTGGCGGCACCGGACTGGATCGCGGAATTAGTAAAAGGTCTGCAGGCGGATGAAAGAGCCGGTATGGCCACAAGCAAGATCTATTTCGCGGGAGAAGAAAAGGTTCTCGATAATACAGGGAATAATATTTACCGCGATGCCTGCGCGAAGCCGCGCGGACGCCTTGAAAAAGATGCAGGACAGTACGATGCCCGGCAAAACGTGGGTTATGCGAGCGGTTGTGCGGTCCTGTACCGGCGCGCGATGCTCGACGAGGTGGGTCTTTTTGATGAACGTATGTTCGCTTACGGAGAAGACATGGACCTCGCGCTCCGGGGAAGACTTGCAGGCTATGGGTGCGTTTTTGTCCCTACCGCAGTCGTTTATCACGGTCTCTCTGGTTCGTTGGGGCCTCTTTCCGCTTTAAAATTGTATTATGTGGAGAGGAACCGTCTATGGACCGTTCTTAAATGCTTCCCCTGGCCTTACCTTTGCGCGGCACCCTTTTATACTTTGTGGCGGTACGCGCATTATCTCGCGGCGCTTTGGTCAAGACGGGGTCCCGCGACGCAGATGGCGGAAAAAGTTTCCGGCGCCGCCATGATTCTTGCGGTTCTGAAGGCTTATGGTTCCACACTGTTCTCGCTGGGGTATTTGCTTCGAAAAAGGAAAGAGGTTTTTAACGGTGTGAAGATCCCGGTTGAGGAATTCGGCCGGATCTTTAAAGACAACCCCGTAACGGCGCGCGATCTTGCGTTCGGAGAAATGTTTCAACCCGGTCAGGAAGAAGCCTGGTGTTCCGGAGGGTGTGACGGGACGGTCAGTATTATCATCCTGAATTTTAACGGAAAAATGTGGCTCGCTGGATGTCTTGATTCTCTGCGCGGGCTTGATTTCCCAAAAGAGAAGCTCGAGATCATTCTTGGCGATAACGCCTCGACCGATGATTCCGTAAAGTTCGTCAAAGAACATTATCCCAAAGTGAAGATCGTGGCTTTTGATCGCAACTATGGGTTTTGCAAACCGAATAATATCTGCGCGAAGACCGCCGCCGGAGAATTCCTTGTTTTCTTGAACAATGATACGTTTGTGACGCGTGATTGGTTGAGGAATCTTGTTGCCGCGGCGCAGGCGGATCCTCAGGTCGTGTCCTGCGCGTCAAAGATCTTTTTTGCGGATCCCCCGGGCGGCAAAGTCCTGAATGCCGCGGGAGGTGTTTTCCTGTGCAGCGGTTCCGGGGCGTATGATGGCTGGATGACGGAAGACCGGGGGCAGTTCGATGTCCCTCGCGAAACGGGATTTGGTTGCGCGGCGGGGGTTCTTGTCCGGCGAGATTTCTTTCTGGAAACGGGAGGTTTTGATGAGTACTTCTTTTATTCCAGCGAAGAAATGGACCTCGGCTATAGAGCCTGGATGCTCGGGAAACGGGTGCTTTACGTTCCTTCCGCGGTTATGGATCATCACATGGGTAAAACAGGATTCCGGGGGAAGGGCGTGACACCGGCGATCGAATTCCTGATCTGCCGGAACCATCTTTACTTTCTGCTGAAGAATTTTCAGCTTCCGCCCCTTATCAAAGGCCTTTTTCTCTATGAGATAAGGGTCCTTTTGAAGATCGTCTACGCGGCCGTCCGCGGTCAGTTCAGGATCCTCGGGGCCATTCTTGGGGGACAGCTTACGATCCTTAAGGATTTGCCGTGGATCCTCAAAGCGCGGAAAGACACTCAGAGGATGAGGAAGGTTTCGGACAAGGCGCTAACGGAGCGGGGCTTGTTGCTCGGTATCCGTGCGACCGTTCGCAGGAATCAAAAACTTTTGAAAGCTCTCGGGAAATATGGCAACGGAAGCCTTTATGACGATCGGGACAAGACCCGGATCGGGAGAGACTCTCAGGGGGATCTGGTTTTTCTCCGAGATGAGATACGTTAAGGGACCGTTCGATAGTCAGGCGGGCCATGGTCGCCATGGAAAGAATCTTATGATAACGTTCAAAATCGCGGTGGTAGGACATTTTTTTTATGTGGAACAGGCGAGGATGGTTGCCGAGAGCCTTCGGAACATCCCTCAGGATTTCGATCTTTATGCGTCGGTTTCTCGGGAGAACCTCGGGGCCGTGCAGCGCCTTCTCGCGGAAGCCCTGCCGGGTCAAAAGACCGTACTTCGCGCCGTTGTGAACAGGGGATTTGATATAGCACCCTTTGTCTGCGAATTCCGGGATGTTTATCCGGCGTATGACCTTGTCTTGAAGGTCCATACAAAGAAAAGCTCGCATACGTTCTGTTTGAAGGAGTGGGGAGATTATTTGCTAAAGAACCTCGCGGGATCTCCTGAGACCGTTTCGGCGATCCTTAAAATGTTCGAGGACGATAAAAATCTCGGGCTGGTCTATCCTGAGATGATCGATCTTTTCAAGCGGGAGCTTTCAAAAGATCCGTGGCAGGGGAATTGGGAACTTTGCGCGGATCTTGGCGCGCGTCTCGGCCTCCGGATTGAAAAGGACCGGGCGCCTGACTTTCCCGCGGGTTCGATGTTCTGGTTCCGGCCGAAAGCGTTAGAAGTCCTGTTAAAACAAGAATTCACCCCGGAAGATTTTCCCGACGGGAAATATTTTCACCGCAATGGTACACTGGCCCACGCGATCGAGCGGCTTTTTGTGCGGGTCGCAGACAAGCAGGGTTTTACCGCCCGCGAAGTACGTTTCCATCCGTTCAAGGGGGTTCGTGACGGGACCCTGCGGGGCCGCCTTCAAAACGCCGCTTGTTGTGAATGGGAGAGGTTGCTACATTTTTTGGGCAGGAACCGGTAACAGTTTGAGGGCAGGCCGGTTCAGAGGCCGTAAAAAGGACGCGTAGGAGTGCGATGGTTTTGGGACAAGAAAAAATGCAGATTGCGATTGATGGCAGGTTGCTCCACCGTACGGTGAGCGGCACGGAACGCTATATGCGGGAATTGATCGGAGGGATGACTCTCTACGATCGTGGGCGTAGCTGGATCTTTGTGACTGCGGACGCCCGGTACGAGGCCAAGAACGAGTTTAAGAATATCCGTCTTCTTTCGCGAATCACGGTTGAAGATAAGATCGACGTTTATCACCGGACGTTCCAGGCGCAGAATTACGACGATATCCTTGAACTGCTTGTTCCCAAGAGGAGCATTATCACGATCCCCGATCTTATCCATTGCAAACTTCCCAATCTGTTTGACGGTGAAAGAGCCCGCAAGCGGTACTGTCATCTTATGAAATATGCTCTACAGGTCACCGACAGGATCATTGCAATGTCGCAACACGGTAAAAGGGATATCGTTGAAAGTTTCTCGGTCGACGAGGGCAAGGTTAAAGTGATCTCCCTGGGCGTGGATAGCCGGAAATTTAAAAAGATCGATTCGAGGGAAGTGGCGCGTTTCAAACAGCGGTTTGACCTGCCGGAGAAATACATCCTGTTCATTGGAGCCGATTATCCCCACAAAAATCTTTCCAATCTCCTGGAAGCTTTTCGGTTCGAGGCCCTTGCCGGCCATACGTTGGTTTTGACGGGCAGTAACCATTATCCTCGAGGTCAAAAACGTGTTAGGGAGGATTTGAGAAAATCCGGGATCCGGGTCAAAGATCTAGGATATGTGGAAGACGCTTTCTTGCCGTACCTTTACGGGGGGGCCGATTTGTTCGTGTTCCCAAGTTTGCAAGAAGGTTTTGGTTTGCCGGTGCTTGAGGCTTTTGCGTGTGAAGTTCCCGTGGTCTGTTCGAAGGCAACTTCGCTTCCGGAGGTCGCGGGGGAGGCAGCCCTCATGGTGGATGCGACAAAGCCCGGGGAGATAGCGCAGGCGATCGGCGCCGTTCTGGGGAACTCCGATGTGCGGAGAAAACTGGTCGATCGCGGGAAGGAGCGCGTCAAACTTTTCCAGTGGGAGGATTGCATCCGGAAGACATACGCCCTTTATCAGGAAACACTCGAAAAACCGGGATCTATGAAAAGTAAGCGCAGCCGGGCATGGAAGGCGCTTCTATTGCGGGAGAAGGGTAAGGATGCAAGAGAAGAGATTTTGCGAACGGTAAGGTCGTTTTTCAGGAATCGTTTGGGGATCTGAGACGAAACCCGGCAGTTTCGTCCCTTACTTTTTTAAAATAATTTTTCCTATATCCGTGAAACATCTTTAAAATACTTCCCAAACAGCAGCCTTATCGCCCAAACGGATCATTCCTGTGCGAAGCGTAACAAAACAAGAAGCGAATTGGAAATACCTGAACCCTTTCGGGCCCTTCTGGGGGTTTTGGAGGTATCGGGACCTTCTCGCCCAGCTCGTGCGGCGGAACATCGAAGCCCGCTACAAGGGGACCATGATGGGGCTTGTCTGGGTGGTCGTGACGCCGCTCCTGATGCTTGCGGTTTACACCTTTGTGTTCGGGTGTGTTTTTAAAGCGCGGTGGAGCGGGGATCTCGGCGACTCCAAAGCCGCTTTTGCCCTGATCATGTTCTGCGGGATGTCCGTTTTCAATATTTTTTCGGAAAGCATCAACGGGTCTGTCTCGGTGATCCCCGGGAATACGAATTACGTCAAGAAAGTCGTGTTTCCTCTGGAGATCTTGCCGGCCGCGGCGGTCCTGACGGCTATTTTTTTTGGTTTGATCTGGTTCGGGTTACTTTTCCTGGGTGTTGGGATCTTCTTGCACCGATTCAGCGCGGCGATCCTTTTTTTGCCGTTTTTGATCGGGGCTTTATTTCTGCTCTCCTGCGGTACCGCCTGGATCGCGGCTTCGCTGGGAGTTTATTTTCGCGATCTCCCGCATGCGGTCGGTATTCTTTTACAAGTCCTGACCTTTATGACACCGATCTTTTATAGTATCGAAATGGTGCCGGAGTTTTTTAGACCGGCCTTGCTTATCAATCCTCTTACGCCGATGGTCGAATACGCCCGCAAAGTTGTGATCTTCGATCAGTGGCCCAACGGATATTCCTTTGGGATCCTGGCGCTTTTTTCGTTCGGGGTGTTTCAGCTCGGTTATTTCTGGTTCATGAAAACCAAAAGGGGATTTGCGGATGTCCTCTGACGTCGTTTTAAAAGTCCGAAATGTCGGCAAACGTTACGAGATCTATGAAGCGCCGCACCACCGCCTTTTGCAAACGCTTTTGCGTGGGCGAAAACAGTTCTACAGGGAATTCTGGGCGCTTCGGGACATTTCGTTCGAGGTCAAACGCGGTGAATCCCTTGGCATTATCGGGCGTAACGGTTCCGGTAAAAGCACGCTCCTTCAGATCATTGCCGGGACACTGGCTCCGACCATCGGCAACGTGGATGCGGAGGGGAATGTGGCCGCCCTTTTGGAGCTGGGGAGCGGATTCAATCCCGAATTCACCGGCCGGGAAAATGCCTACATGAATGGATCTGTCCTGGGACTCTCGAAGACCGAAATGGACAGCAAAATCGATGGCATCGCCGCCTTCGCGGATATCGGAGAGTTTTTTGATCAGCCCGTGAAGATCTATTCGAGCGGTATGTATGTGCGTCTTGCCTTCAGTATCGCTACAGCGCATCGTCCCGAGGTGCTGATCGTGGATGAGGCTTTGTCCGTGGGGGACGTGTATTTCCAGCACAAGAGCTTTGACCGTATCCGTGAAATGCGAAAGCAGGGCACCACCCTGCTTATGGTCTCTCATGACAAAGGGGCCATTCAGGCGATTTGTGATCGGGCCATCATGCTTGATGCGGGCCGTCCTGTCATGGAGGGGGAGCCGGAGGCTGTTTTTGACTATTACAATGCCCGGTTAGCGGACGCTCAGAATCAAACGGTTAAACAGGAGGTTCGGGAAAGCGGCAAGCTTCAAACCATCTCCGGAAGCGGCGAGGCGACGATCGATGACGCGGTCCTTCTCAACGAGCGGGACGAACCGGTCGAAACGGTTAATGTCGGCCAGGTCGTCAAACTGAAATTCGTCGTAAAAGTTATTTCCGATATTCCAGAACTCGTTTTCGGGTATATGATCAAGGATCGGCTTGGCCAACCCGTTTTCGGTACCAATACCTATCACCTGAAACGCGAAATGAAGGCGGTGAAGGGTGGGACCCGGCTCGTCTTTGTAGTCCGTTTTTCCGCAAATCTCGGGGAAGGTTCCTATTCTGTCGCGGCGGCGGTTCACGCCTCCGAGACGCACCTGGGTAAAAATTACGAGTGGCGGGATTTTGCGCTTGTTTTTAAAGTAGCCAATCTTGATAAAGTAACTTTTACGGGCGTTGCCTGGCTTCCGCCAACTTTGGAGTGTGTCCATGGATAATGATTTTTATCGGGCATTTGAGGAGAAATACCGGGGCTCGCGAGACCTCATTCTCTCGCGTCTTCGCGCGTATCTTCCTTTTGTGGGTCCGCTTGCGAAGCTCTACAAGGAAGCGCCGGTGATCGACCTTGGTTGCGGCCGCGGCGAGTGGCTTCAGCTGATGGCCGAAAACGGTTTTAAACCCCACGGAGTGGATCTGGACGAAGGGATGCTCGGCGCCTGTCGGGGAAGCGGATTTCATGCGGAAAAAGGAGATGCCGTCGCTTGGCTTGCGACCCTTCCCAATGAAAGTCAGGCCGTTGTCTCGGCAATTCATTTTGTGGAACATATCACCTTCGAGCAATTGCAATCTGTCGTTTCGGAGTCGCTGCGTGTTCTGAAGCCGGGCGGTTTGCTTATCATGGAAACGCCGAATCCCGAGAATATCATTGTTGCGACTCAAAATTTTTATTTTGACCCGACCCACCGGCATCTGATCCCCGCCAAACTCCTTTCTTTTCTTCCCGAATATTACGGTTTCGCGCGCGTGAAAACGTTACGGCTCCAGGAGTCGAAAGATTTGCTTCGCGGCGGAGCTCTTTCGTTGAGCGATGTTTTGGGCGGAATCAGTCCTGATTATGCGGTGATTGCCCAGAAGAGCGGCGTGGAAACGTTTTTAAAAACGTTTGATGCTGTTTTTGCGGGTAACTACGGCCTCGATTTTGAGACACTTGTCACGAATTATCATGCCCAGCGGGAAAATAGAGTCAAACAGATCGAGACAAAAACCGAACAGGCGGTGGCAAAAGCCGAACAAGCAGCCATCCAAGGTGCTCAGGCCGAGGCGAAGGCTGAACAAGTCGGGACCGAAGCCCAAGAGGCGGTGGTTAAAGCCTGGCAAGCCGAGGCTAAGGCCGAACAAGCCGGGACCGAAGCTCAAGAGGCGGTGGTTAAAGCCTGGCAAGCCGAGGCGAAGGCAGAACAAGCCAGGAGTGAAGCCCAAGCGGCTGTGTCTAAAGCCCAGCAAGCGCAGATCCAGGCCGAACAGGCGGCGGCTAAAGCCGATCAAGCAGAAAGAGCGATCCATGCAATTTATGCTAGTCGTTCCTGGAACCTTACGGCACCTTTGCGATGGATGGATGTTCAAATAGGGAAGTTCCTTCAGGACCGAAAGCAGGGCTTCTTTGCGCCCGTGTGGTCCGTGTACCGGAAATTTTCGGGTCAATACCCATTTTCGGTGAAGACTTCCGTGAAAAAGGAGATCGCGTCCAAATCCCCGGAGATTTCTCCTTCTTTAAGCTCGGTGGGCAGTGAGGCCGCACCTCTCATAACAGCGGAGCAACTGACTCCCCGAGCCCGGAAGATATATGCTGATTTCAAAGCAGTTATAAAGAAAAACAACGAGGCTTCTTGATGCGTATCGTTATTGATATGCAAGGAGCTCAAAGCCCGGCGTCGTGCACGAGAGGTGTCGGTAGGCATAGCCTCGGTTTAGTGAAAGCCTTTCTTGGAGCTGCTAAGGGGAGACATGATGTTTTTCTTGTTTTGAACGGCGTGTTTCAGGATTCCATCGATGATCTTCGGGCTGAATTTTCAGAACTGTTGCCGAGGCAGAATATTAAATGTTGGCAGCAATATCTGAGCCCTGTCTCAGGGATTTCAGGGGATTTTTTTTCCAGAAAAGCGTCAGAGCTTGTTCGCGAGTGGTTCATCGGACAGTTGGATCCGGATATCGTGTGGTCCACGAATTTGCAAGAGGGTTGGCTGGATGAAGCCGTGAGCAGCGTGAAGAAAATCGATAATGGCGCTCTCTATTGCACGACATTGCATGACGTGATCCCGCTTATTTTTCCCAAGGAATATCTGGCCGGGGATATTAAATATTGGTATCAGGAAAAACTAAACTTCTCTAAGAAATCGGACATTCTGTTGACCGTGTCCCAATATTCCAAAGCAAAGATCGTTGAATACCTTCATTTCGAAAAAGATAGAATTTTCGTTGTCCCCAATGCCTGCGATAAAAGCGTTTTTAACCATGCCGGCGTCTCCGGGTTTGACCGATGCGATCTGAAATCTATCGCGGCGGGCAGGTATATTTTGTATTCCGGGGGTGCGGATAAACATAAAAATCTTCAAAGGCTTATCACGGCTTATTCCTTGCTAGCCCATGATGTCAGAGAAAAATATAGGATCGTTTTTATTGGCGAAAGCGTCAAGCGATGCAGCCCTCAAATGCTCGAGCACGCAGCAGCGGTTGGGCTGAGACCAGACCGGCTCATTTTTTTGGGTTATGTTAGCGATGCCGATTTGGCAGAACTAAAGCGAAATTGCGCACTTTTTGTTTTTCCCTCATATAGCGAGGGTTTTGGATTGCCTCCCCTTGAAGCGATGGCTTGCGGATGTCCCGTGATCACGTCGAATGCGGGAAGTTTGCCCGAGGTCGTTGGTTTGGGGGAGGCGTTATTTGATCCTTATGATGAAAGGGATATGGCGTCTAAGATGTTTTTAGGACTAACGGATGATGGTTACAGAAACCGGTTGATTGAAAATGGGGCGGCTCGAGCGAAGTTATTTTCGTGGGAGTCCAGTGCGGAGGCCGTATTAGATATATTTGAACGGGAAGTAGGTTCTAAGCTGAAACGTCCCCGTTCAGGTCCCGAAAGTCTCGCGAACGATCTTGATCTGAACTTTCGGTTTCTCGCGAGAACGATCGCTGCAATCCCGGGTTTTGATGAGTCAAAACTTCCAGCCGTGGCGCAAGCGCTTGCGGATAGCACATTGCCGCATGATGGAAATCGAAATCTCTATATTGATATAAGCTGTTTGATTCACTTCGATCATGCCACTGGGATCCAGCGCGTTGTGCGTGCGATCACCAACGAATTCCGTAATGCGGGGTTACCTGGGATACGGGCTTCAACGGTTTGTTCTTTTGTGGGTCAGAAAAAATTTTACAGAGCTGAGCAGGTGAATGGGAAATACCATATTCCCGAAGAGCCGCAGCTTCCCGGGTATGAGGTGGATTTTTGCGATGGCGATGTCCTGCTTTTTCTGGATTTACATCCCGGCAGTGCTATATCAAAAAAAGAAGAGGTCAGGAGACTTAGGAATTTAGGGGTTCGGATCTATTTTGTTGTTTACGATCTTCTTCCCGTTTCACATCCGCAATTCTTTCCGCCAGATATGGTGGATGAATTTAACCAATGGTTGCGAGTGGTGATTTGTTCGGACGGAGCTGTTTGTATTTCCCTGGATGTGGCGGAAAAACTCAAGAAATGGGTTTCTTATAACGCGGCTCTTGCTGCAAAATCGTTTAAAGTCGACTATTTTCATCTAGGTGCCGATTTGCTGAGTTCGGTGCCGAGTAAAGGATTACCGTTCAATGCGCAGAAGCTATTGAGCTCGTTTAAAAACAAGGCGGTGTTCCTGATGGTAGGAACCATCGAGCCCCGTAAAGGTTATGAGCAGGTTTTAAGCGCGTTTGAGCGGGTTTGGCGCGAGGGGCTTGAAGTCAGTCTGGTGATCGTGGGAAAGCAGGGTTGGCTGGTCGAGAGCGTAGTAGAAAAATTTCGGAACCACCCGGAGATCCATAAACGTTTCTTTTGGCTCGAAGGTATTAGTGACACATACCTGGAAAAAGTTTACGCGACATCCACCTGTCTGATCGCCGCATCGGAAGGCGAGGGGTTCGGGTTGCCGCTGATCGAGGCCGCGCAACACCAATTGCCTATTATTGCGCGGGATCTTCCGGTGTTCAGAGAAGTGGCCGGGGCACATGCCTATTATTTTTCGGGTAAGGAGCCGCAAGATCTTGCCGACGCGGTCGTTCGGTGGTTGTCGCTGTATCGTTCGGGCAATCATCCCCGGTCGGGAAATATGCCCCGTTTAACGTGGAAAGAGAGCGCCAGAACATTGGCTGAAAAAATTTTGGGCAGGTAAAAAACCCGAGACTCGGGAAGCGATGAGAGAATGCGTTGGATATGAATAAATCCTGCCGATTGATGTTTCGATGGGGGCTGGTTCTTTCGGTCCTGGGAATGCTGACGTTTCCGATACTGGAGATTCGGGGGCATTGGCTCCCGCGCCTGGTGGTCACCGAGCGAATCCCCACCCTGGTGAAGCCAGCGTTTCTTTGGAGCGAGGTTGTCAATCGCGACTGGCAAAATTTTCTGGAGCGGTGCTTTCTTTATAACCTCGGAAGTTTAAGGGCCTTTCTCATCTTTGCGAATAACGAAGTAAAAGACCGGTTGTTCAAGAAACGTCCGACCGGCGAATGGGTCTGGAGTCCCGAGATGGGATATTATCAGATCAATACGATACGGCGTTTGAACGCGGACGTTTTAAACCGGGACGTTTTAAGGCAGCATTATCTAAAAGCGGCGCGTCGCCTGCGCGTTCTTCAGACCTTGCTTAAAAACCATGGGGTTACCTTCCTTGTTGTTACCGCGCCCTCCAAATCCAGGATTTATCCGGAGTCGATTGGTCGTTATCTGGTCGCTTCCGCCCAGGATATCCCCAAGCAGGCGATCTCTTATGGAGATGTTCTTGAGGAAGGCGGGGTGAACGTGGTTAGCGGCGTGCGGATTTTGGAAAAAGAAAAAAAGGTTTCTTCCCGATCTCTTTTTACAACGGTGGGGTATCACTGGAATTATTTGGCCGGATGCATGGTCACCCGCGATATGCTCCGGAAGGCCGAAAGATTGTCGGGCAGGCACTCTTTTGATCTGGATTGTTCGGATATTTCTTACGAACCCTTTAAATGGGCGGACAGGGACGTCGCGTGGGTGCGCAATATTTTTTCCCAAGAGGCCGTCCGGGGGCGAGCCCCTTATCCGGTGATCGTTCCGTCCCGGGATTTCTTTTCCGTGGATCGTGGATGGATGATCGTGGGGGACAGCTTTTCCGATCAAATAGTTTCTTCGCTTACGCAGGCTTTACCCGAGAGGAGCTGGAGGCCGGGTTGGCTGGTCACAATCGATCTTCGCACGTCCGTTCTCCAAAAATTCAATATGAACGGAGAGAAGGCTCCCGAGGAAAAGTTGAGGCCGGATGCTCTTTTTGGGGAAGTCTTGAGCAGAGACCTGGTGATCTTGGAAGTCTCCGATGAATACATTTTGCGTGATCCCGGGAAACTCGATGAGATGGAATTTGGCGCAACCAGGATCTTGCTGCAAGGGTTGCTCTCGAGCGGAAAGGACGGAGGGCTGGATCTGAAAAATACTTTGACCGATGGATGGGCGATTTCGAAGAGCGGACGGTGGGAGGCCTCGGGCTCTCGCGCGAGCCTTGTTATTCCCTCGCCCGCGAGCGGTGGGTCCGTCGGATTAGCGCTTGATGTGGAAAGTATAGCGCCGGAGCAAAGCGGGCCGCGGTTTTTGAACGTTTCTCTTGAGGGCCAACCCATGGCCTCGATAAAAATGCCGTCAGGACGCGGCAGGGTGACGCTTGCGGTGCCGCCTTCGCATGCCTCGGGGGATATCCTTTTCAGAGAACTATCGTTTGCGTCCGATTCAGGGGGGAGCCTTGCGACGATCGTGCATGGCGTTAAAGTCACGAATGTGGTTGGAGACAGGATCGGGGGTCCGCTGACGGAATTTCCGGTCCCTCTCGCTAAAAAACCTGAGGCAACATGCCGGGAGATCTTTGACCTGATCAGCGCCGGATTTTGCGAAGCGCTATCCTCCGAAGGGATGAGCGACCTTGAAAGCAACTCTGCGGGGAAGTGGCGCTGGACGTTGGGGCCGAAAACAAGAATTAAATTTTATGTTGATTCCGGTAAACCCGGAGAGAAACAGCCTTTTCTGCTGAACCTGGTTTTCAATAATGATCTCCTTATTCCCGCGCAGGTCATCGATTTTCGTTTTAATGGGAAAAGTCTTCGCTCTTTTGACGCCGGGGAGATCGGCACCCGAAAACCGGTCGCGCTGGATACCTTTTTAATGGCTGAAAAGGGAGTGAATATTCTGGAAATTATTTATAAAGATTGGAATCACGGAAAAAAAGGTTACGCCGAGCGCGATCCGCGACAGCTTGCCGTCAAAGTCACGCGTTTTACGTTGCAACGGGCCGAACAGACGGCGAACTGTTCCGGGGCTCCGGGGGAAGGCGCGGATGCTTTTTAATTCCCCTTTTTTTCTTCTTGTTTTCATACCGGCGTTTTTAGTCGCTTATTTTGCGATCCCGGGGATACGTCTACGCAACGCGGTTATCGTTCTGTTCAGCCTGTTCTTTTTCGCGTGGGGGGATCCGGTATTTGTCTGGTATGTGATCGCTGGAACGTGGATCGATTACAGGATCATTAAGAGCATTCTTTGTTCTCCCGGGCGGAGCGAAAGGGCGAAAAAGGTGTGGCTGATCGTGGCGATTTCACTCAATGTTTTTGCCCTGTTGTTTTTTAAGTACGCCAATTTTTTTGTGGATCAGATTGAACCATTGCTTCGTTTCGCAGGCAGGGGAAGGCCTTCCTGGTATGGCGTGGCCCTTCCCCTCGGAATATCGTTCATCGCCTTTCATAAGATCAGCTTTGTAGTGGATCTCTACAAACGGCGGATTACTCCCCCGGCCAATTTTAAAGACGCACTTCTCTACATCCTTTTTTTTCCGCAGCTGATCGCCGGTCCGATCATCCGGTATCATGAGATCGGTCCGCAGATCGAAACCCGTACGCATAGCACGGAGGATTTTTTGATCGGGTTTTTCCGGTTCTCCCGCGGTCTTGGCAAAAAAGCGCTCTTAGCGGACCCGGCGGGCGTCATTGCCAATGCGGTCTTCGGCATGGCTCCCCAGAGCCTTCCGTTTTCTTACGCCTGGATAGGAGTCATCGCTTATGCGGTTCAGATCTATTTTGATTTTTCGGGATATTCTGACATGGCCATAGGTCTCGGCCGGCTTGTGGGATTTCGTTTTCCGGAGAATTTTAATCAACCTTATACGGCGAAAAGTATTACGGAATTCTGGAAACGGTGGCATATCACGCTTTCCAACTGGATGCGGCTTTATCTTTACATCCCGATGGGGGGGAATCGGGTTGAACCGTGGCGGATGTACCTGAATTTATGGATCGTCTTCCTGCTCTCGGGTCTTTGGCACGGGGCGGCCTGGACCTTTGTTTTATGGGGAGCTTACTACGGCTTTTTTCTCACGTTGGAAAAATTTTGCGAGAGGCGCGGCTGGACGTTTTCCGTTCCCGGGGTGATCAAAAATCTTTGGACATTCCTGGTTGTTCTGAACGCCTGGGTGTTATTCCGGGCTCCCACGATCGATTATGCGCGCTTGTTCCTGGGGCGAATGTACGGGATGCTGTCGCAATCGCAGCCGACCAGCGAGCCTTTTGCCCTGATCTTTCCGCCGCATGATCTGGCCGTGACACTGATCGGCTTGCTGATCGCTATGATCCCTTTGCCGGAAGCAGTCCGGCGTTTGGGGGCGATCCGGGATTCTTCGATCCTTGACATGACCCGGTGGGGTTTTGGCGTTCTTTTGTTTTGGGTGGCCCTTTCGGACATCCTGGCTTCCGGGGTCAGCTCGTTTCTTTATTTTCGTTTTTGAGAGAATTTTTGATAAGCAATACAACCATAAACTTGGGCGCTGTATGAAAAAGATAGCGTTGCTTTTGCCGGTCATCATCGTTCTGATCCTCTGCGAGATGGGTTTTCGCGCTTCTTATATTCAGGAACAAGATCGATTGCGTTTAAAGTATGAGGGGAGATCGCTGTGCCTTGAAAGTGACGAGGCTTTAATCTATACGGCGATCCCGGGGCGTTGTGGCGCGAATTCGCAAGGTTATTTTGACGCCGAACACTCTTTTGTGAAGCCGAAGGATGTTTTCAGGATCGTTATTATCGGGGATTCCGTTGCTCAGGGACAGGGAGTGGGACGGGAGGAATCTTTTGGCCGGGTCCTGGAAAAAAAGCTGAATGCCGCGCAGAATAAAAAAAAGGTTGAAGTGATCATCTTGGCCCTGACGGGTTATTCGACGAGCCAGGAATTAATCCTGCTGCGGGAGCAGGCGTTTCGGTATGATCCGGACATGATCCTCTGGAGTTATGTCTTGAATGATCCCGCCCATCCCTTTTTTCACGATGCGAACGGCGAATTAGGCCGGTATTTTTATAAGCCGCGAAGCTACCTGCTGCATTATGTTTCCGCCCGGTTTTTCAATGCCCGAGAACGGATGAGATGGAAGGCCCTTCATTCCGAGGGCATGGAGTTCCATGTTTTTTTAAATACGGTTTATTGGGACGAGGTTAAGGCCGATCTCGGGGCGATAGGCAAAGTTTCAAAAAAGAAAAAAATACCCGTTCTGTTTGTGATCCATCCCGTGTTCAAGAAAGACGGAATGTTTGACCGGTATCCGTTGACTGTAGTCCACGAAAAATTGAAAGAGTATGTTCTTCTCCAGGGGTTACGGCCGCTTGATCTGCTAGGGGCCTATCAAGGCTACCGCTCCGAACAACTGAATCAGGGCCCCGAGGATCCCTGGCATCCGAACGCGAAGGGGCATGAAGTGGCCGCAGAGGCTATTTCTGAGGCTGTCCTGAAGGGCGATTATATAAAATGATCTATCCACAATCTTTTCGAGAACGGATATGCTGTCTCTTCCTGTCTGATTGCCGCGTCGGAAGGTGAGAGGTTCGAGCAAGCATCCTCGGTCGGGGGTTGGAGAATGCAGCGCGTTTTATTGTGTGCGGCGAAACTTAGGGAGGCGACATGAAGGTAGTGATTCTTGCGGGAGGTCTTGGGACGAGACTTAGCGAAGAGATGGAGGTTTGTCCGAAACCGATGATCGAGATTGCCGGGAAGCCTATCCTTTGGCACATTATGAAGTCCTATTCTTATTATGGATATAACGACTTTGTGATCCTTCTCGGGTATAAGGGGTACGTGATCAAAGAGTACTTTTCGAATTATTTCCTTCACCAAAGCGATGTCACGATCGGCCATATCGGGACCTCGAGTTTTTATCCGCCCCATCATATCACCACAGGGGAAGGCGGGGCCGTCTATAGGATGTCAACCTGGGGCAGAGCGCGGCACTTCCTAAAAAAAGAAGCAAGGGCTTAAATGATTAAATTTCTGGATCTTGAAAAAATTAATATGCAACATGCTGTGGAGTTCAAGCGAGCGGCTGCCGAAGTTATTGACTCTGGCGGGTATGTGCGAGGTGAAAGGGGTAGGCGCTTTGAAATTAACCTCGGAAATTTTATCGGCGTAACGCATGCCGTTGGAGTTGCGAACGGCTTGGATGCCTTGCGTTTAATCCTAAGAGCTTATATCGATATGGGGAGCATGCGGGAAGGCGATGAAGTCATTGTGCCCGCCAATACCTTTATCGCTACGATTCTTGCCATCTCTGAAAGCAGGCTGAAGCCCGTTCTGGTGGAGCCAGATCTCAACACTTACAATCTTGACATTTCCTTGATTGAGCGCTCCATTACCCGGAGGACTCGGGCCATTATGGTGGTGCATCTGTATGGGCAGGTGTGCTGGGACGAAAAGTTGAAAGATATCGCAAAAAAATACGATCTCAAACTTATCGAAGACAATGCCCAAGCCATAGGTTCGATATGGGGTGGTAAGCGGAGCGGCTCTTTGGGCGATGCGGCGGGAAACAGTTTCTACCCCACCAAGAATCTTGGCGCTCTTGGAGATGCAGGCGCTGTAACCACAAATGATGCCCTGCTTGCCGATCGGGTTAGAGCATTAGCCAACTATGGCAGTGCAAAAAAGCATCTATGCGATTTTCAGGGATTTAACAGCCGTCTGGATGAAATTCAAGCCGCCTTTCTTGATATCAAACTTAAATATGTGGATGCCGAAAACAAGCGCCGTCGCGAAATCGCGAAATTCTATTCTGAGAACATAGACCACCCTGAAATTATTTTACCTCATGGTAAGAATTCGTCGCTTTTCTCGTTGCCCTTCGCACTTTCGCACGTTTGGCATCTCTTTGTAATTAGAACCAAATATCGTAATAGACTTCAGAAACACCTTGAAGCGAATGGCATCCAGTCATTAATCCATTACCCTGTCCCGCCGCACAAACAGCTTGCTTATAAAAAATGGAACACGAAGAAACTAAGGATTACTGAAAAAATACATAAAGAAGTGCTGAGTCTGCCGATGAGCCCCGTGATGGACGCTTCGGAGTGCGCGCGTGTTGTGAAAACGATAAACGATTATCAACGTCTCGGGTGATACCAGCGAGGAGAATTTCTTGCCCTTTTAAAAGCGTGCGGATCGGCTGAAAGGGGACTTCTTCGGGCTTTCGAAGTCAGCAATTCGTTTTAACTAAAAATTATTTGGAGCGGAGGCGACTGATATGAATAATTATTTCATTCATCCAAAAGCGGATGTGCAAACAAATGATATTGGAAATGGAACGAGAATATGGCAATTTAGCGTGATCTTGCCAGGAGTAAAAATTGGCTCAAATTGTAATATCTGCGCACATTCTTTTATCGAGCCCAATGTTACTATTGGAAATAATGTGAGTGTCCACATAGGAGCATCAGTTTCTTCCAGCGTTATTTTAGAGGATAATGTATACGTTGGCCCTGGTGTTAGGTTTACTAATGACCGGCATCCTCGAAAGGGGCAGCCTTGGGAACCGATGGGGTCATTGGTGAAAATGGGTGCTTCAATTGGTTCTAACTCAGTCATTCTGCCGGGGATTACGATCGGTTGCAATGCTCTTATTGGTGCTGGAAGTATTGTTACAAAAGACGTTAAAGACTACAGCTTGGTATTCGGCAACCGTGCAAAATTTAAGCATTGGATATGTTGTTGCACTAAAAGGCTTATTTTTAATTCAAAAGCCTCGGCTTTCTGTGCTTGTGGAAGACAGTATCTATTAACTTCTAAAAATACTGTTGAAGAAGTCATCCTACCTATGCCGTAGTGGCGATAGAGCTCGAGAACTTGGTTCGTTGGAGGCGTCGTTCCGGGATGCTGAAGCGGCAAAGAACGTGTGATTCGCCATGATTAAATGTTTGTCTAAAATAATGGGTGATTAAATATGCAAAAGGACAAAACGGCTGGGGCTGTTTCTATGTCGCCGGAGTTGATTAACCTTCCTAGAGTCGAAAACCCTCGGGGGAATCTTGCTATCATCGAGGAAGAGAAACACATCCCTTTTAAAATCGAGCGTGTGTATTGGGTCTACGATGTTCCCGGAGGTGAGGCGAGGGAAGGGTATGCTCTTAAAGAACAGCAGGAACTTATTGTGGCTCTTTCGGGGAGTTTCGATGTGTTAGTGTCCGATGGCAAGGTAAAACGATTCTTTACGCTCAATCGTTCCTACCAGGGACTTTTCCTGCCCGCTTCTTTGTGGCGACAAATGCGGAATTTTTCAACAAATTCGTTAGCGTTGGTGCTTTGCTCGTCCCGTTATGATCCGGAGGATTATATCCGTGATTATCAGCTATTTCTCAATTACCTAGGTCATCATGAAAAATAGTATGCGCGACTGCCGGTTGCTTCCTCTTGGAAAAATTAATAATAGTATTGGGAATATGACTGTCGTTGAAGACGTTGGGAGTCTTCCTTTCAAGGTGAAGAGAGTTTATTATCTTTGTGATGTTCCCAGTGGTGAAAAACGAGGGGGGCATGCTCATCGTGAACTCAGTCAATTGATAATCGCTGCCGCCGGATCGTTCGAGGTGCTTTTGGATGATGGGAAGCATCAGGAGACCGTCGTGCTGAGCCGGCCGGATTATGGATTGTTGATCGTACCCGGCATATGGCGAGAATTGATGCGATTCTCTTCGGGGGCCATTTGTCTGGTGCTTGCTTCGATGGTCTATGATGAAACTGACTATATTAGAGATTATAAAAAATTCATAGAATCAAAAGCATGATTTTTCGTCGTTGGGATCTAAAATACGGCTGCTTTTTTCGCTCTTTATCTTCGCGAAAGAGCAAGCTGGTTTCGCAACACGTTTGTGAGCTCTAGCGTTCGGTTTTTTAAAAAAGATTGTGGAAAAAAAGAAAATATGGAAAAACCGCTTATTACTTTTGCCCTGATGGGATATCAGCAAGAGCTGTTTATTCGCAAAGCGATCGAAGGCGCGTTCTCGCAGACCTACGAGCCTCTTGAGATTATTCTCTCGGACGATTGTTCGCAGGATCATACTTATGGCGTTATGCAGGAAATGGCGGAGGCCTATAAGGGATCGCATAAGGTGATCTTGAATCGCAATGAAAGAAACCTTGGTATTGGGGGCCATCTCAATCAGATTGCGAAGTTGATGGGCGGGAAATGGATCGTGACAGCCGCCGGTGATGATATCTCATTGCCGGAGCGTGTGGAAGAATCTTATCGGGTTATTTCGGAATGTGGGGAGCTAGGCGGAGTTTTTGGGCGATTTTGTAATTTTCGAGGTGATTTTTTTGATAACGGGGATTGGGAACCCGCTCATGCGTCGAATATGAGAATTGTTCGATGTGCTCATTCCGGGCGATCCGATTTACTGGAGATAGGGGATATCTTTGATATTCAAGGGTGTGTTGCTATGTGGAATAAGAAATTATTTGATCAGTTCGGCCTTCTTCCCATTGGAGTGCTTGCGGAAGATGCTGTTTTGGGAGGACGGGCATTGTTTTCTGGCCTGGGGATAGGGTTTACTTCTTCCCGCATGGTGTTGCGCAGGATACATGAGACAAATGTTTGCGCTGGAAAAAAAATTTCGGTAGCTTCTCGCGATATTTTTTATTCGAGGGCTGTAGTCCATCATGAGTTGTTGGATTTTAGGAGGAGGAATCCGAATCTGTATTCAGCAGAGGATTGGCGTCGCATGGTAGGCGTCTTTGAGACGGCGCTTTTTATATTGATTGTTGCTGTCCGCAAGGATGGATTGGGTTGGGTTCGTAGCGTTCTGGTTTTTATGATGGGATTTAAGTTAGGAGAGCCGTGGTCCGCCGTTCGATTTTTGAAAGCGATGTGTCGAAAATTTTTTATTGGACAGAGGTCTGGGAAATAACGGGAGATGTATTCATTTGGTTACCTTAACGAAAAAAAATAGCGTAGCTGAACTAGGGGATGAGAGGAAGTGTGGGCGCGACATTCTTCGTTATGAGTGGCACCTCTGCTTGTTTTTTTCTATAGTCGCTTTTTTTATTGCGAGTCTCTTGATGACGGGGTGGCCTTTAGGAATTTTGCCTGATGTCCGTTATCCGTACCTCTATAAGGGAGAAGGAGTGGCCGTTTTGGCCCTTATTCAGAGAATGATGGAAGGGGCTTGGATTTTCTTTAATAACCGCATAGGATTTCCATTTGGGGGCAATTCTCTCGATTTTCCCATACCGGATACCGGTAGTCTGTTTATTCTTAAAACCCTCGGAAGGCTCTTGGGATCTTCCCAAGCGGCAATGAATTTATTTTTTTTAATCAGCTTTCCAGTTACATTTGTATGCAGTTATGTGTTTTTACGCATTGTGGGTCTTTGCCGTTCTTTTGCGACGGCGGCGGGGTTTTTATTTGTATTTCTGCCCTTTCATTTTCAGCGAATCGTTCATCTTTTCTATACATGGTACTTTGTAATACCCATTTATTTTTATTTTGGATTCTACCTTTTTTGTGGGCGAAAATTATGCTCGCAGCGAGTCAAGTTTAGTTTTAAAACACTTGGAAACGCTGTTGTTTTGTTGATTTTGACATTGTTTGGGGTTTACTACTCTTTTTTCGGATGTTTGATTTTGTTTGTAAGTGCTGTTGCTGGAGCCATAGCAAACAAATCGCGACGATGTCTTATTTTGGGATTCGTCGCTATCGCCATCATCTTTCTCGGCGTTCTGGCAAATGTGACGCCCTTTCTCCTCCATAGGTTTGCGGCAGGCGATAATGTCGAGGCGGTACAACGAACCGTTGGCGAGTCAGAGATATACGGTCTCAAGCTCGTTCAAATGCTCTTGCCCCATTCGGAACATCGCGTTGGGTGTTTGAACAAGATAACCAAGAACTATCGGATTGGTTTTCCTCTCGTGAACGAAAATGAAATGGCGGCGCTTGGTGTTTTTGGGGCGATTGGTTTTTTGTCCTTATTGTGCCTAGCGTTTGTTTCCATCTGCGGAGTACCGGTCGATTCTCGTCTTGCTTTCTTCAGCATCACCTCTATTTGCTTGTTTTTTCTAGCGACAATAGGGGGAGGCGCATCTCTGTTTGCCATGGTGGTCTCTCCTCTGCTGCGTGGATGGAATCGCGTTAGTGTTTTTATTGGCTTTGGGGCCATTGCGAGCTTGTTTCTGATTATTCAGCTCAGTCTGAATCGGTTTTTTGAGGAGAAACAAGTGAAGAAAATGATATTGCCTATTGCAATTGGATTATGCGCTTTGGGTCTGTGGGATCAGACTCGCCCTGCGCCCATTTTGGCTAACGATTTGATTCGAAAGTCTTTTGAAAGTGATTCCTCCTTCATTAAAAGTATTGAAATGATGGTTCCGCCAAATTCGGCGATTTATCAACTGCCGTATATGGCCTCCCCAGAGGTTCCTGATATGAATCAGCTGAATAGCTTCGATTTGTTTATCGGGTTTTTGCATTCGAAACAGCTGCATTGGAGTTATGGTGGTATAAAGGGGCGTGTCGGCGATCTTTTTTTTCGTGCTCTAGCGCAACAGCCGATGCGAAAACAAGTTGAGGTGATTACAAGGTTAGGATTTGCCGGTATTTATATTGACCGTCGAGGGTTCGCCGATCATGGACGAGGGCTGGAGGAGCAGTTACGGGAGATCTTTGGTGAGGGCTCGCAGTTGCAGAGCGTTGATGGTAACCTGGCCTTTATTAAATTGCCGCATCTTGAAAAGCCTTTGGCCGAAGGGGTGAGTCCGCAGGAGGTTATGAGGAGAGCGGGTTTTTGGGTGGACTTCAATGGTAAACGTTATCCAGCATCTTTGGCAGAAGGGATCGATTTCCGGCAGAAAAGTTTTCCTGCCTATGTTAAAGAAGTCAAGGGGATGTCGGACGCTGAACCGTGGGGGTGCTGGTCGGACGCTGATCGAGGCGAGTCCGTTGAAATAATATTTTTCAAACCGTTACCGCCTGTTTTTATTCTGAAACTTCGAGCGCGGGCATTTGGTCCCAACGCTGGCGCAACTGTTAAAGTACAAGTTGGCGATTTCGTTGAGAATGTTATTCTTCAGGAAGGCTTCGAAGAGAAGCAAGTCAGCGTGGCGACGAAGAAGCTTGCATCCAAAATTAAGATTTCACCACCGTTCCCCCAAAGTCCACTTGCTCTGGGAATGAATTATGATCGCAGAAGGCTTGGGATTGGTTTGGAACGTATTCGAATTGAGGAGCCATAGGAGAGAGGGAGTATGGGAAGTGTAAGATTTTTATCAATCGTAGTACCCGTTTATTGCGAACAAGAAGTAATCAATGAATTCTATATCAGATTAAAGAGCGTGCTGGATCAGCTTGGGGCCAGTGTCAAATATGAAGTTATTTTTGTAAACGATTGTAGCCGTGATGATTCGATAGCGTTGTTGAAGGCGCTAAATAAAAAGGATGCTTCTGTAAAGGTCATTAGTCTCGCTAGAAATTTTGGTCACCAGATAGCGATTACCGTCGGGATAGATTATGCGAAAGGCGATGCCGTTGTTGTGATGGATGGGGACTTACAAGACCCTCCCGAGGTTATTCCTGACATGTTTAATAAATGGATAGAGGGATATAAAGTTGTTTATGGCGTTAGGAGAGAACGACGGGGAGAGGGTCTGATGAAGGTGAACGTGGCCAAGATGTTTTATAGGTTCTTAAATTTGATGAGTACGATCAAGATTCCTACGGATGTGGGCGACTTTCGTTTAATGGACAGGGTTGTCGTCAATACGCTTAAGACGATGAGAGAAGAAAACAGGTATGTGCGCGGACTCGTGGCTTGGGTTGGGTTCTCGCAGACGGGAGTCTATTTTGATCGTGACCCCAGATATGCTGGGAAGGCAAAATATACATTATCGAAATTGACAAGGTTGGCCATGAGCGGCATTACGAGTTTCTCCGAGAAGCCGCTTTATTTCTCGAGCTATTTGGGGCTGGTTGTCACCTTGCTTTCATTTGCAGGTTCGCTGTGGATCATTATCGGTAAAATGATGAATCAAGCTCTTGTTATCCAAGGCTGGACGACGATCATGTTGGCAATATTTTTCTTCGGGGGGGTACAACTATTTTCAATGGGGATTATTGGCCAATATATTGCAAAAATTTATAACGAAGTAAAGCGCCGCCCTCTTTATGTTATCCAGGAAAAAATCGGCATTGAAGAACAAAACCTTTTGCAAGATGCTGAACGCTTGAGAGAGCAGGGTGCATCCTAAGAGTTGTAAGGGCTTGAAACGGGTTCGTCCTATGTGATTGGAACTTATATCGACAATTCTCAGATAATTATCTATGAAAGTACAAAATTAATTCAAGTCATTCATGTTATCCTGCAAGTTCCTGTATGATGTTCCTAATTATCCAGACATCAGCATTGCCTACATTGCCGGCTATCTAGTCCGCCTGGGCCTGGTCCCTTCGGAAAGGCGGCAGACCGCCTCTCTCCCGCGCTCGAAATTTTGCCTCAAGAGTGTGCCATAATACGGCCTGTTTTATGGGGTCCGATGTAAAAGAGGGGCATATCCTGAGAGCAGAGGAGGTCCCAGGGGCGCCGGGCAAGCAGTGTATTTTAAAAAACGAATAGGGATGGCATGCGGAGCATTATGAAAAAAAGACTGCTGCTTTTGTCGATCGTTATCGTTCTGATCCTGTGCGAAATGTGGTTTCGCGTTTCCTATATTCAAGAACAAGATCGATTGCGTTTAAAGTATGAGGGGAGATCGCTGTGCCTTGAAAGTGACGAGGCTTTGATCTATACGGCGATCCCGGGGCGTTGTGGTGCGAATTCGCAAGGTTATTTTGACGCCGAACACTCTTTTGTGAAGCCGAAGGATGTTTTCAGGATCGTTATTATCGGAGATTCCATCGCCCAGGGGCAGGGAGTGGGACGGGAGGAATCTTTTGGCCGGGTCCTGGAAAAAAAGCTGAATGCCGTGCAGAATAAAAAAAAGGTCGAAGTGATCATCCTGGCCCTGACGGGTTATTCGACGAGCCAGGAACTGATCGTGCTGCGGGAGCAGGCGTTCCGGTATGATCCGGACATGATCCTCTGGAGTTATGTCTTGAATGATCCGGCCCATCCCTTTTTTCACGATGCGAATGGCGAATTAGGCCGGTATTTTTATAAGCCGCGAAGCTACCTGCTGCATTATATTTTTGCCCGGTTTTTCAATGCCCGAGAACGGATGAGAGGGAGATCCCTTCCTCCGGAGGCGAGGGAGTTCCATGTTTTTTTAAATACGGTTTATTGGGACGAGGTTAAGGCGAATCTCGGGACGATAGGTAAAGTTTCAAAAAAGAAAAAAATACCCGTTCTGTTTGTCATCCATCCCGTGTTCAAGAAAGACGGAATGTTCGATCGGTATCCGTTGACTGCAGTCCACGAAAAATTGAAAGAGTATGTTCTTCTCCAGGGGTTGCGGCCGCTTGATCTGCTAGAGACCTATCAAGGCTACCGCTCCGAACAACTCAATCTGAGTTCCGAGGATCCCTGGCATCCAAACGCGAAGGGGCACGAAGTGGCCGCGGAGGCTATTTCTGAGGCTGTCCTGAAGGGCGATTATATAAAATGATCTATCGGCGATCGTAAGAGCCCGGGCCCCTTCCGGAGCGGAAAAGTCCTAACATTTTATTTCTGCGAAAGGCGGGCGCCGCCCTTTTCCCCGTCGCCGGGAAAATTCACGCGAAAAACCTGAACGTAATTTGCGTCATTCAGGCTTCCCTCCGAGATGAAGGGTCTGATGCTCCGGTAGTTTTTTCCGTTGAAATAATAAAGCTGGAACAAGACGGAATCGAGCAGCTCTCGGGGGACCAGCATGGCTTTTCTGCTGCCTTCCGGATTGTTCATGTCAAACGAGGTTGCCCAGACGGCCGACGGGGAATCGGAAACCGGTTTTCGGACCCATGTTCCGTCCTGGGGATAGATCAGAGAGATCGGTTGAAGATCCAGGCCGGTCTTTTCCCGTTCGATCATAAAAGCATTTTTTTGAGTCCGGTCGATGATCAGGTCCTGGTAGACGAGATAATCCATGACACTGTAAAGAAAAGGTCGCGGTTTTTGATAGGGGAGAGTTCCCCCGGTAATGGCGTTAACTTGTTTGAAGTAATTGAGATTCTGATCCTCCCCGAAATTTCTCAAAAGGATCTCTGCCATCGGCCGGTCGAAAGCTTTTTTCGCTTTTTTGAAATTCCAGCGGCTTGCCTGCTGAACGATTGCGTTATCGTCGATCATTTCGGGGTAGATCAGAAGATAAACGGGAGATTTTATTTTTTTGCTATGCGTGTAATTCAGCAGGCTGTCTTTTTGGGAACTCGGCCATGAGGCAGGCAACTCGCTTTCGGCGCGATCTCGGTCGAGCGGCACAATTTTCATGATCAGTTCCACGGCAGCGTCCGTTTCCGTCCCGCATATTTTCAGATATTCGAGGGCTTGATTGCCGCTTCCGGCCAACATCCGGAAGATCCCCGCGGCTTGGCGTTCGTCCCGGCTCATCAAAGCCCGGGCGATCCAGAAATTCTCAATACAAGCCTGGGTACCGCCATCCATCACGCTTCGTCTTTCCGCGATGCCGTTGATCAAATAACCCGGCGACCACGAACTGAACACAATGGCATTTTTCGGAGTTTTAGTTTTCAGAAAGGTCAGGACTTTGAACCATCGTTTGTCCATGAGTCCGGTGAATTGTTCGTTGGCGGTGCGGGCGTTCACGAGAGAGACGGGGAGGACGCACAGCGTCAGCAGGAGGAACGCTACGGCTCCTCGAAATTTTTCGGGGAGCCGTATCAGGGCTTTTTCCCGGAGGAAGTTTCTGAACCATTCCATTCCGAACACGGAAAGCGGGATCAGCCAGGGGGTCAGGATAAAGATGTACCGTTTCCCCTGCATGGAAAGGATCAGGGGCGGGAGGCAAACGAAAGTGGTGATAAGCCATAAACGGAAACGAACCTCGTTCTTCTTTTTAAGAAAGTTCGCCCCGGCCGCCAAGAGACCCAACGCGGAACAAAAAAGCATCCCCGGGCCGATCAGAAAAAACCAGTCGGCGGCTGACGGCGGATTGGTTTCATTGATCGTACGGAGGAGTGTGGGCAGGAAATCTTCGCCGACCTTTCCGATCTTCAAAAAAAAGGACAAGTTGCTGGAAAAGGTTTGTCCCATTGCACGGGACGACGCAAGTGTCAGACAGTAAAGAGTGAGGATGACTCCGTAACCCAACAAATATTTGACATGCTGGCCCTTGTTTTTGTCTTTCTTGAAATGCTCAAAGACGATCAGCACCAAGGAGCCGGCCCCGACCAGCGCGACCATGTAGATCCAGCCTTGCCAAAACATCGCGAAAAGACCCGCGAACGTTCCTCCCGCAAGACCGAACCAAACCGCTTTTCGAGGAGTTCGGATCGCCCAAAGGAGGGATCCGAGAATGACCGAAGAAAAGAACAGGATGTAGGGATCGGTATCATACCAGCCGTAGTTGGACCTGAGGATGACCGCGGGCAATAGAAGAAAAACCGTTGCGCCGAGCCAGATTATGGAAAAATCCGTTCCGAGCGCGAAAAGTAAGAATAAAATGCCGGCGGTTATCAAAAGGGTCAACAGGACCGGAACATAGGCCGCGGCGCGCGTGAGCGAGATTTTTTTGTCGAAGGTCCGTAGCAACCGGTAAGCCGCAGCGCCCACATAAGGATGCCACGTTTGGAGATCCCAGGCTCCATTGGGTGCGCATCTCAGGGGGTTGTAGAATGTTCCGTCTTCGCGCGCGGGGCCGAGCGCCCCTTTTTCAAGGACGTTTTTTGTAAGTGAAAGATAGTAATAACAATCGGCGTCCCGCAGGTATTCTTTGGAGTAGCGGTCCATAAATTCATTATCGAGCTGTTTCTGGGATAAGGCCACTGCGGTGCGGAATTCCGAATTGTCGGAAGCGATCACTTGCTCCACCCGCGCTCGAAGGAGCTCCTCTTTTTTTTCTGCAGGAAGATTCTCCGGAAGGGTGGCCGCTATTTCCGGGGACCTTGCAAGATTGAAACGGACGATCGCTTCGGCGGTTTTCATGTTTTTCTCTTTGATTGAACGGGGAAGGTCCTTCCATAGAGGGAGGCGGAAATAAAAGGCCAGAAGGAGAGTGATTAGCAGGAAGAAGACGATTTTTTTCATTTTCTTTTGAGACTCACGGAAAAATGCATTCGATGGCGGCTCTTCTCAAGATTTTTAAAAAATAATTTTTGGATCCCCGGAAAAACTTTCGGAACGCGTGTCGTCAAACTTTTCGGCAATGCTGCAACGTTTTGGGATTATACCCTGAGGTTTCGCGTAAGCGGCTGAAAATATTTCAATAATCAAAGGCGCCCCCTTGTGCGAGAACGGCCCGTTTTTAGTGATTGACGATACCCGCGAAAGCCGCTACACTTCGTCGTCTTATTCCTCTATACAAATTCCAGGACTGGTCTTAATTAGATGGAAAAGCTTTCCGTAGAACAACTTAAGGCGAAATCGAAGCTGATCCGCCGTCATATCATTGAAATGACGGGCGCGGCCGCTTCCGGCCACCCCGGCGGTTCCCTTTCCTCCGTTGAAATTCTCACGGCCCTCTATTTTAATCTTATGGAATTCAACCCCCAGGATCCCCAGTGGCCTGACCGTGATCGGCTCATCATGAGCAAGGGGCACGGGTCTCCCGCGCTTTACGCGGCGATGGCCGAATCCGGATATTTCGATCCCAAGACCCTTATCAGTTTTCGCAAGCTCGGCAGCCCTCTTCAGGGTCATCCGGACCGCAAGAAGTTACCCGGCGTGGAGGCCTCGACCGGTTCTCTGGGGCAGGGCCTATCGTTCGGTGTCGGGGTTTCGATGGCGCGCCGTCTGGATAAAAAAGATTATTATACGTATGTGATCACGAGCGACGGCGAGATGAACGAAGGCCAGACCTGGGAAGCCGCCGCGATGGCCGCGCACCACAAAGTCGACCACCTGATCGCGATCCTTGATGACAACAAATACCAGCTGGATTCCTCGACGCAAGAGATCTGCGACATGGAGCCTCTGACCGAAAAGTGGAAGGCCTTTCACTGGCACGTGCAGGAGATCGACGGGCACGACCTGAAGGCCATCTTGAACGCGGTCGAAAAAGCCCAAAAAGTGAAGGACCAGCCGGCGATCATCATTGCGCACACGGTCAAAGGCAAGGGCGTTTCTTTCATGGAAGGGAACAACGCTTTCCACGGGGTCGCTCCGACGCCGGAACAGGTCCGGATCGCTTTGAAGGAGCTGGAATAAAAGTATCAAAGTGTCAAGGTATCAGAGTATCAGGAAAAAAACGCTTTTACTTTGATACATTGATACTCTGACACAAAAGAAGGATTTGAAAGATGGAAAAAAAGTTAGGCAAGGCCACGCGTGACGCCTACGGACAGGCGCTTGTCGAGATCGGCAAGGTCCATCCGGAAGTGATCGTGATGGATGCGGACCTTTCCAAATCTACGAAGAGCGTCATGTTCGCGGAAAAATTTCCGGAGCGGTTCATCAACGTCGGCATTCAGGAGGCGAACCTGGTCGGCGTGGCCGCCGGACTCGCTTCGTGCGGCAAGATCCCTTTCATTTCAAGTTTCGCGTCTTTTTTGATCAGCAAGGGATTTGATCAGTTCCGGATGAGCGTGGCTTATTCGGGGCTCAATGTGAAAGTGGTCGGTTCTCACGGAGGCATCACGGTCGGCGAGGACGGTGCGTCCCAAATGTCGATCGAAGACATCGCGCTGATGACGAGTCTTCCGGGTTTTGTGGTCCTGGTCCCGTGCGACGAGGTCTCGACGCCCGCGCTGGTTTGGGAGACCCTGAAACATCCGGCGCCGGTTTATATTCGTACCGGCCGCCCGAAAACGCCGGTCGTTCATCAAAAGGGAACGGAATTCAAGATCGGAAAAGGCGTCCGTTTGCGCGACGGCAAGGACCTGACGATCGTTGCCAACGGTTCGCTCGTATTCGAATCGCTGGATGCCGCCGAGCGTCTCGCCGAAGAAGGGATCAGTGCCGGCGTGATCGATATGCATACCGTGAAACCGCTGGATACGGATTTACTTCTGGAAGAAGCCAAAAAGACGGGCCACATTCTGGTCGCGGAAGAACACCAGATCTGGGGCGGGCTCGGCAGCGCGGTGGCGACTTTTCTCGCGAGGAAGCACCCCTGCAAGATGGGTTTCGTCGCGATCCAGGACACTTTCGCGGAATCCGGGAAACCGGAAGAGCTTCTCGAAAAATACGGCCTGACCGCGCCGAACATCATCAAGACCGCAAAAAAAGTCCTCGGCCGCTAAAAGACTCGCACAAGAGCGTTCACCCCGGGACGCTTTGAAGGGTTGAAGATATAAAAATGCTCCGACACAGAATTTATTCCTTTTTCCTCCTTTTCTCATTTTTGCTGGTTACGATCCCATGTTCACTCGCCGCCGTTATCGGTGAAAAGGCGATGGTCGTGACCTCGGATCCGCGGGCGACGCAAGCCGCTTTGGAAGTCCTCAAAGAGGGCGGGAACGCCGTGGATGCCGCGGTGGCCGCTCAGTGGGTCCTGAATGTGGTCCAGCCGCAGGCGTCCGGGCTCGGCGGCAGCGGTTATCTTCTTCTCTATGATATCGGGGTCCGCCGGATTCTTTTTTTTGACGGCGGTGTCCAAGCGCCCGAAGAGGCCTTCCCCGACATGTTTTTCGAAAAGAACGGCACACTTCTTCCTTACGGAGAGCGGAGCACGGGAGGTCTCGCGGTCGGGACGCCGGGTATTCTGCGGATGATGGAAGACGTTCAGACCCGTTACGGGACCAAGAAATTTTCTTTCGCGAAACTTTTCGAACCCGCCCTCAAATATGCCGAGGAGATGACGGATGTTTCCGCCGGTCTTGCGGATTCTCTCGAAACCCATCGCCGGAGACTTGAGGGGTTCGACGCTGGGACCTTGGTTTTTTTCGAGAACGGCAAACCCCTCCAAAAAGGGGATAGGCTTCTTCAGCTGGATCTCGCGAAAACGTTCAGACTTATCCAGAAGGGCGGGGCGGACGCCTTCTATAGGGGCGTGATCGCGAAGGCCGTCATCCGCGCCGTTCACAAGAATCCCCGCCGCGCCGGCCTTTTAAGCTACCGCGACCTGGAACATTACAAGACCGCGAAACGCGATCCGGTGCACGGGACTTATCAAGGGTATGATCTTTTCAGCGCTTGCCCGCCGTCGACGGGCGGCGTGATGCTCTTGCGCGGGCTGAACCTCCTGGCACATTTCGGGATCCCCGGATTCGGCAAAGGCGCCGAGACCTACCACCTTCTTACCGAAGTGCAAAAGCTCGCTTTTCCGGCGCAGGCGTCCGTGGCCGATCCCGATATTTTCAATATCCCCGTGGAAAAACTTCTGTCGCAGGAATGGTCCCAGCAGCGGGCCGAGAAGATCAAATTCGATAAAATCCTTCCGGCGAGAAGTGACGCCGCGGCCGTCTTTGAAAAAGAGAAAGATCCGGCGTGGAGTTCGATCCTTGTCGTGGATTCCCACGGGAGCATGGTCGCCTTGTCCTCGACGCTCGGGGATGCTTTCGGGTCGGGGATGCTGGTGCCGGAGCACGGTTTTTTTCTGAACGATCAGCTGACGGATTTTGATACGGATCTAACGAGCGTGAAGGACCCGGCGTCGGCGAACATCCCGGCCGGCGGGCAGCGGCCGCGGAACACAGCGGTCCCGACCTTCCTTTTCAAGGAAGGGAAGCCGCAGCTGGTGTTGGATGCTTTCGGCGTGAAGGACCCGGCCGCGCTGTTATTGAATTTTCTTGTTCAAAAGATCGATCTCGGGGGGTCTTACCAGGATGCCATGAAGGCGCCGCGGGTCCTTGATGACGCGGGTGTTTTGCGGGTGGAACCGGATCTTTACGGGGATGAAGTCGCCCGGGTGAAGCTGGAGCTTTGGGGGCATACCCTGAAGCGAAATCTGACGATCGGGAACGTACAAATGATTTGTTTTGTGGATGATTTTGGTAAAATAGTGGGCGAAAGCGATCCGCGAGGGCAGGGAAGCGCCTCCGGTCTTTGATTTTATATCTCCCATTTTCCCGCCAAGGGCGGGGTCCCGTCTCCGGGCGGGAAAATTCAAAAAAGGACAACATGATCCTGCACCAAGGTAAGTACCTCGACCTGATCTCCGAAGACGGGTGGGAGTATGTCAAACGGACCAACTGTAGCGGGATCGTGGTGGTCGTGCCGGTGACCCGGGACGGAAAGGCCATCCTGGTCGAACAGTTCCGCCGGCCGGTCCGGGCACAGGTGATCGAATGGCCCGCAGGGCTCGTGAATGATAAGACGCCGCATGATCCCGAGACGATGGAAACCGCGGCCCGCCGCGAGCTTCTGGAAGAAACGGGTTATGAAGCCGGGACTCTGGAGCTTTTGGTGGAAGGGCCGGTCTCAAGCGGGTTGAGTGCGGAGATCATTACTTTTTATCGGGCGCTCGAGGTGGTCAAGAAGGGCGCGGGTGGCGGGGATGAGACGGAATCTATCATCGTGCATGAAGTCCCGCTTCCGGAAGTCGCCTCCTGGCTGGTTAAGATGGAAAAAAAAGGGTATCTTGTCGACCCGAAAGTTTACGCGGGGTTGTATTTTATAAAAGCAGGATAGCGGATGAAGGAAGGATGTCGAGCCGGTTTTTCGCCATCCGCCAGCCGTTATCCTTTTTTGAAAGGATTTTGAAATGGCAGACATCACGATCTATCACAAACCCAGTTGTGCCGGGTGTAAAGAGGCACTGAAGATCTTGAGAGACATGAATGTGGACGTCGATGCCATCGACTTTTTCTCGGTGCCGATCCCGAAGCCCAAGCTCCGCGAATTGATCGGGAAGATCGGGCTTTCTATCGAAGAGCTGATCCGGAAGAAGGACCAGCTTTACGAGGATCTCCGGCTCGGCGAGAAGAAACTCACGGAAGGGCAGTGGTTGGATCTGCTCGCGATCTATCCGGATCTCCTTCAACGGCCGATCGTTGAAAAGGCCGAAAAGGCGATCATCGGGCGTCCGGTCAAGAAGATCAAAGAGTTTTTGGCACCTCCCGTGACGTCTGAGGCGTCCGGGACCGGGGGCGCCGGAGCGCCCGCTGCGGCGGTTTGATCCCGCGAGCGGCTTTTCGCGGGGCGTGGCGCGTTGAGCTTTGCACGATTTTAGCTCTCCTTGGCTGAAGCTTGATCAGAACAGTGGATGACGAGGGTTGCCCCAATTTCAACTCCGTTGAAATTGATAAGTATTGAGACTAGAATATTCGCTCCACCCTATTTTAAATGGAGGAACCTATGAACTCGCAAAATGAACATCCGTTCTCTTATTCCCGGGAAACCGTTTTTTCGAATTTCATGCAGCGCGTTTACCAGTGGATGGCTCTCGGGCTTTCTTTGACGGGTCTGATGGCGTTCGCGACGCTCCTGAACGTCGGCCTTCTGAAGTTCCTTCTAAAGGGCGGGATGTGGCTTTTTCTGATCGCGGAAATTGCGCTGGTGTTCTGGCTTTCCGCGAGCATCCGGCGCATTTCGGCGCGGGCTGCGGTCACGGGATTTTTGGTTTATTCCGCGCTGAACGGTATCACGATCTCGACGATCTTTCTTGCCTATACGACGGCGTCGGTCTCCTCGACGTTTTTCATCGCGGCCCTGACGTTCGCGGGCGTGAGCGTTTACGGCTGGATGACGAAACAGGACCTCACCTCTGTCGGGAGTTTCTGTTTCATGGCGCTCTGGGGCGTGATCATCGCGTCGGTCCTGAACTTTTTTTTCCGCGCGCCGGTTTTTTACTGGATCCTCTCGTACTGCGGCGTGGCGGTTTTTATCGGGCTGACGGCTTATGATACCCAGAGGCTCAAAGCGATCCACCAGAGCACGCCCAACGCGCCCGAGCAGATCGCTATTTACGGCGCGCTGATGCTTTATCTCGACTTCATCAATATGTTTCTCTGGCTCCTCCAGATCTTCGGCCGCCGCCGGTAAAAAAAGCAGGCACCTTTTTCTGTCCCCAACAAATTTGAGATTTCAAAAGTGATCGAAGTTAAAGATCTTACAATGCATTACGGTCCGGTGATGGCGCTGGACCACGTTTCGTTCCGGGCCAACCCCGGCGAGATCCTCGGTCTTCTCGGTCCGAACGGCGCGGGCAAGACTACCGCGATGCGGATCCTGACCACCTACCTTTATCCTTCTTCCGGCACCGCGCAGATCGACGGGTTCGATATTATCGAAAACCCGCTCGAGGTACGGAAACGGACCGGATACCTTCCCGAAACCGTGCCGCTTTACGCGGACATGCAGGTCGGGGAATATCTTACCTTTGTCGGGAAGGCGCGCGGGCTTTCGGGCGCCGGGCTTGCGGAGCGGCTTGATTGGGTGAGGGGAGCCTGCAATCTCAGGCCGGTCTGGAAACATCTTCTTTCGGAACTTTCCAAGGGGTACGGCCAGCGGGTCGGTCTCGCTCAGGCGTTGATCCATGATCCCAAGGTCCTGATCCTTGACGAACCGACGTCCGGCCTGGACCCGATCCAGATCATCGAGATCCGGGCGCTTATGAAAAGCCTCGCGAAAGAAAAAACCGTTATTTTCTCGACGCATATCCTGCAGGAAGTGGAAGCGCTGGCGGACCGTATCGTGATCATCAATGAAGGGAAGCTCGTGGCGTTCGGTACCAAGGCCGAGCTTGCCCGCCAGAGCGGTTGTCCGGACGGGTCTTTAGAAGAAATTTTCATCCGGCTTTTGGCGCCGCAGAAGGCGGTGGGCGCATGAAAAAGTCGGGAAAACAAAACAAAAAGGGATCCGTCATCCTGAGCGCGTCCCGCGTTGCGGGGCAAGCGAAGGATCTCGTTTTAAGATTCTTCGGGTTTTGCCCTCAGAATGACGGTTGGGCTGGGGCGCCGCAGAAGGCGGTGGGCGCATGAAAAAGGCGAATCTTTTTATCATTTTCTGGCGCGAGATGGCGGCTTATTTCAATTCCGCGATCGCGTACATCTTTCTCGTGATCTTCGCGCTCCTGAACGGCGGGCTTTTCATGACGCAGTTCTTCGTGGGCGGACGGGTGGACATGCGGCCGTTCTTTTACATGTTGCCGTTCTTTCTGGCGGTCTTCCTCCCGGCGGTCTCGATGCGGCTTTGGTCGGAGGAGCGGCGCGGGAACACGCAGGAACTGCTCCTGACTTTCCCGATGCGGCCGTACGAACTTGTGCTCGGGAAATTTTTTGCGAGCTTTGCGTTCTATCTTGTCGCGCTCGCGTGTACTTTTCCGGTGCCGGTCATGCTGGCGGTGCTCGGCCGCCCGGACGCCGGAGCGATCCTCGGGGGATATCTCGGTGCGGCGTTCTTAGGCGGGTTTTTTCTGGCGATCGGGATCCTGGTCTCCGGGTTCTGCCGCGACCAGATCACGGCTTTCATTCTTTCCATGATGATCTGCTTTGGCCTTTACCTTGCGGGGATGGAGTTCGTGGCGTCTTCGATGGACGGATGGATCCCGGGGGCGGGGACGTTCCTCCGGCATTTTCTGGGCGCGGCGGATCATTATGATTCTTTTGCCAAAGGGGTGCTCGACAGCCGCGACGCGCTTTATTTTGTCGTCGGGGCCGCGGTCGCACTTGTGTTGAACGGGTTCTGGATCGAAGGGCGGATGAGGCCGAAAGCCGCTTCGATCTTTGCGACGGCCGCGCTGATCTCGGGCGGGATTTTCCTTTTGAGCAACTGGTTCGTGGCGGGTCTTCCGCTCGGCCGGTTTGACGTTAGCGAAGGGCAGATGTACACCATCTCACCGGCGACCCAAAAGATCCTCCGCAGTCTTAAAACGCCGGTGATCGCGAAGCTCTATATTTCTCCGGCGGACAAGATGCCGACGTCGATGAAGAGCCTTGAGCAGGATGTCCGCGACAAGCTCGAAGAACTGCGGGTGGTGTCGGACGGCCATTTCCAATACAAGGTCTTCCACATGGATCCGGCGAACGTGACGGAGGGCCGGAAGGCGGACGCCAAGGAGGAGACGCTGGAGGAGCAGCTTTCCAAGAAGGGGATCGAGCCGTTCCAGGTGGAGTCGATCCAGTCCGACGAGGTGGGGGTGCGGCTTGTGTACTGCGGTCTGACGTTCTCTTATAAAGAAAAGCCCGAGGAGATTTTGCCGCGCATCCATCCAGGAAGTTTGTACGAGCTGGAATACGCGATCATTTCCAAGATCTACCGGATGACATTGCCGGAGATCCCGAAGGTCGCGCTTGTGGCGCCTTATGAGGAGCGGTCGGTGGACCCGAACCTGATGGCGTTGCTCGCGCAGTTGGGGGGCGGCGAGGTTCCGCCGAGTTACCGGGACGATGTCTACGAGCTTCTCCAGATGGGGTTGCAGTACGAGGGGTATCCGGTGGAGAGGATCACATTGGACAAGGACGGTGCGATTCCCGAGGGGACGAAGACCCTTGCGATCGTTGAACCGAAGAGCCTGAACGACCGGCAGAAATACGAGATCAACCGGTTCCTTTGCCAGGGCGGTTCGGTTTTCATGGCGGTGCAGAATTACGAGTATGATTACCGTCCCGCCCGGGGGATGGTGGAGCTGGTCCCGAAGGAGGATTCTCCCGATGTGAACGACCTGCTTTCCGCGTGGGGGCTCGGGGTCGATACGAACGTGCTCGCGGACGAGCAGAGTGAAGTGATCACGCTTTCCGGTGGCGGGCGCGGGGCGTTTCAAGGGGTGACGATCCCCGTGAAGCTTCCGGTCCAGATCCTGTTGACGGACGCGGAGATGAACCTGAAGGTGTCCATCACGTCGCGTCTTTCGGCGTTCTTTTACATGTGGGGAAGCGCACTCAAGATCGATGGCGCGAAGCTCCAAAGCCAGAAATTGAAAGCGGAAACGCTGCTCCATTCCACGCGGAACTCGTGGACCGTGCCGTTCAAGCCGAACGCGATGGCCCCGGAATTTTTGCTCCGGACGGCGCAAAGCGCCAAAGGCCCGTTCCCGCTCGCGGTGCTGGTCGAGGGGCAGTTCGCTGATGCCTACAAAGACCTGAAGGTCGTTCCGGAATGGCCGTCTGCCGCGAAGCCCGCGGAACCCCCGGCGGCGCCCGGGACACCGGCCGCTCCGAGAGGTGAGTCTGGGCGGACCGGAGCGGCGCTCAAACCCGCACCCGGGAAGCTTCTTTTGATCGGGGCGGCGACGCCGTTTCGCAAGCAGTTGATGCAGGGCGGCGGGCACCTGAACTTTTTTCTCAATGCCATCGATATCCTGACGCTTGGCGATGCGCTGGTGGGCGTCCGGTCGAAGGGGCAGGTCAATCGCGCGCTTCCCAGGATCTCGGCGCCGGCGAAGATGTTCTGGCGCTTTTTTGTGATGTTCCTTGTACCGGGGATCGTCGCGCTGGCGGGGTTCGTTCGCGCTTCTCTCAGGCGGCGGGCGAAGAAACAGTATTTGAAAAGCCTGGCCGCGGCCTAAAAATTCTTTTCCGGTGCCGGAAATTTAAAAAGGGATTTTGATGAATCAAAGGACGATCTTCATTCTGAGCGTGATCTTCGGGGCTCTCGTGTTGGGGCTCGGAGTCCAGGCGCTCTTCCGGGCTTACGATCGTACCACCGCCGGGTCCGGACGGGACGGATCCGTACTCGCCGTTTCGTTCGATCCCGCAAAAGTCGAAAAAATCTTGATTGGCCGCCCGGTCCAGCCGGCGGGACGCGCCGCGGTGGCTCCGGTCGAACTCGTGAAGGACGGCGCGGCGTGGAAGGTGAAAAATCTCTGGAACGCAAAAGCGGACCCCGCAAAAATTAAAACCCTTCTGCAGAAGATCGGCGCGCTTCGCGGGGAGTTCCGCGGCTCCGGCAAGGACCTTTTCCCCGATTTCGGCATTACCGATACCGAAGCTTTCTCGCTCAAGTTTGAAGCCGCCTCCGACGTCTCCGTTCTCGATCTGCGGATCGGCACGAAGCCGGCCGGGAACGGCTATTTTGTCCGGAAGGCGGGCGGCAACGACGTCTATTTTGCGGAGATCGACCTGGCCGGCCTCTTTGGTATTTTTACGCCGTTTGAGGACGCCATCCCCGCCGGGGATTTTTGGGCGGATGTGACCCTCTTCGACCTGGCCCCGGAAAAAGTCCGAAAGATCACGGTCAACCATATCCGCGGCACCGAAAAACAAATGACGGCCGGATGCGCCCTTGAGAAAGATCCCAAGGATCCCGCCCAGACGACGTGGGTTTTTTTGCAGCGCGCGGACAGGTCCTTTGCCCTCGATCCCGACAAGGTGCTCCGTTTCATCGCCACGCTCAACAGCGTGAAAGCGCAAAAAGTCGTCGATCCGGCCGGCAAAGATTACGGTCTCGAAAAACCGGCCTGGGAGATCGCCGTGACCGAGGGTGAGCGCGAGACGGTCCTCAGCCTTGGCGCCAAGGACGAAAAGACTAGCAGCTATTTTGTGAAGATCTCCGCCGTTCCCGCCATTTTCCAGCTGAGCGCCTATTATGCCGAGGACCTCCAGATCGACGATTCCCGTTTTATGAAAGAAGCTCCGAAAGAAAATCCTCCGGTCGCTGCTCCGGCGAAGCTCTGATGAAACCCTATCTCGATCTTCTCCGGCACATCCTTGAGCATGGCGTTGAAAAAAAAGACCGTACCGGCACCGGGACCGTCAGCACGTTCGGCTATCAGATGCGCTTTGATCTCGCCAAGGGGTTCCCTCTCGTCACCACAAAAAAAGTCCATCTCAAGTCCGTCCTCTATGAACTGTTGTGGCTCCTCAAGGGCGATACCAACATCCAATATTTGAAAGACAACGGTGTCACGATCTGGAATGAGTGGGCGGACGCGAAGGGAGACCTGGGGCCGGTCTATGGAGCGCAGTGGCGTTCCTGGGAAAAACCGGACGGGACCGCCGTAGACCAGATCGCGCAAGCGGTCGAGATGATCCAAAAGAACCCCGACAGCCGGCGCATCATCGTGAGCGCGTGGAACGTCGGGGAGATCGAAAAGATGGCGCTTCCGCCGTGTCACACGTTCTTCCAGTTCTACGTCGCGGACGGAAAACTTTCCTGCCAGCTTTATCAGCGGAGCGCCGATGTGTTCCTGGGCGTGCCGTTCAATATCGCGTCTTATGCGCTCCTCACGATGATGATGGCTCAGGTGACGGGCACCCGCCTCGGGGAATTCGTGCATACGTTCGGGGATGTCCATATTTATTCCAATCACAAAGAACAGGTGGCCCTGCAGTTGTCCCGCGAGCCGCGCCCGCTGCCGCGGATGAAGCTCAACCCGGCGGTCAAAAGTATTTTTGATTTCAAGTTCGAGGATTTCACGATCGAGGGGTATGACCCGCACCCGGCCATCAAGGCGCCGGTTGCCGTTTAAAGACAGCGCATTGTTGCGCGAAATATCAGGAGGTTTCATGCTTTTTCATATCGTAGCTGTTGCAAACAACCGCGTGATCGGGACCGGGAACCAGCTCCCGTGGCATTTCTCGAACGATCTTCAGCATTTCAAGAAGACGACGAGCGGGCAAACCGTGATCATGGGGCTCCGGACGTTCGAAAGCCTCGGATGTAAAGCTCTGCCGAAACGGACGAACTTTATTCTCGATCACACCGGCGCAAAGCCTTACCCGAACCAGACGTTTTTTTCCACCGTGGACGAGGCTCTGAAGAATGTCCGGACCGAGCACGCGTTCATCATTGGCGGCGCCCAGCTGTACCGGACCACGATCGACCGTGTGGACGGGATCTACCTGACCCGCATTCACGCCGATTTCAACGGGGACGTCTATTACCCCGAGATCCCCGCGGCATTCGCGGAAAAATCCCGCAGCAAGCTGCAGGACAACCCGTTGCTTGAAGTGATCTATTATGAGAAAGCCCCCAAGAAGGTTTGCCGCTGTTGTGGCTGAGACGTCACTGTATTTTAAACAGTTCAGCGTCGGCTATATGCAAAACTTCGCGTATCTGATCGGGGACAAGAAGACGAAGGAATGCGTGATGGTGGATCCGGCGTGGGACGTCGACGCGATCCTGAAAGAGGCGAAAGCGGACGGGATGAAGGTCGTGGCCGGGATCCTGACGCACACGCACTTTGACCATTGCAACGGCGTGGAGCAGCTGGTCGAAAAGACCGGCGTAAAGATCTACGTCCACGAAAACGAAGCCAAGTACATCAAAGAGATCAAAAACCACCTTGTCGAGACGAAGGAAGGGTCCACGCTGAAGATCGGTTCGGTGGAAATGACATTCCTTCACACCCCCGGCCATACGGAAGGCTCCCAGTGCATCCTGGTGGAAGGGAAACTTGTTTCGGGGGACACCCTTTTTGCCGGGGCCTGCGGCCGTTGCGATCTTCCGGGCGGTGACGAAAGAAAGATGCAGGCGAGTCTGAAGCGGCTTGCGGCCCTGGATCCGGAACTCGAGGTCTATCCCGGACACGCCTACAATGACGTCGAGTTCTCCACGATCGGCCATGAACGGCGCACGAATCCCTTCATGCATTTTCAAAACTAAAGAATCAAAATTGAAAAAGTAAAACCACAATTTAAAATTCAAAACGCTTTGGTCTGTGGTTTTGATCTTTGCCTTTTAAATTTTGAGATAGCAGTCTATGGAAGATTTCAGCATCAATAAAGAGGAAGAGGCATTCCGGCTGATGCGGGAAGCCTATGACCAGCAGATGGCCGGCAAGGTCGATGAAGCGATCGAACTCGCCCGCAAGTCGATCGAACTCCACGCCACCGCGGAGGCACATACGCTGCTCGGATGGACGTACAGCTGCAAGGGACGCTACGGCGACGCGATCCGGGAATGTGAAAAAGCGGTCCGGCTGGATCCGGATTACGGTAACCCCTGCAATGATATCGGGGCGTATTTAATTGAGACCGGACGATGGGACGATGCGCTTCCCTGGCTTGAAAAGGCCACAGCCGCCGAGCGGTACGACGGACGGTTTTATGCCTGGTACAACCTGGGCCGGGTTTGGGAGCATAAAGGGGATTGGGCCGAGGCCCTGAACGCCTATCGGCATGCCGTCGAGCTCAATCCGGAGTATTCCCTGGCCGCCAAGGCCGTGAGCCGGATGGAAGCGATGCTAAATTAGATTTCAAAGTTTAAAAGGCAAAGATCAAAACCACAGACCAAAGCGATTTGAATTTTTAATTGTGGTTTTGATCTTTCAGATTTGATCTCTACGCTAAGTTTTTAGCGACGAAATCCCAATTCACCAATTCCCAGAACTTTTCCACGTATTTGGCGCGAGCGTTCCGGTAATCGATGTAATAAGCATGTTCCCAGACATCGCAGGTTAGAAGCGGGGTCTGGCCGTTCGCCAGCGGATTGCCGGCATTGGACATCGCCTCGACGCCGAGCGAACCGTCCTCGTCTTTGACCAGCCAAGCCCACCCGGAACCGAAAAGTCCGACCGCCATGTTGGTGAACAAGGTCTTGAATTCCTCAAAGCTGCCGAACGATTCGTTGATCGCGTTCGCGATCGCGCCCGTCGGGGCGCCGCCGGCCTGCGGCTTCAGGCAGTTCCAGTAGAACGAGTGGTTCCAGATCTGGGCCGCGTTGTTGAAGATCGGACCCTTGGTGGTCTTGATCAATTCTTCGAGGCTCTTGGAGGCCTCCGGCTTTCCTTCCGTGAGTTTATTGAGGTTGTTGACGTACGCCTGGTGGTGCTTGCCGTAATGGAATTCCAGGGTTTCCTTGGAAAACTGGGGGGCAAGCGCGTCTTGCGCGTAGGGAAGTTCAGGTAATGTAAAAGACATGTCTATTTCCTTTCGTTGAGCTGAGAGAATGTTGCGTGATTGAAAACGCGTCATTATATCATAATAAACACGCTCTCCAAAACGGAGACGGGGGCAGGTTCTTTCGTTGCAGACGGGCGTTGATTTTGCGAGAATGATCCCATGCGCTACTGGACCCGTTATTTTCTTCCCGGAATTTTGTTGATCTTGCTCGCGTTCTGGGCGGGATCGCTTCCCTCGATGATCTTTGCGCTCATCGGATTCCTCTCATTTTTTGTCGTGGGTGTGACGTTAATCATAGAAGGCGCAAAACAACGTAATGATCGAGGCGCAACACATCACGATAAGCGATAACCTTGCCCGTTGCGCGTTGAGTTTTCAAAAGGATTACGGTCATGATCTATTTCAAAATTCTTAGCATCATGTTCGGCGCAGGGATGGTCGCCGGCGGGCTTTGGATCGTTCTAGGTGCGGCATGGTGGAAGAGCGTTTTTCCGAAGCTTTATCCCGAGAAAAAGCCTGCGTGGGTGCTCCTGAGCATGGCGGCAACCTTGGCGCTCGTGGCCTGGACCTGGGGGGAGTTTTTGACGCATCCGAGCGCGTATGCCTTTGTGGTGACGGCTGTGGTGAGCTTGGCGCTTCTGAAGGTTCTGTTGCTTTCTTTTTTTTATCCCAAATGCCGTGAGATCGTTTCGGGGCTTTTGGCGGAGCCGCTGGCGCTCCGGGTCGTGATGTTGAGTTCGGCGGCGGTCGGGGCGGCGCTTTTGTTCCTCGGTTTATTTTTCTGATCTGAAATCATGGAAATACAAGGAGGTTTTTAATGGGTCGCAAGTGGGGCGTTCTTTTGTTGTTGGTTACGGGGGCGTGTTTTTTTCAATCCTGCACCGCGGCGGCGCCGCTCGCGACGTCGGAAATGGTCGAATCCAAACTTGGCGGCGTGACGGTCGGGGAGACCCAGAACGAGGTGATCGACGGTTTCGGGAAGCCGCATTATACCGTGAGTTTTTCAAAAGCGCCGGATGTCTACGATGTCTGGGAGTACGAACTCGGGAATTTCATGTACCGTGACGCGGGGGTCTTGATCTTCAAGAACGGTTATGTGGTCGCGGTGAGGCGGAATACCTACGAAACGCTCAAATACCTTGAGATGGTGAAAGTCATTCCCGATGCCGAGTTCTCGAGTCTACGGGATAATTCGTAAACGGTAAAAAGTGGCGGGCCATGAGGCTCCTCCTTTATCCTGCGCGGCTTGTTATTCGACCGTTTGGCAGGATTGCGTGAGGAAGATCGCCTGATCGTGATTCACTTCGAAAAATCCGGGACCCACCAGGAAGTCTCTTTCCATCCCTGACGTTTCGCGGACGGATAATTTCCCGCCTTTAGACGAGGTCAGATAGGGGGCGTGATGGGCGAGGACGCCGGCAAATCCGTTCTCGGTCGGAAGGCAGGCATGCAGGACCGTTCCCTGATACGCCGCCCCCTGCGGGGTAATGATCTTTAGTGAATAGAGAGTAGCCATATTTACACTCGGGCCACGTGCTCCGGGTCACGCGCCACGTTAAAGCTTTTTCGTGGATCGTGTCCCTTGGACCGTGTCCCGGTTTTAAACAGTTGCTTTTGTCTTTTCATAATTCTCCAACACGTCCTCGATCCCGCCGCACATAAAAAAGCACTGCTCCGGCACATGGTCCAGTTCGCCGGCGAGGATCTTCTTGAAGCTCACGATAGTGTCTTTGAGATGTACGTAGCGGCCCTTCCGTCCGGTGAACGCTTCCGCGACGGAGAACGGCTGGGAAAAGAAACGTTCGATCTTTCGCGCGCGCGCGACGATCTCTTTGTCTTCCGGAGAAAGTTCGTTCACGCCGAGGATCGCGATGATGTCTTTGAGGTCCTTGTAGCGTTGCAGGACGCGCTGGACTTCGCGGGCGATCGCGTAATGTTCGTCCCCGACGATGCGCGGGTCGAGCATGCGGGAGGTCGAGGCGAGCGGATCCACGGCCGGGTAAATGCCGAGTTCGACGATCTGGCGCGACAGGACGGTGACACCGTCAAGATGGGCGAACGCGGTCGCCGGCGCCGGGTCGGTCAGGTCGTCCGCGGGCACGTAAATGGCCTGAACCGAAGTGATGGAACCGGCTTTGGTGGAGGCGATACGTTCCTGGAGTTCCGCCATTTCGGTCGCGAGGTTCGGCTGATAGCCCACCGCGGACGGCATGCGTCCGAGCAGGGCCGAGACTTCGGAACCGGCCTGGGTGAAACGGAAAATATTGTCGACGAAGAGAAGCACGTCCTGGTGCGCTTCGTCGCGGAAATATTCCGCCATCGTGAGGCCCGAAAGACCTACGCGCAACCGCGCGCCCGGCGGCTCGCTCATCTGTCCGAACACCATCGCGGTTTTCTTGATGACGCCGGATTCCTTGAGTTCGAGCCAAAGATCGTTCCCTTCGCGGGTGCGTTCGCCGACGCCGCAGAAGACCGAGACGCCGCCGTGTTCCATGGCGATCGAGTGGATGAGTTCCATGACGACCACGGTCTTGCCTACGCCCGCGCCGCCGAAAAGGCCGACTTTCCCGCCCTTCGGATAAGGGGCCAGGAGATCGATGACCTTGATGCCCGTTTCGAGGATCGACGAGACGGGGAGAAGTTCTTCGAAGGAAGGCGGGGGATGGTGGATGCTGTGCTTTTTCTTCGGGTCTGCGACCGGTCCTTGCTCGTCAATCGGTTCGCCGAGCAGGCTGAAAACGCGGCCGAGGGTCTGTTCGCCGACCGGGACCGTGATCGGCGCACCCGTGTCGTTCGCCTTCATCCCGCGGACCAGGCCGTCGGTCGAAGCCATCGCGATGCAGCGGACGATGTTGTCGCCGATGTGCTGGGCGACTTCGAGCACAAGTTTCCGTCCGGCCAGATCGATCTCGAGTGCGTTCAGGATCGACGGAAGATTTCCGGGTTCAAATTCGATGTCAACGCTGGGACCCATGACTTGGATAACCTTGCCTGATATCATAAGAAACTCCTATTTCTCTTTTCTCTAGAATGTCGGATGACGGATGTCGGAGGACGATTCAGTTTCTCGCCCTCCATCATCCCATCTCCGTTATCCTGTTTTAAGGGCTTGTGAGCCCGAAACGATTTCAATAAGTTCTTTGGTAATGGCTGCTTGCCGGACCTTGTTACGCAAAAGGACCAGCGAATCGATGAGTTCCGAAGCATTCTCCGTCGCCTGATGCATGGCGTTCATGCGCGCCGTTTGTTCCGCGACGAGCGATTCCAGGAAACACATCCGCATCTTGGACTCAAAGACGAGCGGGATCAATCTCGCGAAAAGCGCCGCGGGATCCGGCTCCATGATGTAATCCGTTCCGTCGGCGGCCGGTTCTTTTTCCGAAGCTCCGGCGGGAGAAAGAGCGAACGGCAGCAGTTTGTCGGTCGTGGCCCGGGAGATACCTTTGCTCACGAAATGGCTGTGGATCACATAGACCGCGTCGACTTTTTTTTCACAGAAGAGCGTCCCGGCCATCAGGCTGATCTCGGTGAAGACGGATTCGAGCTGGGAGGTTTTCGTGTCCTTGAACGCCGCGTGCCAGGCGTAGCCGGCGCGCGACAATCCGTTGATGCCGTTTTTCCCCATCCCGATCAGGAGAGGTGTTTTCGCCATTCCTTTCAGGAATCTCTTGGCGGTCTCGATCAATTCATTATTGAAAGAACCGCATAGCCCGGTGTCCGAAGTGATCAGGACAAGCGCCGCTTCTTTTTCTTCGCGCGTTTCGAGAAGGGGATGCGTGGGCGGTACGCCGGTACGAAGAAGCCGCGTCAGGACGCCTTCCAGCGACGCCACATAGGGCGCGGCCTGGTGCATCCAGGTCTGGTAGCGCTTTAGCTTTGCCGTCGCGACCATCTCCATGGCCTTGGTGATCTTTTGCGTGCTTTCAACGCTCCGGATCCTGTTTTTTAACGCACGTAACTGTCCGCTCATGATTCTCTCAGAATGGAGGAGTGCGGATGGCGGATGGAGCTAGGTTTTTCGCCATCCTCTATCCTTTATCCGTCATCCGGTTTAAAAGGTTTGTTTGAATTTAACGACCGCCTGTTTCAGGGTTTCTTTCAGGACGTCAGTGAAAACTTTCTTTTCGGCGATCTCGTGGAAGACCTCGTCGTAGTTCTCTTCGAGAAATGTCCAGATCCCGGCCTCAAACGCCCCGACCCGGTCGAGCGGAACGTCGTCGAGAAATCCCTCATTGCCGAGGAAAATGCTCACGATCTCTTTTTCAAGCGGGAGCGGCTGGAGGTCCTTTTGTTTCAGGAGCTCGACCATGCGCTCGCCGCGCGTGAGCTGGTCTTTCGTGGCCTTATCAAGATCGGTTGAAAGTTGCGCGAAGGCCTGCATTTCCCGGTACTGCGCGAGCGCCATGCGGAGCATGCCGGTGACCTGCTTCATGGCCTTGGTCTGGGCATTGCCGCCGACGCGCGAAACGGAAAGGCCGACGTTGATGGCCGGCCGGACGCCGGAATAAAAAAGGTCGGTCTCCAGATAGATCTGGCCGTCGGTAATGGAAATGACGTTGGTCGGGATGTAGGCGGAAATATCGCCGAGTTGCGTTTCGATCACGGGGAGCGCCGTGAGCGTTCCGCCGCCGAGGTCATCGCGAAGTTTAGCGGCGCGTTCGAGCAAACGGGAGTGAAGATAGAACACATCGCCCGGATACGCTTCTCGTCCCGGCGGTCGCTGGAGGAGGAGCGAGAGCTGGCGATAGGCGACCGCGTGTTTCGAAAGATCGTCGTACATCACCAGCGCGTGTTTGCCGGTGAACATGTCTTCTTCGCCGATGGCCGCGCCCGCATAAGGGGCAAGGTATTGGAGCGGCGCGGGGTCTTCGGAAGACGCGCAGACGATCGTGGTGTATTCCATCGCGTGGTACCGTTCGAGGGTCTCTTTGAGAGCGACAACGCTCGAGAGTTTTTGTCCGATCGCGACATAGATGCAATGGACGCCTGTGTGTTTCTGGTTCAGGATCGTGTCGATCAGGATCGCGGTTTTTCCGGTCTGGCGGTCGCCGATGATGAGCTCGCGCTGGCCGCGGCCGATCGGGATCATGGAGTCAATGGCTTTGACGCCGGTCTGGAGCGGTTCTTTGACGGGCTGGCGTTGAACTACCGAGGGCGGGATCGTTTCGATCGGGCGCATCTTTTGCGACACGATCGGTCCCTTGTCATCCAGCGGCTCGCCGAGCGGATTGACTACACGGCCGCGGAGCGCATCGCCGGCCGGGACCTGGGCGATCTTGCCGGTGCGTTTGACCTGGTCGCCTTCCTTGATATTCTCGTCATCGCCGAAGATCACGACACCGACATGATGCGGCTCGAGGTTGAGCACCAGGCCCGCGGTCCCGTCGCGGAACGTGACGATCTCGCCGGCCATGGCCTCGTCGAGGCCGTAGACGCGCGCGATGCCGTCGCCGACCTGGAGTACATAGCCGACGGATTGCATCTCGATCTTGGTCTGGTATTTCCGGATCTCTTTTTCGATCGCTTGCGTGACTTCTTCGGGTTTAAGCATCAGGCGTGTCCTTCTTCGGTAGGATTGAAAAGTTTTTGCTGAATCTCATGAATACGGTTCTTGAAACTGCAGTCGATTTCCTTGCCGTCGAAGCGGAGCACGAAGCCGCCGAGCAGGTCGGTTTCGGTTTTCGGGATCAGACGGATCTCGGAGCGGAATTTCTTTTTCAGGAAGCCGGTTAGTTTTTCGCGGAAATTTTCGGAAAAAGGGACGGCGGAAGCGACCTCGACTTCGCGAAGACCCTGTTTTTTTTCAAACTTTTTATGAAAGATCTCGCGGATCTCCGGCAGAAGCCCGAAACGTTTTTTCTCGATCAGCGCCCGGAAGAACCGGTTCAAAAGCTCCGGCGCGCCGGCAGGGATGAGGCTCTCGGCGAGGCGGAGTTTTTCTTCATCCGGTAAAGTCGGGTTCGCGACGAGAAGGGGGATCTGCGGGTAGGTCTTTGTGAGCGCCTCGGCCTGCGTCAGGGCCTTTTCGATCTCGGGGAGTTTTTGTTCCTCTTCAGCGAGTTCAAACAGGGCGCGTGTGTAGCGGCCCGCGGCGGTCGTGTCTCTCATAGCTGTTTCTCAAGGTCCCCGAGGATCTCGAGGGCCTTTTTTTCTTGCCGGGGCGCGTCCATTTTTTCGCTTACGATCTTTTCCGCGATCCGGATCGAAAGGTCGGCGATCTCGCGGCGGAGTGTGATGCGCGCTTTTTCGACTTCGAGGTCGATGTTCGCCTTGGCCTTGTCGAAAGAAGTTTGAGATTCCAGCCGCGCCTTTTCCTGGATCTCACGGGCGATCCGCCGGCCTTCCTGGACCGCTTCCTGCATCCGGGCGTGTGCCTCATCCTCGATCTTTGCGAGGTGCGTCTGGTAATGCTTTTTCATGTCCTCGAGGTCTTTCTGGGTCTTTTCGATCCCGCCCCATTCGCTTTCGAACTTTTCGCGCCGGGACTTGATAATGTGGACCAGCGGTCCCCAGGCGAACTTCCGGAGCGTGAAAAAGACGATCAGGAACGCGGCGGCCTGGACGAGGACCTCGATCAGGCTGATGTTTTCTTTGAAGAAATCCATGGGCCCTTCTTTTTAGATCTTGCCCATGAGCACAAAGCCGAAGATGAGCACATAAAGCGTTAAAGCCTCGATGAGCGCGCAGCCGGCCATCATGTTGACCAGGATCTTCTGGGAAGCTTCGGGTTGACGGCCGGTGGCGTCCATCGCCGCGGCAACGGCTTTTCCGAGACCGAGCGCCGAGCCGAAGGCCGTAACGGCCAGCCCGAGCGGCAGTGCAAAACCTAAAGCAACGTGTGAGTCCATTTCATTCTCCTTCTGGGTTGTGTTAGTGAGCTTCTCGGCCGCGAGGAACGTCTTCGTGCTCCCCATGCGGCATGATAAGCGAAATGTAGACGGTTGATAACAATAAAAAGACGAAGGCCTGCACCAAGCTGAAGATGACGACGAGAACGTTCGCGAAGATCTGGAAAAAGAACGGCACGAAATAATACAGAGCGTTCAGCTCCGCGAACTTGAAGATCAGTTTGTCTTCGCTCGAGACGTTGGCGAAAAGACGGAGCGAGAGGCTCAAAGGGACCGCGAGGAATTCAATACTTAGATTGATGACGAGCATGATCGGGATCAGGCAGAGGCCGAGGATGCCCACGGGGTTTCCCGCCATATGTTTAAGGTAATGAAGAAAACCCTGCTCTTTGATTCCGACCCACTGGATATAGACCATGGTGATCAGGGCCAGCGCGATGGTGGTGCTCCACGCGCTGGTCGGAGATTTCATGAGCGGGATCATGCCGAGCCAGTTCTGGAGCAATATGTAAAGGAAGACCGTGCCGAGGAAGGGGACATGCTCCGCGCCTTTGGGGCCGAGGATGCCGGTGACGAAGCCGGTGATCGCTTCGACGAACATCTCCCAGATATTCTGGACTCCTTTGGGGAGGAAGTTTTTTTTCTGTGCAGCCCGGAGCGCGGTATAAGCGATCAGACTGAGGACTAAAAATGAAAACACCAGATTTTGCCAATGGGCCAGGAATTGGACGACGGAGGATTTTGGGAAGAAATGCTCCAGAACCGTGATGAAATTCGGGAGCTCTTCCGCAGCCTGTTCCGCACCGTGGTCTGCGGCGGCGTGAACGGTTTGTGCTGCTTCATTAATAGAAGAAACATTCATAAATTCTTTTTTTCTGCCCGGTAGAGCTGTTTCAGGATGCGGACCGTCTGGAGCGTCGAGCCTGCCAATCCCAATAAAGTCAATATTAACGTAAGGCCGGTGTCGAAATGCCACTGCTGGATCAGCCAACGGCTGATCAAATACCCGGCCAACGGGCCACTCAGGAGGACCATCGGCAGGGTTAGTGCCAGACCCAGCATCCAGAACAGTCGGCGAAGATCTTCCTGCATAGGACTCCGAGGGGCGGTAAGTTCAACCGCAGGCGGTTCGATAAGTCATGTGTGGCAACCGTATTATCTTGCAAATCTCAATTCATTGTCAAGGTAAGAACGGGAAGCGGCTATGACATGGCCGTTTTCAAGCGATCGAATTTTTTCCGTTTTTCGACTTTGTGTCCCCGGAGGGAATATTTTTCCGTTAGATTTTTTAAAACACTGTCGATAATGTAGCAGGCATCCACAGAAAAGGAATCGGTATGATCAAAGGTCTTTTTCAGCTCGTTTTTGGAGTCGTCCGGCTGGCGTTCTTTCTCGTCATCTTCCTGATCATTTTTCACGCCTGGGCGATCAAGCAAGCCATTAAGTTTTCGCTCAGTTATCAGCTCGCGGCCGATGTTGCTATCCAGGAGGTCAAGATGGACTGGAAGAACAGCGGTTTTGAAGTGCGCGGCCTTGAGATCGGCAATCCTTACAGCTTTCCCAAGGGGGTGTTGGCGGACATTCCTTTGACGATTGTTTCGCTGGATGTTCCGAGCCTTATGCAGGGGCGGGGGCTTCGCCTCAAAACACTCGGCTTTAATATCAAGGAGTTGCAAGTCATGAACGTTCCCCAGAAAGGGCTTAGCCTTCTTGCCTTGAAACCTTTGCAAGGAGATAACGAAGAAAGCGAGGCGGGTTCCTCCGCGAAGGCGGCGGTAAAACAACAGATGCAAAAATTTTCGCCGAGGCTTGTGATCGATGAGCTTATTTTTTCTTTGGGGGAGATCACCTACATTAGTATGAACGGTCCCACGATGCAGCAGAATCGTTTCCGCGCGGGGATTCGCGGAGCCACCTATTATAATATTCGCGGGACGGAAGATATTGCGGTGATCGTGGTGGGGGAAGCGCTTAAAAAAATGGGTTTTGGTTATCTCGAAGCGCAGCTTCAAAATCTTCAAGGACGCTCTTTTGTTTCGAAAGGTCAGAGCAATAATTTTTTGAATAAAGCGTTTTCTGCCTTAAAAAGCGTGGTTTCCGAGTAGTTTGCAAGTCGTTATAAATAAAAGAGTTGTGTCACGGCGTAATTATTTTCTGAATCCAACGATTTTATTTCCGAAAAAAATTTAAAAAAACTTGACAGGTTCTAAAATTCTCATAGAATACAGCCTCTTTCTTTAGAGGAGAGGACTGTCTCTGTCATCGTCGTTATTTTTTGTCCTTGAGTCGGACCGCAACACCGCTCGAAATTTTCTCAAAAAGAAAACGAAGTTTTTTTGCTAATAGCCTTCAGCGATTACGCTGGAGTAGCTCAGACGGTAGAGCACATCCTTGGTAAGGATGAGGTCACGGGTTCGATTCCCGTCTCCAGCTGGATGTGTTAAAAACGTACAACTTTCAATAATGAGGGAGAGCCAAAATGGCAAAAGAGCAATTCAAACGTACTAAGCCCCATGTGAACGTCGGAACCATCGGTCATGTCGACCACGGCAAAACTACGCTGACTTGCGCCATGACCAAGGTTTTGGCTGCGAAGGGGATGGCAACGGTTCGTGAGTATTCCGATATCGCCAAGGGCGGTACGGTTCGTGACGATTCCAAGATCGTAACGATCGCCGTTTCCCATGTGGAATACGAATCTGAAAAACGCCATTACGCTCACGTTGACTGCCCGGGACACGCGGACTACATCAAAAACATGATCACGGGTGCCGCGCAGATGGACGGTGCTATTCTGGTCGTTTCCGCTGTGGATGGACCGATGCCCCAGACCCGCGAGCACATCCTGCTTGCCCGTCAGGTTGGCGTTCCCGCGATCGTGGTTTTCCTCAATAAGTGCGACCTTGTTGAAGACGCGGAACTCCTTGATCTTGTCGAGATGGAAGTCCGTGACCTTCTTAAAAAATATGATTTCCCTGGCGACAAGATCGCGGTAATTCGCGGTTCCAGCTTGCCTGCGGCGACCAACCCTACGGATCCTAAAGCCACTGAGTGCATTATGAATCTCGTGAAAGCTCTGGATGATACGATCCCTGAGCCGAAGCGTGATATTGACAAACCCTTTTTGATGCCGATCGAGGACGTTTTTTCCATCTCCGGTCGTGGTACGGTGGGAACCGGTCGTATTGAGCGCGGGGTCATCAAAGTGAACGATGAAGCCGAGATCATCGGGTTGCGTGAAGGTTCCATGAAAACCGTTGTGACGGGCGTGGAAATGTTCCGCAAGCTGCTCGATGAAGGTCGCGCGGGTGATAACGTCGGTCTTCTGCTCCGCGGCGTTGAAAAAGACCAGCTCGAAAGAGGAATGGTTATTGCGAAACCGGGTTCCGTGACTCCGCATAAAAAGTTTAAAGCTCAGATTTACGTGCTAAGCAAGGAAGAGGGCGGGCGTCACACCCCGTTCTTTAAAGGGTATCGGCCTCAGTTTTATTTCCGCACTACCGATGTTACGGGGATTGTCACGTTGCCTGCCGGCGTTGAGATGGTAATGCCGGGCGATAACGTCGCGATTGAAGCGGAGCTGATCATGCCGGTGGCAATGGAAAAAGAGCTTCGTTTTGCTATCCGTGAGGGTGGTAAGACAGTGGGCGCCGGCGTCGTTAGCGAGATCATCGCGTAACATCTCGTTCGGTAACAAATCTGAAGAATTTTCTGGCGAAGCCTATCGGCTGTGAGGCGTTTATTTTCGCCGTAAGAAGCCTTACGAGCCAAAATTAAGAATTTTGAAACGTTGTCTTTTTGTTTTTTTCTTAAGACCAACATAAAGGTTTTATCTCAATGCACGAGATTATTTCCTTAGTGTCAACTTGTGATTGCAAGTCGACCTACTGGACGCGGAAAAACAAGAAAAAGAATCCGGACAAGATTGAAAGACAGAAATATTGTCCGGGTTGCCGCAAGCGGGTTCTTTTCCGGGAGAAGAAGTAACCCGGATTTGGATCTTCCGGAGAGGGTCCGGAGGATGTTTTCCAAAAGGCAGGAACAGCGGGGTTTTATAAAGGCCTGTAGCTCCAATTGGTAGAGCGGCGGTCTCCAAAACCGCATGTTGCAGGTTCGAGTCCTGCCAGGCCTGCGATTCTAAAACGCAAAGAAGCGAGACGAGGATCATGGTTCAAAAAGTAGCCAATTATTTTCAAGAAACTACGCAAGAGCTCAAGAAGGTCACCTGGCCAACAGGGAACGAAGTGTGGCAGGCGACCGTTGTGGTTATTGTTGCTACTTTTATTGCGACGGCGTTTATTGCGTTGTGTGATTTTTGTATTTCAACCGTGCTTCGGATGTTGATTTCCTAAGGTTATGGCCGAAGCTAAGTGGTACGTTGTCCATACGCAGACTGGGGTTGAGGTCAAGGCCCGCGCGAGCTTGATCAGTCACGCGGAGATTGCCGGGCTGTCGCACTTGATCCATGAAGTTTTGATTCCGATGGAAAAAGTCAGCGAAGTTAAGGCTGGCAAAAAGAGGATCAGTGAGCGGAAATTCTTCCCGGGATACATTCTGGTGAAGATGGAATTGACGGACGATAGCTGGTATGTGGTCCGGAATACCCCGGGGATATCCGGGTTCATCGGTTCGGGAAAGAATCCGATCCCGCTAACGGATAAAGAGGTCAGTGAGATCATCCGTGAGCAGGAAGAAAAACAGACCAAGCCCAAACCGAAAGTGGAATTTACTGAAGGCGAGAGCGTGCGTGTTAAAGAGGGTGCGTTCGCGAACTTCAACGGAACGATCGAGCAGATCAACCCGGATCGCGGCAAAATGCGCGTGATGGTGACGATCTTCGGGCGTCCGACACCTGTGGAACTTGAATATTGGCAAGTAGAGAAGATCTAACATGGCAAAAGAGATCGTTACAAAAATCAAATTGCAGATTCCTGGCGGGCAGGCCAATCCGGCTCCCCCGATCGGTCCCGCGCTCGGTCAACATGGCGTCAATATCATGGAGTTCTGCAAGCAGTTCAACGAGCGCACCAAAGACCGTCCGGGGACCATCCTTCCCGTCGTTCTGACGGTTTACAAGGACAAGTCATTTTCTTTTATTCTGAAAACACCGCCTGTTGCCGCGCAGATCAAAAAAGCCGTCGGGTTAGCGAAAGCTTCTTCCGAGCCGGGCCGCCAAATTATCGGCAAGATCACCCGCGAGCAGGTGCTTGAGATCGCCAGAGCCAAGATGGTGGATCTCAATACGACCAAGATCGAAAGTGCCGCCCGCATTGTGGAAGGCGCCGCGCGCAGTATGGGCATTGAAGTAGTTAAATCCAAGTAACCAGGGACGACCATGAAACGCAGCAAACGTTACCAAAAAAGATCGAGTTTGACGCAGGAAGGGAAAGTTTATTCCCTGGCCGAAGCCGTGAAGGTTCTCAAAAAGATTGAAAAAGGTAAATACGACGAATCGGTCGCGTTGAGCTTTCAGTTGGGCGTTCGCGCCGAGCAAGGCGATGAGAACGTTCGCGGCGTCGTGACGCTCCCCCACGGGAGCGGCAAAAGCGTTCGCGTGCTTTGCTTTGCGAAGGGTGAAAGCGCGCGCGATGCGGAGGCAGCCGGGGCGGATTTTGTGGGTGCTGAGGAGCTTGTCGAAAAAGTAAAAAATGGTTTTCTTGATTTTGATGTGGTAGTTGCGCATCCGGATATGATGCGCGAGGTCAGTAAACTCGGGCGCGTGCTGGGACCGAAAGGCCTTATGCCGACGCCGAAGACCGGGACGGTCACCCCGCAAACCGGACGTGCGGTGAAAGAAGTGAAAGGCGGTCGCATCGAATTTAAAAGCGACAAGACCGCGGGGCTTCATGCGATCTGCGGCAAGCTGTCTTTTACGGAAGAGGCCCTTTTGGAGAATGCCAGAACAGTGATCAAGGCCGTGAAGGATTCCAAGCCCGCTACAAGTAAGGGGGAATACCTGAGGTCGATCACGATCGCGGCGACACAGGGCCCCGGTCTCAAGCTGAATACAGGAGCGTTGTAAAATCATGCCTTCTTTTGAAAAAGAGCTGATGTTCCAGGAGATCATCAAAGAGTTCGAGAAAAGTCCGTATGCTTTCATCTCGAATCTTCAGGGGATCTCGGTCCTTGATATTTCGGACGCCCGTCGCGGGCTCGAAAAAGTTTCTCGTCGTTCGCTGATGGTCAAACACGCGATGGCGCGCAAGATCTTTGCGAAGTTCAACGTTGCTGGGGCCGAGAAGTACCTCAACGGTTCCGTCGTGATCACCTTCGGGGACAAAGACCCGCAGGAGATCTCCAAACGGCTTGTTGATTTTGCCAAAACAAATCAGAAGTGGAAGCCCGCCGGAGTGATTTTTGAGGGTCAGGTTCACGGCGAGGATTTCATCAAACAGCTTGCGAAACTGCCGTCGCGCAAAGAGCTTTTGACGCAGCTGGTGCTGCGCATGAACTCGCCGATCCACGGTTTTGTGAACGTCCTCGGAGCGTTGACCCGTAATCTTGTGGTCGCCCTCGAAGAGGTCCGTAAGAAGAAAGCAGCGGCTGGCGCTGCGTCGTAAGAAGCCAGACAAAAGTCCTGATAAGGGATAAAAATTCAATCAAGGAGGCATAGGCCATGACAGAAGCAACTGAAGTTAAGATTTCCGAGAAGCTCCAGGCGATCCTTACATCGATCGAAACATTGACGGTGTTGGAACTGGCGGAGCTCGTTAAGGCGCTTGAAGAGAAATTTGGTGTCAGCGCAGCGGCAGCAGCCCCGGTCGCGATGGCGGCGGTGGGCGGTGCAGCGGCGGGTGCCGCTCCGGCTGAAGAGAAGACCAGTTTCACGGTCATTCTCACCAGCGCCGGCGATAAAAAGATCAACGTGATCAAAGAAATCCGCACGGTCACGACCCTCGGCTTGAAAGAAGCCAAGGACCTCGTCGAAGGCGCGCCTAAGACGATCAAGGAAGATGTGAATAAGGAAGAAGCTGAGAAGATCAAGAAGGTGTTGGAAGCCCAGGGCGCAAAGGTCGAGATTAAGTAAGGTCCCGAACGCTGAAGGGTTCTAAGGAACGCTGTCCTTAAGGAGGACAACTCATAATGATGCCTTTGATCAAGAGAAAAAGCTTCACGAAAATCCAGGATACGATGGATCTGCCGAATTTGGTGGAGATCCAGATTAAGTCGTACGAGGAATTTCTGCAGAGCGGCCGTTCCAATCGCCGGCGTAAAAGCCAGGGATTGGAAGCTGCGTTCGCGGATTGTTTCCCGGTCGAGAGTTTCGACGGGACCTGTCGACTTGAATATGAAGGCTATAGCCTCGGCAAGCCGAAGTATTCGATCCCGGAATGTCAGAAGCGTGGGATGACCTATGCCGCCCCGCTGAAGGTGAAGCTACGTCTTGTCCGCAAAGGTATTGCCAAGGAGCAGGAAGTGTACATCGGTGAGCTTCCTCTTATGACCGAGACCGGTACGTTCATCATCAACGGTGCCGAGCGCGTTATTGTGAGCCAACTTCACCGTTCGCCGGGCATGTCCCTTGAGGATTCCGTGCACCCGAGCGGGAAAAAGATGTACAGCGTTCGTATTATTCCTTATCGCGGAGCTTGGCTCGAATTCGAGTCGGACGCTAACGATGTACTCTATGCCTACATCGATCGCCGCCGAAAGATCCTTGCGACCGCGCTTCTAAGAGCTCTTGGCTATTCCAGCACTTATGATATTTTCAAAGAACTGTATCCCGTCGAAAAGATCCGCGGTTTTGACAAATCCCAGGCTAAGGATGTTGAAGATGAGTATCTCGCCGAGGATATCGTTCACCCGCAAAGCAAGGAACTGATTGCCGCTGCGGCGACGAAGCTCACCAAAGATGTATTGGCGCTTTTCGTGACGAACCATATCACGTCGTTTTCGATCGTTAAGTTGCCCAAAGAAGATCGTTCCCTGATTAATACGCTGGAGCGCGACCCTTATCGGAATTCCCAGGATGCGCAGCTCGCGATCTACCGCCGTGTCCGTCCCGGTGATCCGCCGACGGAAGCGAGCGCTAAAGACCTGATCCAGAAGCTTTTCTTTGATCCCCAGCGCTATGACCTCGGGATCGTCGGGCGTTTTATGCTCAACAAGAAGCTTGGTCTCGGGACCGAAGCGGTCAGCCCGAAGAATACGGCGCTCAAGCGCGAAGACGTGATGCGCGTGATCGGAAAACTTTTAAAACTGCGTTCCGGTGAAGTGAGCGTGGACGATATTGACCATCTTGGCAATCGCCGGGTCCGTTCTGTCGGAGAATTGCTTCAGAACCAGTTCCGCGTTGGTCTTGCCCGCATGAAGCGTTCCTGCGTGGAACGTATGTCGATTTATGATCTCGACGCCGCGATGCCCCATAACCTGATCAATCCCAAGCTTATTTCTGCGGCCATCAAGGATTTCTTCGGCCGTAGCCAGTTGTCGCAGTTCATGGACCAGACGAACCCGCTTGCGGAATTGACGCACAAGCGCCGTCTTTCAGCCCTCGGGCCAGGCGGTCTTTCAAGGGAGCGCGCGGGTTTTGAAGTCCGCGACGTACATCCCTCCCATTACGGGCGTGTTTGTCCGATCGAGACGCCAGAAGGTCCCAACATCGGCCTTATCGCGTCCCTTAGTACGTTCGCTCGGGTCAATGACCTCGGATTTCTCGAGAGTCCCTATCGCAAGGTCGTTAAAGGTCGCGTTACGGAACAGATCGATTATTTGACCGCTGATGAAGAAGATAAGTACGTGATCGCGCAGGCTAATGCCGTCCTCGATAAGCAGGGGTATTTTCAGTCGGATGCGGTTTCCTGTCGTTCCCGCGGAGACTTTCCGAAAAAGAAACCCGAAGAAATTGACTACATGGACGTTTCCCCGCGCCAACTCGTGTCTGTAGCTGCGGCGTTGATCCCGTTCCTCGAACATGACGACGCGAACCGCGCTCTCATGGGTTCGAACATGCAGCGCCAGGCCGTTCCGCTTCTTACGACCGAAGCGCCGTTCGTGGGCACTGGGATGGAACGGCATGTCGCGAAAGATTCCGGAGCTGTCCTCCAGTCCAAGTCCCGCGGCACCGTGAAGGCCGTGTCTTCTGAAGAGATCGTGGTCGATGATTTTGTTTACAAGCTCAGGAAATTCAAGCGTTCCAACGCCGGGACCTGCATCAATCAGCGTCCGCTTGTTCATGTCGGCGACAAGATCAAGCGCGGCGACATTATCGCGGACGGCGCTGCCACGGAAGGCGGCGAGCTCGCTCTTGGCCGCAATGTTCTTGTGGCGTTCATGCCGTGGCGCGGCTATAACTTTGAAGACGCGATCATCGTTAGCGAAAAGCTCTGCAAAGAGGATGTTTACACGTCGCTCCACATCGAAGAGTTCGAGATCGAAGCGCGTGATACCAAGCTCGGCAACGAAGAGATCACGAGCGATATTCCGAACGTCAGCGATGAGATGCGCAAAGATTTGGATGCTGAAGGCGTGGTTCGTATCGGCGCGGAAGTGAAGCCCGGCGACATTCTTGTCGGCAAGATCACTCCGAAATCCGAGATCGAGCTTTCTCCCGAAGAAAAACTTTTGCGCGCGATCTTTGGCGAAAAAGCCGGCGATGTGCGTGATGCCTCCTTGACCGTGCCGCCGGGCGTTGAGGGGATCGTGGTTGACGTGAAGGTTTTTGCTCGCAAGGAATCGCAGGCCAAGACCAAGGAAGAGCGTCGCCAGGAGAACAAGGATATTAATGAGATTAAAGAGCGCTTTAATGATCGCATCGAGCTGCTTAAGAGAGAGCGTCTCCATAAAATCGCAGATATGGTGCTTGGCAAGAAACTTTCCGAAGACCTCCTTGATGATATTCTTGGGGAAGTGCTGATCAAGAGCGGACACGTTCTTTCCAAGGGAGACCTCAAAAAACTAGATAATTGTGATTGGGATTCGCTCCGTCTGGACGAGGATCCGGATCTTGAAGAGAACATTAAAAAGATCGCCCGCGTTTGGGGGGATGAGATTGACGAACTCGTTGCGGAAAGAACGCGCGAGATCGATCGCGTCAAGAAGGGGGATGAGCTTCCTCCGGGCGTGATCAAGAAGGTTGTCGTTTACGTTTGTTCCAAGCGCAAGATCTCGGTGGGTGACAAAATGGCCGGTCGTCACGGAAACAAAGGCGTGATCGCGAAGGTCCTTCCCGAAGAGGATATGCCGTTCCTCGCGGATGGCACTCCCGTTGAGATTGTTCTGAATCCGCTCGGCGTGCCGTCCCGTATGAACGTGGGACAGATCCTTGAAACGCATCTCGGCTGGGCTGCGAGAACGCTCGGGCTTCATATTGAAACCCCCGTTTTTAGCGGAGCCACCGAAAGCGAGATCAAAGGGATGATGAAGGAGGCCAAGCTTCCGGACGAAGGTAAGATCAACCTTTTTGACGGCCGTACCGGCGATCAGTTCGATGAAAAGATTACCGTCGGTTATATTTATATGCTCAAGCTCGCGCATCTTGCGGATGACAAGATCCACGCCCGCTCGATCGGTCCCTACTCGCTTGTGACGCAGCAACCGCTTGGCGGCAAGGCGCAGTTCGGCGGACAGCGTTTCGGGGAAATGGAAGTGTGGGCGCTCGAAGCTTATGGCGCGGCGTTCACGCTTCAGGAACTTTTAACCGTGAAGTCCGACGATGTGGTCGGCCGTACGCGGGTTTACGAAGCGATCGTCAAGGGTGAGCCTGCGCTGCATGCCGGGACGCCGGAATCCTTTAACGTTCTCGTGAAAGAACTTCAGGCGTTGGGGCTCGATATTGAGCCTGAAAGACAAAGCGCCAATAAGCTGCTCATGCCCGACATGAAAGCCAAGGCCAAAGATGCCGCTGAAGAAGAGGCCAAGGAGAGGCTCAAAGTATGAACTACGACGTAAATACGTTTGATTCCGTTTCGATCCGGATCGCGTCCCCCGAGAAGATCCATCAGTGGTCCCGCGGGGAAGTCAAGAAACCCGAGACGATCAATTACCGCACGTTAAAGCCCGAAAAAGACGGTCTTTTCTGTGAGCGTATTTTCGGTCCTACGAAGGATTATGAATGCGCTTGCGGCAAGTATAAGCGGATCAAGCATAAGGGGATCGTTTGCGATCGTTGCGGCGTCGAAGTGACGCAGGCCCGCGTTCGTCGCGAGAGGATGGGGCATATTGAGCTCGTGACCCCGGTCTCCCACATCTGGTTTTTTAAGACGATGCCTTCCCGGATCGGTAACCTTCTGGACATGAGCGTCCGCGCTCTTGAGAAGGTCCTTTACTATGAAGAATACATCGTGATCGATCCGAAGCAGACGCCGTTGAAGCAGAAGCAGCTTTTGACGGAAGATGAATATCACAAGGCCCAGGAACAGTACGGGCCCGAGAATTTCGTGGCTCAGATGGGCGCAGAAGCCGTTCGTGCGCTTCTCGCGGAACTTGATCTTGAGAAGTTGACTCAGAAGTATCACCGGCAGGTCAAGGTTTCCAAATCCAAACAGTCCCGTGCGCGCGCCGTCAAGATCCTGAAAATCGTCGAGGCGTTCCGCAAGTCAGGGAACGAGCCTCAGTGGATGATCTTGAAGGTTATCCCGGTGATCCCGCCCGATCTTCGTCCTCTCGTGGCTTTGGACGGAGGCCGTTTCGCGACGAGCGATCTGAACGATCTCTACCGCCGCGTGATCAACCGGAACAATCGTTTGCGTAAGCTTCTGGAACTGAAGGCGCCGGATGTTATTATCCGTAACGAAAAGCGCATGCTTCAAGAAGCCGTGGATGCTTTATTTGACAACGGTCGTCATGGCCGTCCCGTTCTTGGCGCCGGTAATCGCCCGCTGAAGTCTTTGAGCGACATGCTTAAAGGTAAGCAAGGGCGCTTCCGTCAAAACCTTCTCGGAAAACGCGTGGACTACTCCGGCCGGTCGGTCATCGTCATCGGTCCTGAGCTCAAGCTCCATCAGTGCGGTCTTCCGAAGAAGATGGCGCTCGAACTTTTTGAGCCTTTCATCATCCGCAAGTTGAAAGAACGCGGGCATGTTCACACGATCCGCTCCGCCAAGAAAATGGTCGAGCGTGTGAAGCCTGAGGTTTGGGATATCCTCGAAGAAGTGATCTATGAACACCCCGTCATGCTTAACCGCGCGCCGACGCTCCACCGTCTCGGCATCCAGGCTTTTGAGCCGATGCTGATTGAAGGGAACGCGATTCGCATTCATCCGCTCGTTTGTACGGCGTTCAACGCGGACTTCGACGGCGACCAGATGGCCGTTCACGTGCCTCTTTCCATGGAAGCGCTCATGGAGGCCCGTGTGCTCATGCTTTCCGCCAATAATATTTTTTCTCCCGCGAGTGGTCAGCCGATCACAACGCCGACCCAGGATATCGTGCTCGGGATCTACTATCTCACGAAGATCCGCGATGGGGCTCAGGGCGAAGGGCTTGTTTTCGGAAGCACCGAGGAAGCGCTTTTTGCTTATCAGGACAAGCAGATCCACAAGCACGCGAAGTGCAAGCTCCGTCTCGCGAGCGGTGAAATGGTCGAGACGACTTTGGGACGTATTACTTTCAATGAAGTCCTGCCCAAGGGTTTCCGTTATGTGAATGACATCATTAACAAGGGAAAACTCTCCAAGATCATTGCGGAATGTTACAACACGTTCGGCCACGAAGAGGTCGTGAAGCTTCTCGACAGATTGAAATCACTTGGGTTTGAAGAAGCGACGAAGGCCGGTATTTCGATTGGCATCGATGATATTCAGATCCCGGATGCCAAGGAAGACATTCTCACCGAAGCTCGCAAAGAGGTTCGTACGATCGAAAGCCAGTATAAGCAGGGCGTGATCACGGACGGCGAGCGTTATAACAAAGTCATCGATATTTGGACGCACACGACGGACCGCGTTTCAGATGTGATGTTCGAGGCGCTCAATCCTTTCAATGCGATTTTTATGATGGCGGATTCCGGTGCTCGTGGTTCCAAACAGCAGATCCGCCAGTTGGCCGGTATGCGTGGTTTGATGGCGAAGCCGTCGGGCGAGATCATCGAAAGTCCGATCACCGCGAATTTCCGCGAAGGTTTGACGGTGTTAGAGTATTTCATCTCGACACACGGTGCCCGTAAGGGGTTAGCCGATACCGCTCTTAAGACCGCGGATTCCGGATATTTGACCCGCCGTCTTGTCGACGTTGCCCAGGATGTGATCATCAACCAGGACGATTGCGGTACGCTGAACGGCATCGTGATGGAGCCGGTTTATGAAGGGGAAGAGATCATTGTTTCTTTATCCGACAGAATCCTTGGCCGCGTGGCTCTCGATAACGTTGTCGACGTCATTACCGACCAGGTGATCGTGAAGTCCGGTGAGATTATTGATGAAGCGACCGTGAAGAAGATCGAAGATGCCGGGATTGAGAAGATCCGCGTGCGGTCGGTCCTTTGCTGCGAAGCCCCCAAGGGGATTTGCGCCCGTTGCTACGGACGCGACCTTTCGACGCGCCGTCTTGCGGAACTTGGTACGGCGGTCGGGATTATCGCGGCGCAATCTATCGGCGAGCCGGGCACACAGTTGACGATGCGTACTTTCCATATCGGGGGTACGGCGTCGCGCGTGGTCGAACAGTCTTATTATCGCGCCCGTAACGAAGGGGTCCTTCAATATCATAATTTGAAGACCGTCATTACCAAGACGAACGAAATTGTCATCCTGAACCGCAACGGGCAACTTTCGATCCACGATCCTTCGGGTCGCGAGCTTGAGCGTTACACCATCCCGTCGGGAGGTATTATTCATTACAAAGACGGCGAGAAGGTCAAAAAAGGAGAGATCTTCGTGAAATGGGACCCGTATACGGTTCCCATCTTGACCGAAGTTTCCGGGAAGGTTCGGTTTGAGGATATCAAGGCCGGTTTGACCATGAATGAAGAGCTGGATGCCACGACTGGTATGACCGAGCGTGTGATCATCGATCACAAAGAAGACATGCATCCGCAGCTTCTGATCGTTGGCGACAAGGATGAGATTCTCGCATTCTATCCGATTCCGACCGGCGCTCACGTAGTGGTTAAGGACGGACAGCAGGTCACGGGCGGTACGTTGCTTGCGAAGACGCCGCGTAAAATCGCAAAAACCCGCGATATCACCGGCGGTCTACCTCGCGTTGCGGAACTTTTTGAAGCCCGTAAACCGAAGAACCCCGCCGTGATCTCGGAGATCGACGGTGTGGTCGAAATCGGCGATATCGTCAAGGGGCAGCGCCAGATCATTGTTAAAAGCCCGTCGGGAATGACCAGGGAATATCTGATCCCGCACGGCAAGCACTTGAGTGTTTACAAGGGAGATAAGGTCATTGCCGGGCAGCAGCTTATTGACGGTCCGGTGGTTCCGCAGGATATTCTTCGCGTGTCAGGAGAAAGAAGCTTGCAGAATTACCTCGTTGATGAAGTCCAGGAAGTTTACCGTCTCCAGGGTGTAAAGCTGAACGATAAACACGTGGAAGTCATCGTCCGTCAGATGCTTCGTAAGGTTCGTATCGAAGAGCCGGGCGACACGGAATTTCTCGTGGGATCCCACGTGGAGAAGCTCCGTTTTGCGGATGAGAATGCGAAGATGGTGAAGAAGGGTAAAGAGCCTGCCAAGGGGACTTCGATTCTCCTTGGGATCACCAAGGCGTCTCTTACCACGGACAGTTTTATTTCTGCCGCGAGCTTTCAGGAAACAACACGGGTGCTGACCGAAGCCGCGTCTGCCGGAAAACGGGATTATCTGCAGGGCCTCAAAGAAAACGTGATCATGGGGCATTTGATCCCGGCGGGAACCGGTTTCAAGATCCATCAAGATATCGAGATCGAAAAAGATTTGACCGATGTGTTGCCGGATCCCGAAGCGGCGTCCAAGAAAGAAAACGAAGCTGAAGAAACAAGCGCATCCAAGGAGAACGTATAATGGCGCCGACCATCAATCAATTGATTCGTTTTGGGAGAAAAAAATTCAAAGGGAAATCCAAATCGCCGGCCCTCCAAAATTCACCGTTTCGCAAGGGCGTGTGCCTTATTGTGAGGACTCAGACCCCGAAAAAGCCGAACTCGGCCCTTCGTAAGATCGCTCGTGTGCGTCTGACGAACGGGGAAGAGGTGACGGCTTATATTCCGGGGGTCGGCCATAATTTGCAAGAACACTCGATCGTGCTCGTGCGCGGTGGCCGCGTGAAGGACCTTCCGGGCGTTCGTTATCATATTGTTCGCGGCAAACTCGATGCTTCGGGTGTGGCGGACCGCAATAAATCGCGTTCGAAGTACGGCGCGAAAACACCGAAAAAAAAGGAAGCTAAGTAATCATGAGAAGAAGACGCGCTGCAAAAAGAATGATCGATCCGGACCCGCGGTACGGGGATCTTTTGATCGCGAAGCTCATTAATGTGGTGATGGAGTCCGGCAAGAAGTCGATTGCGGAGCGGATCGTGTACGATGCGCTGGATATCATCAAAGAAAAAACAGGAAAAGAACCTCTTGAAGTTTTCCGCGCCTCGTTAGATAATGTGCGCCCTCTCCTGGAGACCAAATCCCGGCGCGTAGGTGGGGCGACGTATCAGGTGCCGGTTAGTGTTTCTGAAGATCGTGGTTACTCCTTGGCCCTGCGATGGATCCGGAGTTATTCCCGTGAACGTAAAGGGAAGCCTATGTTCGAGAAGTTGGCGCAGGAGATCATCGACGGGTATAACAAGACGGGTTCTTCGATCAAGAAGCGCGAAGATATTCACAAAATGGCGGAGTCGAACAGGGCTTTCGCGCATTATCGCTGGTAAGAAAAACGCGCAACGCACGGTGTGCGATGCGTCATAAAAACATTTTTAAATAGAGTATTGCGCGTTGAGCGCATAAAAATTATGGCAGACGAAAAGAAAATCCATTTTCCGATCAACAAAATTCGCAATATCGGCATTGCAGCCCATATTGATGCAGGGAAGACCACGACCTCCGAACGCATTCTCTACTACACCGGGCGCACTTATAAGATCGGTGAGGTCCATGAGGGAACCGCTGTTATGGACTGGATGGAGCAGGAACAAGAGCGCGGCATTACGATTACGTCAGCCGCTACGACCTGTTTTTGGAGGGATTGCCGCATCAATTTGATCGACACCCCGGGACACGTCGACTTTACGATTGAAGTGGAACGTTCCCTTCGCGTTTTGGACGGTTGCGTGGCGGTGTTTGGGGCGGTGGAGGGGGTTGAGCCTCAGTCCGAGACCGTTTGGCGTCAAGCGGACCGGTATCATGTTCCCCGTATTGCCTTCATCAATAAGATGGACCGCACCGGGGCGGAATTCGAAAAGAACGTTCAGCAAATGCGTGATCAGCTGGGGGCCAACGCGGTTCCTATTCAGATCCCGCTGGGTCTTGAAGAAAAACATCGCGGGATCATCGATCTTGTGGAGATGAAAGCCTACATTTTTAATGACGAGAGTCTCGGTGCAAAGTTCGAAGTTGAAGCAATTCCCGCGGAATATGCAGAGCAGGCCAAGAAAGCCCGCGAGTTCATGGTCGAGAAGGTTTCGGAATACGATGAAGCACTGATGCATAAGTTTATTGAAGGGCAGGAGCCGACTGTTGCCGAGATCAAATCCGCGATTCGTAAAGGGACGATCTCTTTGAAGATGGCTCCGGTGATCGTGGGATCCGCGCTTAAGAATAAAGGGGTCCAGCAGCTTTTGGACGCCGTTGTCGATTATCTCCCTTCGCCTGTGGACATTCCCCCCGTTAAAGGGACGGAGCCCGGGACTGAAACCGAAATCCATCGTGAGGCGGACGAAAAGGCTCCTCTGGCGTGCTATGCATTCAAGATCGCCAGCGATAAATTCGTCGGTGCTTTGACCTATATCCGGATTTATTCCGGAACGCTTTCTTCCAGTTCTTATATTTACAATGTTCGCACCGGAAAGACTGAGCGCATCGGCCGTCTTCTTCTGATGCACGCCAACAAGCGTGAAGAAATCGACGAGGCGGGCGCCGGGAACATCGTAGCGGCGGTGGGTTTGAAGGAAGTCAAGACCGGGGATTCGCTTTGCGTCGAGAACAATCCGATTTTGCTCGAGACGATGTTCGTGCCGGAGCCGGTCATTTGGATGGCGGTCGAGCCGAAAACAAAGGGAGATCGTGACCGTTTATCGGATGCGATCGGCAAGCTTGTTAATGAAGATCCTACCTTCCGTGTAAAAACGGATCAGGAAACCGTACAGACCCTGATCGGCGGTATGGGCGAGCTTCATTTGGATATCAAAGTTGATATCATGAAGCGCGAATACAATGTCCAGGTCAACGTGGGTAAACCGCAGGTTGCTTATAAGGAAACGATCCAAGCGTCGGCCGAGGCCGAAGGAAAGTTCATCAAACAAACGGGTGGTCGCGGGCAATACGGTCACTGTTTTCTCAAGATCGAACCTTTGGCGCGTGGCACCGGAAATGAATTTGTAGATGCTGTGAAGGGCGGAACAATCCCTCGCGAATATATTCCCGCCGTTGAAGCCGGGGTCGAAGACGCGTGTGCGAACGGGGTTTTGGCCGGTTATCCTGTTACGGACGTGAAGGCAACGGTATACGATGGTAGTTATCACGATGTTGACTCTTCGGAAATTGCGTTTAAAATGGCCGGAATTTTCGCCTTCAAGGAAGCTTTTAAGAGAGCCAAGCCGGTGCTTCTCGAGCCGATCATGTTCGTCGAAGTGCTTGTACCCGAAGAATACATGGGGGATGTTATCGGCGACCTGAACTCTCGCCGTTGTGTGATCCAAGAGCTTACGAATCGCGGTCACCTTAAGGTGATTAACGGGCTCGTGCCTCTTTCCGAGATGTTTGGTTATGCGACTTCGGTCCGTTCCTTGTCGCAGGGACGCGCGACTTACACGATGGAGCCGCACACTTATCAAGAAGTTCCCAAAATGGTTGCAGAAAAGATCATCGCAGGATAAAAAATGGCCCAGGCTAAAGAGAAGATCCGTATCAAGTTAAAAGCGTACGACCACCGGGTTCTGGATCAATCGGTCCAGGAGATTGTTGGAACTGCGAAGAAGACCGGCGCCAAAGTGATCGGCCCGATTCCTCTTCCGACCCACATCTGGAAGACCACGGTGCTTCGCGGACCGCACATCGATAAAAAAGCCCGCGACCAATACGAAGTACGAACTCACAAACGGTTGATCGAACTCGAGGAACCCACTTCCCGCACCGTCGACGCGCTGATGAAGCTCGATCTTCCGGCCGGTGTGGATGTCGAAATCAAACTTTAAGAGAGACGATTATGGTTGGCTTGTTAGGTAAAAAAGTCGGAATGTCGCAGGTGTTTGACGCGGAAGGGCAGCAGATTCCCGTGACGGTGCTCGAGGTCGGCCCGTGTTTTGTGACGGCGGTGAGGACCAAGGAAAAAAACGGGTATCAGGCCGCGCAGCTTGCGTTTGACGCCGTGAAAGAAAAGAAACTTTGCAAAGCGAAGCTTGGCCACCTGAAGAAGGCGAATGTTGCACCGCTGAATTTTCTCCGGGAAATCCGGACGGACAATATTGCGGGCCTGAATGTTGGCGCTGAAGTCGGGGTCGATAATTTTGCGGCTGGGGATTTCGTAGATATCGAAGGGATTTCGATCGGTAAAGGTTTCCAGGGTGTCGTAAAGCGCCTTGGCTACAAGGGCGGCGCGAGCAAAGGTCATGGTTCGATGTTTGGACGGGTCCCGGGTTCGATTGGCGCACAGGCTGGCGGACGGGGTTGCCGTAAAAAAGTGCGCAAGGGAAAAGGCCTCCCTGGTCATATGGGAAGCGAAAAGATTTGTGTGCAAAATCTGAAGGTGATGAAAGTGGACGCCGAGAAGAATCTGCTGGTGTTGCGTGGCAGTGTTCCCGGGTTCGAGACCGGTTACCTGATCGTTCGCACAGCCCTTAAGAAAGGTACGAAGAATCCGTGGAAAGTGAGAGGCGGTAAGCAGGAATCCTCGAAAGAAGCTTCCTCCGAAACTTCCAAGACTGAAAATCCTCAAGACGGGACCCCGAAGGGGTCTTGATCCGGAAATATCCGGGAAAGAAAGGTAGAAGAAAATGAAGGCGCTTCTTTACTCAAAAGAGGGTAAGAAGAAAAAGGAAGTGGTGCTGAATCCTGAGATCTACGGGGTCCGGATCAATGCGCGTCTCATCGAACTCGTGCGTAACGCTTATTCCGCGAATCTCAGAAAAGGGACCGTGGATACCAAGACTCGTGGAGAAGTGCGCGGCGGCGGTAAGAAACCCTGGAAACAGAAGGGGACCGGTAACGCGCGTCACAGTTCGATTCGGTCGCCGATCTGGCGCGGGGGCGGTACGGTATTCGGTCCGCACCAAAGAGATTATTCGGTCCATTTGTCCCAGACCCTTCGTAATGCCGCATTGAAGGTCATGCTTAGTAAAAAAGCGGGCGATAAGAATTTAATGCTTCTCGAAGACGTGAAGCTCGGAACGCCTAAGACGAAGGAATTTGCGGCGATCATTAAGACGCTGCCGATCCAGGATAAGAGCGTCCTTTATGTGGTGAAGGATGTTGACGCGAACATGAAACGCGCGAGCCGCAACATGCGCGAATTCGTGGAGATCAGAAAAGCTGGGGATTTCAGCGCTTACGATCTGATGCAGAAAGAAAAGCTTGTGATCGATGAGGGCGCGATGGATGTTATCGAAAAGCGTCTGACCGGGATTGTGAAGGAGAAGACGAATGAAGCTTAATATTTATGATATTGTCATTGAGCCGTTGATTACGGAGAAAATTTCCCGGGCTTCCGAAGAAGCCAGCCAGTACGGTTTTCGCGTGCACCGTCAGGCCAATAAAAAAGAAATCAAGGCTGCGGTGGAGAAGATCTTTAACGTGCATGTCGAAAACGTGAATACGATGAATGTGATGGGGAAATGGCGCCGCGTGCGGCACGTTCCCGGACAGACGGCGGCCTGGAAGAAGGCTATCGTGACCCTTAAAAAGGGCGAAAAAATCGACCTGACGAAGCAGGCATAGGAAAAGGACTTATATGGCACTAATTAAATTTAAACCCACAACACCGACGCGGCGATACGGAAACGTTTCGGACTTCGCAGAGATCACCACGGATCGTCCCTACAAGCCGTTGACCTATATCAAGAAGGGTACGGGCGGTAGGAACAATCACGGGCATATTACTTCGCGGCGCATCGGCGGCGGGCACAAACGTCGCGTCCGGATCGTTGATTTCACAAGAAACCGCATCGGTCTTCCCGCGAATGTATTGACCGTGGAATATGATCCGAACCGCAGCGCGCGTATTGCGCTCGTTCAATATGGGGACGGAGTCAAAAGTTACATCCTCTGCCCGGACGGTCTTAAGGTCGGGGAGCAAATCGTGAGTGGTCCTGAAGCGGAAGTGAAGGTGGGGAATCATCTTCCTTTGGAAAAGATCCCGGAAGGGACGATGATCCATAACATCGAACTTCAGCCGGGGCGCGGCGGTAAGCTGGTCCGTGCTGCCGGTGTGGTGGCGCAGATCCTCGCCAAAGAGAACAATATGGCGCACGTGAAGCTTCCCTCCGGAGAAGTCCGGTTGATTCCGGCGAAATCATACGCGACGGTCGGGCAATGCTCGAACATTGATAATGAAGGCATCGTGCTTGGCAAGGCCGGCCGAAGCCGCTGGTTGGGAAAACGTCCGGTTTCACGCGGTGTGGCGAGGAACCCGGTGGATCATCCTCTCGGTGGGGGTGAAGGTAAATCGAAGGGCGGCAATCATCCGCAGAGTCCGACTGGCGTTAAATCCAAGGGTTTTAAGACGCGCAAACGCTATAAATTATCCAACAAGTACATTGTGAAGGATCGTAGAAAATGAGCCGTTCGTCTAAAAAAGGCGTCTACATCGAAGATCATCTTTTGAAAAAAGTCCAGGTCGCGAATGCGAAGAAGGATCGTCGTCCGATCAAGACTTGGTCGCGTCGCTCGACGATCACGCCGGAATTCGTTGGCTTGACCTTTTCCGTACACAACGGCAAAGCCTTCCAAAACGTTTTTGTGACCGAAAACATGGTCGGACACAAGCTCGGAGAATTTTCTCCGACGCGCACATTCAGAAAACACAGCGCTTCTGGCGATAAAGCGAAAGCTCTTGCCGAAGGCGCAAAGACCTAAACGGGCGATCTCATGGCCAAAAAAGAAGAAAAAAAAGCACCGACCGTAGTGGCGCCGAACCCGCGAAGGGTCAAGGCGATCACCAAGTATCTCAGGATCGCACCCCGTAAGGTTCGTGTCGTGCTCGGGACGATTAAAAAACGGCCCGTGATGGAAGCCATGGGGGTCCTTTCCCTTTTGAACAAAAAAGGCGCAGTCATGGCGCTCAAGACGCTCAAAAGCGCCGTTGCGAATGCGAAAAATCTCGGGTTGGATGAAAAACGTCTTATTGTTGCGGATGTTCGCGCAGACGGCGGACCGGTGCTCAAGCGGTTCTTGACCCGTTCCATGGGCCGTGCCGACAGGCTCCTTAAACGTACCACGCATTTGACGGTGGTTGTTTGTGAGGGAACCAAGTTTTGGGGCGGCACGATGCCGGAAGACGCCAAAGCAAAACAGAAAAAGAAAGCCGCTTCGGCTGCTTAAGGGAGGCTATTTTGGGTCAGAAAGTACATCCATACGGACTTAGGGTCGGGTATATCAAGCCCTGGAAAGCGCGCTGGTTCGCCAAACGCGACGCGGGCGTGACTTTGATGGAGGATCTCAAGATCCGCAAGTATCTCAAAGAGAAGCTTTCTTTCGCCGGAATTTCGTCAATCGAGATCGATCGCTCATCGAACCGCCTTCGCCTTCGTATCTTTGCGGCTAAACCCGGTGTGATCATCGGTCGCCGCGGTCAAGAGATTGATAAGATCAAGGAAGACCTTGCCAAGCTTACGAAAAACGAGGTTTTCTTGGATATCAAGGAAGTCAAGATGCCTCAGATCGATGCGCAGCTGGTGGCCGAAAATCTGGCTCTCCAGCTTGAAAAACGTATCGGGTTTCGTCGCGCGATGAAAAAAGCCGTGCAGTTGGCGATGCAAAAGGGCGCGTTGGGGATCAAAATTAAATGCAAAGGTCGTTTGGGCGGCGCTGAAATCGCCCGCGAAGAAGGTTACAAGGAAGGGAAAGTTCCCTTAAGCACTTTCCGCGCGGATATCGATTATGGATTTGCTGAGGCGTTCACCACTTACGGCACGATCGGTTGCAAGACCTGGATCTACAAGGGCGATATTCTTGTCAAAAAAGAACAGGAAGCTCAGAAACTTGAACTGGAGAAGAAGTTCATGGTGATCGAAGAGGCTTCGAAAGCCGAAGCGGCGGCCGTGCCGGCAGAAACGGCGCAGAGCGTCGAAGGGAAGAAGGAGAATTCAGACAATGCCCCTGCAGCCTAAAAGGGTCAAATTTCGTAAGCAGCAGCGCGGTTGGATGCGCGGCATTGCTACCCGCGGGAGTTCGCTTGCTTTTGGCGAATTCGGGCTTAAAGCGATGGAATGCGCTTGGCTTACAGCGATCCAGATCGAAGCGTCCCGTGTGGCGTTAACCCGTCATGTGAAGCGCGGCGGCAAGATCTGGCTGCGCGTTTTCCCGGACAAGTCTTATTCCAAGAAGCCGGCCGAAACCCGCATGGGAAAAGGTAAGGGCGCTCCGGAGTATTATGTGGCGGTTATCAAGCCGGGCCGTATCCTTTTCGAGATGGGCGGGATTCCGGAAGAAATGGCGCGTTCGGCCATGCGGCTCTGTGCGCACAAGATCCCATTCCGTACAAAATTTGTGAAACGTGAGGTAGGGGCTTAATATGGCGGAAGTCAAAGAACTCCGGGAGCTCACCGTTGAAGAGCTACAGGAAAAACTGAACACCACTAAGAAAGATCTCATGCAACTCCGGTTCCAGCACAAGACCGGGAAGCTCGAACGTCAATCCTCGATCAAGGAAGCAAAGAAAAACATTGCGCGGATCCTGACGCTGATCAACGGGATGAAGAAAGGCGAGAAGAAGTCATGACCGACAAGGAACTTGAGATCAAAGGCAAACGCGTTCGTGAGGGCGTTGTGGTCAGCAGCAAGATGAACAAGACCATCGTGGTTCTTGTGACCCGGTTGCTGCAGCATTCGAAATTCAACAAGATCATCAAGCGCCATATTAAATATGCCGCTCATGATGAAAAGAACGAAGCGAAAGAAGGGGACCGCGTGCAGATCGTCGAGACGCGTCCTCTTTCAAAGACCAAGCGTTGGCGCCTGGTCAGGGTGATGAAATCATGATCCAGATGCGGAGCATTCTTGAGATTGCTGACAACAGCGGCGCTAAAAGAGCTGCCATGATCGGTGTGTTGGGCCGTCACGGAAAGCGATCGGCCGAGGTCGGCGACATTATTACGGCCTCTGTGAAGGAAGCCCTTCCGACCGGTGCTGTGAAAAAAGGCGAGGTCGTCAAGGCGGTGGTCGTAAGGACGAAATCTCCGATCCGCCGTAAAGACGGATCGTTCGTGAAATTCTCTTCGAACGCCATTGTATTGATCGATAACCAGAAAAATCCGCGCGGGACCCGCATTTTCGGTCCTGTGGCCCGAGAACTGCGTGATGCCGATTTCGCAAAGATCATCTCGCTCGCTCCGGAGGTCGTGTAATCATGAAGATCCGTAAAGGGGATGAAGTGATCGTTACTAAGGGAAAAGATAAAGGCAAAAAAGGCCGTGTGATGCGGGTGTTCCCCAAGGAAAGCATGCTCTTGATCGAGAAGATCAATTACCGGACGTGTTATTTGAGGAAGAGTAAAGATAATCCGAAAGGCGGCATCACGAAGATGGAAGGCAAGCTCCATATTGCCAACGTGAAGCTGGTATGCCCGCGCAGCGGCAAGCCCTCCCGTGTCGGGTATTCGATCCTCGCGGACGGGACCAAGCACCGTATCGTTAAAGCGTCAGGTGAGGTTCTATAAAAGCTATGAATCAAAAGGTTGCAGTGATGCCACGATTGCTCGAAAAATACCGTCAGGAAGCCCTTCCGGTTCTTATGGAAGAGTTTGGTTATAAAAATCCGATGCAGGCTCCCAGGCTGGTCAAGGTCGTTATCAATATGGGCGTGAAAGAAGGTCAGGAGGATATCAAGATCCTGGATCAGATCGCGATCGAGCTTGGGCGCATTACCGGGCAAAAACCGGTTGTGACGCGAGCCAAGAAATCCATTTCGGCTTTTAAGTTGAGAGAGGGGTCTCCCATTGGTCTTAAGGTGACGCTCCGGAAGATTCGCATGTATGAATTCGTGGACCGGCTTTTTAATGTGGCGATGCCCCGTATTCGCGACTTCCGAGGGTTCTTGGATAAAAGTTTTGACCAGCGTGGGAACTTTTCGATCGGCTTGACTGAACAGACGATTTTTCCGGAAGTCGAGTATGACAAGATTAAAAAGACGCAGGGGATGGATATTACCTTCGTGACTACAGCGGAGAATCATAAAGAAGGAAAGAGACTTCTCGAGCTATTAGGATTTCCTTTTAGGAAATAACCCAGGGACTGATTCATGGCAAAGAAATGTTTAGTTGTCAAACAAAGGCTTGAACCGAAATTTAAAGTGCGGAAATACAACCGCTGCCAGCGTTGCGGGCGGCCCCGCGGCTACATCCGGAAATTTTCCATCTGTCGTATTTGTTTCCGTGAATTAGCGAATACGGGGATGCTTCCCGGCGTGGTCAAATCCAGCTGGTAGGCTCGCGGACCCAAGAAGGAGTCATAGCATGGCGCGTAGTGATTTTATAGCAGATTTTATAACGGCGATCCGGAATGCTTCGAAGGCCAAGAAGGACAAGCTGACCATACCGGCTTCGAAACTGACCGTCCGTTTAGCGGAGATCCTGAAGGAAGAGGGTTTCATCGAGAACGTGAAGCCGTTCAGCGAAGGGCAGAAGAATTTTGTGAGGATTCATTTGAAGTATCTTCCCGGGGGGAAGAAGGCTGCGATCCAGGGATTGCGCCGAATTTCCAAGCCCGGGCTTCGTCGGTATGTTGGTTATCAGGAGATCCCGAAGGTCCTTGGGGGGCTTGGGATCACGATCCTTTCGACGCCTCGCGGTGTTTTGGCGGACAAGCAAGCCCGGGAACTCAAAGCGGGCGGCGAAATTCTTTGCACGGTTTGGTAAGCAACGGAGTCTATTGAAATGTCACGTATCGGAAGAAAACCAGTAACAATCCCGGAAAAAGTTAAAGTGTCTGTTCAGGGCCTTACGGTCCAAGTGCAGGGGCCCAAGGGCTCTTTGACGATGTCTGTCCATCCCCGTATCAAAGTGGCGGTGGAAGGCAGCGAGGTGAAAGTTTCGCGGCCGACGGACATCCGGACCGACCGCGCGCTTCATGGCCTTACGAGGAGTTTGATCCAGAACATGATCCATGGGGTCACTACAGGATACGGCAAAGACCTTGAGATCGTTGGCGTCGGCGCCAAGGCTGCTGTGAAGGGCAATGTTCTTTCAATGTCGCTCGGTTTCACTCATCCGATCGACTATGCGTTTGGCAAGGATGTTGAGATTAAATGTCCCAAGCCGACCCAGATTTCGATCACGGGGTTAGATAAGCAGCGGGTCGGTCAGGTTGCGGCAGAGATTCGTGCCTTTGCCAAACCCGAGCCTTATAAGGGCAAGGGGATCCGCTACGTCGGCGAGTACGTGCGGCGCAAACAAGGCAAAGCCGTCAGTTAATAATAGAGGAGTTTAGAATTTATGGTTCATGCGACAGAGTGGGGAAGAATTCAGAGGCATCGCCGGATCCGGAAGAAGATTTTCGGGACCGCCGAAAGGCCCCGCGTGGCAGTTCACCGTTCCCTGAACAATATTTTTGTCCAGGCGATCGATGATGGCGCCCAGAAGACGCTCGCGTCTTTTTCATCGCGCGACAAGGATTTTTTGAAAGTGGCCCCTAAAAAAGGGAAGACCACGATCGCCCAAGAGCTGGGCAAGCTTTTTGCCGAAGAGCTCAAGAAAAAAGGCATTGTGAAGATCGCCTTTGATCGCGGCGGCTATCTTTATCACGGACGCGTGAAGGCTTTGGCCGAAGCGATCCGTCAGAACGGTATTCAATTTTGAAGAATCCAGCGAAAGGAAATCCAAGTAGCATGCAAAAGCCAGACGCATCGGTAAAAGACGAACCTAAAGATGTTGTAGCAGCTCCCGCGCCTAAGACGTGGGGGGCTTCTTCCCGGAGGCCTGTGGCGGATGACGCTACGGCGTTCGAGAAAGTCATCCAGGTCAACCGTTGCGCCAAGGTCGTGAAGGGCGGTAAGCGTTTTAGTTTTAGCGCTCTTGTGGTGATCGGGACCGGAAACGGGGAACTCGGATACGCTCAGGGAAAGGCGAACGAGGTTGCAGATGCGATTCGTAAGGCGCTCGTTGCGGCCCGCAAGAGCCGTATCAAGATCACTTTAAAAGGGACCACGATCCCCCATGAGATCATCGGACGCTATGGAGCGGCCAAGGTCCTTCTAAAGCCTGCTTCGCCGGGTACCGGCGTCATTGCCGGCGGCGCGGTCCGTGCGGCTTGCGAAGCTTGTGGGATTAAGGATATTTTGACAAAAAGTCTCGGCAGCGATAATTCGGTGAACGTGCTTAAGGCCGCCATCGACGGGTTGACTTCTCTGGTCGACCGGAGAATGCGCTACGACACGGAAGGTGAGAAGAAAGCGTCATGAGAGCCAAATTTCCGTACAAGAAAAAGAGAAAACGTATCGGTTGCGGTATCGGTTCCGGGCATGGGAAGACCTCGACCAAGGGGCATAAAGGGCAACGCGCCCGTTCCGGCAAACAGGTCCGGCAGGGGTTTGAGGGAGGACAGAATCCTCTTTACCGCCGTCTCCCGAAGCGTGGTTTCAACCATGATGCTTTCAGAAAGTTTTACTGCATTATCAATCTTCAGCAGCTCGCGCTGCTTAGTGAGAAGGAAATCACACCGGAATTATTGGTGAAGAAAGGCGTCGTTAAAGAGCTTCTTTCGGGACTTAAAGTCCTCGGTAATGGTGAAGTGAAAAAGGCTCTGACCGTAAAGGCCCATCTTTTCAGCGCTTCGGCGAAGACAAAGATCGAGGCGGCCGGCGGCCAGGCAGTCGTGATCCCCTTCAAGGGGTAAAGGGTTTCGATGCTGCAGGCGTTCGCTAATATTTTAAAGATTCCGGATCTTCGTAAAAAGATCCTCTTCACGTTCGCGATCATCGCGGTCTACCGGATCGGGACTTATGTGCCGACCCCCGGGATCGACGGTGTCGCGCTCGCCCGGTTTTTTCAACAGCATATGGCCGGCGGGACGCTCCTCGGATTTATGGGGATGTTCACCGGCGGCGCGCTTCAGAAAGCGACGATCTTCGCGCTCGGGATCATGCCTTATATTTCGGCGTCGATCATCCTGCAGCTTTTGACGGTAGTGATTCCCGCTCTCGAAAAAATGGCCAAAGAGGGCGAAGAGGGCCGGAAAAAGATCATTCAGTACACGCGCTATGGCACGATCATCCTGAGCGCACTTCAGACGTTTTTTATCGCTCTTTGGCTTGAAAATCCTGCGGCTTTTCAGGGCGCGGTGATCGTTCCGAATCCCGGGTGGGGGTTCCGGTTGATGTGTATGCTTACCATGACCACCGGGACGGCGTTTATTATGTGGCTCGGCGAGCAGATCGACAATTACGGCATCGGGAACGGTATGTCGATTATCATTACTGCCGGGATCATTGATTCATTGCCGGAAGCGCTGCGGCAGACCTGGGTTCTGCTTTCACCGCTTGATCCTGCGCGGCAGCAGCTTCCGTGGTGGAAATTTGCGATCATGATCGGATTGTTCGTCGGGGCGATCGTTTTTTTGATCCTGATTATTCAGGGGCAAAGAAAGATCCCCGTCCAATATGCCAAACAGATCCGGGGGCATAGAATGTACGGCGGGCAGAGCACGTATCTACCGTTAAAGGTGAACCAGGCGGGCGTGATTCCGATTATCTTTGCGCAGTCGGTGATTTTGTTTCCGGCAACGATAGCGGGGTTTTTCCCGAACGCCGGGGCGTTAACGCGCGTGGCGCAGATGATCAGTTACGGGACCGGCGCTTATATGTTGATCGATGCTCTTTTGATCGTGTTCTTTACGTTCTTTTATACAGCGATTACGTTTAATCCGATCGAGGTGAGCGAGAACCTTCAGAAGTACGGGGGCTTCATCCCGGGGATCCGTCCGGGGCGCAATACGGCCGAGTATCTGGATTATTTGATGACAAGGATCGCGTCTTCTGGCGCGATCATCCTGGCGTTGATCGCACTTTTCCCGAAGATTGTTTCGGCACCTTGGTTCTTGAACATCCCGTTTTTGATCGCCAGCTTTTTCGGTGGTACGGGACTTCTCATCATTGTCGGCGTGGTGCTGGACGTGATGAAGTCCGTAGAATCGCAGCTCGTGATGCGTCACTACGACGGTTTTATAAAAAAAGGCCGTCTTAAGGGGCGCCGCTAATATGAATCTTATTTTTCTCGGGCCTCCGGGGGCGGGGAAGGGAACGCACGCGCAGATGCTTTGTAAGGGGCTTCAGCTGGCTCATCTCGCGGCCGGTGATATTCTCCGGAAAAACGTCAAGGAAGGCACACCGCTCGGAGTTGAGGCCAAAGGGGTGATGGAGCGCGGAGAGCTCGTCTCGGACGATCTTGTGAACAAGATGATGTTCGATGCGATCGGTTCGTTGAAAGGATTCAAAGGGTTTGTGCTCGACGGTTATCCCCGGACGATCGGACAAGCGGAAGCCCTTGAAAAGTTTTTGATTGAGCGGGCGCAGCCGTTGACGGCGGTCATCAATTTCGACGCGTCGGAGCAAGTGGTCGTGGATCGGCTTTCGGGCCGCCGAGGCTGCCCGAAATGCGGGAAGATCTATCATGTGCGGAACATGCCTCCCAAAAGCGAAGGCGTGTGCGATGTGGACGGGGAAAAACTCACGACCCGTAAAGATGACGAGCCGGAAACGATCCGCCGGAGACTCAAGGTGTATCATGAGTCCACAAAGCCTTTGATCGATTTTTACAGGAAACGGCGGTTGCTTCGGGATGTTCCGGCGGATGGCGATGCACCTTCCGTGCAGAAGACTTTAGAGAAACTTTTTGAAAAGATCCGTAAAACTGCATGATTGAGCTGAAATCGAACCGGGAAATTCAGTTAATTCGGGAAGCCGGGGAGATTGCGCAGAAAGTTTTTAAAGCAGTTCAGCCGCGCGTGGTTGAAGGCGTGACCACTGACGAGCTGGATGGTGTCGCGGAGAAAATTATCCGCGAGAACGGCGGACAGCCGGCGTTTAAGGGATATCGAGGTTTTCCGAAGACCGCCTGTATTTCGGTTAATGAGGAAGTTGTGCATGGGATCCCGGACGCAAGACGCCTCCAAGAAGGCGATATTGTTAGTTTTGATATTGGTGTGAAATTTAAAGGTTTTTTTGCGGATGCGGCACGGACCTGGCATGTAGGCCGGGTCGGTCAGAAGGACAAAGATCTTATCCGGATCGCGAAAGAGGCTTTTGATCGCGGTCTGGATGGTTACAAACCGGGCTGGCGGATCGGGGACCTTTCCGAAACCATCCAGAAGTACATCGAGTCCCAAGGCTACCAGGTGGTTCGCGATTATGCAGGTCACGGGATTGGACGTGAGCTTCATGAAGACCCGCAGGTGCCGAATTACGGGAAGCCCGGGCGGGGCGCCAAGCTAGAACCGGGGCTTGTCCTCGCGATTGAGCCGATGGTGACCGCGGGACATTATGCGGTTGAAACCCTCGCAAATGGCTGGACGGTGGTGACCAAGGACGGAAAAAACGCAAGCCATTACGAGGACACGGTCGCTTTTACAGAAAATGGAATTATCAATCTTACAGGGGATGAGGCTTCTTAAACCATGCCGAAGGAAGATGCCATCGAGGTTGAGGGAAAGGTGGTTGAGCCGCTGCCGAACGCGATGTTCCGCGTGCAGCTCGAGAACGGGCATTTGGTGTTGGCGCATATCTCTGGCAAAATGAGAATGAATTACATCCGCATCCTTCCGGGTGACAAGGTGAAGGTGGAGCTCTCGCCCTACGATCTGAACCGGGGCAGAATTACTTTTAGGGTTAAATGATCTTCGAGGTGACAAAATGAAAGTCAGAAGTTCGGTTAGAAGGATTTGTGAAAATTGCAAGATCGTACGCCGCAAGGGCTATGTCTATGTGATCTGCTCGAATCCGAAGCATAAGCAGAGACAAGGTTAATTTTTCTTTTTTAAAGAAAGGATCTTAGTATGCCGCGTTTTTTTGGGGTGGATATCCCGCGAGATAAAAGAGTGGATGTGGCGTTGACCTACCTGTACGGGATCGGGAAGACGCTTTCCAAGAAGGTTTTGCTGGAAGCCAAGGTGGACCTGGCGAAACGGGCCAAGGACCTGACCGAGGCGGAGATTTCCTCGATCACGAATATTATCCAGCACCTGGTGAAGGTGGAAGGGGATCTGCGTCGTGAGATCCAGCAGAACATCAAGCGGTTGATGGATATTCGCAGCTACCGCGGGCAGAGACATTTGAAGGGCCTTCCGGTCCGGGGACAGCGCACCCACACGAATGCGCGTACCCGTAAAGGCAAACGTAAAACGGTGGGCGGGCTCAACAGGCAGGCGCCCGCACCCAAATAATCCTAAGTGAGATAAAGAGGAAATAAAATGGCAAAGAAGAAGGTTAAACATATCACGCGCGGTGTCGCTCATATCGCGGCGAGCTTTAACAACACGATCATTACGATCACCGATGCCGGCGGGAACGCGATTTGCTGGGAATCTTCCGGGTCTGCCGGGTTCAAGGGCTCCAAGAAATCTACGCCTTTCGCGGCACAGATCGCGTCCGAAAAGGCCGCGAAGAAGGCCATGGAGCACGGCATGAAAGAAGTGGAAGTCTATATTAAAGGACCGGGCGCCGGGCGTGAATCGGCGATCCGGGCATTGCAGGCCGCGGGGCTTACGATCAGCGCGATCCATGACATTACCCCGATTCCGCACAATGGTTGCCGCGCGCCGAAGAAGAGGAGAGTTTAATTTATGGGAAGATATCGCGGTCCAGTCATCCGGTTGCACCGCCGTGAGGGCGTCAATTTAGGGCTCAAAGGCCGCCGCACGACGGATGAAAAACACGACAAGCGTTTGAGCAAGCCGCCCGGCCAGCATGGTCTCGCGCGCGTGAAGCTTTCCGACTACGGTGTGCAGCTTCGCGAAAAACAGAAAATGAAAAGGATCTACGGCGTCACCGAGAAGCAGTTCCGCGTGTTCTTTCAGCGCGCTGTCCGGACGAAAGGCGTGACCGGCGAAATGCTCATTCAGTTGCTTGAGCGTCGCTTGGACAACGTCGTGTACCGGCTTCTTTTTACCGCCTCCCGCCGGGAAGCGCGTCAGATGGTCGGACACGGGCATATCACCGTGGACGGAAAGAAAGTTAACATTCCGTCGTACATCCTCAAGATCGGCCAGAAGATCGGCGTGAAGCAGAAGGAAGCGACGATCAAAAGAGGGCAGGCCAGCATGGAGAAGTGGAAGGACCTGACCGTGCCGGAATGGTTGAAGCTGGACCGCGAGAAATTGACCGGGGAGGTTCTTCGGTTCCCCACGAAAGCGGAAGCCGGGTTGCCGGTCGAAGAGTCGCTCATCGTCGAATTGTACTCGAAATAATTCATCCTGACCGGGTGCCCGTTTTTGCGGGACGGCAGGATTCATCGGAGGATAAAGAAAATGGGAATTCGTTGGAAAACATTTGAAATGCCGAAACGTCTGGAGGCGGAACAGAGCAGTTTGACGCCGACCTTCGGGAAGTTCGTTGCCGAACCGTTCGAACGCGGCTACGGAACCACGATCGGGAACGCGCTTCGCCGCGTGCTGATCTCTTCGATCGAAGGGGCGGCTGTTACCAATATCAAGATCGACGGGATGCTGCATGAGTTCTCTACGCTGGACGGAGTCCTTGAGGACGGCGCCCAGATCGTTATGAACGTCAAGAAGCTGGTTCTTCGCTATCATGGCAAAGGTCCCAAGAAGATCTATATTGATGTGAAGAAGCAGGGTCCGGTGAAGGGTTCTGACATCCAGGCCGATGAGACCGTTGAGATCGTCAATCCCGATCTCGTGCTCTGCACCCTGACCAAAGCCGTTTCTTTCAAGATGGAAATGGAAGTGGGTCGTGGCCGCGGGTATGTGCCTGCCGAACGCAACAAGCAGGAAGATTCCCCGATCGGCGTCGTGACGGTGGATTCGATCTACTCACCCGTGATGAAGGTGAACTTCTACGTCGAAGACACCCGCGTCGGCCAGATCACGGATTATGATCGTCTGATCCTTGAGATCTGGACCAACGGATCCATGGGGCCGGAAGAGGCGCTTTTGTACGCGTCCAACATCCTTCAGCGCCATCTCGATATCTTCGTTAATTACGGAGAGCTTCCGGAAGAAGAAGAAGAAGAGGAAGAGCAGGATAAGGAATTCCTCGATATGGTGAACAAACCCATCAGTGAACTCGAACTCTCCGTCCGCAGCGCGAACTGCCTTGAGGCCGCCAGCATCAAAACGATCGGCGATCTCGTGCAAAAGACGGAAGCGCAGATGCTCAAATACAAGAATTTCGGGAAGAAATCCCTCAACGAGATCAATGCCATCCTGACCTCCATGGGGCTTCACCTCGGAATGAATCTTGAGGAGCGTATGCCAAACAAGCCGGCAGCTGTTGTGACTCCTGCTGCGGAGGCATAAGAGGATCCCATGCGCCATCGTCGACTTCGGAGAAAATTAGGCGTTAGAAGCGAACACCGGGAAGCCCTGTTGCGGAATCTTGTGCGGGCTCTCGTTTTCAAGAAGAGGATCGTGACCACGTACGCCCAGGCCAAAGAGGCCGGCGCGTTCGCGGACAAAATGGTCACGCTCGCGAAACAGGAAGGGCTTCACGCCCGGCGGTTGCTTGTTTCGAAAACGCATTCGGATGAGATCGCGAAAATGCTGATCCGTCAGATCGTTCCCCAGTTCAAGGACCGTAAGGGCGGTTACACCCGCGTCCTGCGCCTCGGGTTCCGTCCCGGTGACGGCGCGCAAAAGGCCCTTCTTGAGTGGACGGCTGTTTTTGAGGCTCCCGCAAAAAAGACCAAGAAAAAGAAGGAAGAGAAAAAATCTTCTGAAAAGCCGGAAGTGAAAGCCAGCGCCAAGGAAGTTGCCAAAGCGCCTGAGTCTAAGAAGGAGACCGCTAAGGTCGAGCCCGTCGAAAAGAAAGACTCGGAAAAGAAGGGTGGCTTTCTCAAAAGCCTTCGGAAATTTCTCAAGGGCAGCGAAGACTAAGGAGATTTTCCCCCCATGGATCTTTCGCGCAGAGTGCTTGCGGTCAAACCCTCCGTCACGCTTGAGATCGCCGCAAAGGCGAAGGCCATGAAAGCGCAGGGGATCGACGTGATCTCCCTGAGTGCCGGCGAGCCGGATTTCGATACGCCCTCTTTTATCAAAGAGACCACGATCGAATCCCTCAAGAAAGGGAACACCAAGTACACGCCCGTCCCAGGGACCGTGGAACTCCGCCAGGCCGTTTGCCGTAAGCTCAAACGCGATCAAGGTTTGGATTTTGCGATCGATCAGATCGTGGTCGGCTGCGGCGCGAAGCACGTGATCTTCAATGTTCTTTTCGCGATGCTTAACCCCGGGGATGAAGTGCTCATTCCTTCGCCTTATTGGCTGAGCTATCCCGAGATGGTGACCGTGATCGGTGGGACGAATGTTTTCCTTCCGACCTCCGTCAAAACAAGTTTCAAGATCACGCCGGATATTCTCGAAAAATCCCTTACGCCGCGCTCCAAACTTTTGATCCTGAATTCTCCGTCGAATCCGACCGGTGCGGTTTACACCCGGGAAGAACTGTTGGCGCTCTGCGCGGCGCTCAAAAAACACCCGGATGTTTGGATCCTGAGCGATGAGATTTACGAAAAGCTCGTTTTTGACGGCGCCCAACATATTTCGATTGCGTCGTTGGACTCCGAGATCGCGAAACGCACGATCATCGTCAACGGCCACAGTAAGGCTTATGCCATGACCGGATGGCGGCTCGGATACGCCGCGATCCCCGAAAAGGTCCTCGCCAAAGCCGTGGAAAGCATCCAAAGCCATTCGACGTCGAATCCCGTCTCTTTTACGCAGCCCGGTGGCGTGGTCGCCCTCGATCAGGGGGATGAGGAAGCCGCGAAGATGCGCGAGGTTTTCCAGAAACGCCGCGATCTTTTTATTTCCCTTCTCAAGACCGTTCCTTCCTTCAAACCTTTTAAGCCGGCCGGTGCGTTCTATCTTTTTATCGATATCCAGGATACCGGATTGAGCGCCTTTGAGGTTGCAAGAAAGCTTCTCGAAGAAGCTCACATTGCCGTTATCCCGTGTGAACCCTTCGGCAGCGCGGCTCATATCCGTACAAGTTTCGCTACCTCCGAAAAGGATATCGAAAGAGCCGTTGAGCGCATCAGCGCCTGGACCAAAAAACTGGCCGTTTCTGCTTAACTTTTTTCATATCAGTCGATACCCAGTATTCCAAGGAGTCCTATGAAAAAGAATTCGAAATCCAAAGATTCTTCTCCGACATCCGCCGGACCGGATTTTTTAGGCTTCATGGCCAAGGTCCAGGAGCAGCTTTTGGCGTTAGGGCGGAAAATGGACAGTTTGATCACGCGGCTTTCCGTCGGCGAGGACCTTTCCAAGCCGGTCCAGCGTCCCGAACAGCCCCAGCAATCTTCCCGGCCTCAGGAAACACCGCAGCTGGGCCAGGGCAATCATCATCCCCAAGGGCACCGCGAAAGGATCCTTCATAAAGCGGTTTGCGCGGATTGCAAAAAGGATTGCGAAGTTCCTTTTAAACCAAGCGGCGACCGTCCGGTCTATTGCAAAGAATGCTTTGCGCAGCGTAAGGCCGCCTATCATCCCAAGGGCAATCCCGTCCCCCAGAAAGCCCCCGAGCCGCAGCGTCATGTGACTGTTACCAAAAAAGGTGTCGGGAAGGTGACGGTTTCCGAAGTGATCGCTCCCGCGCAACGGAATCCTACGCCGAAAAAAAAGCCCTCCCGGCCGCCCAAAAGATCCAAGAAATAAGATACGCGGCACTTCCCAAGGCTTCCTCGGAGGTTTGCGCGTAAAGCATGCCCGCATGGTTTTTCTCTGCTAAAATAGCTTCCCCATGGAAATCAAAAGGCTCAGGGTTAATGCTACGATCGGCCCCTCGGGGCTTGAAGAGCTTCTGAACGGCCTTCATTATCAGAAAAGGGAGTTTGTTGCCCTTCCGGGGGAGTTTGCGGTCCGCGGCGGCGTGATCGATATCTATCCCGTGACCTACCGGCTTCCCATTCGTGTCCAGTTCCGCGGTGACTTGCCCGTCCAGATCCGTGATTTCTCGCTCGCGACCGGCGAAAGCACGGCTACGTTCGAGGAGGTCTTCCTCATTCAGGTCTCCGACATGTTCCGCAAAAAGCTCCGGCGCATGGAAGAAAGGCTCGAGACGTTCGAGCCCGTGGAAGGTCCCAGAGATCTCGAACGCGGGGATCTGGTCGTGCATTTCCAGTACGGGATCGGACGCTTTCTTGGAACGAAGGCGATCCAGATGCAAGGCAAAAAGACCCGGTGCCTCGCCCTGGAGTATGCGAACAAAGAGATCCTTTATCTTTCTCTCGAAGAACCGCTTGAGCGCTATGTCGGCGGTTCCGGGGTTTTGCCAAAACTTACAAAACTCAATACGAAAGAGTGGGAGAGGATCAAACAACGGACGCGTATCGCGCTCCACAATGTCGCCAAGGACCTGATCGAGCTTCAGGCGAAGCGGAGCCTTTTGAAAGGACTTGCCTTTCCCGTGGACACGCCGTGGCAAAAGCAGTTCGAAGATGAGTTTCCGTTCGACGAGACGCCCGGGCAGAAACGGGCGATCGAAGAGGCCAAACGCGATATGGAATCCTCCGGGCCGATGGATCGCTTGCTGTGCGGGGACGTTGGTTACGGAAAGACCGAAGTCGCGATGCGGGCCGCTTTCAAAGCCGTTACCGGCGGAAAACAGGTCGCGTTCCTTGTCCCGACCACCATTCTTGCCGAACAGCATTACATTCTTTTCAAGGAGCGTGCGAAGAATTTTCCTGTGACGGTGGAACTTCTGTCCCGATTCCAGACGCCGAAGGAACAGCGGGCGATCGTAAAATCTCTTGAGACGGGGGCGACTGACGCTGTGATCGGCACCCACCGGCTTTTGTCCAAAGATGTGCGGTTCAAGGACCTGGGGCTCGTGATCATTGACGAGGAACAGCGTTTCGGCGTGAGGCATAAGGAAAAACTCAAACACCTTCGCACGCAGGTCGATGTCCTGACGCTTACCGCGACCCCGATCCCGCGAACGCTTCATATGGCGCTTCTGGGGGTTCGCGATATGTCCGTGATCGATACGCCTCCTGAGAACCGCTTGCCGGTCGAGACCTTTGTGATGGAATATCATGAAAATATCGTGAAGCAGGCGGTGGAGCGGGAGCTCGCGCGCGGCGGGCAGGTTTATTTTGTCCACAACCGGGTTCAGTCGATCGAGCGGGTCCACGAAAGGATGCGAAAACTTCTCCCGGGCGTGCGGTTCGGCGTGATGCACGGACAGATGAACGTTGAGATGCTCGAAGGGGTGCTGAAGGAATTTCTCAAGGGAGAGATCGATTGTCTTATTTCGACCAATATTATCGAGTCCGGGATCGATATCCCGAACGTAAACACCCTCATTGTGGACCGGGCCGATTGTTTTGGTCTCGCGGATCTTTATCAGCTTCGCGGGCGCGTGGGGCGTTTTAAGCAGAAGCGTCAAGCTTACGCCTATTTCTTGATCCCGAAGGACTGGGTGATGACGCAGGATGCGCAGAAGCGGCTTGCCGCTATTGAGAAATTCACCCAGCTTGGGTCCGGGTTCCGGATCGCGATAGAAGATCTTGAGATCCGCGGCGCGGGAAATCTTCTCGGGCATGAGCAAAGCGGTTTTATCCATGCCGTCGGGTTCGATCTTTACTGTAAAATGCTTAAAAAGGCAGTGGAGGAACAGCGCCAAGATGCCGGCCCTCGGTCTTCGGTCCTCGATCCCGCGACGGGGGCCTAGGACCGGAGACCCGGTTTCATGATATAATGCTCGCCTTATGAAAAAGCTTCTTCTGGCCATTTTTATTTTTGGATCATGCCTGCCGTCCTCCCACGCGGCGGACCGGGAGCTTCTCGACCGCGTGGTCGCTGTCGTCAATGACGAGGTGATCACTCAGGCCGAATTGGATAATTTTCTCCGGCCGGTCTATGAGCAGTACAACAAGGAATATAGTGGCGAAGAACTGATGAAGATCGTCCAAGAGGCCCGGCAGAAGATCCTCAACCAGATGATCGAGGACAAGCTGGTCTATCAGGAGGCCGTGCGCGAAGAGATCGTGGTGAAAGACGAGGATCTGGAAAAAGAGATGGACCAGTTCAAGAGCAAGATGGAAAAGCCGGAAGAACTGGACTTGATGCTTGAAAAAGAAGGGATGACCCTGAAAGACCTGCGCGAGCGGTTGCGCAAGCAGGCCATGATCCGCCAGCTCCAGGACCGGGAGATCCGTTCGAAGGTTGTGGTTTCGCCGGCCGAGGCTGAAGATTTTTACAAAAAAAACACCGACAAATTCCAGGTGAAAGAACGGGTCCGGGTGCGTTCGCTGACCCTCAAGAAGGGTGACGAATCCCGCCAAAAAGGCATCCCGGATGAAGCGGTCCGCAAGAAGATCGAGGAGCTTTATCAGCAGGCCGAAGCGGGCGGAAAATTCGAGGAGATCGTCAAGCGGTTCTCCGAAGACACCCATGCGTCCCAGGAGGGTACCGGTGACTGGATCGAGCAAGGCGCGATGATCGAGTCGGTCGACAAGGCGATCTTTACGACGCCCGTGGGAAAATTGACGGGGGTGGTTGAGACGCCGATCGGGTACCATGTTTTCCGGATCGAGGAAAAACAACCCGGCAAGACCGTTCCTTTTGAAGAGGCCAAGGAGCAGATCAACAACTACCTTTTCCAGCAGAAGAGCAACGCACGTTTCCGTGATTGGATGGAAGAAATCAAAAAAGCCGCCTATATTTCGATACGGTGAAACATGCCTAAGCAAAAGCCAGTCCTAGCGATCACGATGGGGGATCCGGGCGGCATCGGTCCCGAGGTTATCTGTAAGGCGCTCAAGGGTCACGTTTTCAAGAAGTCCCTCAATTACGCCGTCATCGGCTCCCGGGCCGCCTTTAACGCCCTTGAAAGTCACATGAAGCTTAAACTCCCGGCCCGGAGCGTTTCTTTTCATGAGACCGGCGATGAAGATTTCGATCTTGCCGCGGAAAGCGCATCGAACGGTCGCCTGGCCATCAAGGCCATCGCGATTGCGGCGGACCTTGCTAACCGGGGATTTATCCAGGGCATCGTTACAGGGCCGCTTAACAAAGCCTCGGCGCGTCTCGCGGAACCCGGCTTCGTCGGCCACACCGAATTTTTTGCCCGGGCGAGCGGCGCTTCAAAATTCGCCATGATGTTCGTTGGGCCGAAACTGAAACTGACGCTTGCGACGATCCACGTGCCTCTGCGGAAAGTGAGCGAACTGCTGACGGCGGACCTTATTTTTGACAAAATTTTCCTGACCGACGAAGCCTTGCGTCGCGATCACGGGATCAAAAAACCCCGCATCGCCGTTTGTGCCTTAAATCCGCACGGACGTGAAACCGGAGAAGAGGAAGATCGCGTGATCCTTCCGGCGATCCATCGCGCTGTCAAAGCGGGGATGAACGTTACGGGTCCGCATCCCGCGGACCAGATCTTCTATCCGGCCTACCAGGGGGAATACGACGCGCTGATCGGGATGTACCACGACCAGGCGCTCGCGCCGTTCAAGATGGTTTCCTTTCATGACGGGGTCAATGTGACGCTCGGTCTTCCTTACGTCCGTACTTCTCCGGACCACGGCACGGCTTTCGATATTGCCTGGCAGAAGAAGGGGAAAGCGGATCCCTCGTCGATGAAGGCTGCGCTGGTTCTTGCCGAGCGGCTTGTTCTTGCCCGGTATGCTTAGTCAGATCGAACTCCTCAAAAAATACGATCTTAAGATCCGCGGTCATCTCGGCCAGCATCTTTTGATCGATCCCAATACGATCCGAAAGATCGTAGATTCCCTGGACCTTCAGCCGGGCGACCGCGTTTTCGAGATCGGCCCGGGGCTCGGTGCCGTGACCCGCGAAGTATTGGAACGGGGTTTCGCGGTACTTGCCGTCGAAACCGACAGGAAATTTGTCGAAGTCCTGACCGCCGAACTTTTACCCGAGCACGGAGATCGTTTCAAGCTGGTCCATGCGGACGTGTTGAAATGCGATCTGACGAAACTTATTACGGGGGCGGAAGCCTTTTCTGATGGGAAAAAAGGAGTTTTACCTTCCGTCAAAGTGATCGGGAACCTGCCGTATTACATCAGCACGCCGATCCTGTTCCAGCTGATCGATCATGCGGCGGTTTTTTCGAAGGCCGTGCTGATGCTTCAGAAAGAAGTCGCGCTGCGTTTGACGGCCAAGGCCGGGGACGAAGATTACAGCCGTTTGAGCGTGACGAGCCGGCTTTGCGGGGAGGCGGAGTTTCTTTTTGACGTGTCGCCCTCCTGTTTTCTTCCGAAACCCCAGGTCATGTCGCGCGTGATCTCGTTTCTGTTCCGTCCGTATCCTTTGGAAGGGCGCGTCAAGAGCCTGGGATTCCTCTTACAAGTGGTCCGGGTCGCATTTGCTCAGCGCCGCAAGACCCTTCTTTCGGTCCTCGCAAAAAATCTCACGCCGAAGGTAGCCCGCGAAAACTTGGAGCAGGCCCTCTCGAAGCTCGGTCTTTCGTTGAACGTTCGCGGTGAGGAACTTTCCCTCGAGCAATTTATCGTGCTTACCGGAATGCTGGAGCGCGGGGCGGGTCACGGAAATATCCCTCAGGCGTAAAGACAGTTTTGTTATAATAAAGCCCTTATGAAAACAACCCTGACCCTGGACGAGATCTACGCGCCGATAAACGAACCGCTTAAACGGGTTCCGACGCTGATCCTGGAGACGCTGAATACGCCGATCCCGAAGATGCGCGGGATGGTCGATCATTTTTTCTCGAAAAGCGGGAAGCTTTTGCGTCCCGCCCTGATCTTTTTAGGCGCCGGCCTTTCGAGGTCATCGCAGCCGGGCATGGGGATCCCCTCCGAGCGTAACGAGACCGCCGAACTTTATCTTGCCGTAGCGGTCGAGATCTTCCACGCCGCGACATTGATCCATGATGACATTATCGACTCCGCGCCGCTCCGGCGCGGCGTGGCGGCCCTTCATATCAAGGCAGGCCCGCAGGCGGCCGTGCTCGCGGGCGATTTTTTTCATGATCGCGCAGTGGCGGTGGTCTTCCGTCACGGGAATGACAGGATCTTCCCGCTTTTTCTCAAAACCGCCGGGGAGATTTGCGAAGGCGAGGTCCAGGAGATCAGTGAGAAAAAGAATATTAACATGACCGAGGAAGCGCATCTGGAGATCGTCCGCAAGAAAACGGCGTCCCTTCTCGCGTGCGCGCTTCAGACGGGCGCCCTGATCTGGGGGCTCGGGCCGGAGCGATGCGAAGCGCTTAGCCGTTTCGGGACTTTTTTCGGCATGGCGTTCCAGATCATTGACGATTACCTGGATTTTGCCGGCCAGGAAAGCGAGTTTGGCAAGACGCTCGGCTCCGACCTGGAAGAGGGGGTTTACACGCTTCCTGTGATCCATTGCCTGGCTTCCGAGGAACGGGACAAAGTGGTCCGTATCCTTTATTCCCGCAGTTATCACAGGCGTTTTTCCATGCTCCGGGAAGTCCTTGAAAAAAGCGGAGCGCTTGCCTACGCCTTTGCAAAAGCCAGGGCATTGATCGCGATGGCCAAACGCGAGCTCGAGGTTTTTCCGCCGTCCTGTTTCCGGACAAGCCTTGAGCAGCTTGCCGATTATGTGGTTGAACGGAACCGGTGATCTGATATGTTGAGCATTGTCCCCACGCCGATCGGAAATCTCGCGGACATCACGTTGCGGGCGCTCGAGGTCCTGAAACAGGCCGACCTGATCCTTTGCGAAGATACGCGTCGCACCCTGACGCTTCTCCGGCACTATGAGATCGGCAAACCGCTCCTTAGTTATCATGAGCACAGCTCCGACAGGCGGGCTGAAGAGATCCTGAAGCTCTTGAAGGAGGACAAGCGCGTCGCGCTCGTCTCAGACGGAGGGATGCCGGTTATTTCAGACCCCGGATTCGAGATCGTCCATGCGGCGCTTAAGGAAAAACTGCCGTTCGAAGTTCTTCCCGGACCGTCGGCCGTCACCACGGCGCTGGTGATGAGCGGGCTTCCCGTGGACAGTTTCGGGTTTTACGGTTTTCTTTCCAACAAGGGCGCGAAGCGGAAGAACGAATTGAAGGCGCTCGAAGACCATGAAGAAACGCTGATCTTTTTTGAGTCGCCCTTCCGTGTTCTGAAGGCTCTTCAAGACATGCTCGAAGTGCTCGGGGATCGCGAGGCCGCCGTTGCCCGGGAAATTTCAAAAAAATTCGAGGAGGTCCTGCGCGGCAACTTGTCGGAACTTATCGCGGAGATGACCCGGAAAGAACGGCCGGGGGAGATGGTCGTTCTGGTTGCGGGGAAGGGAAGAAAGCGTATTTTTGAAAAAGGAGATAGCGCGACGCTCAACGCGCAAACCACGACGTAGGTTAAGAGTTTTTACGTTGTGCGTTGATCGCTGACCGCCCAATTTTCGCTTTGCGGAAATTGACAGGCATTGAGACCGTTGCGCGAAAAAAAATGAAACGTATCGCATTTTTAGTGTCGGGTTCCGGAACCAATATGGCCAACCTGGTCGAAAAGATCAAGGCCGGGAAGGTCCATGCCGAGGCGGCGCTTGTGATCTCGAACAAGCCTGACGTGAAGGCCCTTGAGCGCGCGAAAGAACTGGGCGTGCCGGCCGTCGTCATTTCCCACAGGGATTACGCCACGCGGGCGCTTTTCGACGAAGCGGTCGCTTCGTGTATTGATTCCCACAAGATCGATTATGTTGTCCTGGCCGGATTCATGAGGGTCCTGACCGAAGGGTTCGTCCGGAAATACTGGGGACGTCTTATCAATATCCACCCGGCGCTTTTGCCGGCCTTTCCGGGCGCCCATGGGATTCGGGACGCATGGAATGCGAAGGTTAAAGAGACCGGTGTGACCGTTCATTTTGTCGATCCCGGTGTCGATACCGGGCCGGTCATTCTCCAGAGAAAAGTTCCGGTATTGCCCGGGGACACGCTCGAGACGCTCGAGGCCAGGGTCCACGGCGCCGAGTACGAGATCTACCCCGAAGCGCTTGAGCTGGTGGTTTCCGGGAAGGTCAAGGCACCTTCTACGGCGCATCCGTGAGGAAACTGGACACCTTGGGCGTATTTGCTATAATCAGCCTCTGATTTTCCGGGTTTCTTTCCCTGTTATCCCCGAAAGTTTTCGACCCTCCATAGGCGGGCATTCGGGACAACGTTTCAATGATCGACAACCTAAAGGAGTCAAAAATGAAGGCACTTATTGAAAAGATCCAGGCACGCGAGATCCTCGATTCCCGCGGCAATCCCACCATCGAAGTGGACGTCAAATTGCGCGATGGTATCGTTGGTCGGGCGGCGGTCCCGAGCGGTGCCTCTACGGGAGAACATGAAGCGGTCGAGCTCCGAGACGGTGATAAGGCCCGCTATCTCGGCAAAGGCGTGCTTAAGGCCGTCGAAAACGTGAACGGCGAGATCCAGGCAGCGCTCAAAGGCAAGGATGCTGCCAAACAGGAACTGATCGATAAGGCCATGATCGAGCTCGACGGGACGCCGAACAAGTCCCGCCTTGGCGCCAACGCGATCCTCGGCGTTTCACTCGCTTGCGCGCGTGCCGTGTCCAGCTCCTGGAACAAGCCGCTTTATGAATATATCGGCGGCACCGATGTGCGGTTGCTTCCCGTCCCGATGATGAACATCATCAACGGCGGTGTGCACGCGGACAATAACGTCGATCTGCAGGAATTCATGATCATGCCGTTCGGCGCGGACACTTTCTCGAACGCGCTCCGCATGGGCGCCGAAGTGTTCCATAACCTGAAAAAGATCCTCCATGACAAGAAACTCTCCACGGCGGTCGGGGATGAAGGCGGTTTCGCCCCGAACCTCGGGTCCAATTACGAAGCCCTGGATGTGATCATGGAAGCGATCGTGAAGGCCGGCTATCAACCCGGGAAGGATGTGAAGATCGCTCTGGACCCTGCGAGCTCCAGTTTTTTCAACAAGGACAAATTCGGGAATAACCCGAACCCCGGCAAGTACGTGCTTTGCGCCGAAGCCCAGCCCGTGAAATCCGCCGAAGATATGGTAAATTTTTACGCGGACATTTGCGCCAAGTATCCGATTTACTCGATCGAGGACGGACTGGCCGAGGATGATTGGGACGGCTGGAAAAAGTTGACCGAGCGTCTCGGTAGCACGACCCAGCTCGTCGGCGATGATCTTTTCGTGACGAACACCAAGCGCCTCGAGCGCGGGATCCAGGAGAGGATCGCCAACTCGATCCTCATCAAAGTGAACCAGATCGGAACTTTGTCTGAGACGATCGCCGCGGTCAAGATGGCCCAACAGCATGCTTATACGGCCGTCATGAGCCATCGCAGCGGTGAAACGGAAGACACGACGATCGCGGACCTTGCCGTCGCTTTGAGCACGGGTCAGATCAAGACCGGTTCCACGTCGCGGACGGATCGTATCTGCAAGTACAACCGTCTGCTTCGGATCGAAGAGGCCCTGGGCTCGAAAGCGGTTTACGCGGGACCCAAGCTCAGCGGGAAATAATGCTGAAAAAATTCTTCATCTTCCTCGCGATAGCGCTCGCCATCTTTCTGGTGTTGTGCTGGATCTACCTGCCGTCGGTCACGCGCTATCGCGAGCTGAAGCTTGAGGAAGAGAAGCTCAATAAGCGGATCCACGATATCGATATGAAGATCAAGGGTCTCGCCGAGGAGAAGAACCTTCTCCAGACCGATGTCGCCTACCTCGAAAAAGTGATCCGCGAAGAGCTTGGTTTCGTAAAACCCGGCGAGATCGTCTACGAACTTGTCACGAAAAAAGGTGCGCCGGTCCCAAAGCCGGACGCTCCGGCAGTAGCTCCCGCGCTTGCCTCAAAGACAACGCCTGATGTTGCCCAGGCATCTGTTGCGGCTACTTCGACGAAAAAAGTCGCGTCCGCGACGGCCGTTTCCAGAAAAAAATCCTCTTCGACGCGCCGCTAGAAGCGCGTTTGTTGTTTCTTTGTCGGAAGGGGATCCCTCTCTGTATTGCCTCCCAATGAAAAATGTCAGAATTCTTTGAAAGTGCAACCTATCAAAAAATATCAATTTATAGCATTCCTGGCACATCAATAATTCCATAAATCCATGAATTTGCGCGATTTAGATCCGCCTGTTAAATTTCTAAAGACTTTTTAAATACCACAAAGTAAGGGCAGAGGTCATGGTAAAAAAAGGCGTATTCCATAGAGAGGACTGTCTCCGGAAAGTGATCGCTTTCCTGACAGTCCTTTTCTTTTTAACGACCGACCTCTTCGGGCCTAAGGCCTATGCCTTGTCTGCCGTACCCAATTCTGCACGCTCCATGTCTTCCCATGTTCAGGAGGGGAACCTCACCGGCGCTCCTTTGACCTCTGCCAAGTTTTCGAAGGTCGCCATCCCCTCCGAACATGGAACTATCCTTGAAAGATTTCAGGGAAAAACGGACCGGACCGTAGTCCTGATCCAGGATGCACACGACGTTTCAGACGCCCAGGAGAACATCCGGGCGCTGATCGGCTATTTCCGGAAGACGTACGGGATCGGCCTTGTGGCGCTCGAAGGGGCGGCGGGACCGCTTGATGCGCGGATCTTCCGGAGTTTTCCTGACAAGGAACTTTTGAAGAGTGTTCTCAAGGAATACCATGAAAAGGGCGAACTGACCGGCGCGGTTTCAGCGGCCATCCTGGATGAGGAGGCCGGGGATTATTTCGGGATCGAGGACTGGCAGCTTTACGAAGAAGGTCTTGCGCTCTACCGTGCGGCATCGGAAAAAGAGCCGCAGCTTTTAAAAGCCCTGAATGCCGAGAAGACGAAGAACGACGAGGCCAAGAAGAAACTTTATTCCGCGGACCTTTTTGCGATCGACCGGGGGTGGGGAAACTTTTCCAGGGACGGGAAGGGGCTTGCCGAGCTCCTCGGGAAATTGGTTGCCGTCCGGAAACCGGCGCAGGGTTCGGGATTGGCGGCCATCGTCGAAGCTCTCGGGCAGGGATCATTCGACGGCGCCGCGCTTATTGCCGAAGTCGAAGCGCTTGCGGGGAAGGTCCGGCGCGCGCTTCAAGCGGCATCCGGCAAGGAACAGGAAAGGTTCAAGAAGTTCAACGCGCTTTATCAGGATTTCCGCAGCTCAAGAATCACGCCGCAAGCCTTCGCTCTTGCCATGGGGCCCTGGCTTCGGGAGCACAGGGTCCCTTACAAGGCTTCCGGCGCACTTGAGAGATGGGTCCGCAACCAGAAGATGATCGAATCGATCCGCGGCCCGGAGCTTTTTGCGGAGCTCAAGGCCTATGTGGCTGAAGTGAAGACCGTTCTCATGAAAACGCCGGAGCAAAGATCGCTCGATGAACAGGGCGAAACGATCCGGATGCTGACAAACCTTGCCCGCCTCGAATTAAGTGATGAAGAATGGCGGACTTTGTGCGCAACGTCACGGGTCTCTTTGGATGATCGATTTCAGGATCACCGGAAGTTCTATGAGAACGCGGAGAGGCGTGACGAGTGTTTTTACCGTAATCTTTCGGAGCGGATCGGTTCTCAGGGCCGAGAAGCGTCCCGGACGGCGCTTTTGGTCGCCGGGGGGTTCCACACCGAAGGGCTGACGCGCCGGTTCAGGGAGAACGGGATCTCCTATTTTCTTGTCTCGCCTCGCACCGGAGACGCCTCCCTAAAAACGAATTACCGCGCCCATATCCGGGGCGACGTTTCCTGGAAGGACCATTTCAAGGTCGAGAATGGCCGCGTCGATCTTTACGCCGCGTTCATTCGCGCGACGCGGGATAAATTGTTGCAGACGGAACGCGGCAACCGGGGCCCGGAAGTTTTCCCTCCCGTTACTGTCCGGTTACCCTCGTTTGCGGCGAAGGAATGGCGCGATCAGATCATTCGCGACCTGGCCCGGGAAGGGAAGATCGCCGAATCGTACCGCTATGTCCGGTTCATGGATGAAACCGCGGAAGGGAGCCGCACCTTTCCGGGGCTTGAAAAAGTCGACCGTTTTATCGAAGCGCTTCGCCGTCTGGAATCCTCCGGCGCGTTGACGCGGGAAAATATCGTCCATCTTTTAAAGCCGTCGACCATTCTTTCCGCAGCGGCCGGTAATGCGATCCTCGGCGGGATGACCGTGCCGGCGGCGTTGTTAGTCCGAGAAGGCGGTAAGCGGGACGAGAAACGGGATGAGAAGCAGGAGATCTCGGCCATGCTTCCTCCCCAAGGCGGGATTGACCTCAGCCGTTATCTATGGTTTCGGTCGCTCCGGGTGCCCGAAATGTACGGGATCCACGGGCAGGTGAACGCGCTCAAAGTGAAGGAAGCCGAGTTTTTTGATAGTCGCGAGGACCCGGTGGGCGCGTTCCTGGCTTCAGAGGGTTTTTTGGCGCTCCCGAACGGCCGTGATCGTCGGGCCGCGCTGACGGCTTTAAGTGAGATCTGGAAAGCTATCAGCAACATCCATTTTGCCAAGGACAGAGTTGTCCGAGGCGAGAGCGCGTACGATGCGGTACGGGTCCTTGCCGAATATTTAAATCATCCGTTTATCCGGGGGATCAAGGATGATGCGGCTCGCCTTAAATCTATCGAGATCTTTCGTGAGATTTCGGTCGATACCGTCCTGGAGCTTAACAAGGAAAAGGACTGGCTCGTGAAGCTCTTGGCCGGGGCGGCAACCGCCGGGATCCGGGACGCCGGGGAAATGGAAGAGTTTTTCGAGATCCTCCACCGGATCCTGAAGAATGTTCTCTTCGATCGGGTTCGCGGCGTAAATGGTCGCGATGATTCTTTCCGGGACCTCGACGGCATTTTGCGCGATCCCGCGTTTCTCCGGCTGGAAACGTCCGGAGAGCGGAGGGAGGCCCTTGCGATGTTCAAGCGAGTTCTTCCTCTCGCGCCGCTTTCGCTTATCGGGGTTATCGAATTCAGCGGTGATAGTCGTAGCGCCAGTGTCTTTTTGAAAAGTTTCCTGGCCTCGGACCTTTTTTCGATTCTCCCGGATTCCCGGGCACGGGAGTACGGTATCGCGCTCATGTCCCGCTTGTATTTTCATAAAGATCCCGAGATCGCCGCGATTGTCAGAAATATTTTTTGGGAATTCCGCAAAGAAGATGACCGGTTGCAGGAGATTTTCCATAGAGCTATGGCGGACATCGCTTCGCGGAGCGGCCGTGTGGATATAGAACGAGTCGTTGACGAAGCGGCTGAAAGTATCCGTCAGATGTTTGCGCAACGTGAAGCCCGTCAGACGCGCGGGGAACAGCAGGACGCGCAACGCGCGACGCAGGGCGCGCAACGAGAAGCGGAAGGGAAGTTGTGGATTGAAACGGAAAAGCCGGGGGACGGAAAACGGATGACGGATGGAGTAAAGCCTGGTTTTTCGAAATCCGCCATCCGTCATCCATTATCCTCCGCCGAAGGCGACGGTCGCGCTGAATTACGGGTCAATCCCGACGAATATCCCTGGTTCAAAAGTCTGGAGCCTCTTGAGAAAATCGGAATCCGTGACCAGTTGAATGATCTCAGTGAAAAAGAGAGGAAAAACTTCCCCAAAAGTTTTGGAAGGCTCCGGCGGTTCCTGAACTCGAAGGGATTTTCGGCACTCCGCAGCGGACGTGAGCGATGGGAGGCGATCACGGGCCTCCAGAAGTTCTGGACCCGGCTGGTTGACAATTTCGGAGATGATTATTCCCGCAGCGTTAGAGCGACGAGGTTCGGCCTGTTTTTCGAGGCTTATATGGCAAGTCCGTTCTTTATGGAAATGGAAGGTCCCGCGGAACGTTTGAAAGCCCTTGCGATCTTTCACGAGATCGATTTCGAGACAGTGAACCATCTGGACAGGTACGAAGGCGGCATCCTGGAGATTTTGAACAAGTCCGTACGCGCAGGGATCAACACGGCGCCGGAAAAAGTCGAAGTCGTCGAGATCCTTCGGCGGAGCTTCCAGAATATTCACCAGGACAGCTACAAAGAAAACGTGGATTTAAGGGAGGTTTTGGCGATCTTTTACGAATTTCTGGATGTGCCGGCGTTTTCCTCGCTTGCGACTCCGGGAGAACGGCAGGCCGCTCTTTCCGTTCTGAAAAACGCTTATCCTACGAAGTCCACGCGGTATTCCTCGAAAGAACATTTAAACACGATCCTGGTGACCCGCGCGGCCCTGGTTGCTTTTCTGAAATGGGACTCTTTCAGGAATCTTTCGAATCCCCAGGCCCGTCGTTATGGGTTAGCGCTTTTCGGGCGTCTTCTTTTTCCGCCGGAGACCCTTAAACGGGGGTGGATCTGGATCCCCAAAGGTTTACTGGATACGCGGGCGGCGGTCGCTGAAATTGTCCGGGAGGCTTTCCTTCATCCCGGAAAAAGCAGCGAAGAGGTTCTTAATATTTTTCGTGAGGTGATGGAACGCATGGACCGGGAGCGGGGGCAGTTCCAGCTCAAGAAGATGGTGGTGGGGGCTGTTCGGGCAGTTCTTCAGGCGTGTGATCATATCCTGGCCCGGAAAACGCGGGGAGAGCCGCAGGACGCGCAACGCGCAACGGACAACGTACAACGAGAAGCGGAAGGGAAGTTGTGGCTTGAAACGGCAAAGCCGGATGAGGGAGAACGGATGACGGATGGAGTAAAGCCTGGTTTTTCGACATCCGACATCCGGCATCCGCAATCCGTAAGCGAAGACGGCGGCCGCGCGGAATTGCGGGCGAAAGAGCTTATCTTTCTGCCGTCCCTGAGCGTCATTGAACGCAGATTGAAAAAGGATCCGGGGTATGCGACCGAAGCGAATTTCGAACCGTTCCGCAAGGTCCTGGCCGGGGAAGATGCGGCGTTTAACCGGTTGTTGAACGTTCTGAGATGGCTTCCCCAAAAGACGATCGACGCGGCGGAAGGCGTTTGGAGACTTCTCATGAAAGGCGCGATCGCTTTTCTGGCCATTTCCTTGGCGGGCGGACAGATCATTGCCATCCTGCTGGGAAGTTTCGGGGACCCCGTCTTGTTTTTCTGGCTCAAGAGCATGGGGGTTGCCGGTTTGATAGCCGGGGGAGCAGCGGTTATGATCAGGATTGCCAACGTTTTGCGTGAGAGAGGGTTGCCTTCGATCCGCAAAAACATTCACGAGGCCAGGACCGTCAAATCTTTCAAGGCGCTCCGGCTGTTCGCACGGCAGCATTCCGTTTTCCGGTCCGGAAAATATCTGGATTATGCCGGAACGCATCTCCGCTCCAGAAGCTTTGTCGTCACAAAAGCGGCATTTGGATTTTTAGATCAGATCCACGGGTGGGGTTTTCCCCCGGCATGGTATCCGGAGCTTTTTGAGGCCCTGAAGCCGTTCTTTTCCAAAGAGTTTACGGTTGACCGGGGAGTTCTGGCCGTTCTGGATCAAGCGTCTTTCCGGAAGGATAAGGCCGAGGCGATCGCATTTGTCCGCCAACAGCTGGAGATGATGGAAGAGCAAGAGCAGGCCAGAAAAGAAAGAGGAACGGTTCAGCCGGTGCCCGCATCGCAACGGCGCGGTTCCGGGAACGTGGAAGGCTCCCTGTGGGAAGAAAAATCGTTCCGCGCGGAGGTGCGGGTTGTGTCACAAACTTTTGCGGATGTCGTGGCGAAGATCCGCCAAACGGGTACTTTTGGGATCAATGTGGGCCTGGGACAGCCGCGCGAATTGTTTTCTGGTCTCGCGAAACAGGCTCCCGGAGAATTTAATGAGGCGAACCTGGGAGCGCTGATCGGGGAGATCCTCGACCATTCGGGAGCCGAAGCTGAAGCGTGGTGGACGATCCTGAAAGCCGCGGACCCTTATTTCGCGTTGGCTGGCGCCAAGGATCCCGCTTTAAGCCCTTACAGTCCCGCGAATCTTCGCCCGGTCCTGGAACGCGCGATCACGCAGGATCCCCCCGGCAAATACGTTCTCAACCTTTTGAAACGGTTTTCCATAAGAAACCAGGCCGCCTTTGATGAAGAGAATCTGCGTCATTGCATCGATCTTTTTGATCTGGAACGGCGAGAGTTCTTTTTCCGGGTGAAGCCGTTTTTCAGTCATCTGCTGGTCTCCGGCATCTTTTTCACCGAGACGCAGCTGGATCCTTTTCTGGATAAGGTCATTGAGTTCTTTCTGAGGAGAGAAAGGGAGGTGGATCTGAGCTCGTTCCACGGTTGGATCACGGCAGTCGCCGCGGGAGTGCCGGGCGTTGCCCTTCGGGCACTTAGCCTGCTCTTTGCCATTGAGGTCTTTCCGGATTTTAATGACATGAAAACATTCGCTCTGAATCTTTTCTCGATTCTTGAAAAGCGCTACGGGCCACTGGACCGGGAGGCTATGGTGGACGCGGCAGAGGATCTTTGGAACAGCATGTTCCCGGCACCGCGCGTGCGGAATTTCTGGACTACAAAAACGAAAAGCGAGTTTGAGGCATTTGACAGCCTTTTCCGGGACTTTGCGGCCTCGCTTGATGCGGCAAGGACGGCAGGAAGTGAGAAGGCTTATAAACAGGCTGTCACACAATTCAAATTGCAGCTGCATCATTATGCGGGACAAAGGCAGGCCAGGGTTACACGGGGAGAGCCGCAGGACGCGCAACGCGCGGCACAGGGTACGCAAGGGGTAACGGAAGGGAAGTTGTGGGCGGAGAGGGCCGAAGACGGTTTGCGTTCGGAACTTCGCGTGACGCATCCTGACATTCGCGAAAGGATGCGTGGCTTGAGGCAGAAGATAGAAAACCAGGTCGGGGATACCGGAGCGTTCGGAGCTTATGTCCAACTGCTGGATTTGCCCCCTGCCGCCGCGAGGTCCCAAGTCATTGGCGATATCAGTAAAGAGCTCAAGAAACAAGCGCGAGCGATCGCGGACACGGTTACGGATCCGGACCCCAAAGTCCAGGAAACGAAACAGAAGACTTTGCTCGCGAATCTGACAGTGCTTGCGGTCCTTCAGACCATCGACCGTAACGCGAGAAAGGCGGCTTCGACGGAGCCTGCGGGCGACAAGTTCTTCGGCCTGTATGAGCGGGAAAGTTTCGTCGAAACGGCGTTCTTCACGCACATGACGGTTTCGCTGAGCAGTTTGCTGAAGGACCTTGATCCCGACTATATCGAGGATGAAGAACTGCGGCTTTTAACTTTCAAGATCCAGACTTACTTCGGGCTGGAAGCGTTTTTTAAAAGTTCGCCGAAGGTCCATTTCCGTCCGTGGTTTAGCAAATTCCTGCTCAATTACATTCTCCGTGAACGTCCCGAACTCGCGCAGGCCCTGTATTCTCTGAATCCGGATCAGAGCCTTGTGGGGCTTCTCGAAGACTGGTCCGTTGAATCCAAGCTCAAATTCCAGGAGTGTCCGGAGATTACGATCCTGCGGGACATCGTGAAGCGCTACCAGTTCACGTTCCGGGATTTTGTCAGCAAGAAGAGCGGCCAGCCCTTCGATGAGAACGAGGTCTCGGAACAGTACCAGGGCGACCTTGAAATGCTCATGGAAGACGAAACCGTGCGCGGGCTGATCCAACGGGATCTCCGGGGGCTCCAGGATATCGTGACGATCATGCTGACGGAAGGCCGGATCGAAGCGGAAAAGGCCAAAAAAGAAAAGGGCGGCAAGGACGACGGGTACGGCGAAGTTCGGTACATCCTGGAACAGATCATCCCGAAGGCCCTGCCGAAGATCCGGGAGAGGCTGAATAACGCGGACCCTCTCGAGATCCTTGATGCGATGGCGAGCATTGTGCAGGTGGCGAACGGGGAATTCTCCGCGTTGATGGGCAAGTTGCTTGGGGCGCACCCGCGGATCGGGGACAAGTATTCCCGTCTGATCGCGGGCAACGTCCAACGCCTCAAGCAGATCGGACTGATCCTTGTGGCGGTCGGCGAGACCGGATTTGACCAGATCCCGTTCGATAAACTGGTCGCACGCTACAAGATCGTAAAAGGGAGCGACGCCGAAGGCCGGCTTCTCGAGATCATCGCGAACATCGCCCGTTCCGCGAAGGAAGGGACCGCCGGACTGATCGAAGAAACCTTCGATCTTTACAGCCAGGAGGCCGGCGAGACGTTGGACGACCTGAACAAACTGCTCCGCGCGTTCAATTATTTCGTCAGGATCGTCAATTTTCACTATGAATACGAAAAACTGGTCCTTGCCGGCGAGGTCGGCCAGATCAATAACGAAACTTATTTCGTGAGCTTGCGCGACCTCAAAAAGACCCTGCAGATCGTACGGCGCAACTTCAACGCAGGCATGGACATCAAGGAAGCTGCGGCCGATGCGGTGAAACGCCGCTATTACAACCGTCTTAGTCCCGAGGACCGCGACCGCGTGCGGGGCCTTATGATCTCTCACAGGATCATCCATCCCCACGACGAATTGAAGTTCAGTTATGAGGTCCAAGGATACGAGGTCGGCAGCCGCGAGATCGTGATCACGGAGAAACGGCCGCCGTATCAGATGCAAAAGAAGGACCGGGTGACGGGGCAGCTCTACATGGAAGAGATCCAGGTCGGGAAGCCTCGAGAGGTCATGCGTATTCAGTTTAAGGAACCGCTGGAACCCGGAGACGTCGATCCGGACATCATCTTCAACGAAACGACCTGCCGGAATCTGTCGGCGGTGCTTGAGGCGCTGGAGGTCAAAAACGGCGAAAAATTCAATCCCGTGCTGGAATTCGGGACCACGGCCGGCGGCAAAAGCACGATCGCCAAGCTCGCGGCGAAGGTCCTCAGGGTCGGTTACACCCGCATCCAGATCAACGAACGCACCGACGAGTTCGATCTGTTCGGGTCCTTTCAGCCGTTCGAGATCAACATGGAGCTGGGCGATGCGATGGAGCGGATCCGGGAAGCTCTCGATCGCGGGGAATACAACGCGCTTGAAGATGTCCTGAGCCGCATGTTGACGGGCGGAGAGGGGAAGTTCTGGGAACGGTTCTTCAGCGAAGAAGAACGCCGCGAGATCCTTGCGGGACAGGAGGGACTGGACCTTCACGAAGCCAAACGTCTGGCGATCCAGAAACGTGTCCTCGCCCGCGTCGAAAATATCCTCGCGCAGGCGCGAGAACTTTTGCCGTTGGAACATGCGCCTGCCCAGGACCCGAAAGCGGCGGAACGGATCCAACTCGTCAAGGCCATGGCGTATATGCTCAATCATGAAGTCGGGCTCCGTTACAAGAAAGGGCGTTTTCTCGAAGCTTACGAAAAAGGTGACCTGATCCTTCTTGACGAGGTTAACCTTGCGAACGAGGAAATGCTCGGCGTGCTCTACCAGCTTCTGACGATGGGGTATCTCCAGCACGGTGGCAAGGTCGTCGAACCGGCGTCCGGCCAGAAAGCCCGTATCCTGGCGACGGCGAACCCTTCAAGCTACGGCGGTCGCAACCGGATGAGCGAGGCGTTCATGAACCGGTTCGAGATCATTTATATCGATTCGATGACCGATGAGGAAATGGCCGAGATCCTGGAAGGGACCGTTCATAAAGACCTGATCGCTTCCGGCCGGTATGCGGCGGCGGACTTCAAGAAACGGGAGGGAGAAACCCCTGCCGAGTGCCGGCAGAGGCTTGACCAGATCCTGCTGAAAGAGATCGGAGTGACACGTTACCATCTGACGCTTTTGGCCCGGGTCCAGGACAAGATCAACGGCGCGCTCCGCGGCGGGAAATTCATCGGGATGGGTGCCGACGCCGATTATGTTTTTACGATCCGCAATTATTTCAATTTATACAAGGACCAGATGGCCCGTAAAAAGCAGGGGCAGACGCTTAGTCTCGAGACCTGGCTGCGCGAAGCCTTTATGGAATACGGGAACGTCCTGATGCGCACGAATACGTATCTCCTGAATCAGCCGGAACTTTTGAAGGAAGAAGCCTCTTACAAGACGCTTCGCAATATTTTCGGGCTCACGATCGGGGATCCGATCCTCGACCTTCCGTCGCTTCAGCATCCGCGCGAAGGCCCTGCCGCGGCGGACGGTACCCCAACGGTGCGGTCCACCCTGCGGCCCGAAAATGCCCATGAAGCCTTTGATGAACTGGTCGCGAACTGGTTCCGCAAGATCGATTACGAATATGACCGGGCGACGCATACGCTCCGGATCGACGGGCTTACGATCACCGGCCGGACCCTCGAGGAACGGAAACTGATCGAAGAGCTTATCGAAACGGAGTCCACCAAATACAGCCAGATCGCGGTCCTGAAGGCACTGCTCCTGAACGAACCGCTTCTGAACGTGGGCCAGTCCGGCGGAGGAAAGACCGAATCGATCGGGGATATTGTCCAGCGCCTCGGCCGCAAGTACGTCACGGTTTCCCTCGGAGACGCGACGCTTGAAAGCCTGCTTGGGAACATGGAATGGAATCCGCGGGAAAAACGTTTTGTCTACGTTCCGGGGATCCTCGTCAAAGCGATGCAGGACGGATCGGCGCTCGTGCTTGAGGAACTGAACATGGCGAAGTCCGGCGTGATCGAGATTCTGAACGAATATTTTGACGAAGGGACCTTCACCAATCCTTTTACGCTCGAGAAGATCAGGGTCCATTCTGATTTCCGGTTGTTCGCGACCATGAATCCTGTGCAGGGTATGACGGGGCAGAATGGCGGACGCGTGAGCCTTTCTCCGGCTCTCCGCAACCGTTTCCGCGAAGTATGGGTGCCGCACGAAAAAACGGATGCGGAAATGCGGGAGATCCTTCAGGGGCGTTTTGCTCAGAAGAATATCCAGGTCGGGGATGTTTCGATGAAGAAGATCCTCGCGTTCTTCCACGCGTATCAGGAAGCGTTCCGTTTCCGCGGCGAAGCGGCCTACTATACGAGCCCGCGCGACCTGACGCGTATCGTCCGGATCATGTCCTATCTCATCACCGTCTGCCATATGGATGAAGAAAAAGCCCTCTCCCGAGCGGTGCGGCGCGTGTACTTTGCCAAGATCGCGAAAGAGGAGGACCGGAACGATGTCCGCAAACTGATCGCCGAGGCAAAGATCCCGTCCGGCGAGATCCGGGCGCCTTCCTACCGGTTTTCCGAGGACAAACGTTTTCTTGAGGCCTACGATGGCCAGGAACTTGTCGCGCGTTTCGATGTGACCGCCCACCGGTCCCGCCTAGAAAAGATGATCGAGGACGAGATCGGTGAAAACGATCCCGGCATTTCCGGAGAGGCGCTCCGCTCGCAAACGAAGTCCAAACTGGAACAGGCACTGAAAGAAGCGACGCTGGTTGAGAATGCGCACACGATGGAGAATCTGCTCGGGCTCATAGAGGCCGTTGCGATGGACGATCAAGATGTCCGGCAGGGAAAATTCAACCCGGTCCTTCTTCTTGGCGAAACCGCAGGAGGGAAGACCTCGCTTGTGAAATATCTTGCCGTGGCGATCCTCGGACAGGGGTACACCCGCATTCAGATCAACGAACGCACCGATGAGCTGGACCTTTTCGGTTCGTATGAACCGCGTGAAATGAAGATCGGAACGGACGATGCGGTCCGGATCGTCCAGAACGCCATCGAAGAAAAAGAGTGGGTCAAGCTCAAGAAAGCCCTGCAGATGTTGAGAAAGGGGTACGCCGGCGAGGATGAATTCGACCGGTTGCAGGATCCCGAGCGGATTTTCGAGCAGCTTGCGGCAGAGGAAACGGCCGCCCGTGAAGAGATCTTCCTGTATCTCCGGCAGGCCGTCTCGGATGACGCTGATCCCCAGAGTCGTGACGCGGCGATCCACCGGCTCAAGGTGATCGCGTATCTCGTGAAAAACGGGGCGATGAGCGTGGAAATGGAGTTCCGGGAAGGGCGGTTCCTTTCCGCCCTGAAACGCGGGGATTTTATCGTGCTCGACGAGATCAATCTTGCGAGCGAAGAGTCGATCGCCGTCCTGTACCAGTTCCTCACGCTCGGTTTTGTGGAATATTACAACAAGGACGCCAAAGATGAGAACGGCAATCCCCACCCGCGCGTCGAGAAGATCTATCCGCCGGCGGGAATGAAACTGGCCGCGACCGCGAACCCGTCCGGTTACGGCGGCCGCAACCGTCTCAGCGAAGCGCTCATGAACCGTTTCGAGATCCAGTACCTGCAGAACATGTCGCCGGAACAGATGAGCGAGATCATTATGGGAGAAAGCGCCCGCAAAAGCGTTTTCGCGAAAAATACGCGGTTGGCCGGCACGGTCCTGAAACTCGCCAAGCTTCAGCGGCAGATCAACTTGACCCTGGGAAGCGACGCTAATCCTTTTCCGTCCGTCGGTTCGGGGCAGACGCAGGGATATCTGTTCACGCTCCGGGACCTGAAGCGGATCATGCGGAGCGCTGAAGAGATCCTTAGCCAGGGGAGCCGTTCGCCACCCGAGGCCCTGGTGGTCCAGCAGGCGTACCTGGAATATCTCGGCGTGCTCGGCCGAAGCGACGACGAAGTGAAACATCTTCTCCAGATCTTTAAATTCCCAGAATTTTTCCCGTCGTTCGATCCCGACCAGCTCAATCTCTCGTTCGAGGAAACCCGGAACGCCCGCGGCCGGAAGGTCATCCGGATCGGCGGTTTCGAGATCGAAGAGCGCGACTATGACGGCAAAGGACCCTCGAATGAAGCGGACGTCATTGAAGCGCTTGAGGAAGGTCCGCTGACCAATTTGATCCGCATTGCGATCGTGAAAGGTCTGTTGGACCCACGAAGCCCCGTGATGGCGGTCGGCCAATCCGGCGGCGGGAAAACCGAAATGATCGGGGATGTCTGCCGGCGGCTCGGATGGAAATACCGGTCTGTGTCGCTCGGGAACGCGTCGCTTGAAAGGTTGATCGGAGGCTATGAGCGGGATCGGGAAACGAAGATCTTCCGGTATATGGTCGGCGAACTGGTTCGGGCCATGGAGGACGGCGCGGTCTTTGTGCTTGAAGAAGCCAATATGGCGAGTTCGGGGCTCGTGGAAATCCTGAACGAATATTTCGATGAGGGAACATTCACCAATCCTTTGACGGGGCGGAAGGTTGTGATCCACAAGGATTTCCGCCTGTTCGCCACGATGAATCCGGAGGTCGGTGTGACCGGGTCGAATGCCGGCCGCGTGGGATTCTCCCCGGCGCTCCGGAGCCGTTTCAAGGAGGTCTGGGTACCGCACGTCAAGACCTCCGACGAGACAAAGCGGATCATTCGTAAAAAATTCACAAATCAGAAGATGAAGGTTTCCGACAAGACCGTTGAACAGCTTTATTCGATCTACGAGATGTTCCGAACCTACGTGGAAGGATTCAATGATGAGACCGGTCTGTTGCATCCCGCCCGCATCGGCCAGGTGAACAACGAAGGCTACTACACCAGCTTGCGCGATATGGGAAAGATCGCGGACATCATGGTCCAGGACATGCGGCGTGGCGTTCCAGAATCCGAGGCTCTCCGCTATGCGGTCAAGCGTATCTATTATCTCCGGTTAAATTGCGAGGAGGACCGAAAGGTCGTGCGGGAAGAGATCCTTGCCGGTCTGGACATGACGCCGATGGAATACCGATGGAGCCTGGAGGGGGCCGAGTATGTGATCCGTCGCGGTCCGATCGAAGTGGCCCGCGTGTCCGCCGAGCTTCTCAAGAAAAAACATTTTGTCCTGACGGGTCCCGCGAAAGAAGAGATGGGTTTTCTGATCGAAGCGATGAGCCGCGGCCCCGGGTTCAAGCGGTCGTTCAATCCTGTCATGCTTTTCGGTGAAACGAGCGGTGGCAAGTCGACCATGATCGAGATCGCCGCGCACATTTTCAGGAAGAAGTTCAGACGTATCCAGATCAATCAGCGGACCGACGAATACGATCTCCTCGGAAGCTATCATCCCGTCGAGATGAAGCTCAGCCTGGCGCGCAGCCTCGAGGTCTTCCAGGAGAACCTCCGGAAGAAGAACTATTCCAAGATCGCGAAAGCGCTCCGGGTCTTGAAGAAGGACGTCCGGCTCTCGCTTCATCTTACGGAAGATGAGAAAGTGAGCGATGCCGAACTTTTCCAGCGCTTCCTCGACCAATACATCCTGCCCGGCGTGAAGCGAGAAGACTCTACCGTCATCGAGGAGGCCCGTAAACTCGCGGTCCTGATCCATAACGGAGTGGCCGGTATCGACCTGGTCCACCAGACGGGATTTTTCCTTGAAGCCGTCGGGAACCGGGACGAAGGGATCCCGGGCCGGATCGTGCTTCTTGATGAGGTCAACCTTGCCAACGAGGAATCCATCGGGCTTCTTTACCAGATCCTCACGCTCGGTTATATGGAATACCAGGGCAAGCGTATCTATCCCGGCGACGGCTTCCAACTCGTGACGAGCGGCAATCCGTTCACCTATTCCGGCCGCAACCGGATGAGCGAGGCGTTCATGAACCGGTTCGAGATGCATGTGATCCCGGAGATGACGCCCCAGGAAATGGTCCAGATCCTTTGGGAAGGTTATGATCTGCAGGCCAAAGGGATCTCGCAGAACGCCTTGCAGGAGATCGTCGCCCTGCAGGTGAGGATCCATGAAGAAAGCATGAAACACTCATTCGATGGGTTCAATCTGGACAACACTTACCGTTTCACGCTCCGCAACCTTGAGAGGATCGTCGAAGACGCACTGAAGCGGAAAACCGTCGAATCTTCCCGGAGCGCCGACGAGTGCCTCTGGGTCGAGGCCTACATCGAATACGCCGGGCTGCTGAGCCAGTCGAACGAGGATGACAACGCCGAAAAGAACAATATCGCGACGCTGAAAGGCCTTTTCCACGACACCTTGCTCCGGGAAGGCTATGCCGTGCTGGGCAAGAAGATCGAATCGGGCAAAAAAGAAGAGCTGGAAAAACTTCTCGGCGTGCTCGGGATCCTGACTGAAAAAAAGACGGTCGACGATATGAAAGCGCAACTTAAGGAGATCCTCGCCTGGTCCCTTGGCGGCAATCTCGGGGCGACCTTGCAGGTCCTGAAGCTGGTGGAGGCCGTCACGGGCAAGCCTTATCAGCCGTGGTATCCGGACAGGGATCCGCTTTTCATGGAATTCCGGAAGATGGCCGTGACGCAGGAAGGGCAGACCGAGTGGGCCGAACTCGGAGGGGTCCGTGTCGCGAAACTTTCGGCTTCCGAGATGCTCGAAAGTTTTCTTAAAGAATTCGGGACCGATACGGAAAGCGGGCTTTTGAAAGGACCGAACGGAGAGGCCTTGGAGGCTTTCGACGGGAACAGCCAGAAGTATATCTTGCAGCAGATCCAAGGTATTGCCGTCCGCCGGCTTAAGCAGGAAGGCGGGAATCTCAAGGATCTGTTGCGTCAGGAGGTCCAGAAATGGATCGCCGGGCAGCTGGAAGGTTTCCGTCTGCCGCCCGGTTATATCGAAGGGCTCTTGCGCAAACATTTTTACACGCAGGCGGAAAGGATCGAACAACTTGTCGAATTGAGATCGACCCTGATCCCGCGCATGCAGATCATGAAAGGTTTCCGCGACGGTGGCGTGGTCCAGACGGAGGACACCGAGGGCAATCCGGTCGCGATCCACAAGTCGCGCCCCGTCAATGAGATCGGGCAGTCCGGCGGAGGGAAGACCGAAATGGTCGCCGACATCGCGCGGGAACTGAACTGGCCGTACATGTCGGTCGCGCTCGGCGCCGCGACCGTGGAATCGCTCGTGGGCGAATTCGTTCTGAACGACCAGACGGGCGCTTTCGAATTCCGGAAAGGGATCCTTGTTCGCGCGATGGAAGAGGGCGCGGCGCTTGTGCTCGAGGAACTCAATATGGCCGAGAGCGGCGTGATCGAGATCCTGAACGAATATTTCGATCGCGGGGTCATGACGATCCAGGGCCGCAAGATCTCGGTGAAGATCCACCGCAATTTCCGCCTGTTCGCGACGATGAATCCGACGGAAGGCCGTACCGGGAAGAATGCCGGCCGGATCCCGCTTTCGCCGGCCTTGAGGAGCCGGTTCCGCGAGACATGGGTCCGCAGCGAGCGCACGAAAGCGGAGCAGTACCGGATGGCGCTTGGAGGCATTCGCGATCTTGTGAACGGTTTGATGGAACGCGGGATCCCCGAGGAGTCCGAGGACGCCATGGGGATCCTGGAAGAAAACCTGACGCGGCAGAAGATCGCCGAAAGGTCCGGTCTCCGCAATCTTCCCAAAGGGAGGGACAGTATCGAGGACGGGGTCACGGTCGAAGCGGTTCGCCCCGTCACGGCGCGCCCGGCCGCGCGTTCCCCGTCCGCACCTGCCGTGAGCATGGCCGCTCCGGCCGGCGAGCCTGCCGTCAAGATCCCGACCAAAGGAGAATGGGAACGGCTGCACCTGGAGGAGAGGAAAAAACTTTATGAAGACACGTTCTCGATCATTACCGGAAAAGCGGACATCAAACTGGTGGCCGGCAAGGGCTGGTCGTGGGCGCCTGCCAGTCATGTTCTGACTTACGATGAAAAAGACATTGAGAACCTGAGCCTGAATGCTCTTCTCGGCGTCGGGATCCATGAAGCCATGCACCGTATCGGGACGCGGTACCTTTCACTTTTCTGGGAGTTTTTCGACGAGCACGGAATCGAGAGCCGCGTTTTCAATACGCTCGAGGACGGGCGCATCGAGAACTGGGGGCGTTTCCTTTTCGGCGGGGCCGCCACGCCTTTACGCGCGACTAATGACGAAGTCGTGTTCGGGAAAGTAAAAGACGTGGACGAAATGGTGGAGCGGTTTGTGTTCCGCCAGAAGGACAAGGAGGGCAACGTTGTCGAACTTTCCTACACGTCCGCGATCATTAACTTTTTTCTCTATCTCGGCAAACGGGGTTCGGATGCCAACGCTCCCGAAGTCATCGAAAAGTTCCTGAAGGCTTTCGAGAAACGGGACCCGCAGCTTCGCAGGGACCTCGCGGGGCTGCTTCAGGCAGGGTATTTTGGAGGCGGGCGCGACGAGGATATCCTGAACCCGCCCAACCAGAACCGGGTGTCGGGCGTTTTCTCTAAACTTCCGATGAAAAGGAACGAATTCGGGACTTACGAGTTCGACGCCAACCCGGCGGGAACGACGGTCGAGAATCTGGCGATCGAACAGGGGATCATCATCCGCGAATGCATCATGCCCATTGTTTATAAATGGGCCGTCAAGGATCTTGCGGACGTTCCTTCGGGAAAAGGGAAAAAAGGTAAGGGCGGAAGGGAAGTTATCCCGCGGAAATCTTCCGGGGGTGGCGGGGAAGATGACAGCGATGGGGACGACGGGGGCGAAAGCGATGGGGAGAGTGAACCCGGCCAACCGGCTGATGGATCCCCCAAGGATTTCAAGCCTGGAAAGCCGGCAAAGGGCGGTCAGCCCGTGAAGCCGATGACCCCGGCGGAGTGGAAAGCGATCTGGGACAAGCTCTCCAACGAAGACAAGAAAAAGTTGACGGACAAGATCGACAAGGGCGTCGAGCACAAGGCCCAGGACCGTACGGCCAAGGATTCCAAGGATTACCAGAAGGCCCAGCAGGACGCCGAGATCGGAAAGCCGATGAGCGAGCGCGATCGTTTGATGGGACTCCTCGGGCGTATGATCACGGAACTTTCGGGGTACCTGCGCGACATCATCCAGAATTCCGTCCGTCCGAAAGAGATCACCGGTCTCAAGCGCGGACGTATTGACGTCCGGCGTCTGATCAACTCCATGGCGCGCGGATTCACGGACATGCGGTTCTATAAGCAGCGGATCCTTCCGCAAAAAAAGAACGTTAAGTTCACGATCATCGTGGACGAGAGCGGCAGTATGTCCGGCATGGAAGAACCCGGCAAGAAAGTCGAGATCAATACGCCCCAGAAAGGGTACCGGACGCTGATGGGCGTGACGCTTCTCATGGAGGTCCTGGAATCGCTCGGGATCGATTTCGCCGTCCGCGGTTATCACGACACGACTTGTCTCCACAAACGGTTCAAGAACCAGAGGATCCCTTCGGACAAGAAAGACCAGTACCTGGAAGCGGGGCAGGATGCCGTTCAGGACGGCTATACGACGAGGCGGGACAAGGAAAGTTTGATCGATCTTCTCCGCCAGAGCATCGGTCGCGGCGGGAACAACGAAGGGCCGGCGCTGGAAGCCGCGATCCGGGACGCCGGGGAGGCGGGCGGTGAGCGGCACTATATTATTATCCTGACGGATGGCATGGGCGATGAAGAGGCGATCAAAAAGCATGTCGCTCAGCTCCGGCAGGCGAATGGTATGGTGAACGGGACCAAGGTGGAATTGATCGCCATCGGCCTCGGGAACGATTGCGAATCGGTGATCAACAATTACGGCGGACGATACTCGATCTGGCTCAAGGATGACGAGGTCCAGAAACTTCCGGCCGAACTCAAACGCATTCTCCAGGAAGTGATCCGCGGTGTTTTTCAACCCGGCGCGCCCGGCGCGAACCGTTTTGAGAATATGGCCCGGGGCTTCAGCCTTGCCGGTGTGGCCGGCATGGTCGGCGCATCCCGCGTCCGTTCGGAACTTCGCGCTTCCGAAAAGGTCCCCTCTCTCTCCGGCGCCGAAGACGAGGGGCTTGGCGAAGATCAGAAAACATGGTTCCGTTCTTTGCAGTTCAGGAGTCCGGAGGAGCGTTCGGAACTTCTCAAGGTGATCCGGGACAGCCATTTTTATTATGAAGATCTGGTGGGCGAGACCCCGGGGGGAAGCCCTGATTTTCAATACAAGTTCGGGGATGGTCTGCCGATCCTTCAAACGTTTTGGGAATCGGAATCTTTTACAACACTTCCGGATTCGCGAGAAAGGATCCTGGTCTTGAGGCTCTTTGACGGGATTTTGAATACCGGGGATTATTTTATGATCCAGCAGGCTGCCAGGATCCTGGAGCGTTTGGTGGGTCCTGAAATTCTCGGAAAGGTTACGGACCCTCAGGAAAGGGTCCTCGCCCTGGAAGTGACTGCGGATATCCTGGTCCAATCGAGCGTTTACAGTCCGTGGGGTAATACAATATCCCGAAGTGAAACCGTTATGGATTCTTTCCTGTATTTTTTAAGCACCTATTATCCGGAGATAAATAAAAATTTCGAAAAGAACGCGGAAACTTGGGGCTTTTTCCGGGAAATCATCCGTGCGGGGTATGAGCCCGAGCGAAGGTTTGAAGAAACCAGCAGGGCTTTTGGCATGCTGGGCAAGTTAATGGACTTGGCAGGTTTTGAGCGGGTTGGCGGACCGGAAGCGAAAAAGAGGGTTCTGGGCGTTGTGAAAGATATCCTGGTTTATTCGCAGCCAGGATCCCAAGAGGCGTTCGAAGCTTTAAGGACCTTGCTTGGAGGTCAAGGTTTCGGCTCGATCCAGGATCCGGACGAACAGGGAGTGGTGCTTGAGATCCTTTGCGCCGTTCCGTTTCTGGCCCGCGAGCGGGCGGACGCGTACTTCCAGAGATTCGATCAAATGCTTTCATGGGCTTCCGGTGGGGCCGCGAGCTTTCATGAAAAACGTTTTAGGGAGATCCTTCTCGAGTTTTCTTCCCGGCCCCGGTCTGCCGAAGCGGCAGAGAACGCCTGCCAGAAGATCATCCAGCTGGCAGATCAAAGCGCAGCCCGTGAGACACGAGGGGAACAAAGCCCGGTTCCCGAGCCTCAAGCCCTGCTTGCCGGCAGGCAAAGTTCTGTTCTTGAGAATAAGGAAGGGAAGTTGTGGTTTGAAATTCCAACGACGGATGACGGAGATCGGATGGCGGAGGACGGACGGCTAAAGGCAAAAGGTTTTTCGACATCCGACATCCGTCCTCCGCAATCCGTAAGCGAAGATGTCAGCCGCGCAGAGCGCAACGCGCAACGCACAACGAAAAACGGAGATTCAACGTTGACCGTTGCGCGTGGCACGTCGAACGCGGACGAAATCCGCCGTGCCGAGCTCCGCATTTCCGGGATTCCTATGATCCCTCTTGACCGTTACCAATGGTTTAATGCCGATACAAATGAAGAGCATAAGGCCGAGCTTCGCCGGAAAGTCGCCTTGCTTGAAAACGAACTTCGCCGTTATCAGGGGGATGAACTTAGAGAAGCTCTGCGTTGTTTCAAAGACTGGTTCGCTTCAAAGGATTGGACCGCCGCCGGGGTGGATTATGAGCAACGATTAAAGATGCTGGAGATTGCGGTGAACCTGCAAATCCATGTTTATCCGGGAATGGTCTATAGTGATGGAAGGCCTGCTTTTGACCATGAGAAGCTGAAGCCTTTCTCGGCTTTTCTGAAAAGCGACGCCTTTCGGCAGATCGTCGATCCCGCCGAGCGGCAAAGGGTGTTCGGCGTGCTCGCGGACATTCCTCCGCGTGCCGGGGATGCTGCGCCTAAAGCTTTCAAGGCCCTGGAAGCGTTTCTTGGCAGAGCAGGGTTTTCCGGAAGGGTGGACCCTTCGGAAAGAACGCGCATGCTGGAGGTGTTCCGGCAAACGGTGCTGGATATTTCGAATAAAAATGTGAAAGGTGATGCGTTTGCGGGGCTTGAAGCTCTGAATCGCATCAAGGCCGTTTCGGATCTTGCGGATCCGGCCAGCTTAAAAAAGATATTCGATCTTTTTTGGGAGATCGGCCGCACGCGGGATTACTGGAAATGTGACTCTTTCGAACCGTTGGCGCAATTTCTCGCCTCGGATGCAGTACGCGGGATCAAGCATTTCGAGGATCTGTGCGCAATTTTTGACATTTGCAAAACACTTGTTGATTTAGGGATCAAAAACCGGGCGGCGGCATTCTGGGGTCTCGAAGGGTTTCTCAGAACGCAGGATTTTTCCATGCGGGAGGACGCGGTTCTTCGGGGGATTCTTTTGAAAGAATTCTCCGGGATATTTGCCCTTGTCGGGAATGTTGGAGGTTACTATTCGGATGAGCGGTCCGGTGCCTTGGTCGCTTTGGGGGATTTTTTTAACAGAAAATGGGGATTTGAACGGCTCGAGACGAACAGAAAGGTGATCGATCTTTTGGGAATGATCTTGCCCGGTCTGGCGGATGAAGATGTGCGCGGATGGATCGAAGCGTTTGGCCTGGATATTTCCGCGATCAGCCATACGGAATCCCTGAAGGGAGAGCCTATGGTAAATATCCTTCAGGAATTTTCTCAAGGAGCGGAAAGCGTTACGGGAGCTGAGGAACGCAAGGCCTTGGCGCAGGCGGCGGCGGAGAAGATCCGGGCGTTGGCAGATCATGCCCAGGCGCGCGCGGCGCGCGGGGAAGCGCATGACGCGCAACGCGTCGCGAACGGCGCGCAACGAGGAGTCGAAGGGAAGTTGTGGAACCAAACGGCGGAGAGACGCAGTGAAGTTCGCTCGGGACAGGGGGAAGAAACTCAGAAAACGATCAATTTGAAGAAAAAAGATTGGTTGGGGCGGTACGACTGGTACAAGCGGATCTCTTCGCAGGACGAGAAGAAACGGACCGGGAACCTTGTCCGGGACGTATCCCTTGAGGTCTGGAGATATGCCAGCCGGGAGAAGCCGACCAATTTCGATCCTCTGTGGCGGTTGCTTGGGAGCGAAGGATTCGGCCGGATTACGGATTCGAAGGAGCGGGAAGAGCTTCTGAACGTTTTTCTCAAGATCATGAAAGAGATCTTCGAAAAACGGTATGTGGACGAAAGAGCGAATCTGGCCTTTCCCAAAGAGAATAAAGATCATGCGCTTGAAGCGTTCGCGTCATTTCTCGGCAGTTCGGCGTTCAGCCGGACCACGAATCCGAAAGAACGGTTGAGAATGCTGGGCCGTGCCCGGTCGATCCTGATGCGGTTCGCGCAGTATGAGCCGCATGACCGGACCGTCGCTTTATCAAACCTCGAAGAGTTTTTCAGGAGCAATGGTTTTAACAAGGACCTGAGCCCGGCGGAGCAGGGGAAGGTCCTTCAGCTTCTGGGGACGCTTCCTCAATATACCCGGGGAGGCCTTGATCACGCTATTTTGGCTTTGTGGGTGATGATCGAAGGCGCGGGTTTTTCGGGGATCATGGGGTCCGGGGAGCGGATCATCGCGTTGAAGAAGTTCGGTGCTACTGCGGCCGGATTGCCGCGGTATGAAAAAGCCGGGTGGAACGATGTGACCCGCCGGGGGACGGAATGGGAGGTTTATGCGGCTTTGCGGGAATTGCTTTCCAGCGGGTATTTTAACCGGATCAAGGACTCTGCGGAACGGATAAAAGTGTTCGACGATTTTGCCGCGCTGGTCAATATCGCTGCGGTGGGTAAAGAGGAACGGCCGGACCTTGTGCTGGAGGTTTTTCGACATATTTTTCAGGGCGCCTTGTTTACAGAGACTGCAGATCCCGGTGAACAGAGGATCGTCTGGGGAATCCTCCGGAAGCTCGCGGCGTACCGGAACGCTTACCAGGTAACGGATGATTTGGCGGATCTGCTGAACGGTGACGGGCTGAAGGCCGTGGTCCTTCGCGAAGAAAGAGCTTTGATCTGGGAGATCATTAAACCGCTCGCACAGGATGCCGAAAAAGACGGCGGTTGCAATTTCTTCCGGGCTCTCAACACGCTGCTTTCCGGAAAAGGATTTCAACAGACGAAGGCCCCGTCCGAACGGTTGGGGGTCCTTCGTCTTGCCGGCCTGCTTTTAGATCCGGAAGATGACGAGATCGATCATAAGATGAAAGATCTGTCGGAGGCGCTGGTAGAACTTCAGGACGCATTGCAGGAGGGCGTAAGAACGGCAGACCTTCCGGCGCTCTTGTCGGATCTTTTTGAAAATGCGGCGTACGTTCGTAGCAGGAAAGAAAAACTAGCGTTGGCGGTGAGCGCATGGCGGCAGATCATCCAGAGCGCATCTCAGGGCTTATCCCGTATCGATCGCGGGGAACCGCAGGCCGCGCAACGCGCAACGCACACCCCACAGGGGCTGGGCACAGGACGCCCTGGCGCGCAACGAGAAGAGGAAGGGAAGTTGTGGCTTGAAACGGCAAAACCGGAGGACGGAAAACGGATGACGGATGGAGTAAAGCCTGGTTTTTCGACATTCGACATCCGTCCTCCGAAATCCGTAAGCGAAGATGCCAGCCGCGCGGAGCGCAACGCGCAACGCACAACGAAAAACGGAGATTCAACGTTGACCGTTGCGCGTGCCGAGGTCCGGGGCGGGCGGATGCCAAAAGAAAAAGCTTTCGATCAAGTCAAGCGGATCGCGGCGATGTATCAAATGATGCAGTCCAGTTCGGAGAACAAGGTTCCCGGGACCCTTTCGCCGGATAATCGCTACTATATTCCTTATCTGTCGGAGCGGGTGATCGATATCCTGACGGGGCAGGAACTTCCGCTTTCCAAACAGCTTTCATTTGCCCGTGCGAGCGAAACGGTCTTTTCGAAGGACGGGCGTTTTCTGGCCGCAGTCGATTGTTCATCCCCGCTATTTCCATTGAGAAAGCCGGGGATCGCGGAGATCTACGATCTTGAGACCCTGCAAACATCGGTCGCCCGGCTCCAGAGCAAGCCGCTACGAGAGGATGGGCGCCCCGTGTGGATCTCCCGGGAGAACCGTTACCTGGTCGTCCACTACCTTGATTCCACCACAGAAGTATTCAGGATCGAACCCGGCGCGGCAGAACTCACGAAGGTTGAGGGCCTTGGTGAGAATGTGTATGAGATGGATATCTCAGAGGATGGTACCTGGTTTCACATGCCTTATTTTTTAAGGGACAACAAAGCGCGCTCGATCGATCTATTGAACGGTAAGGAATATCCGGTTGCGGCGGGGCGGACAGCCGAAATCGTTCCGTGGCGGTACGGAAGCGCGGTCGTCTTCCTCCCTAAGGAACACGGAAATCCGATGCGGCTTCTTGACCGGAAAACCGGGAAGGATATTGCCGATCAGGTCGGTCCTTATTCGGGCGTGGTTGTTCACTCGCCGGACGGCAGGAAGCTACTTCTCCGCGGAACGGGGCATGCGCTCAACCTGGTCGTGAATGAGAACGGCGTCTGGAAGAAGACAGCGCTTGCACTGAAGACGAGATCGTCGACGGAGCCGGTCGCGGTCTTTTCGGAAGACGGGCGCCGGCTTGCCGTCGCGGACATCGAACCCGGTTTTATTCTTGTCTACGATGCGGACAAGACGGACAAAAATCCGGAGCGTTACTCGATCTGTCCGACCCCGAACGAGATCTTTTTCCCGGAGCGGATCGTTTTTGTGGCGGGGCAAAAAAGACTGCTCATAAAGATCGGCGTCAAGGGGGCCATCCGGAGCCCGCAGTGGCTGTACGCGTCTCTTTCACGGGAGAACGTCGCGTCCTCCTTTTGGATTACCGATAAAACTCATGACGGTGTTTACGGAGAACCTGCGCCGGACGGGTCCTGGATCACGCTGCAAAATCACTCACGCGATCCTTTTGAGGTGTACGACGTCAGGCGGGAGGTCAGCCTCAAGCTTCCGTTTGAAAGCCGATACGTCAGCGATGTCCGTTTTTCCCCGGACAGCCGGCGTATATCATTCGAATCCCGGGATCCGGATGATCTTGGGCGCCGTCAGGTTATTGACCTTGAAGCGTTCCGTGAGAACGGTTTTCTTAACAAATTATCGCAGACGGAGGAAGGCCCGAGTCTCCTGTTCCTGCTCTTCCGGAACGGGTTCTTTCAGCGCCAGGAGGCGGAGCCGTTCTTCGAATTAATGAAGGGGCTTCATCGGCCGAGGTTGGTCACACTGCCTCTCATGAAGTTCTTCACGACCTATTATTACGAGAAAGAAGTGCCTGCCTATGTGGTCCGGGCGCCAGGAGTCCCTTTTGCCGACATTGCGGAAGCAATCGGGAGATTTTCGGAGGAAGCGCTTCGGGTGAAGGCAGAGTCAGGCGAACAAGCCGCAGTCCGGAATTTTGCGGCGCGTCTGGATCAATTCGAAGAACAGACCCTGGCCCGTCAGACGCGAGGGGAAGCGCAGTTGGTTTCCGGTCCTCAGGTCCCGAAGGTGGAGAGTGAAGGGAAATTGTGGTTTGAAACTCCAACGACGGATGACGGAGGTCGGATAGCGGAGGACGGAAGGCAAAAGGCAAAGGGTTTGACGTCCTCCGTCCTCCGTCCTCCGAAATCCGTAAGCGAAGATGGCAGCCGCGCCGAGCTTCGCAAGCTTCTGGAGGATCTCCGCGCGTTGGGGATCCGTGTTAAGGACTGGATCCTTTACCAAACGGTCTATCGATGGGTTTATTTTCATCCGATCATCAGGATCCGGGCCCTGTGGGCCGGGATTCTGAGCCTGGGAACGCGGGAAGGGCAGCTAAGGATTCTTTATCGATTCAAATACCGCCGGCAGATCCGCGAGATCCGGAAAGAGATCTTACAATACGCGAAGGCGACGCACATGTTCAAACAGGACAAGGACCTGGCTCTCGGGGGATTCCGCCGGTTCGTGAAATACGGATTGGTCCTGGTGAAGGATGCCGCGGAGCGGGAAGAGCTTTTGGCGCTTTGCGCGCGGCTCCCCGGGCATTCCGGAAGCCAGATTTCCGTCGTTTGTATGCTTTTGGCCAGGGCGATGGATCCCATCCTGATCCTTTTCCCTGGGCGTTCCGACCGGCATCGGGTCTTTCAACTGATCGAGAACCTTTCCCGGTACAGCGATCGTTCCTGGGGATTTATGTCGGTAGCGCATTTGATAGAAGCTTTGGAAACGATCGTGGAATCTCAAAATCGGGACCGGAGAGAAGCGCTGATGCGGTACATGGAAGAATTCGGTCAAGAGACTGCCGGGATTCAGGATCCCGAGGCGCTGGAGAAGACATCTTTGCGCACTTGTCAAAATATCCTTCAGCTGGCCGATCAGGCCGATGCCCGTCAGACGCGGGGGGAGCCGCAAGGAACGGGACTCGAACCTTCCGCCCCAGGAGCGTCGGCGGACAGGCAGAATCCGGGACTCGGAGAAAAAGAAGGGAAGTTGTGGTTTGAAACGGCAAAACCGGATGACGGAAAACGGATAACGGATGGCGTAAAGCCTGGTTTTTCGCCATCCGAAAGCCTTCATCCTTCTTCCAAAGATGACGGACGGCTCAAGGCAAAGGTTTTGACGTCCTCCGACATCCGTCCTCCGTTATCCTCCGCCGACGGCGGCGAACGGGCGGAGATCCGTAGCGCGGTGCAACGATCTACGGAGAAAGCGGTATTAGAAGCGAAGATCTTGTCCGCTCGGAGCAAGATTTATCGTTATTCAAGGGAGCATTTTAATTATGCCGGGGAGAAGGAATCCCAACTGGTGCGGATGGATGACGAGATCCGAAAATTTTTGATGGCTTTCAACGGCGCGGCGGAACGGAAAGCCCTGTTGGAAATATTGCAGAGCCTTTTTCGCTGTTGGAAAAAGGATGAAACTATGAATCCCTTTGCTTTATGGAGTGTGATCGCCACCTGGAATGCGGCATTGTCGGTCTATCCCGAAGGCGTGCTGCGGGGCATGATCGCAAGATTCATAGAAATCTTTTCGCAATATTTAGAAGAGGTGTCGGGGATGGATCTGGATATTACCGGATTTAAAGATGCTTTGATCTCTATTCATGGCGCAGCTGCCGATGGCAATGGTCCCTTGATGGCGGGTGTTTTTTCCGAGTTTTCTGAGGATGCGGGAGGGTTTTCCGATGCTCCGACAGCCGCAAAGGCTGTGAAAAGGGTGTATCAAGAAGTTTTCCGTGTGCTTGATCAAATAAGCTCCCGTGCGGCGCGGGGAGAAGCGCAGCCGGTTCCAAGTTCCCAGTCCCAGGCCCGTGAGGACAAGGAAGGGAAGTTGTGGCTTGAAATTCCAACGACGGATGACGGATCCCACGGGACTGCTTCGCCGGATCGGAGGACGGAGGACGGAAGGCTAAAGGCAAAGGGTTTTCCGACATCCGACATCCGTCCTCCGAAATCCGTAAGCGAAGATGGCAGCCGCGCAGAGCTTAAAGCGCAGCGCACAACGAAAAACGGAGCCCCAACGTTGACCGTTTCGCGTAGTACGTCGAACGCGGACGAAGTCCGCCGCGCCGAGCGGCGTTTCAGTGACGCGGAATATGCGACGGCGTATGAGAAACTCAAGTATTTCACTTCGATGGGGTTTGGGGCGCAGCAAGTCGCGGTCTCGGAGCACCTTAGGCGGGGAGTTGTGGAATACCGAGATGGGAGCGTCAGGGTTTTTGATCTTGAGACCGGGAAGGAGGGCGCGAAGCTCAACCTTGGCCCGGAGAGGGATCACTTGAAGATCGCGCCTAACGGTCGCTCCATCGCGGTCAAGTATAAGGACAACCGGTGGAAGATAGTCAGTTTGGAGACCGGTGCCGTAGTCTTCAATTTTACACCGGAAGATAATGTCTGGTTCAATCATGCATCCGGAGACCTTTGGCTTAGTGAACCCACGGCCGGAACAAGAAGAACTCCGAGGATCTTTGATGTGGGTACCGGCCAAGAGAGGAAAGAATTCACTCCCGAGAAGGATGTGGAGGATGCCGAATTTTTGCCGGGGGACAAGCTCCTGACGCGTCGAGTCGGCGGCGTCCTGAAAGTGATGGACCGTTCCACCGGGAAGGAGAAATGGAGCCGTTCCTTTCCGGAAGGGACGCTTGACAGTTTCAAGGTTTCACCGGACGGGCGCGTCTTGTACGTCGTGACGCGCGTCGGTGATGAAAGACAGCATCAGTTCTTTGACCTGGGAACGGGTGAGATGACTTTAAGTTTTTCACCGGGAGAGGCTCTCGTGTCCCGTCTTGATTTTGTCTTTGGTAGCGGGCACTGGATCTTCGTGACGTTCAGAGGAGAGAAGGGACCGGCGTTCTTCAACACGGTTTCGAACCCGCCTCAAAAAGAAATCCCGCTCCCTGACAATCATGTTTATGGCATGAGAGCCTTCGCCGGCGGGAAGTTCCTGAGTCTTGAGCCCTATTGCCCGCCGGACGGGCCTTCGATGGAACGAAGCCGTCTGGTGCTTGCGGAAACCATGAAGACGCCGGAGGCTTTTAATTTGGGTAAAAAGGATTCATGGCAGTTCTTTGACCAGGACCGCAAGATCATGATCCAGAGCCCGGACAATACTTTCAGGATCCTGGAGGTGGATTCCGGAAGAGAACTCGGACGTCTTTCGTTGCCGGGAACGCGGGAGATGCGGTTCTGGATTATCCAGGGCGACCGCTGGTTCGAAGCGAGCGTTAACGTTCCGGACCGGCACGAATATTGGGACCTTCGCTCGCCGGACTTTTCCCGGAAGCTGTCGTTGGGAGACAACCTGGATAGTTTCTGGACGTACGGGTCGCCGTCCATTGTTGTACGTTATTCGAACGAATTGCCGGGGTTGATCGACATGGATCGGTTCATCGAAGATCCGCTGTTTCTCGAATTAATGAATGAAAAGGGCGGGGTGTCTCTGCGTGTTCTTGCGATGCTGGAGATCTTCGGAGCGCTTGGGAGCAAGGGATCGTTTAAGGCTGCGGAGGAGCTGTTGCGGCAAGCTCCCGAGACGGAGTTGGAAGAACTTGAAAAGGCCCTTTTCGGATTTGGCAAGTTCCAGCCGGGTGTTTTACCCGGCACGAAGACGCCGGCGTTCAATGAATTGAGCCACTTATTGGAAGGGGTGCTTGCGGGGGTAGCGTCTGGAATGGAAAATGCCGGGCCCGGGATTTCGGCACTAGTTCGTGGAATCTCGCAAATGGTCAAACAGGCGGGCGCCCGTCAGACGCGGGGGGAACCGCAGGACGTGCAACGCGCAACGCAGCGCCCTGACGTGCAACAGGGAGAGGAAGGGAAGTTGTGGCTTGAAACTCCAACGACGGATGACGGGGGTCGGATGGCGGAGGACGGAAGGCAAAAGGCAAAGGCTTCTTCGACATCCGATATCCGTCATCCGTTATCCTCCGCCGAAAGCGGCAGCCGTGCGGAAAAGCGTGCGCCGGTCGAGGTGACGGCGGAAGATCAAGTTGTCGCGCGGGATACGGTCGCGGTTTTGCTTGGCGCCGGGGCGAAGGACCGTGAACTCGGAGCTCTTGCGGAAAAAGTGCAGAAGACCGTGACGCGCATGCCTTTGGAGATCTTCGCGAAACTTCTGCGCCGGGAAGCGCTCCGGGTGTTGCATGCTGCCGGAATGGCCCCAACCGCGGCTTCCGTCAAGGTTAGCCAGGAAAAAGCGGAGCTCCTTGTGAAGTGGTTCGTCAAAGTATTGGAAACAAGCCATCGGAAGGGAAATCTCGCCATCGGTTTTGATATGGAGCCGGGGCAGAATTTTCTGGAAGCTTTAGCGAAACTTCGCGCCGGGATCGGGATCGCTGTTTTCAGCAAAGAGATGGCCCGCGCGATGCCGGGGGATGTTCTGAAAGGTCTCAGGACCCAGACCGTGACCAGTTTTACGAGTTACAAACCGCGGGCCGCGGAGAATACGGCGGTGCCTTTGCTTGCTTCGGATCTCGCGTCCGAGGAGCTGACCGCCAATCTCGCTCTCTTCGGTGTGGGGGTCGAGACGGAGGGTATCGAAGGTGAGCCGTTCCTTGAAGTGGTGGAGAACGTGGTCCGGATCGTGGGCGGTCTTTTAATGGCGGACCGGCTCAAATCTCCTGCGGATCTCAAGAATTCCGTGAAAATGGAAGAGATCAGGGCCGAGCTTTTGAAGGCTCTCTTCAAGCTGGATGTCGATTCCGGCGTGCTTTCGATCCAGGGGCGAAACCTTATCGTGCACCGCGGTCTTCTCCAGAAATTTATCCTCGAATATCAGGCCCAATCGACGGTCCGTACCGCCGCGTAAGCCTCGGTTCATTTTTGTCAATTCCCTCACAGGGAAATCCAGTTTTCGGGTCATTTTCAGCGCCTATTTATAGCAATATATAGCATTAAATTCCCCCGATTTGCTTTTTAAGGAAAATGGGTTATTTTTTATTAGTAAAATCATTTAAAAAGATTTAGAGGACAAGGATGCCGTCTAACTTAAGTCAAACAAATATAACGGTTTATCGAAGATTTATTGCTGCGTTAACCGTCTGTTTTTTTATATTCTCAGACCTCCTGTTTTTTCCGTCCCAAGGCTTTGCCGGAACCCAGGATATGAGGACGAACAAGACAAGTATTTCCGCCAATATTTCTTTTCCCGCGCAAGTTGAGAAAGTCGAAATCCCTTCCGTGCTTGGCAGCATTGAGGAGCGTTTCCGGGGCAACGGTTCGAAGGCTGTGGTGCTGATCCAGGACGCCCACGCCATTCCAACGGCTCAGGAGAACATCAGGAAACTTATCGCTTATTTCCAGGAACAGTACGGAGTCCGGCTTGTGGCGGCCGAAGGCGCTGCGACGCGACTTGACCCGCAGCTCTTCCGCAGTTTTCCCGATAAGGAACGTTTGGCGAAAGCGCTGGAACCTTACGCCGGTGAAGGCCATTTGACGGGCGTTGTGGAAGCGGCGCTCCTGAATTCCGTAGCCGGTGATTTCTGGGGGATCGAAGACGCCGGATTGTATGAGGAAGGGCTGGGTTTTTATCGCCGGGCCATGACCGTTTCTCCGTCGTTGGCTATCGAGATCCAACGAACGGAATTGAGGAACTCCGGGCTCAAGGCGGCGATCTATCCTCCGGAACTTTTCGCGGTCGAAAAAGCGCTCGACGCTTTTTATGAGAATAAACTCGGTTTTGCGGAAGCGCTCAAGACGCTGGTGGTGGTTCGTCCTCCGGCGCGCGGGACCGCACTGGCGCTTATCGCTGAAGAGATCGTCCGTTCCCCGGCGTCTCCGGTGAAAGATCCGGGGATCGGAAGCGAGACCGGCCGGCTTGCGGAGCGGATGAACGACGCCCTGAAGCAGCGTTTGGTTTCGAGTTCTTCCGAGATGAAGGAATGGAATCAGAAATACCAGTCGTTCCGGACGGGGGCCCTGGAAGACGGGGACTACGCGGCCTATCTGAAAGACGTGGCCCGTACGCAGCAGATCCCGATCACCGTCAGCGCTACGCTCGATGCGAAAATTTCCCGGCACGAGAAATTCAGGGATATCGAAGGGGGCCTGCTTGTCCGGGAATTCGAATCTTATGTCCGGGAGGTCTCCAGGGAGCTTTTGAAAAAAAGTTCCGATGCGGACAAGGCGCTACGCCTTTACGAAAGCACGAACCGGCTGCGGCTTCTCAAAAGGCTCGCGCGGCTCGAGCTCGGGTGGGAAGAATGGGAGATCCTGAAAAAAGACATCGGACAAGTGTCCGCGGGGCTGCTTCAGACGTCGGAACTCCACCGGAATTTTTACAAGAACGCGGAAAAACGCGACGGCGCTTTTTTGAAAAACCTGGCACGGTTGGACCGCGAGGGTCCGACCCTTCTTGTCGCGGGAGGTTTCCACACCCGGGGGCTTGCGAACGGACTGAAGGCCGCGAACATTCCTTACGTCGTCATTCGTCCCGCGATGGGCGCGGTTCCGGAGAAAAGTGTCTATCAGGAGCAGATGTCGGGGAACGTTCCCTGGAAAGATTATTTTGAAGAGCGGGACGGACGTGTTGATGTCCGTGACGCGTTTACCCGCGCGATGAGCGACAAATTGTTGCAGCCTGCAGGGCCAAAAGATTTTGCGTCATCCTTCACCCTTTCGCCGTCCTCTGTGGCGAAAGCCTGGCGCGACCAGATCATCCGTGATCTTGCGGCGCAGGGGAGGATCGAACGGGCCGGGGAGTACACGCGGTCGCTGGACCGTCTTGCCGGACGTCGTGTTCCGAAGATCGAAAATTTTATCCGGGCTCTTCAGGCGCTTGAAACCTCGGGCGGGTTGAATCGCGATAACATCCTGGGCCTTTTGAAAGGCGCGCACATTCTTCCCGCTGCGGCGGGCAACGCGATCCTGGGAAACACGACTCTCCCGGTATCGTTGCTCACTCCGTTCTCATTACCCACAACAACCTCCGAGGTTAAATCTGGCGGCATCCCAACTCAAACCTCGGGGGTTGAGCCCGGCCGTCGTGCGGGCGATGAGGATTTTCAAAAATCCCACAGTACGGAATTGGTGGAGAGGCCGACAAGTGATGCTCCCATCCGATCGGAATCACGAATCGAGGCGACAGATGCGGAGTGGGAGAAGACGCTTGCGTTCTTGAAATCCGCTGTGATGGGGGATTGGAACAGGGAGATCGAGGGATTTACCGAGTATAGTTTGTCCCGCGATGGGCGGTGGTTCTTTGCCCAATATGATAGTGGGCGGTCGGGAAAGCTGATCGATCTTTCGACGGGTGAAGAGATGCGGCTTGCCGATGGGCGGACGTTTTCGGAGGTCTACGGGACCAGCGTTAGGCTCGAATTTTCAAAAAATAGCCGTTATGTTCTAGATCGACACAGTGGGATGGTGATCGACCTGATGACCCGTGAGGAAAAAACGACCGACGAGGGTGTGCCGTTGTCGCGAGTGATGGATCTCTCCAAGATAGTTTTAAGGGACTTCGAAGCGGATTATCTTGAAGGGACGGTCCGTGGGAAAAAGGGAGTGATCGTTTTTGATATGGGCACGGGAAAAGAGCTTGTGAGCGCCGCAGGAAAACCGCTTTCGGAGCTGACGGGTCCCGATGTGAAAGCAGTCCATATTTCACCGGATAAGAGGTGGTGTTTTGTCGGCTATCAAGATCTCGGCCTGAAGTTGATCGATCTTAAGACGGGGCGCCTGGGCCTATCCGGTAAGGGCAGTCCCGGAAAGGGAGGAGACCCGATGGGAACCTTTTCATCCGATAGTCGTCTTTTTGTGCTGCAGGGGAAAAAGGCAAAAGTCATAGATCTCAGGACGGGGAAGCCCCGCATGACAGATTCCGGGCAGAAACTTTCTGACGTGATTGGGAAGACCATCGGCTTTGCTCAGTACCCAGCTTTCGGGAGCAGATTGATCCAAATGGTGTGCTACGCGGAGGAGACAAGTGTCTTCAGATTGTTCGATACAAAGACCGGCCGGGAGCCGATGATCGAGTCCGGCAAGGCGCTTGCCCGGTTGAAGGGTGCCATCATTGAAAAAGTATCGGAATCTCCGGATGGCCGGTATTTTTGTGTGACCTATCGACGAGCTTCAAAGGGGTTGAAATTCCTGTTGATCGACGCTGAAACCGGGAAAGAGAAACTTCTGCGTGACGGGAGGCGGTTTTCTCAGGTTGCCGGGAATGCCGGGAAATGGGTTTTCCCGGAGAATGTCGGGCTGCTTTGGAGCGTTGAACGCGGGCAAATGTTCGATATCGAGACGGGGGAGAAATATGAAGTGGCCCCGAAATTGATGGGCTCCGGGGCTTGGGCGATCCCTCGAAATATCACGGGGGCTTCTCTGATCGGGCCAGCGTATGGGATTCTTTTCTCCGTGGATGTTCTTGAAGCTGAAAAAGATCGCATTCTCAGGGCGATGGATCCGGGAGCTTTTCAGTCGCTCGCTCTTTTGAGTCGGATGGGGATGATCCGGGACGCTCGGGAATTGAAAGCTCTGACGGCGCTTTTCCAGGGTGTTTCGGAGAAAATGAACAACGTCTGGCCGGTTGCGGTGGCCAAATTGTGGGAACAGTGGACGGGGAATGAAAAACAAGAGCAGGAATTACGCGGTATGCTGGAGGAGGCCCGTAGCCTTTTTGAAAGCAAAACTACCGAAAGTGAAAAATTTGAAGTTCAGCAGGATCTTGGATTGAGTTTGGATCAATGGGCCGGCCAGATCGCTTCACGCAAGTCGCGGGGAGAACAGCAACGTGCGCAACGCGTCGCGAACGGCGCGCAACGGGGAGAGGAAGGGAAATTGTGGCTTGAAACTCCAACAACGGATGACGGAGGTCGGATGACGGATGGCGTAAAGCCCGGTTTTTCGACATCCGCCATCCGCCATCCGTTATCCTCCGCCAAAGGCGGCGGCCGGTCCGAACTCAGGGAGGGCGACAAGTTTCAAGAAGACGGCGGGTTGCCGGCGGCGATCCGTACCGCTCAGGACAAGATCGCGCAATTGCTCCCCGAAACATTTGAAGTAGATAACGGTGGCGATTATGAAAGAGAAACACCGGACTATACGATCTATCCCAGGCAGGAAGCTTTGGCGAATTTCTCGGCGATGATGCGGACGGCGGAATTCACGGCGCTCACAGACGATGAAAAGAAGGTTTTTCTGAAGGCCCTCAGCGGACAATTTTACTCCTGGAGCGGGCTTGATTTTCGGGCTCAGCTTGAGGTCGTGAAACAACTTCTGTCTTCAGCCGATTTTCAGGCTTTGACGGATCCCGCGGAACGGGAACTGATCTTAAAATGGCTTGCGGATAAGCGTTTGTGGTTCCCCGGGAAAGGTTCTTTTTTAACCGGATTTCTCCAGACCCGGGCGTTCAGTCTCTCCCGGGATCAAAACGAACGGCTCTTGAACCTCGAAGTTTTTATCTTGCTGCACACGGAAGGTTTCCGCTTTTTCGGGGATTCGTGGAAGACCTTTCTGGATGCGGCGGAGGGATACCAAGGGATGGGGAGAGAACAGCGCCTCCGCGTTCTCAAGTTCGCGCGGGCCCTTCTTCTTCGGGAACAACGTTCCCGGAAAATACTCGAAATGGATGATTTCGGGGGTCGTTCGGGCCACCGCTCGCGGCTGGAAGCGCTTTTGAAATCGGGAATGGAATCTGTCCTGAGCCGGAAAGATGAGGCGCATCTGATTGCCGTAGCGGAGAAAGTTTATGAGCAGATCGTTTTATTGAAAAAACAGGTTGTTGCCCGCAAAACGCGCGGGGAGGCACAGCCGGTCCCCGGTCCCCGGTCCCCGGTCTTTGGGAATAAGGAAGGGAAGTTGTGGCTTGAAACGGCAAAGCCGGAGGACGGGAAACGGATGACGGATGAAGTAAAGCCTGGTTTTTCGACATTCGACATCCGTCATCCGTTATCCTCCGCCGACGGCGACGGCCGGGCGGAACGGCGGGAAGACAAGGATCCCGCGCAGGCGGAGTTCAGGAAATTCGTGGAGTTTTTCGGATTCTGGAACGTGATGCGGGGGCAGGAGGGCAGTCAATGGATCGTGACGGAGAACGGACGGTACGCCCTGATCCATCAGAATCGGCGTTCTATCATTCGCCCTAATGAAGGATATTTTTTGATCAGGGATCTTGTGGCAGGCACGGAACGGATGTTCGAACCGGCTCCGGACACGCTGCCCTTGGCCGATGAGATCCGGCTTTCCGAAGACGGGGCGTGGATCTTCGCTACGGCATTCGGAGAGACTCAGGACCGGGGCCGGCTTTTCCGGGTGGGAGAGCCCGTGCCGTACAAGATGAAATTCGGTGAGGGTCTGCGGGACGGATTTTTTTCTCCGGACAGCCGGTATTTGCTTGCGGAATACAAGGATCATCACTTCCGTTTGTCCGCGACTGACCGTACGCCGGCGCCAAAATTGCAGCTGCCGGAGCGGATCCAGCGCTGGAAATTCTCCGCGGACAGCCGCTGGCTTTCCGTTGTCTCCGGCGGCCGGCTTTTCGTTTATGACCTGGTTGAAGGCGGGGAGCATTTCCGCTCCTCATTTCTGACCCGCTTCCGGGAGCCTTCTTTTTCCGCCGACGGGCAGTTCTTTTTCGGCCTGACCTCTTCGGCCACTGCGGTGCGGATCAGCGTTGCGGGAGACTCTCCCGCGGTTCGTCTCTTTTCCCGGGAAGGGATCTGCGGCGGCGGTTTTATCGGGGAAGGGAACAGGATCTGGACGCAAGGCCGGATCAAACAAGATTCAACCTCCCTGGTCACGGTCTGGAGCGATCTCGGGAAAGAAGACCGGAATTTTACGCTGGACCGCGGGCTGTTGAATCACGGTTTTTCTCCCGATGAACGATGGTTCGTCGCGAGTTATCCTGCCGAATCCGGTACGACGGCTCGTATTGTTCCCACGGGGCTCGGACCTTCCGGAGTTCATGCCGGTTATGAAGTCGCGGGGCAGTATTTTCTTTCATTGCCGCCGTTCTTTTTGGATCCCGAAGGCCGGGTCTCCGCGACGCTTAACAAAGGAGTCCCTCGAAAAAAACAGAATTACTTCGATCCTGCGACCGGTCTTCCTATTTTCCCTAAAAAAGAATATTTGTTTTACACCTTTCACGTGGAGAATCCGGGATTCTGGTCATTTTTGGGTGATCCGGAAAGAGGCCGTGAGCTGGATCTCCGGTCGCTGAGGGCCGTGAGCGCGCCGCTTGCGGAACTCGCGCAGGCCACCGGCCCGCAGTTTGTGAACGTGCTGGGTCTTCTGGGCTATATCGTTCATCTCGGGCTTTTTAGTGAAGAAGATTTTTCCGTAATCCAGGAATGGGCCCGGCAGAGGAAAGACCCGAAAAATCTGTATGATGTTCTCCAGAAGACTTTGGGAACGGTCCTGACCCATTATCCGGATGCGCAATGGAACGGGACGCTTCTTCGGGATATTTTCCTTTTGGATGATGAAAAACAGATGGAAAAACGGCTGGAACAATACGCCCAACAGGTCATGGTCCGCCACGAACGCGGCGAAGAACAGCCCCTGGCCGGTCCTTCTCAACCTTCCGCGGTAAAGGAATCAGAAGAAGGGAAGCTGTGGTTTGAAACTCCAACGACGGATGACGGAGGACGGATGACGGAGGACGGACGGCTAAAGCCTGGTTTTTCGACATCCGAAATCCTTCATCCTTCTTCCAAAGATGACGGACGGCTAAAGACAAAGGGTTTTTCGTCATCCGCCATCCGCCATCCGTTATCCTCCGCCAAAGGCGGCGAACGTGCGGAAAAGCGTGAAGGGGAATTGTCGGCAGAACAACAGGCGTGGGTGGATTCGCTGTCACTCCGGGATCCGGAAGAACGGGCGCTACTGGTGTCGCTGCTTGGGCGGCTCGGGCGGTTTTCGGGTCTCAGTGTTGAACCCTATGAATATGAAGAGAATCCTCTTGTTAAACGTCCGCGGGAAATTCAGGAACTGCCGGTCCAAACGTCACTGATGGAATTGTTTGACCCGAAAGTGTATCCGAATCCGTTCACAGACCGTGAAAAGATCATAGCGCTCCGGATCTTTCATGCCGTTCTGGACAATCTGGACGCCATTTTCCCTTATTTTGAAGAGGCGCGCCGGTCGTTTTTTACTTACTTGCAGTTTTTGTACGTCAATTCTGCGGTCCGCGGGATCCTCGGTCTTAAGGTTTTTACCAAGCTCAAAACTCCGGAGGAGAGAACGCTGGCCCTGGAGACCGTTCTGGAGATCCCGGAAAATGTCCGGAAAAATTTCGGAGACGCCGTTAATCACTGGGCTTCCTGGATCATCGGGAGCGCTTTTGACATGATCAAAGACCTTCCGGACCGGATCGCCCTGCTCGAGGTCGCCCGCCGGACCGTTCCCGCGGCGAAGGAAATGACCGCGCAAAAATTCCGGGACATTGCCGAAGCGACCGTATCGATCGATCTTCTCCGCATCCTCCGGGAGTTTTCGTCCCGGGCGGCTGATACCGCGGAGGAAAGCGTCAAGGATCATTTTGCGGAACAGGCGATGGAGAAGATCAGCCGCGTGGCACAGCGGATCCGGTCCGAGGAAGTTTCGGGCGAGGAACTCCGGGAGTGGCTCGACGGATTACCTTTTAAGAGCCCTGAAGAGCGGGAGGCATTTGCGGAGATGGTTGCAAAGTCCAATCGCGAGAAGAATGTCCTGACCTACGAATTTGCGACGGGGGAGAATTCCGCAGGCAATACCGAATATGAGGACCGTACCGAAGCGATCCTTCCGTATCTTGAAAAACTCTGGCTTTTAGAACCCTATACCTCGCTTCAGGCTCCGCAGGAGCGGGTTCTTGCCTTAAAACTTTTTGGCGCAATTTTATTCGGGAATTCTGCGCTTTTTCTGGAGGTCATTCCCCATCTCAACAAGATCCTGGGTCCGGAAGTTCTTGGCCCGAGCAACGATCCGGCGGAGAGGAGGACTATTCTGGAAATGGCCCGGCAGATCGCGGAACGCGCTACAGGCTCCAGCGAGGACGTTCTCGAAGAAAAATTATCCAACTTCGGTCAGTTGCTCGCTCTCAAAGAGGTCCGCGGTCTTGGGATCGCGCAGAGGAGGACGGTCTTTGAAATCATCGGGGAGATCCTCCGTCACGCTGATTCTTGGAGGACTTATCAGGGAAGTAAAATGGCCCTCATTACCTTTTGGGAGCTCCTCAGTTCTGACGGATTCAAAAGGCTTCCGGATCCGCTAAAAAAGAAATCTCTTGAGATCGCGAAGGGATTGCCGGCTTACGCGAAGGGGAAGAGTGATGATGGTATCCAGGCGTTTAGCCAGCTGATCGGTTCGGCAGGAGTTGGCGGCATTACGGATCCCGTCGAACAGGAAGAATATCTGGACGCGTTCGACAAAACCGCCCGTGTTTTTGCACTCTATGACGAGCCCTTCTCGAGCGGCTCCGACGCGCCTGACATTTTGTCGGCTTTCGGAAAGTTTTTTGAAAAAGGAAGCATGGATTCTTTCCGGGATCCCGCGGAGCGGAGGGAGATCTTCCGGCTCCTTGGAGATATCCCGCAACACACGAAAGAAAGAACCGGAGCGGCCCTGGATGTTCTTGGCGGATTGCTTCGGAGCAAGGGGTTCAGAAGTCTTCCGGACGCGGCCGGGCGGAAAAAGTTCCTGGATAAATTTACGGAGATCGCTTCTGCGCCTTTATTTCGATGGTTTTTCAAGCTCAGCCGCTTGATCGAAAGGCCTGGCTTTTCGGGGGTTTTTGGCTCTGACAAACAGAGGCGGGTTCTGGAGACCGTTAACGGGATGCCGGAACTTTTGGGTGACAATACCCCTGAGGCGATATCGGCTCTCGCATCGCTGCTCGATGAGCATGAGTTCCGTGGCGTCGATTTCACAGAAGAGGCGGAGGAGTATCTCACGAAATTTGAGGAGATTCTCAAAGAGCTCCCGCAGTATGCCGGAAAGAATGTGAGCCTAGCGTTGAGAGTCCTCGAGGAATTTTTCAAGGAAGGCCTTCCCTGGATCCCGGATCCCGGGCTGCGAAGGACAGCGTTGCAGATCGTGAGGTTTTCGCTCAGGCGCTTTACGGAAGGGTCGCATTCTCATCCGGCCCTCGGCTTTTCCAGGGTGATGAAAGATGTCGGGCGTTCCGTGTACTTGAGTGGCGTGTTGAAGGATTTTTCCCTTCAGCTTGAAGCGGCACCCGACGACGAAACAAGGGTCGCCGAGGCGGAACAGGTTTGCCGGAACATTGTTTTGATGGCGCCGCAGGTGAGAGCGCGTGAAGTGCGGGGCGAATCGCATCCCGCGCAACGCGCAGTAAACGGCACGCAACGGGAAGTGGAAGGGAAGTTGTGGTTTGAAACGGCAAAGACGGAAGACGGAAGACGGAAGACGGATGGGGTAAAGCCTGGTTTTTCGACATCCGAAATCCGTCCTCCGCAATCCGTAAGCGACGGCGGTGAACGGGCGGAGATCCGCACGGGGCAACAGGAGCGGAAGTACGGTTGGTTCTGGAAAGCCGGACTCTCGGAGAAGGTCGCCGCGCTTTATTGGGGGTTTCGTTTGTTCGATTATTTCCGCTTGGGTGACCCGCTGGTGCGCGAGGCGTTGTGGGATTTTCTCGGTTCGGAAGGGTTCGGGCATCTGTCCCGTGCGGAACGGAATGTGATCTGGCGGTTGTTGGACCTGGTTTTTTGCAGCAACAGCGGGTTGAAGTGGGAAGGTTACCAGCGGGCGCCGGAGTATTTCAAGGAACTGGACGCGCTATTGAAATCTCGCGCGTTTGCCGAGATGTCGTTCCCCTGGCGGATGGAATTGTTGACCGCCCTTAAGGCATGGCTCCATAAAGGATTCGATCCGAACATTGGAAGGTCCATGGCTGCCGGTTGGGAAGTTCCGCAGATGACCGTTCTTCTCAACACTGAAGTGCTTGGAAGGGTCAGTCCGGAAACGCGGGAGAAGTTCTGGGAATATCTTTTTCCGAAAGAGACTGTGGGACAGGCGATCCGTCCCGTGCATGATAGCTCGTTACTGAGGTCGTTCTTGGAAAGCAACGGGGTCAAAGCCTTGACGGTTGAAGAACTCGAAACGATGTTCGGAATGTTCCGGGTTGAAGATGTCAAAATACCCGGCAGCAAGGAACAAGAACTCCGCCTAAGTATTTCCGTCAGCCCGTCTGTTTTAATCTTTGCCCGGAAGCTTTATGCTTCCCCGCAATGGAAAGCGATGACCGATCCCTCCGAGAGGTTGGCGATGATCCGGCTCGTGAACGCGGATCCTTTCAACTTGTCCATGGCGGCTCCGGTTGGCGCGACTTTTCGTTCCATGACCATACGCATGCGGCGGTCACTGATGGATTGGAAAGCTCCCGCGTTGTTCAAAAGAGCGTTTGCGGTGTTGCGCGATGCGGCCCAGGAGCTTGACGCGTCGAAAGACGCCGGATCTTTCGAGTCGATCCTCGACCGGTCCCGGCAAAAGATCAAACAGATCCTTGAACAGGTCAATGCCCGTCTGGATCGCGGCGAGGCGCAGTCCGATGCCGGATCCAGTCCTCAGACCTCGAAGCCGGACAGCGAGGGGAAGTTGTGGTTTGGAACGGAAAACCCGGAAGACGGTAGACGGATGACGGATGGAGTAAAACCTGGTTTTTCGACATCCGACATCCGCCATCCATTATCCTCCGCCGAAGGCGGCGAACGCGCCGAAGTGCGGGAAAAACAGAGCGAAGAGAAAGCGATCTTTTTACCGGCGCTCGATTTGCTCGAGCAACGGCTCAGGCGGGATCCCGGTTATGCTACGGAAGCGAACTTTAAGCCGTTCCGGAAGGTTTTGACCGGGAAAGATGCGGCCTTTACTTGGTTTTCAAACATCGTGATTCTTGCTGGGGTTTTATGCTGGGGCTTAGGCTTTTTAGGGTTTTCAAGTGTTGGGGCAGGACTTTTTGGATTTTTCTTTCTTTCCCGTTCTGAGGATGTTACCGGTTTCAAGATCGCTTGTCTTGTCGCGGGAGGATTTTCGGCATTTGTTTTAGGTATGTCGATTGCCGAATCCAGCGTGCTGGACACCGGGAAGATGAAGCTCCGGAGAACGAAGGCGGCTTTTCGGGCTCTTGCCATGTTTAAAAATTTCAACGCGGATTTTGATTTCGAAACCTACTTACCTTATGTCTACCGGGGGATTTCTTCGCCGTTGTCCGAGGAAGCGTTTGAAACATTGAAGGAACTCTTCGGGTGGGAGCTTCCGGAGGGCGTTCGCCGGCTGTTTATTTCCGGGGAGCATCGCGAGCGATTTTTCTTTGATGCCCCCGAAGAAATTCTTTCTATTCTTGGCGAAGCTTCTCGGCGCTATCGTGTGAATGGAAACGAAGCGGAGTGTTGTTCCTTGATCCGGAACGGGATCGAACTGATCGGAGCGCAAGCGATGGCCCGCAAAGCTCGCGGGGAACTTAACCCGGTTCCGGGTTCGCGGCCCAAGACTCTTGAGGATCAGGAAGGGAAGTTGTGGTTTGAAACGGCAAAACCGGAGGACGGAAAACGGATGACGGATGGAGTAAAGCCTGGTTTTTCGACATCCGACATCCGTCCTCCGAAATCCGTAAGCGAAGGCGGCGGGCGTGCCGAGTTCCGCAGTGAATTGCGGGAGAAGGCAGGGATGTCCGGTCTGGAGCATGTGGCCCGCGGTGATTACGCCCAACGTTTCTCCGATCTTCTCGACCGGGCTGAGCAAAAAATTTCGCCCCGGGAATTCGGGAAGACGGTTGATGTGTTCCGTAGGTTGCTGTCCCGGGAAAGATTTGAGGAGTTTGAAAAACACCGTGAGATAGCGCCTCTTTTTGTGGTTTTGGAGAATGTCATTCAATATTCATGGCTGAACGCTCCGGAAGCTTTCGAGGCGCTTGCGGCGCTTCTGGATTCGGACGGGTTCAGGAAACTTTCAGCGGGGGAACGGAAACGATTGTTTGAGATTTTTCAGGTCACTCCGAAAAATGCGAGTTTTGCGGCTTATCGCGCGTTTGAGGCACTTTCCGAGCTGATCAATACCCGGTCGTTGCCGTCTTCCAGATCTCCCGAGCTTCGGCGTCCGGTGTGGGACCTTCTTCAAAAGCTGTCGGCAGAAAATAATCCGCCGGTCCATGCGGCTTACCGCGCGGCCGGAATCCTGGTGCGGCATTTGTCCGCGTCCGGGTCCGCTTACCGCACGTACGATACGGCCCCTGAACACTGGAAAAATGTGATGGAAACGTTTGGGGAAACCCTCGAAGCGATTCGCAAGCATGACGGGATCAATGCCATGCAGTCTTACGAAGCGCTCACTTCGCTGATCGCGTCTCCGGGATTTTCGGGATTACTTCTGGAGGAGCGGCAGGTGTTTTTGCGACTGCTTCGGTTGATCCCGGAAGGCAGCACTTCGCGGACGGCGAACGTGTTCTCGAAGCTCCGGCAATTGATCGAATCGGAAGATTTCACGACGGCCTGGCCGTTGCGGCGGAGTCAGCGTTTGATGTTGTTAAGTAATCTGACAGGGGACTTGTCCCGCTTTTTTGCGTATCAAGGGATCTTTCTCCCGGCCATATTGAGAGAAGAAGAAAACGCGGCTTTCCAGGTCGCCCGGATACTCTTTCTGGTGCTTTCGTCTTCAGAGAGGTTCTATCGAGTGTTCAACCATATTGCCAGACAACCTGATTTCAGGATCGCGCTTCTATTTAACGGGATCGGGGATATCCTTGCAAGAGTGGTCGGCAGCGAGCATTTTAAAAACAACCAAGACCTTGAACAAATGATGCGGGCCTTGGAAGATCCCCAGGCGTACAAGAGGGTTCTGGATTGTTTCGACGAAATAGCCCGGAGATTTCATGCCAAGAAAAAGGAAGATCGCAAAACAAAGCTGCTGGAAGCGTTCAGTCAAGGTCTTAGGGAATTACTTCCTCAGATCGAGGCCCGCAAAACACGCGGGGAAGCGCAGACGGTTTCCGGTTTCCGGCCGCCGGTTTCAGGGGAAAAGGAAGGGAAGTTGTGGTTTGAAACTCCAACGACGGATGACGGAGGTCGGATGGCGGAGGACGGAAAACGGATGACGGATGGCGTAAAGCCCGGTTTTTCGCCATCCGACATCCGTCATCCATTATCCTCCGCCGACGGCGGCGAACGTGCGGAGATCCGCGCGGGGCAACAGGACCGGAAGTACGGTTGGTTCTTGAAAGCCGGGCTCCCGGAGAAGGTCGCCGCGCTTTATTGGGTATTCCGTTTGTTTAATTATTTCCGTTCGTCCAAATATTTCCGCTTGGACGATTCGCCGGTCCGCGAGACGTTATGGGATTTTCTCGGTTCGGAAGGGTTCGGGCATCTGTCTCGTGCGGAACGGGATGTGATCTGGCGGTTGTTGGACCTGGTTTTTTGCTTCAAAAGCGGGTTGGAGTGGGAAGATTACCAACGGGCGTCCAAGTATTTAAGGGAACTGGACGCGCTGCTGAAGTCCCGCGCGGTTACCGATATGCCGTCCCCCTGGCGGATGGAATTGTTGGTCGCTTTAAAAGCGTTGTTCCACATAACAAAAGATCGTTTTACCGGAATGCCCATTGCCGTTGGTTGGGTAGTTCCGCAGATGACCGCCCTTCTCAACACCGAAACGCTCAGACGGGTTAGTCCGGAAACGCGGGAGAGGTTTTGGGAATATCTTTTTCAAAGAGAGGTGCTGGGGAAGCCGATTCATCCCACGAACCACGGTCCTGCGCTGCGGGCGTTTCTGTTAAGCGACGGGGTCAAAGCCTTGACGGTTGAAGAACTCGAAGCGATGTTCGGGATGTTCCTGTTCGAATATGTTAAAACCCCTTTCAACAAAAATCCGGGGATCCGCGTAAGGGTTCCCGTCAGCCTGCCTGTTTTTTATTTTGCCGAGAAACTTTATGCCTCCCCGCAATGGAAATCGATGACCGATCCCTCTGCGAGGTTGGCGATGATCCGGCTCGTAAACTCGGATCCTTTTGAGTTTGGTGTGGTGACCCCGACCGCCGGGGCTTTTCGTCCCGGTATGCGCGCCACGTGGGGAGGAACGGTGGATTGGACGGTCCCCGCGCTATTCGAAAAAACGTTCGCGGTGCTGCGGCATGCGGCCCAGGAGCTTGACGGGTCGAAAGACCCCGGATCTTTCGAGCAGATCTTCGGCCGATCGCGGCAAAAGATGAAACAGATCCTTGAACAGGTCAATGCCCGTCTGGAGCGTGGCGAAGCGCAGCCGGATGCCGGATCCGGTCCTCAGACCCCGAAGCCGGACAGCGAAGGGAAGTTGTGGGCGACTGCGCCGGAGGCGCAGAGCGCAGAGCGCAAAGCGCAACGCACAACGAAAAACGGAGATTCAACGTTCACCGTTGCGCGTGGTGCGTCGAACGCGGACGGAGTCCGCCGCGCCGAACTCCGGACCCAAGCGGGCCTTTTCAGCGAAGAGCAAACGTGGTTCAACACATTGTCATTCAAAAACCCGGGGGAGAAACAGGAACTTTTTGATTTGATGCTGTCTTTTTTAAGACATGGTGATTTTGTTTATGAGAACCGTTATGGTCCGGACGCCGGCGATGTGGAGTATATCCGCGAGCGGGGTTTTTCCCTGCTGAAAGAGCTTTGGGATTCTCCTGGGTTTCAGCGGTTGCAGACGGCTGAAGAGCGCAGGTCGGTTCTTGGCAGCTTGAAAAACCAACTATTTCAAACGGATTCTTCTACCTTTGCTTCTCCCGTTTCTCTTCCGTTTTTTCACGCGTTCCTGAGCGAGCAGGCCCTCGGTAAAATGACGGAACCGCAAGACCGGCAGAAAGCGTTGATGTTTTTCGCGCGGTTTTCGGAGAGCCTCGCGCGCGAATCGGACGGTTTTCTGGCGCTCCTTGAAGGAAGGGGTAACCCGCAGATCTGGAATTCTCCCGAGAAGGAAAAACTCTGGGCAATGATTCAAAAGATCATAGTTGCCGATGGGAAGAGGTATCCCGATTTTTTTCCTTCGAAAGCCTTTTCAGCGCTCCAGGATGTGTTGGGAGGCGAAGGGTTCCGGAGACTTACGGAACCTGCGGAACGAGAAAAGGTTTGGAAGATTCTCAGTACCATTCCGGGGTACGCTGGATGGGAACCCGAGGAAGGCTTGGGTATGTTTAGCAAGCTGATCAACGGGCCGGGATTCGCCCGGATTACGGACCCTTCCGAGAGGATGGAACTGTTCCCCATGTTTTTTGAGTTGCTCAATATGCTAAAAAAGACGCGCTCCCAATATTTTTCAAATGGAAACGTGATCAGCCTTTTCGGCGAATTGCTGGGCGGTAATGGATTTGCCGGAAAGGCGGGGGCGGCCGATCGGAAAGCGGTCCTTGAGATCGCCCGGCTGTTATTGATGAGGCAAGAGGCAGGAGCTTTTGAGATGTTTAGAAAGTTCTTGGACGTTGTGGACGCGACAGGCGGATCCCAGGAGTTTTCGGAAGTTCTGGCGGATTTCTTGAAACGATCAGAGAGCGCGGATGGTGACGCGGTAAAAACCCTATTGGCGGAAGAAGCGGTTCAACGACTTGTCCTGCCGGCGGAGCAGGTGAATGCCCGCCTGACGCGCGGGGAAGTGCAGGCGGTTCCCGGTTTCCGGCCGCCGGTTTCAGGGGAAAAGGAAGGGAAGTTGTGGTTTGGAACGGCGAAGCCGGAGGACGGAAAACGGATGACGGATGGCGTAAAGCCCGGTTTTTCGCCATCCGACATCCTTCATCCTTCTTCCAAAGGTGACGGACGGCTAAAGACAAAG